>Ga0302326_10025648_pt1 | contig 11945 bp, 10 predicted proteins | sample Palsa_T0_3_FD_202264 | JGI IMG/M metagenome (GOLD analysis project Ga0302326, IMG submission 202264) | Peat permafrost microbial communities from Stordalen Mire near Abisko, Sweden - Palsa_T0_3 | ecosystem: Environmental > Terrestrial > Soil > Palsa > Peat permafrost | place: Sweden: Abisko... | reverse complement strand
GGGCGGGGACACGGATACACTTGGGCTGACCCAGTTCAACTCATGGTCCTCGATTTGAAAGATCGCGGTAAGCGACCCAGCGTTATCGGGATAGCAACTTGGGACTGGGCCGCCACTACATGCGTCAACGTAGCCGAGGTAGAGATGTGTAGCGGTGGGAGGGACACCGAATACCTGCATGCTTCCACTCCCAGTGCCCGTCAACCCGTCGCCAATGAAAAACACCTGCCCGATCCTCGGACTTAACGCCGCAAAATCGGTTTGAATCCCTCCCTGGGAGCTGTCGCTGACGTAGAACCGCAATGCGGCCGGCGCCGCGGGAGGTAAACCGTCCTCGAGGAACATGCCCACCATCGCGCCGAGAAAGTCGACGGACTTGTAGCCGCCGAAAGTGCCCACTGGGCCGGGGATGTCTATCGCCGGGCATCCGCCGACGGCCGTGCCATCGGCGCCGAACTCCGCGACGCTCGTGCTGCACGTCCACGCTCCGGCAACGCTTGAAAACGTCAAAGTCTGAAAGGGGCGCGCAGGAAAGCTGTAGACCACGGGCGCGATCCCATCGCTGCCGTCGTTGTATCCGCCGGCACGATAGATATCCATAGTCGCCTTGACGGGCAGTTCCACCTGCGCCTTGACAGAAACGGCCAGCGCCAAGCTCAATTGCAGTACGGTTACAATCGCAGAGATCCTCATTTAGCGGCCTCTCCAAAATACCGGCTCCTTCGTATCAGTCCCCTGGCCAGCCATCCGAGATTATAGCGCTACCGAGCTTGGCCGGAACGTGCAAGGCGGAGGCTTTGTCCCGCAATTACCGAATCTGTTTGGCCCCACGACCATGCTTGGTGCGTCGCGTCCGAAATCGATCTGTTCTGGCACGCTGGTTGCCGGTTCAGATACCTTGGTCGAGTGAGTGCGTCCACCGAATTGGCTAGTGACAGCCCAGGCAGTGGAATCGCCTGCCGTGGCACACGGCGCAGGTGGTCTTATCCAGGTTCAGCTTGCCGGATGTGTGTGTGTCCAGAAAATCGGGCGTATGGCCGGCAGGTTTCAGGTTGGCGCCCTTGGCGTGGCAGAATTCGCAACTGTACGGCGGATCGATCTGGCTGTGGCACACCAGGCAATCCGCCATTTGCGGCAGCGCGCTGCGCTCCGGCCGCTCGGAAACCTCGAGCCCGCGGTGACAGGCCTCGCAGGGATTCTGCGTATTGAGTTGCGTTCGCAGGTCTGCCGGCGGGGCGGACAGATAGGTCTTCTTATCGATGGCCGCGGCGATTAGGGGGGCGATGTTTCCGAGCTTAAGATGCAGTTGGTGATTGAATCGCGCCAGGCGCGTGGCCGGTGGTGCGCCAATCTCCGCCGTCTTGTGGCACTTTAGGCAGGCTTCCGGCTTCGGCAGCAGATTGTCATCCAGGCTCGCGCTGGTAGATGCCGCGGGATGGCACGTCGCGCACTCCAGCTTCGCGGCCAGGTGGACGCGGTGCGAGAACGGCTGGGTCTGTGCCACCACCGCAGTGGTGAGCGCGACCGCAATTAATGTTTGTAACTGACGCGCCACAGCTTGTTGCCGCCGTCGTCCGATATCAGCAGGCTGCCATCCGGAAGGATCAGCAATCCGACGGGACGGCCCCACACGTCGCGGCTGTCGGGGGCTACCATCCACCCGCTCAGGAAATCGTGCGGCGGACCGGAGGGCCTGGCGTCATGGAACGGGATGAAAGCCACGGCATACCCCACACGCTTCGAGCGGTTCCAGGAACCATGCAGCGCCAGAAAAGCTCCGTCGCGATATTCTTCGGGAAACTGCTTGCCGGTATAGAATTCGAAATCGAGCACGGCTTGATGCGCGGGCATCAGGGGGACATCCGGGACAATGGTCTTGGCCACCAGGTCCGGCGCCTGGCCTTTGTTGCGCGGATCTTCATGCGGCCCGATATACGCGAACGGCCAACCGTAGAATCCGCCCTGCTGGATATGCGTGAAGTAGTCGGGCACCAGGTCGTCGCCCAGCGCGTCGCGCTCCTGCACGGCAGCCCATAGAGTGTCGCTGCCCGGATACCAGTGCAGGCCGATGGGATTGCGGGTACCCGAGGCGTAGGTCTCGTGGCCGCTGCCGTCGGGATTATAGCGGTTGATGGCCGCACGCACGGGGTCCTCTCCAGGCGAGACGTTGGAGCCCGAGCCGACCCCCACGTATAGTTTCCGGCCCTCGCGATCGAAGAGCAGGCTGCGCGTCCAATGGCCGTGGCCGAATCCCTTCAGCGAAATCACTTCCTCGCCCGCGCCTACCGTCATGGCTTTCGCATCGTATTTGTAACGTTTGATGGATTCCGGCTCGCCCACATACAGATACTCATGCCAGAACGCCAGCCCGTAGGGGCGGTCGAGGCCGGTGATGAGCTTCTTGCGATCATGCGCTTTGTAACCATCGGACGCGCCGATCGGCATGGCGTAGACCGTTCCATTCGGGCCCTCGTCGGCGTCGCTAAGCAGCAGTTCGCCGCTGGGACCGAGCAGCATATAGCGCGGGCGCGCGAAGCCGTCCGCGTAAACATCCACCGCAAACCCCGCGGGAACGTGCAACTGCGCGCCCTCGGGCTGCGGAATCACATGCGGGCCGTTGTTGACCGAAGGCGTCGCGTAAGGCGCCGGCAGTTTCACATCCGCGGCGTAGAAGGCGGCAGCTCCCAACAATAAAACAGCACCCGCCGGCAGAATCCCTCTGTTGTACATGAGCCCATTCTAGCGCGGCCATACCGCCTCCCGACGGTCGCGGCTCTGTCATCATTAGAGAGGGCATGAGCATCATTCTGGATGGAAACCGCGTCCGCGACGCGATTCTGCGCGATCTGCGGCCACGGGTGGCGGCGATCGCTTCGGCATGGCGGCCGCCGGGACTGGCCGTGGTGTTGGTGGGCAACGATCCGGGCTCACAAATCTACGTGCGCAACAAGGTGAAGGCTTGCGCGGAACTCGGGATTACCAGCCACAGCCTGACGCCTCCCGATACCATTACCACCGGCGAACTGTTGGGCGTCATCGACAGCCTGAATCGGCGGCCGGATATCGACGGCATTCTGGTGCAATTGCCCCTGCCGCCGCAGGTGGACACGCGCCGCGTCCTGCTGGCGGTCGCGCCGGAAAAGGACGTGGATGGTTTTCATCCCATGAACGTGGGCAACCTGGTAGCGGGGCGGCCCGGTCCGCGGCCCTGCACTCCTTCGGGCATCATGGAACTTTTGAAGGAATACCAGATCCCGGTGGCGGGCAAGCGCGCGGTGGTGGTGGGGCGCAGCGACATCGTAGGCAAGCCGATGGCGCTGCTGCTGTTGCACGCGCACGCCACGGTCACCATCTGCCATTCGCGCACAGTGGACCTGCCGGGTGTCTGCCGCGAAGGCGAGATCCTGGTGGCCGCCATGGGCAGGCCCGCGATGCTGACGGCCGATTACATCCGGCCGGGCGCAGTGGTGATCGACGTGGGCATGAATCGCATCACGGACCGCGACGAGGCGGCGCGCATTTTCCGCAATTCGGCGGAGCGGATGGCGACGCTGGAGCGCAAGGGCAGCCTGCTGGTGGGCGACGTGGATCCGCTGGACGTGCGGGAAAGGGCGTCCGCGTACACTCCGGTGCCGGGCGGGGTCGGTCCGCTAACCATCGCCATGCTGATGGCGAACACGGTGGCGGCGGCGGAGGGCGCGCGTTAAGCCCGGCCGCGTTTGCGTTATCCTCGGCATATGGCGGATCGTCGTTTCAGCGATGTGGGTGGGACCTCCGGCGGACTGGGCGATTTCCTGCTGGGCTTCGCGTTGGCCTGCGTGGGCGCATACCTGCTGACCAACCAGGTGGTGGTGGCCGGCTCCTATTGGAACTTTTGGGGCGGCAATACGTTCGGCATCACGCTGATCCCGATGTTGATCGGCATCGGGCTGCTGTTCCGGAACGGCCGCAGCGTCGTCGGATGGCTGCTGACCGGCGCCGGCGCGCTTTTCATCCTGGCGGGCGTTTTGGCCAACATGCACATCTATTTCCAGCCCACCAGCTTGTTTAACACCATTGTCATGCTCGTACTGCTGGTCGGCGGGCTGGGGCTGATCGCGCGGGCCATGCTCCCGCATTCCAAGGACTGAGGACCGGGCTGGTACGGTTTTGAGGAATACTCCCGTTGTTGCACCTTGCCAAGCAGTATAATGGAGGTATGGCAAGAGGTTGGGAAAGTAAGTCGGTCGAGTCGCAGATTGAGTCGGCCGAGACCTTGATCCGTCCTTCTTTCGACGAGCGGATGCCCGCGGAGGAAATGGAGTTGCTCCGGAAGAAGGAAAGCTTGAAGCTTTCTCGCACCCGGGTCCTTCGGGAACTGGAAGCGAGCCAAAACCCCAGATACCGGAATTTGATGCAAAAGGCGCTGGCGGATCTGAACTCCGAGTTGTCGCGTTTGGACCGGGGCGCCGCGCGCGTGGCGACGGCTTAAGTCGATTCGTGGCAGGCGGACGGTGGCGTGGTGTGCCTTTTGCAGCGTGGGGCGGCCAATCGTGGCCGCAGCCGCCTGTTGGGCGGCTGGCTGGAATTTGGACATTCCGCGACCCTGACGTGGCGCACGCTCTCAGCGTGCCGCGACCGCACTCTCGCGGTCGCCGCGGGCGTAGCCGGGGCAACCCTCGAGCTTCGCTCGCGGGAAGAGCCGGCTAACAGCCGGCTGCGGCCACGATTGGCCGCCCCACGGTGAATATGTATCTCTAAACCGGCCAATTTTGACCGCAGTGAGAAAGTGAGCGTAAGCGGCTTCGAATGAGCAAGATTGGCCGGTTTAGACGCTACTTATCGGGCCAATTTTTTGCGGAGCCCCCAACCTCAAGCCTCACAGATAGTTAGGTGCTGAGCGGAGTGAAAAATTGGCCGGATAAGTAGAAACTCGAGTCGCCGGGCTACGCCCGGCGCGATGGCATGAGTGCCATCGCGGCAGGCAAGAGTGCCTGCGCCACGTCGGCGATCGGCGATTCACCAGAAAATGGCCAATCTCCAGCCGCGAGCCACGGTGACACCATTATTGAGAATTCACCAGGGTATCGATCAGGGTTGGGCCAATCATACTGCCCCATCCGGTCACCAGATCGAAGCCAACGACGGCGGTATACCCACCATTGCTGCCGCTGACGATGTCGTGGAAATTGCTGTCGTAACTCGGGGCCACCCCAATCCGATAGATTTTGGGGTTGAGAAACCCGATGGTTGTTCCGCCGTCTTCTAAAGCCTGTTGGTTGGCCAACGCGGTGAAAGCGGCCCATTGCGGCGAGGCGTAGCTGGTCCCGCCATTTCCCCCGAAGCATCCGCCGTCCCAACAGCTAAATTGATTGGTGTTGGCTTCCGCGGCGACATCCGGAATGTTGCGCAAGGTGGTCGATCCGTTATTCGACGTGTTGATTACACCCGGGATCTCCTGATATTTGGGAATCGGAATGCCGTTCTTGGAAGGCCCGCCCGCACTGCCGCTCCAGCCTGTTTCCGATAGCCAGGAACCGCCGGGGCCGTTGGTGGTCAAGTCCGAGCCGCCGACTCCGGTGACATAGGGATCGTCCGACGGCCAGACGGAGTCGCCCGGCGTGCGGGAACCGAAGTCGCCGGTAGCCACGAACGAGCTCTGTCCCTGGGCCGCCATTTCCTTGAAGATGGGGTCCAGGCTGCTCTCGTCATCGCTCCATCCCCAGGAGCAGCTTAGCTGCTTGGCTGTGTTGTCCGCCGCCATCCGGTTATAGATCGAAACGTCGCTGCTTCCCACGTAGACAATCACCTGCTTGAGGCCGGGCGCCATGGAGATGCTCATCTCGATATCCAACACTTGTTCGCTGTCGTCACAGGAAGTGGGCGGACAGCTCAGGGGCACACCATTCAGCGAGACTCCCTTCACGGGCACGTTCAGAGGCTGGTTCAGGGTCTGAAAGTAAAGCTGCACATCGCTGAGTTCATATCCGGCAAACTCGAATAATCCGACCGACTGGCCAGCGCCCGTCAGGGGGCCGGACCCGTAGTAAGCCGCGCGCATATCGCTGCCAATGAAATCGCCGCCGGGACCCGAGCCGGTGGTCTTGCCGCCTGCGTCCGGCGCTTGCGAAGAGACTATGTGCTTGGCATACGGCAGGGTGAAGTTGTCCAAACCGGAGATGTGTAATACCTGGACTGCCAAATCGAGGGTAGGCTCCCGGTCGGGCGCGTAGAATGTGCGATTCTCCGTCGGGTGCTGGTACACGCCCATGGTCACGTGGAAGGCTTTCTCGATGTTGCTCACCGGCCCTTGGACATCCAGGACCAACCGGTTGGCGGCCGTCTCGTCCACCGTCAGGCCATTCGCGCCCGCGAAACCGATCAGCGCGGCGTAATCCTCCGCGGCCGGGCCGAACTGCTGGGTAAATTCGTCGACACTGAGATACTGACGATAGCTGGGACTCTGCGGATCGTAGATTTGCTGCAACAGGTTGTCGAGAGATGCTTCATTGCGCAGCGGCAAGGAGATTGCCAGGCTCATGCGCTGGGCAGCCGGAAGCGCGCCGACCCGTTGCGCCTGGCCGTTGGCCACGGCCGGAGGCACGTGCGCAGTCAAGCCGAGGCGCGGTTGCGCCTGCGCCGGTGAAGCTAAGAACAGCACGCATACCAACAGTGCCGCGGACAACCACTGCAACGCCGCTACGGACATTTTGTTCATTTTGTCGTCTCCTCGTGCAAACCGATGGCTACGAGTCTAACACGGCAGTGAGACGCGCTTTTCCAGGCGGCGTCCGGTTTCACACATGTTGCGCCGGGAGAGGTACTAGCGCAGAGGGTCTGCCCCCATAAGCGCTAACTTAAAGGCCTTGTCGGCGTGGCGTACGCACTCGTGCGTGCCGCATCGCCACTCCTGGCGACGCCATGCGAGCCTTTTTGTGCGCAGGGCGCACCAATTCCTGTATGCTCACACACAGGCGGCTGCCTTACTCTTATCCAGAACCGGCGAGCCATTCTGGCAGCGAGAGTCCTATGACCACTGGGTGACACCAAACGGAGAACAATCTTAGCCACGGTCCAGCGCCTATAGCGTCGCCAGGAGTGGCGACGCGGCACGCACGAGTGCGTACGCCACGACGGCCGAGTCCTCAAGTTAACGCTTATGGGGTCTGCCCCACTATGGCGAAAAGCTAGCGCAGCGCCTGCACCACATCCACGCGCGCGGCACGGGAGGCCGGCACCAGCGACGCCACGGCCGCAGCGGCAATCAGCACGGCCGCGGATGCCACGACCACCCCGACGCCAGGCATGCGCACGGCATCGAAAAAGCTCCCGGCAAGCTGCGCGAGCCCATACACGCAAGCGCCGCCGGTAATCACGCCCGCGGCCGCCATGGCAGCGCCCTCCAGGATGACGCTAGTAATCAGATGGCGCGGCTGCGCCCCCACCGCCAGGCGGATGCCGAACTCACGCGTGCGTCCGCTGACCGTGAAAGCGAGCACACCCGCCACGCCCACCAGCGCGATCGCCAAGGCGACGGCCGCGAAGCCGCCGAACACCAGCGCGTTGAGCCGGTCGGGGGTAAGCACTTCGGCGCGGACATCTTCAAGCGTGGCAGCGCGCTCTACCGGCTGATCGGCGGACATATCGCGGATGATGCGCGTGATGGGCGTGACCAGCGCGTAGGGATTCGAACGGACGTGCACGAATAAGCGGCCGCCCCATAGGTGCTGTTGGGCGAAGGGGTGATACACGGTGATGGCCGGCGCCGGCACCACGTGCTCGTCGTCGATGTCCGCGGCGACGCCTACGATGCGGCGCGGCTCACCGCTGAGGTCGATGAATTTGATCACCGGATCGGTCCACATGACATGGCGGTTGACGGCATCCTGATTCGGGAACATGCGCCGCGCCAGGCTTTGGCTGACGATGACCACCTGCTCGCTGCCCCGGCGATCGGCATCGGTGAAATCGCGTCCGGCAACGATGGGAACACCCAGCGCAGCGAAAAATCCAGGCGATATGATGCGTAGGCGCGCGCGCGGATCTTCTTCGCCGGGTCCGCGCACATGGCCATCCGCCGAAAAGCCGAGTCCCAAGCCGAGGTTGCGGACGTCGCGCCACGGGACGGCGGTGCCCACGGCGACGGCATCCACGCCGGGCAGTTGGTGGATGCGCCGGATGGTCTCGTTGTAGAAACCGACGATCTGGTCGGGTGTACGTCCATAGGACATTACCGGGACGTTGATGGCGAGGACATGATGAATGTCCAAACCGGTCTGCGTGGCCTGTAGCGTGAGCAGGGTTTTGAGCAGCATGCTGGCGCCGGCCAGTAACACGAAAGACGCAGCGATCTGCGTGATGGCGAAAACCCGCTGGCGGCGGGCGGTGCTGCCGGTGGTCCGGAGGCTGGCGTTCGAGAGGCCGAATCCATGGGATGCAGCCGCGGATGGCAAGCGGGGGACAAAGGCCAGGAATATGGCCGCGGCGATGGCCAGCCCCGCGCCGACCCAGAGCAGGCTGGAATCGACCGTCAGATCCAAAGCACGGACCGAGAAGCGGGCGGCGTAGCGCGCCAGGATGGCCGCCATGGGCCGCGCGCTCAGGACTCCCAGCGCCGCGCCGGCGCCGCAGAGCAGAAGGCTCTCCGCAAGCAGGGTACGGCGAAGAGCGCCGGTGCTGGCGCCCAGCGCCGCGCGGATGGCGAGCTCGCCTTCACGGCGGACGGTCCGCGCCAGAACCAGGTTGGCCACGTTGGAACACGCGATGACGAAGACCAGGGCGGATGCCGCGAGCAGGACCCAGAGCACTGTCTTCGCGCCCGAGGTAATCTGGTCGCGGAGGAGCACTGCATTAATCCGGAAATCCGCTTTTGCCGAATATGCTTCGGGATGCTGTTGCATGATGGCGCCGTGGATGACGCGCAATTCGGCGCGGGCCGATTTGAGATCGGCGCCGGGGGCGAGGCGGCCGAACAGCTCCGTCATACGATGGACGCGGCCTTGCACCATGGTGGCCGATAGATGATGCGGGCTGGTGACCACGTTGGCGATGATCTCGGTTTCCGCGGGATATGGCACGCACGGTTCGAGCACGCCGACGACGGTGGCCGTCCGGGTATCGAGCCGGACAACTTTGCCGATCACCGAGGGGTCGGCTTTGAGCGCGGTGGTCCAAAAACGATAGGTAAGGACCATGGCGCCCGCGGCTTTGGGGCCATCGTCCCGCTGGTCGAGCAGGCGGCCGAGCACCGGGCGCAGGCCCATCACTTCGAAATACGATCCGCCGACGACCCCCGCGGAGACTTCCCGGGGCGCGCCCAGGCCTACCATGGAGAAACCAATGGTGGAGAAGTCGCCGAGGGCGGTGAGCGTCTTGACGCGGGCGCGCAGATCCTGAATCTCGGGCACCGAGAACGCGGCGTTTTCGATGCCGATGCCGCGGGCGCTCTGGTGGATGTAAATCAGGCGGTCCTCATCGCGGTTGACGAGCGGGCGCAGGAGCACGCCCCGCACCAGGGTGAAGATGGCGGTGTTGGCGCCGATGCCCAAGGCCAGGGTGAGGACTACGGTTAGGGTAAGCCCTTTGGCGCTCGCAAGGGAGCGGAATGCGTATTTCAAGTCGCGGAGAAGGTTCATAACGATTCGCTGCCGTCCTATCAGTATGTCGAACGCCGGGCTCGAAGATCGACATTCATACGAAATTTCTTTTGACCGTTTGCCGACGCGGTCAGTTTTCATCGGGTTCGGCCAATAACTCGCCCAGGCGGTCGAGCCGCCGCTCCCAGATGGTGCGGCGATCGTCGATCCACTGTTCGGCCACCGAAAGCCCACCAGGTTCGATCTGGCAGGTGCGCACCCGTCCGGCCTTTTCGGTGCGCACCAGCCCGCTTTCCTCCAATATCTGCAGGTGTTGAACTACCGCGGCCAGGGTGATTTGGAGGGGTTCCGCCAATTGCGAAACCGAGATGGGTCCTTGGCTGAGCCTCTCCATAATCGCCCGGCGGGTGGGATCGCCGAGGGCGTGGAAGACACGGTCGATGTCAGTTTTTTGGCCAGGCATGTTGCGCTAGCGCGCCAATTCGCGCGCCAGGTTTTCGAGCAACTGGCGCCAACCGTCTTGACGCATTTGAGGGCCATCGGCGCCTTCGAAGTAGGCTCCCTGTTCGGTGAAAACGAGGTCCGTGCCGGCGTCCGCCGGCAACATTTCGAGCGTGGCCAGGGACGCCGAGATGCGTTTATCGCCGAGGGTCATGGTATAGGCAATGACGAGGCGGCGGTTGGGAACGATGTCCTGATAAACGGTGTCGTTGACCAGCGCGATTCCCGGAAACGGCGAACCTTCCTTGAATCGATAGCGTGCGCGGTCGCGGCCTCCGACGCGAAAATCCATGGCAAATTCCTCCACGTCCATGCCTTTCTCGTCGGCATACCAGCGGCGTTTTTTGGCCGGGTCGGCGAATGCGGCGAAGACGCGTTCAGGGGTGGCGGGATAGGTGCGTTCGATGACGAATGTGCTGTGGGTAACGGATCGTTCTTGCATAATGTGCCTTCTTTCTTGGAGAGTGCAACACAGTTAAGTAACAACTTAAGTATTGCGCAAGCGCAGGGGATTGTCAAGTGGTTACTTAAGTATTTACTTGGGGCCACGAGCGCAGTCCCTTCCCGCGGAACGAGCGCTTACATCTGACGGCTGCGGGGCGCCGGCCGTGGGCGAGCTTTGCACGCGGAGGCGGCCAAAGCCGGCCAAAAGCCGGCTGCGGAGTTTGGCCATTTGAGGCCAGAGTGCGATTCGACGACGTGGCGCACGCTCTCAGCGTGCCGCGACGACACTCATGTCGTCGCGCCGGGCGTAGCCCGGCTTAGCCGGCTAAAAGCCGGCTGCGGGCAAGATTGCCCGCCCCACGGTGCGAAAAGCATGTGGCATAACGCTGAGAGCGTGCGCCACGTCAGTCATGTTGCGCGAGCAGCGCCAGCAGACCTTGCTCGAAGCGGTTTTTGCTCGCTTCGATGCGGCCGCCGCTGAACACTTCCGCGAGCCGGGGGAAGGATCCGGTGGCAATCTGGGCGGCGGCAAACTCGACGTCCATCGCTTGATCGCTAGCTGCTTCGCGCAACGCGTGGCCAAAAACAAAGTCGTCGACCGTGGCCAGCAGGGCGATCTTCTGTTTCGGCGACATGGACGTCCCGGCGAGCGCTTCGAGGCATTGCTCCATATGGCGCATGGCGTTGAGGCCGGGGGGAGCCGACAACATGGCGACCAGCGCCCAGGGGTGACGAACGAACACCGCGTGGGTACGCCTGGCGATTTCCAGGATGGCGCGCCGCCAAGGCTTCGGAAGTTTGGGCAGGAGGGTTTCGCGCATGAGGCCATCGTCCATCGCGCGGACGAGATCGTCTTTGGTCTTCACGTAGTAGTAAAGGCTCATCGTTCCGGCTCCCAGTTCGTGCGCCACGCGGCGCATCGAGACGGCATCGAAACCCTCCTGGTCGGCGATGGCGAGCGCCACGGCGGCGATGGCCTCACGGGTCAATCGTTTTTTTGTTCTTGACATTCGTACACTGTACCATTAAGATAGGTTCGTACGATGTACGAAACCACAGTGTTGATTGCCGGCGCGGGGCCGACGGGTTTGACGCTGGCCATCGAGCTGGCGCGCCGCGCGATCCCGTTTCGTTTGACAGAGGCGGCCAGCGCGCCCTGCGACGGGTCGCGCGGCAAAGGCATCCAGCCGCGCACCCTGGAGATCTTCGACGATCTCGGTGTAATCGACGCTATTCTGGCCGCGGGCGGGCCTTATCCAAAGCTCCGGGTGCACTGCGGCCCTTTGTCGTTCCGGATGGGCTCGCTGTCCGAAGCCAAGCAGCCGACGGAAAGCGTGCCGTATCCCAACCTCTGGATGGCGCCGCAAGCGCGGACGGAAGCGATCTTGCGCGAGCGATTGCGCTCGCTCGGCGGCGAGGTGGAAT
>Ga0302326_10025645_pt1 | contig 11946 bp, 7 predicted proteins | sample Palsa_T0_3_FD_202264 | JGI IMG/M metagenome (GOLD analysis project Ga0302326, IMG submission 202264) | Peat permafrost microbial communities from Stordalen Mire near Abisko, Sweden - Palsa_T0_3 | ecosystem: Environmental > Terrestrial > Soil > Palsa > Peat permafrost | place: Sweden: Abisko... | reverse complement strand
CAAAACCTACGAGATCGCATCGCTCGGGATCGCGCGCACGTTCCAAAACATTAGGCTCTTCGCCTTCATGTCGGCGCTCGACAACGTCATGACCGGCGAACATTCCCGCATGCGTGCGAACCTGTTTGGTTCGCTGCTCCACATTCCGTCGGAACGGCGTGAGGAGCGCGTCACGCGCGAGCGCGCGCGCGAATTGCTGAGCTTCGTCGGTTTGGAACAGCATGCGGGGGGCTACGCGCGAAACCTTCCATACGGTTTTCAGCGCAGGCTCGAAATCGCGCGCGCGCTCGCCAGCGACCCCAAATTGCTCTTGCTCGACGAACCAGCTGCCGGCATGAATCCACGCGAAAAGGACGATCTCATCGGTTTGATCGGCCGGATCAGGGAGCGCGGCGTCACCGTCTTTCTGATCGAGCACGACATGCATCTGGTGATGAACGTCAGCGAGCGCGTGACCGTGTTGGATCATGGTGAGAAGATCGCCGAAGGAACGCCGGCGGAGGTCCGAACGAACCGGCGCGTGATCGAAGCATATCTCGGAACCGGGGCGGCCTAAGTGGCGCTCCTCGAAGTCGAAGGTATCGACGCGCACTACGGCCGTATCCAAGCGCTCTCAGGCGTTAGCCTGCACGTCGACGAGGGCGAGATCGTCACGCTAATCGGCGCCAACGGCGCCGGTAAGACGACCACGCTTCGCGCGATCAGCGGTCTCATGCGCCCGAGCAAAGGAACCATTCGCTTTGCTGATCGCGACATCACGCGCGTCACGCCCGATCAGATCGTTCGCACGGGGCTCGTCCAATCGCCGGAAGGCCGTCGCGTGTTCGCGCGGATGACGGTCCGCGAGAACCTCGATCTCGGTGCGTACACGCGCAGCGATTCAGCCGAGGTTGCGGCGGATCTCAAGCGCGTCATCGAAGTCTTTCCGCGCCTCGAGGAACGCTTCGCGCAAAAGGCCGGAACGCTCTCGGGCGGCGAGCAGCAAATGCTCGCGATGGGACGCGCGTTGATGTCCCATCCCCGCCTCCTGATGCTGGACGAACCGTCGCTCGGATTGTCCCCGATTCTCGTCGAGACGATCTTCGGCGTGATCCGCGAGATCAACCAACAAGGGACGACCGTGCTCTTGATCGAGCAGAACGCACGGCAAGCGCTTTCGATCGCGTCTCGCGGCTACGTGCTCGAAGTGGGCAGGGTCGTCTTCGAAGACACCGCCGCGAACCTCATGGCGAGCGAAGCCGTCCGTGCCGCATACCTCGGGGGCGCAGCGTAAAGGCGGGTATAGCTGTTGCGATGCGAGGCTGCGCCGTCGTTCTCAGCGCGATACTGACGTTGTCCTTTCTCCCGGCGCGGCTCGGCGCGGCCGACGCGGCCACGAGCCTGACGACGAGCATTCCGGCGACTTCCGAGACGCCGCAAATTCCGGCCTACCTTGCTCGCCCCGCCGGCAGCACGCCCGCGCCGGGCGTCCTCGTCCTCCACGGTTGCGACGGCTACACCAAACACTACGCGCTCATTTCCGACTGGCTTGCGAGTCACGGTTACGTTGCGGTCGCCATCGACTCGCTGCGCCCACGCGGCAAAAAGAACTCGTGCGGCGATTGGAGCGGCTCGCGTAACGAGGCCAAGGACGCGCGGGCGACCCTCGCCTGGATGCGCTCGCAGCCCTACGTCGACGGCTCGCGCCTAGCGCTGCTGGGCTACTCGATGGGAGGCATCGCGACACTCGACGTCGTTGACCCAAATCAACCGGAGCGGCCGCCCGATGGTCTGCGAGCCGCGGTCGCCTATTATCCGTCGTGCCGGAACCGCGTCGCGGCGAGCGTGAGCGTGCCGCTGCAAATCCTCGACGGTGACGCCGACGACTGGACGCCCGCGCCGCCCTGCCAAGTGCTTGCGACGGATGCCGCGGAAATCGGGAAACCGGTCTCCATAACGACGTATCCGGGCGCGACCCACGCGTTCAACGTGAAAGCGCCCGATCGCATCAGGTACGGCCACCATCTGCGCTACGATCCTGCGGCGAGCGCCGACGCCGAAACGCGGACCCTCGACTTCTTTCGGAAGTATCTCTAACCGGCGACGCTCCGCGCGAGTTCGGAGTCTCCAGCTTCCGATGCGATCATGTACGGTCTCCGATTGAACCACCGAACGTACTGCTTCCAGAAAATCGTGGCCGTCAAGAAAACGGTAATAGACGCGAGGCCGCAAGCGATGAAAAGCAGCGTTCGAAAGAGCGAGGGATGAGGCTGCGAGCTCAAGCCGGTGATCGAGGCTCTACCCGCGATGAAAGCAGTGAACAGGCCGAGCCACCTTCTTAACCGCAACTCTGATTGGCGTGCCCGGATTTTCCGAACCGGTTCGCTCATCTCCATCACGAAGTCGCCATCGCGTTGAGACTTCCGGAGCTAGCCGACGGTCGTCGCGCGCGTGTTGCGCAGGTGTTGGGCGCCGAATACCGGTTCGCCGCCGACCAGCGTCGCCAGGATCTCGTACTGTTCGCTCCAGATCGAGAGATCGGCGCGCTTTCCGCGTGCGATCGTGCCCGACTCGCGTTCGATTCCGAGGAGTCCCGCGGGTGAAGCGGTCGCGCTCACGATCGCCTGTTCGAACGGAATCGAGGCGTACGACATCAAGTTGCGCACGCCGCGATCGGCGTGCAGCGCGCTGCCGGCGATGGTGCCGTCTTCGGCCCGAACCACTCCGCCTTCGATGCGATAGCCGCTCCCGGCGGGAGCCATGTAGTCCGAGGCAAGGACCATGCGCTCGCGCAGCGTGCGATACAGGATGTCGATCATCACCGGAGCGACGTGATAGCCGTCGCAAATGACCTGGACCGTCGTGCGCGTCTCCTGGATGAAGGCCGCCAAGATCGACGGCTCGCGGTGATCGAGCGGCGGCATGGCGTTGAATGCGTGCGTTATCGTACGGAAGCCGAGCCCGATCGCGAGGATCCCGTCGCGATATTTCGCGGACGTGTGTCCGGCCGAGCAGACGATGCCCTGATCGTGAAAGAAGCGCGTCGCTTCGTCGACGCCTTCGACTTCGGGGGCCATCGTGACCATAACCAGCGCGCCGCGACAGGCATCGATCATGGCTTTGGTCCGTTCCGGATTCGCCGCAATCAACCAGTCATGGCGGTGCACGCGGCGGAATTTCGGATTCAGGAACGGTCCCTCGAAATGCAGTCCAAGACAGCGGGCGCCTGCAATCTGCGGATGTTCTAGCAGCGAGAGTGCGGCTTCGGCCACTTCCTCAGCGGCGTGAAGCATCGACTCCCAGGGTGCCGTCATGATCGTGGCAACGAAGCCGGTAACGCCTTGCGCCGGATACGAGCGCGAGGCAACGTCGACCGCGTTGCCCTGGTCGCGGTTAAACAAAACGTCCTCGGCGCCATTTGAATGAACGTCGATCATCCCAGGCGCGATCGTCGTGTGAGCCGGCAGCGCGAAGTCGCTGGGACCTTCGCCGCCGATGATGTCCGTGATGCGTCCGTTTTCTATGGCGAGGCGCCCGTACTGAAGAGCGCCGGTTCCAAGTGCGAGTCGTGCCGGGCCGAGCGTGAAGGAGCGTAACACTTGGCGAGGGGTTCGGGACGCCGGTTCGGCGGCCCTAGCTTCGTTCGCTACGTCCCAGCCAACGGTCGAGAGCCCGTCGCAAATTCGGACGCGAACTGACGTCGGGAGACGACTGTGACGTCACACTTTTCTCGCCGGCGCGCCGCTCGCGTTCGGAAAGGCGCTGCATGTGCGTTTCCGCGTGGGCTTCGAGCGTTTGCCGCAAAGCTCCCAGCTCATTCCAAGCTGCGGCGGCACGTCCGGTCTGAGCGGCTTCAAAGAAGTCGAGCGCTGACACGGTAAAGATGCGCGGCGTCGCGATCCCGCGTTCGCGCAGGTAGCGCGCGGCCAATTCCACGACCGTGCGGCGTTCGGCTGGCGTTTCGTTGTCGGCGATCGTATGCGCCAGAAGCATCGGTTTTCCGAGTTCGGCGACGCGCGCGTACAAGCTGAGTTCGTTCTCGGAAAGTTGACGCGAGAAGAGCCCGACGACTTCGCTCGCCGCAGCGGCCGCAGCGAGCGCGACCTCTTCGGCGACCGGATCACCCGAGTCGAAGGCCGGCGCGTGCACGAGCACGAGTTGTCGCGGAAGGCTCCACGGTATTTCGATCAGCACGGGCGAGAGCGCCGCGTGCGCCATCGCGGCATTAACCTCGATCTCGTTCCACGTTCCGGCGTCGTCGAGGGCGTACGCGCGGTTTCGTTCGCCGTAGCGCACGTGGATCGGAAAACGCGCCTCGCTGCCGACGGAGTCTTCCAGCAAACGCGTTCCCGCGATGGCGTTGATCAAACTCGATTTGCCGCGTCGCAGCGCACCGAGCACGACCACGCGGTAGCGTTCGGGCCGCAGCCCGCGATCGTAAGCCTCCGCGGCAAACGGCGCCGCGTCAGGATCTTCGGCAACGCCGCGTTCGAGTGCGGAAGCGAAGCTTCGCTCGGGGAACAGCGCACGCACGCGGTCGTCGATCGCCGACAGCCTCGCAGTCGCACGTTTGAGCTGCTCGAGCGCTAAGGAACGGGCGGCGCCATCGTCCGCGAGCTTCAGCGCGCGGTCGATCGGATCGAGCGTTTCGCTCCGCAAGGCTGCGCGGCCGGCCTCGAGCGAGCCCGCCAGGTCGCCGTATACGGCGCCGATTCGCGCGGCGATGTCGGCAATGAGCGCTTCGAATCCGGCGGCGAGATTCGGTAGGAACGTTTCAGCGAGGTCGGCGCCGAGCTCACGTTTCATGTACGTTCCGTGGGGGCGAGCCGTGAATGCCGTGGCGACCTCGTGGACGAAGGTGACGGCCGGTTTCCCGAGCACTTCGAGAACGATCGTCGAGGCGATGCCGCTGGCAAGATCGCGCGACCAGGTTCCGCTGCCCGGTTCGCCGCCCAGACGCAACGCGACCGCGTCGGCGACGCGTAACCCGGGATGCTCGCGCTCGAGCAAACCCAGAGCGCGCGCGACGTGACCCGCCACTTCGTCCGCGAAATGCTTGAGACTCGCCCCAACCGCCGCATCGACCAAGATGTGAAATCGTCCGCGATCGCGGATGCGTTCGATGTCGGCTACGTCGATCGCGCTTGCGAGGGAACGAATGAGTTCGCTCGACAGGGTGTGGCCTTGCGCCTCGATCCAGGCTGTGCGCTCGACGCCGGCTTTGGCCGTCTCGTCGCGCTGCCTCGCCAGGACGCGTTCGCGTTCGATCAGCTCCCGTTCGGCACGCTCGCGCTCGGCGCTCAAGGCTGGCCGCTCGGTAGCAAGCAATGCCGCTTCGCGCCGCAGACGGACCGACGTCAGCTCGCCGAGCTCGGCGAGCACGCCGAGAACGCGGTGCACGCGATCCGCCTGAGCCCGCTCTTCGAGCGAGCGCTCGAGGGCGGCAAGGAGCGTTTCGAAACCGCTGGCCGCGCGCAGTTCTGCGTCGTTGTCGAGCAACGCCAAGGCGTAGTCACGTGCCGAGACGGAGAAGACTTCGGCGCTTGGCGCGAAGCGTGACGCGCGCTCGATGATCCGGTCGCGCGCGTGCTCCCACGCCGGACGCCCGTCGGATTCGGGAGCGCGCCACAGATCGATCTTCGTTTGCACGATGAAGATCGTTCGGACGTGCTCGCCGATGAGGCCGAGGAAGGCAGCATCGCCTTCGCTGAACGGCTGTTGCGTATCGATCAAATACAGGACCGCGTCAGTACGCGGCAGATAGGCGAGCGTCGCACGGCGATGGGCCGGATTGAGCGATGCTAGTCCGGGAGTGTCGGCAACGATAAAACCGCCGGCCAAGAACGCCGAATCGACACCGACGGTGACGAACGAGGGCGCCGAGTCGTCGTCGGCGGTCGCGTCGTGAAGGGTGCCGGGCGCGTCCTTACCGACCGCGACGAAACGCTCGAGCCGGTCGAGGGGGATCCGCTCGACACGCCCGGACGGGTAGCGCGCCGTCGCCGACTCGCTGGCGGCGTATTCGAGTTCGGTAATCGTGGCGGTCGAAGGGTTGATGTCGACCGCGAGCAATCCGCCGACACGTCCTTGCGGATCGCGATGGACTTTCCCCAGCAGCGCATTCAAGAGATACGATTTTCCGCTTGAGAATTCGCCGGCAACCGCGAGCGTGAAGCGACGTTCGAGACGTTCGCGCTCCGTCGTAAGACGTGCGAGATCGAGTTCGCGAGCAGGCCACGCCGGGAGATCCGCGCCGGCAAGCAAGTCGCGCAGCGCGTCGAGCGCGCCGACGACGTCTTTAGGGGCCTCGGGCATCGGTCGTTACGAGCGAATCAGCGCGAGCGCTTCGTCGCGGTGCCGCTCCATCAATTCCTTCGTATCACCTTCCACGTTGAGACGGAGGAGCGGTTCCGTGTTGGAGGGCCGTACGTTCATCCACCAGTCGGGATAGGCAATCGTGAGCCCGTCGAGGTAGTCGACCTTGCCGTCCTTGTAGTGGGCGCGTATTTCCGCCAGCTTCGCCGGAATGTCGCGAACGCGCGAGTTGACTTCGCCCGAACGGAAGCGCGTATCGATCGGTGCGACGACCGCACTGACCGGCGCGTTCGCCTCGCTGAACACCTCGAGACACTGCAACAGCGCGATCATTCCAGAATCGGCGAACCAGTTGTTCCGGAAGTAGAAATGCCCGGAGTGTTCGCCTCCGAATACGATGTCCTCGTCGCGCATGATTTTCTTGATCAGCGAGTGGCCGACAGGCGAACGCAGCGGAACGCCCCCGGCGCGCTCGATCGCTTCGGGAACGCTGCGACTGCAAATCAGGTTGTACAAGATCTTCGCGCCGGGGTCTCGCTTGAGGGTGTTGATGCCGACGAGTGCCGTGACCATGTCGCCGCCGATCAGGCCGCCCTTTTCATCGACGAGAAACATGCGGTCCGCGTCGCCGTCGAATGCCGCCCCGAGATCGCACTGGTTCTCGATCACGGCCTTCTGCAGAGCGACCATGTTCTCGGGCTCGATCGGGCTTGCCGGATGATTGGGAAAAGTTCCATCGAGTTCGAAAAACAGCGGGATAACGTGACAGGGAAGCCGGTCGAAGACGTGCGGGACGGTCAGGCCCGCCATTCCGTTGCCAGCGTCGATTGCAATCTTGAACGGCTTGATCGTTGCCGGATCGATGAAGCTCAAACAGTGCGTGGCAAATTCGTCGAGGATCTCCCGGTGCGAGATCGTTCCGCGTCGCGCCGCGAGCGGTCCGTACTTCCCGCTCGCGACCCGATCGCGAATTTGCGCCAGACCCGTCTCGAGTGAGATTGCTTGAGCGCGGTCGCGTGTGAATTTCATGCCGTTGTACTCGGCCGGGTTGTGCGATGCGGTGATCATCACCCCGCCCGCGAAGCCGTACTTGCCGACCGCGAAATAGAGCGCGTCGGTCGAGACGAGACCGATGTCCGTCACGTCGGCTCCCGCGTCATTCGCACCGGCCGCAAATGCCGCGAAGAGTTTCTCGCCCGACGGGCGCATGTCGCGGCCCACGACGATCGATGTCAATCCCAGTTGCTCGACGAACGCGCGTCCGATTCCGTATGCGATCTCGTCGTTGAACTCGCTCGGATAGATACCCCGCACGTCATAGCTTTTGAAGATCGCGCTAAGGTCAGGCAGCAGCGACGCCGGGGCGGTTTGCTGGATCGGGGCCACTGGCGGAACCGGAGTTACTTGCGTAACCGGAGGTACTTGCGGAGCCGGCGCGCTTTCCGAGACTCGGGCTTGGTCGGGAATCGAGAAAGATACCGTCTGCGGCTCTGAAGTTTGCGGAACAGGATCCGCAGCGACGCTTGCGACGCTTTCCGAAGTTGCTACCGGCTCCGGAGCGACCACAGGCTCCGCAGGTTCGGCGCGTTCTGCGCTAGGAACGGCAACGAAAGCTTCGATCGCCTCGGCGCACTTGTCAGGTTCTTCCTCGAGCGGGAGAATGCCGGACTCGGACAGCGTCACCAAGCGTGCGTCTTTGGCCAATCGAACGAACTCTTGGGCGCGTTCGAGTGGGCTCGTCTTGGAGGCTTGTTCACCCCACAAAATCAGAATGGGCGCTTCGACGAACGGAAGATCGCGTGCGACGTCGCAGTTGAGTCCACCGCCAACGAAGAACGCGGGAACATAGCGTGCGCCCGGCTGATGCGCGACCGCGTAATAGTGATCGACGACTTCGGGCGTTGCGGAGGCGGGCGATGCGTACGATTGGTTGCGCAAGAACCACGCGATCGACGGTCGCGAGGAGAGTCCGTTAAATGCCGCTTCACCCACGACCGGCGAGCGGATGAGGGAGGTGATCGCGCGTTGTGCGGCGTTCGCGTCTGCGTCGAGAATTCCGAGCCCGGTAGGACAGCTCAGAACGAGATGCCGGACGCGGTCCGCAACGCGGGCTGCGGCGCGGACCGCGAAGGCCGCACCCAGCGAACTCGCGACCAACGTCAGCGGTTCGCTTGCGAATTCCCCGATCGCGTCGACGATCTGTTCGACGAACAGTTCGGCGCTGTAGTCCACGTCGGGCATTTCCGAGAGTCCGCACCCCAGCAAATCGAAGGCGATGACCCGGTGATGCTTCGCGAGGAGGGGCGCGATCTTGCGAAATTCATACGAAGACGCGCCGGCGTAGATGCCGTGCACGAGGAGTAGCGGCGGTCCCTCACCGAGTTCGGTCGCAAAGATGTCGTAGCCACGCCATTGCCAGCGGCGGCGCACGCCGCCGATATGGTCGACCGGCAACGGACCGCTGGCGCGCAGGCCGCGATTGACCAGAACGGCTGCGGCCCCCGTGAGTCCGATCGCTCCGAGTGGCCGGAGAAGCTTGCGAAACCTTTCGAATGACCCCACAGGCGCCCTATTCGCTCAGGAGGCTGAGGGCCATGCGGACGGGTTTCAGCTTCGTCCAAGTTGGAAATAGAGTGGCTGTGACGAAACGCCGGCCCAAGCGCCTGCGCAGCGGTGGTTTGGTTTGCGGCACTGCACTGGCGGTGTTTTTTGGGTTGGGCCAGCCGGTCGAAGCACAAGCCGATGGGTGCTGGCCGGTCACCAGCGGGAGCCGGGTCTCGCTGATGTCCGACGCGGCTGACCCCGACGTCTTCCTATGGGATTCGCGCCAGCGCTTGATCGACTATGCAGCCGGGCAGTGGGGCGACGCCCGGGCAATCTTCGCGCACACGGTCTTAGCGCGGCCCGGTACGTCGGCCGTCGTCGTCTCCTGCGAGTCCGGCGTCGCCCACCCCCGGTACCAGTCCGGCACCCAGGATGCGATCGGTGTTCGCATCATGTCCGGTCCGTACCGTGGCCGTTCGGGCTGGGTCCTCTCCAGCGACGTCCATCCTTTGCGCGGATCCTCCCGCGATTCGAGCGTCGTCGGAACGCCCCGGAACTAAGGGTCCGCGCGGCACGACGGTCAGGACCCCGTCCTGCTCGAAGCGGCTAAATGCGATATGGTAGGCCCGCTCGAGAATCGATGGGTCGAGGGCGTCGCGCGGCGGACCGTCGGCAAGCAACTCGCCGTCGGCTACGATGAGAACGCGGTCGGCGGCCGCAGCTTGGCTCAGATCGTGAAGCACGGCAACGACACTGCGCGGACCCTCGGCGAGCGTGCGTAACAAGCTCAAGATTTCATGCGCGAAGCGCGGGTCGAGATGACTGGTCGGCTCATCGACGAGCACGAGACTTGCCTCTTGCGCTAACGCTAAGGCGATTCTCGCCCGTTGCCGTTCCCCGGAGCTGAGCGTTTCGAACGGCCGGTCCGCGCATTCCGCGAGATCGACATGGCGGAGTGCGTCCCCGACGATGCGCCCGTCGCTTTCGCGCTCGCCCCATTCCCACCAATCGCGATGCGCGAACCGTCCCGTTGCGACGACGTCGCGCACGCTCGTCCCATACGGCAACTCGCTCTCGCTGCCGAGCAACGTCACGCCGAGCGCGCGTTCGCGTGCCGAAAGACGGTGAACCGGCGCGCCGTCGATCGTGACCTCGCCCGCGAGCGGCCGGATGAATCCGGCGATCGTCCGTAAGAGCGTCGTTTTGCCCGCACCGTTCGGTCCGACGATCGCTACGAATTCCGCCGGCGCGATCTCGAAGCTGATATTTTCGAACAACGTGCGCGTGCCGGCCGCGACGCGCACGCCGTGCAGCGCTACGTGCCCCACATGCGCGTTGCCGAAGCGGGCCTCAAGTAGAGGTAGAGGAATGTCGGCACGCCGATGATCGCGAGCAGAACACCGAGCGGGATTTCCGCGGGCGCCCAAAGCGTTCGGCTAGCGGCATCGGCAAGCGGCACCAGCGCGGCTCCGAGCAAGGCGCTGGCCAGCAGCGCTTTGCGTCCGTCGGTCCCGAGCATGCGGCGCGCCAAGTGCGGCACGATGAGGCCGACGAAGCCGATCGTTCCCGCAAGCGCGACGGCGGCCGCGGTCAACAGGGTTGCAGCGCTTAAGATCATCCAATTCGCGCGCACGACATCGAGTCCGACGGCGCGTGCGACGTCGTCACCCAGACGCATCGCGTTGAGCGCTGGTACGACGGCAAGCGCGAGCCCGAAGCCTACGATCGCGTAGGGCGCAGCCCAAAACAAATCGTTCCAACCGCGACCTGCGATCGAACCAGCGAGCCACGCCAAGATCGTCGACGAGCTCGCGCGCCCTACCCGCGTGAGGGCGAGCGCGACGAACGCGGAAAAAAGCGCCGAGAGCGAGATGCCGGCAAGAATCAAGCGCTCGGCATCGAGTCCGCTTCCGCGCCGGGCCAGAAATGCGACGGCGAGCGCGGTCAGGAGGCCCGCTCCGAAACCAAGTGCCGGCACGAACGGAATCGCGAGACCGGCCGCGATCGCAAGCGCCGTGGCGAGCGCGGCACCCGAACTGATCCCGGTGAGGAACGGATCGACCAGCGGATTGCGCAGCATCCCTTGCAAGAGAAAACCGGAGACGGCGAGCGCCGCACCGACGAGCGCGGCGATGCACACGCGCGGCGCGCGCAGCTGCCAGACGATCGTTGCGACGTCGCCGCTCGCATGCGGATGAAGAAGCGTCCATGCGACGCTCGCCGCCGGTAACGCGCTGCCGCCCACGAAGAGCCCCAGCAGCATCGCAGCGCAGACTGCGAGCGCAAGGCTTCCGAGGCGCAGCGCGACCGTCATCTCGTCGAGAGCTCCACGTACACGGTCCTGCCCGGCGCCGGATACCCGAAGATCGGAGCGTACTGCTGGTTGCCGAGGTTGAAGCCGCGCACGCTGAGGATCGCTTGCGGAGCCAGCCGGTAACGCACGTAAGCACTGAGCGTGCTATAGGCGTCGTAGGTCGACTCGACCGGCGACACGTTCGCCGCGTCGTCTCCATCCGAGCCCACGACGACCCACGTCAGACCGTATTCGAACTTCGTATTTCCGAAGGGATGCGCGAGCGCCAAGGTCGTCTGCCCGACCGGGTTCTGCGGCAGCCGGGCAGCCGTCAATTGATCGATTGCGAGATACAGATCCGTGTAACTCGCCGAAACGGTGAGTCCGTGATACGGACGGGACGTCGCCGTTAAGGCGATGCCGGCGGTGGATGCCTTTTGCACGTTTTCGGGGATGTAGAACGGTGGCGCAAACACTATGAAATTCGAGCCGTTGCGATCGAACCAGCCGGCCGAGAGCGTCCCTTGGCGCCCTTCAAACGCGATGGTTGCATCTGCGGTTTGCACCTTCTCCGGGAGCAGATTCGGATTCGAGAAGCCGGGGTAGTAGAGATCGCTCAGTGTCGGCACGATAAACGACTCGCCGACATTCCCCGAGAAGCGCAGCAGGCCGCTGTGGATGATTCCTCCGAACGAGGGCGCCAGAATCGGCCCCGCCGGTGAATTGTTTTCGTTTCGAAGTCCCGCGGTAAAGCGGCTTCCGGCAAAGGGCGAGGCGCCGAGCTGAACGTACTCGGCAACCTCCGACTGCGCGGC
>Ga0302326_10025640_pt1 | contig 11948 bp, 11 predicted proteins | sample Palsa_T0_3_FD_202264 | JGI IMG/M metagenome (GOLD analysis project Ga0302326, IMG submission 202264) | Peat permafrost microbial communities from Stordalen Mire near Abisko, Sweden - Palsa_T0_3 | ecosystem: Environmental > Terrestrial > Soil > Palsa > Peat permafrost | place: Sweden: Abisko... | reverse complement strand
ACCGACGGCTTGCCCAACTCCTACACTGCGAATTTCTACGACTCCGTGAATAGCGTCACCGCGCTCAACAACTCCAGCAACTGCCAGGACGCGATCGGCAAGAAGGTCTCCCAAGCCAACAGTTTTCTTCCCGCAAATATTCCGCAGTGGACCCCCGGTCTTCAATTGAACGCGGCGCCATTTAATACCACGGCCGGCTACTATTCCAACATTCCGGCCGGAATGGTTGGCGTCGTGTATTCCGACGACCCCGGCGGCGGCAACCAGTTCACCATATTGTTCAGCGACTGGACCAACCAGCCGGTTACCTCGGCCCAAAGTCCGCAAACCACGAGCAACAGCGGCAACGGCTACTACAACACCAACGCTCCTATCTCCACAGCCCCTGGCTGCTCCTTCAACGGCAGTTTACAGACCACCGGCAACCCTACCGATTTCAAATGGTTTCCGGGCACAGACGTATTCGGAAACTCCGCCAATCCTGCCAACGCCTATCAGACGGTCACGCTCGACGCTCAGGGGCACGTCGTGCAGAGCGGAGTCAATCCGGCGAACTACACCAACTTCCACAACGCGGCTCTCAACATAACGGATAATGCCGCTTACGTGGCTCGCGCAAATCTGACCATTCCTGCGTACGTGTTTGCGATCGGCCTGGGTGGAAACTCTGTCCACGGTCCGCCCGATCCAATCCTTCTGCAACGCATGGCAAATGACCCCAATGGGGACCTGTTCAACGCGTCTCCGTACTATTCGCCGTGCGCCCAGGAGACCGGCTGCATAACGTATTCCAGCCAGGACCAGGGCAAATTCATTTACTCGCCGACTTCGGCGGAGCTCAACTCGGCGTTCCTGGCGATCTCTTCGCAGATACTGCGATTGAACCAATAACGTTCGCAGTGCTACTTTGAAGCTAGGTTGTTCCCTAAGCTTTTCCAATACGGCGATTTCTTCCTGCCCACCTATGGCGTGCTGGTCGCGCTGGCCTTCCTGGCGGGCCTGTGGGTGACGGCGCGGCTGGCCCGGCGGGTTGGAATCAACCAGGAACTGGTGGTCAACCTGGTAGTCTACTGTGCGCTGACCGGCCTGCTGGGCGCCAAGCTGCTGATGTTCGTCTTTGACTGGGACCACTTCAGCAAGAATCCGGCCGACATGTTCTCGATGTCGACACTGCGCGCCGCCGGGGTTTACCAGGGGGGATTGATCCTGGCCGTCGCGACCGCCTTCTGGTATGTGCGGCGTCACGGGCTGCCGTGGCTCCAGACGTTCGATGCTTTCGCGCCAGGGGTCGCTATCGGCCACGCGATCGGCAAGCTGGGGTGCTTTGCGGCCGGCTGCTGCTGGGGCAAGGAGTGCGATCTGCCCTGGGCCGTGACCTTCCGCAATCCCGACGCGAATGCGCTAACCGGTGTCCCGCTGCACGTCGCTGTGCATCCAGCCCAGCTTTACGAATTGGGAGCCGAGGCGCTCCTGTTCGGCTATCTTTACTGGCGCTTTGGGCGTCCGCACCGCCCGGGGACCATCATCGGCCAATATCTGCTTTTCAGCTCTGTTCTGCGATTCGGTATTGAGTTTACGCGTTACCATGAGCAGGCGCTGCCCTTCGGCTTGCCGTTTTCGATCACGCAATGGATCGCGGTTGGGCTGGCACTGGCGGGCGGGGCAATTCTGTGGACCCAGAAATCAAGCGCGCCTAAGGCGATTCCCTCACTCGCACACTAAAGAATCGGGCTTTTTTGCCGTTCTTATTACTGGAGGGGTGCGTATTGGTGACGTGTGTAAAACGGCAGCGCGGTTTCATACTCATCGCCATGTCGGTGTGCATGTTCCTGTTGCTCGCCGTGGTAGGGATGGCTTTCGACCTTGGACGCGTCTACATAGCGCGCAATGAAGCGCAGATCTTTACGGACGCCGCCTCCATGGCTGCCGCGAAGCAACTGGATGGAACAGTGGCCGGTCTCGATCGTGCACGGGCCGCGGTGGCGGCCTTGCCCAATCGTTGGAACCTGGGCACTGAAAGCTTCAGCGGCGTTGTGATCGAATTCAGCGCCGACGGCCAACACTGGGAGACCCAACCGAAGGATTTGACGGCACTGCGTTACGCGCGCGTGACGGCGCCCGAAAACCATGTGGAGATCATGTTCCTGCGAGCGGTCGGCGGCCCGCAGGAGTTTACGGTTCCCGCCCGCGCCGTGGCGTCCACCAAACCGGTGAGGCTCACCGAATGAGACGCGAACGCGGACACGCCATGCTCGAGCTGGCCGTCTCGGCCGGAGTGATGGTCACTTGCCTGGTGGGAACTTTCCAGTTCGGCTACACGTTCTACGCCTACAATCAACTGGTGACAGCGGTCGGCAACGGCGCCCGCTATGCCGCCCAGCGCACCTACCGCACCGGGACCGATCAGGACGTCGAACGCGGCAACGCGGCCATCCGCAACATGGTGGTTTATGGAGATGCGCAACCCGCGCCGGGAGCCGCGCCGGTACTTCCCAAGTTGACGCCCGAAGACGTAGAAGTGCGTCGGGATCTGGCGGGTGACGGCGCTCCGTTGACCGTGAACGTGGCGATCAAGGGCTACACCATGGATGCGATTTATCGGTCGTTCAGCTTTGATGGACGGCCCTCGGTGCAGTTTCCCTACGTCGGCAAGTACGCGCCCACGGAGAGTGAGCCATGATCCGGCGCCGGAGCCGATCGCAGCGCGGGCAAACTCTGGTGGAGGGCGCGCTGGCGCTGCTGGTGTTTATCACGCTCCTTTTTGCCGTGATCGATTGCGGACTGATGTTGGTGAAACATCAGTCGCTGGTAGAGCGTGTGCGCTCCGCCGTGCGGTGGGGCGTGGTCCGGCCGTGGGATGGCACTGGCGAGCAGGTCGCCAACTTGATCCTTTACGACCAGCCCGACGCACCCCGCCGCGCCACCGGCGGTTATCAGGGATTAACGCGCGAGAACGTCCAGGTGCGTTATCAACCACCCTCCGCGGCGCGTCCCGACGACGAAGTGCTGAGCGTGGCCATCGTCAACTACCACTATCAGTTCCTGTCGCCCTGGATTACTCAGACCTTCGTGAGCCCGCGCCCCGTCTTAATCACTGCGCCCATGGCTCATCGGGCCGCCGGCCTGTAGAACGCATCACGCTAGGCTATCCTGTTTATTGGCCACCGTAAAACCCTTTCAACCCTATCGCTACTCCGCGAAAGCCGGTGATCCGGCGAAGCTTCTGACGCAGCCGTACGACAAGATCAGCCCGCCAATGCAGGCGCGCTACCTGGCCGCCAGCCCCTACAACCTGGTGCGCGTCATCCTGGGCGAGAAGCGGGATTCCGATACCGCTGCCGACAACGTCTACACTCGCGGCGCTCAATATTTCCAGGACTGGATTCAGCAAGGGATTCTCGCGCAGGACCCCGCGCCTGGATTCTACGCCTATTTCCAGGACTTCGAGGTCCCAGACTCAGGCGAACACCTGACGCGCCAGGGATTCATCGGTCTGGGCAAGGTGGAAGACTACGAGGCGGGCATCGTTTACCGCCACGAGCAGACGCTGTCAGGTCCCAAGAAGGACCGCCTGCAGGTACTGCGGCATTCGCGTGCCCACTTCGGGCAGATCTTTATGCTGTATCCGGATCGCCTGGGCTCGGTCGACCGTGAGCTGGAGCAAGCCACCCAAGGCGCGCCAATCCTGGACGTGACCGACGAGTACGGCGCTCGGCACCGCCTCTGGCCGGTCACGGATCCGGTTCGTGTGGCGCACATCCAGTCGCTGATGGAGCCCATGAAACTGCTGATCGCCGACGGGCATCATCGCTATGAAACCGCTCTCAACTATCGCAATGAACGTCCTCAGGATCCAGCCGCCCAATACGTGATGATGACGTTCGTGAATATGTACTCACCGGGACTGAAAATTCTGTCCACCCATCGCGTGCTGCGAAATGTGGAAGGTTTCACTGCCGAAAAGCTGCTGTCAAAAGCCACCGGCCCCTGGTCGGTCAAGACTTTTGATTCGTTCGCGGATCTCAAACGCGAGCTGAATTCGGCGGAGCCGCAATCGGTTCGTATTGGTGTGGTGTTATTCGGAGCAGCGTGCCTGTTGACGCGACCTCGCCAGCCAGGGGAGTTGGATGTGCCAGTGCTGCACCAAGAGATCATCGGTGATTGGCTCGGAATTGGCGAGGAAGCCGTGCGCGAGGAGAAGTACATTCAGTACGTCCGCGGCATGGATGCGGCCGCTGCCGAAGTTCGCGAAAAAGGTGCGCAGGTCGCATTTCTTCTTGATCCGACTCCCATCGACGACATGGCGCGGGTGGCGTTCGATGGCGGAGTGATGCCGCAAAAATCGACCGACTTCTACCCAAAGCTGCTGACAGGCGTTACGATTTATCGCTTGTAGCGCGATAGCAAGTAATTCGATGCCTGGTTCGCAGCGTCAGAAGTAGGCGCCACCACCACGGTTTGCAGGTAAGCCCGTGTGGCTTCGTCGCGTTTCTTCTTCAGATCGTAGATCTGGCCGGTGCGTAGCCAGGCGTACAAGTTGGTATTGAGATCCACGGCCGAAGGGTTGGCGGTAACGGCCTTGAGGTCTTCGAGCGCTAGATCCAGGTCGTTGTACCAAAACAGCAGATTGCCGCGCGTGTAGCGGACCTTCTCTTCCGGCAGGCGGTCATACCCGGGGGTTTTCTCGCGCTTGAGCCGGTCCACGTCCCCGATTACCGCCAGCGCCTTCTCCTTTTCGCCGAGGTCGCCGTACATCTGCACCAGTTCCAAGCGCAATAGAAAGTTCCGCGGGAAGCGCTGGATCAGGCCGGAGAGCAGCGGCACGGCCTCTTTGGCGCGACGCTCGCGGCGGTACGCCGCGCACAATAGAATCTCGGCGTCGACGCGGTTCCGCCGGCCCAGTTTAGCCACCTGCTTCAGGGTCTCGACGCCGCGCTCGCGGTCACCCCGGAAACCGGCAAAGAATCCCAACACTCTCCAGGCCGGGGACAGGCTCCCCAACACGTAATCGTAGACGCCCTGAACCAGGAGGGCGTCCTCGAACGAGGGATCGATCTCGGTCACGCGAAAATGCGCTTTCCGCGCGGCCGTGGCGTCGCGCAGTGCATCACTGTAGGCCTTCCGCACCAGGAAATGATAGTTACCGCGCAGGCCGTAGCTGACCCCCTGCGCATACAGCGCCTGCGCGTCGTTGGGATTGGCTTGAAGACGGGATTCCGCTAACGCCAGGGCGTGATTGATCGAATCCTGAAACTCCTGGTCGTCGGTCTTGCTGGGGTTCAAACCATCGCGATGCAAGAAGGGATTCGATCCCGTCACCAGCTCGCTTTCCAGCGCGCCCGAGCGGAACATCTCGCGATACAAAATCGCGTGCGCGACGTGATTGTAGGCGTCGGGCGAGTTTGGATTCTTCGCTACCTCCGCGCGAAATGCAGTCAGCGCCTCCGGAAATTCGAGGTTGTAAAAGTGCTGGTATCCAAGCTCTGCCTGCGGGTCTTCGTATGGCAAAGGTTGCGAAACGACTTGTGCCCAAGCCATAACGGGAAGCAGTGCCAAGAGTCCGAGCGGTCGAGTCATTACCGGATCTCCATTGGTTCCTGCCGGGCCGCCTCCACGTTGCGCAGCAATCCCTCATATTTCGCGCGCATGACGGCTGTGCCTCGGAAGCGTTCGCGAAACTGGTCCGCCGACAACGCAGCTAGATCCTCCAGCCGAGGTGCGGGATCGTAGACCGGCCGGAACGCGGGCTCGGACGTCTCTGGCGCACGCGCGTTCCAGGGGCACACCTCTTGGCAAATATCGCAGCCGAAAACGCGGGGCCCGAGCCACGCCCGCTGCTCTTCTGGAATCGGCCCGCGAAGTTCGATGTTCAGATAGGAAATGCAGCGGCGCGCGTCGAGCACCCATCCATTCGACTGTTCGCCGCCATCCGGAATCAGCGCCTGGGTAGGGCACGCTTCAATGCAGCGGGTGCACGTGCCGCAACGATCCGGCGGCGGTGCATCTGGTTTGAGTTCGAGTGTAGTGATGAGTTCGCCCAGAAAAAACCACGATCCCAACGGCTCATTGATCAGGCAAGTGTTGCGCCCAATCCAGCCCAGCCCCGCCTGCCGGGCATAACTGCGTTCCAGCAAGGGCGCCGTGTCCACGCAGACTTTCCATTGATGTTCCTCAATGACGCCCAGCTTGTCCGCCAACCGTTCCAGCGCCTCACGTAGCACCTCGTGATAATCGCGGCCCCACGCATACCGCGAAAAGATTGCGTGGCCTTCGGGCGCAAGTGGCGCGGCCTGGTTATACAGTTTTCCTACGCAGATCACCGATCGCGCTCCCGCCAGGAGATTTCGCGGATCGCTCCGCACCTCCGCCCGCCGGTCCGTGAGGTAGCGCATTTCGCCCGCCATGCCTCGCGCGGCCCACGTTTGGTAGCGCGCAAAGTCTGCTGCCACGGGCTCTGCGCACGCTACGCCCGCGAGTTCGAAACCGCAGTCCCGCGCCAAGCGTCTGACCGTTTCGGAATCCACGTTCCTATGGTAGCGGGTGCTATTCTCGGTTTGAAGGCGGCATGAATCTGAGGGGAACTGTGAGTGCGGTTGGCTGCGCCCTGATCTTTCTCGGCGCGACGTATGGTTTCCAGAAGTCCTGGCGCGAGTACCCCGCCGTCGAGTACAACAACTTTCCGCTGCCCAAGGATTACCTGGTCCCAGCCGAATGGACGTTCGCGCGTCTCATGTTTCCGGGCGGACCTCTCGACGGCTACTATCCGCGATTTCAGGGTGACTACCGCCACGGCCTCTCCCTATGGACCCAGGATTACCCGCGAGCCGACCGCCATCTGGCGAGCGCCATGCGGCGCCTCACCCGCATCGACGTGCGTTCGGTAGAGCAGGTGGTGGCCCTCGACGATGACGACGACGCTTTCAATTTCCCGTGGATTTACGCCGTCCAGGTGGGCGAGTGGGGGCTCACGGAAAAGGAAGGCGCCAAGCTGCGCGAATACATCCAGCGCGGCGGCTTCTTCATGGCAGACGACCTTCACGGCGATGCCGAGTGGGGTGAATTCGCCAAGCGCATCCACTTCGCCTTCCCGGATCGCGAGATCGTAGAGCTGACCGACGACGACGCCTACTTCCACGCCGTCTTCGACATCACGGATCGTCCTCAAGTTCCTGGCGAGGCTCATTTGGCTGAGGGTTGCAAGAACTGTTCGGATAATGGCCGCGGCGCGCACTGGCGCGCCATCAAAGACGACAAAGGCCGCATTGTTGTCGCCATCTCGCACAATTCCGATCTCGGCGACGCTTGGGAGTTCGCCGACTCACCCTACTATCCGGAAAAGGAAAGTGCTCTGGCGATCCGCATCGCGGTAAACGATGTCATCTACGCGATGACGCATTGAGAGAGCGCCGACGTCTGGTATCGGTCACAATAGTTGCTGATGCCGCCAGCCGAGAAATTCCGGATCGCCTTAATCCAAACCAGTTGCGAGCTCGATCCCAACCTCAATGTGGCGAAGACCGAATGGAAAATTCGCGAAGCCGCGGCCCAGGGAGCGCAGATCATTTGCCTCCAGGAATTGTTCCGCACCCAGTATTTCTGCCGCGAAGAAAATCACGAGTTGTTCGCCCTGGCCGAAGCGATTCCCGGCCCGTCGACGCAAGCTCTGGGTAAGCTCGGGCGGGAACTGGGTGTGGTCATCATCGCGTCATTGTTCGAGCGCCGCTCGGCCGGGCTGTATCACAACACCGTGGCAGTACTGGGAACCGCGGGAGAAGTCGTGGGCATCTATCGCAAGATGCACATCCCAGACGATCCCCTCTATTACGAAAAGTTTTACTTCACGCCCGGCGATCTCGGATTCCTCAACTTCGACACGCCCTTTGGCCGCGTCGGCACGCTGATTTGCTGGGACCAGTGGTATCCGGAAGGCGCGCGGCTCTCGTCGCTAGCAGGCGCGAGCATTCTGTTTTACCCCACGGCCATCGGCTGGCATCCCAGCGAAAAAACCCAATACGGCGCCGCGCAACTGGACGCCTGGCGAACGATCCAGCGCTCCCACGCCATCGCCAACGGCATCTACGTCGCCGCGGCCAACCGCGTCGGTTATGAAGGACCGCCCGGCCACGGCATCGAGTTCTGGGGATCTTCCTTCGTGGCCGATCCCTTCGGCCAGGTGATCGCTCAGGCTTCCGTGGATCAGGAAGAAATCCTCGTCGCCGAGTGCGATCCCGCGCGCCAGGAGGAAGTTCGGCAACACTGGCCCTTCCTGCGCGATCGCCGCATCGACGCCTACGCGCCAATTGTGAACCGCTGGCTTAAGTGATGGCTCGGCAATTAGCGCACGCCACGCCGCATAAGCTCGCTTACCGCATGCCAGCCGAATGGGAGCCGCACGCCGCCACCTGGCTGGCATGGCCGTACGAAGCGTCTGATTGGCCGGGGAAGTTTGCGCCGATTCCCTGGCTATACGGCGAAATCGTGCGCCATCTCGCTAGCGTTGAGAGAGTCCGGATTTTAGTTGAAGATTTAGATGCCGAGCAAAGCGTCCGCCGGATTCTGAAAAAATGCCACGCGGATCTCAGCGCCGTGGAGTTCTTCCAGTGCCCGACCAACCGCAGTTGGACTCGCGACACCTGCCCGCTCTTCGTCAAGAATCCGGCGGGCGAGGTCGCGGTCACGGATTGGAAATTCAACGGATGGGCGAAATACCCGGATTACGCCGCCGATGACTCGGTGCCCCGGTTCATCGCGCAGAAGCTGAAGCTCCGCAGCTTCGAACCCGGCCTGGTGCTGGAAGGCGGCAGCATCGATGTGAACGGGGCAGGGAAGCTGCTGACCACCGAGGAATGCCTGCTATCCGACGTGCAGGCGCGCAACCCAGGCTTATCGCGGCGCGAGATCGAGCGCGCCCTAGCCGATTATCTGGGCGCCACCGAGGTTATTTGGCTGGGAAGCGGTATTGCGGGCGACGATACCCACGGCCACATCGACGATATCGCGCGGTTCACGGCGCCCGATACCGTGGCCGCGGTGGTCGAGCCCGATAAGGGCAATCCCAATCACGAGCCGCTCAAAGAGAACCTGGCACGCCTGCGTAGCCGCGGCGACCTCAAGGTCGTGACGCTTCCCTGTCCCGAGCCGGTGTACTTCGCCGGGCAGCTTCTCCCGGCAAGCTATGCGAACTTCTATATCGCCAACCGGATAGTCCTCGCGCCTACTTTCGGGGACTCCCAGGACCGTTTGGCCTTGAACACTTTGGCGCGGTTGTTCCGCGATCGGCAAGTGGTCGGCATTCCCTGCCGCGATCTGGTGCTGGGTTTGGGCGCGCTGCATTGCATGACGCAGCAACAGCCCGCGTGAGATTTCAAGGGTCGTTCGACTACTAGAAGATAAAATTCAATCCGCCCCGCAAGAGACGCGGCGAATTGGTTAGGACGCTCTGCGAGTTGGAACCGCCCAAGGGCAGATAACCCTGCGCCAGCAGGTTGCGCAACTCGGCCGAGGCCTCCATGCGCCAAGGCATCCTGCCAAATGGCAGCGGCTGCCGCAGGTAGAGGTTTAGGCCGATGTCCTGGTTGGAAGCTTCGGTAACAAACAAATGCACCGGCATCAATACTCGGAAGTCGGTCCAACCATAGTCAGCCGTCATGCGGGTACCGGTGCGCGGAACCGTTCCGGCCACTCGTACCGTCACCCATGCGCGTTGCGCCTGCCCGATGCCCGCCTGCAGAGCGCTGGTGTCCACATACGACTGTTCACCGGGACGGGTAGTCAAAACGCCTGCGCGGCCCGCAGCCACCGACACTTCGGTGTGCTCTCCCAACTTCTGCTTTATTCCTACGTTGTATCCGACGCGGTGGTAGGAGCCGATGTTAACGATGCTGCTACTGGAATTGAGATCGGGTAGCAGATCGGCCGCCGGCAGGAAACCGGCCGGCCCGGACAGCATGAACGCCGCGTTTGTCACCGCCTCTTGATACGCGGCCAACGAATACGTGCGGCTGCCCGCGACGCGCTCGTATCCGATTTCCAGGTCCTGGGTGCGCTCCACCCGCACATGCGAGTCGGATAGCGAAACCGGCGGCATCAACGCCAGCGCCGTCAGATCCTGCTGCAATTCCCCGGATTGTTGACCGTCTCGCGCCAGCAATTCAACCGGGGGCGCGCCCGAAGTGTACGCCACCCGCACCCGCCCGCGGGTCCCTGCGTCGTAAGACGCACGCACGAACGGACTCATATTGTTGATCCGGTCGAAATAGGAGACCGACTGGAAATCAAAACCATAATCCAGACTCAGGTTGTCGGCAATCTCGGCTTTATCCACGAACGCCAAGGACATGGTCCGCAGCGCCGGCATGTTATCGGAGCCGGCCACGATCCCGGAACCGGGGCGCGGCGTCAGATACACCTGCCGCATCGTGACTATCACCTCGGGATTCGAACCGTCCTGGGTTGATCGCGAATAACTGGTGCGGATTCCTGCGCCGGGCAGTCCCGAAGTTCCGGCATAGCCCACATTACCGCTCAATTGCACGCGAGCGGAACTCGCCAGTGAAGTGGCGATCGCGAAGGCCGTTCCCAGATCCTGCTCCGATCCCCGCGCAAAAGATTCCCCATCGCCTGCGGAAATCTCCAGCACTCCAGTGGTGTGGCTGAATCGCGTATCTGCGGAAGCCGTGGACGAGGTGCCAGCCGGACCAAACTCCGGCAGGAAGCGCAGCACCGGCCGGGTCGCCTGGGAGGTCCGCAAGACCCACTTCCAATCGTCCGTCATCAGGGTGCCCGGAGCTGCCGGCGTGCTGGTCACGCTCACCGTGCTCAATACGCTGGCCAGGTTGATATCGAGGCGGTTTTCCGAGCTGGGCAGAACCGCGATGTTGTGCCGCTCGGCCGGTACAAAGCTGGCCAGAATCACGCGAATCGAATACAGATCGGGAACCAGACCCTCAAACACAAAACGGCCCTGTTCGTTACTTAGGCCCCTGCGCACCAGTTCGTCGTAGCGGTTGTAGAGATAGACGGTGGCACCCATCTGCGCCACCCCAGCGGCGTTCTTCACTTGCCCGAGGATCTCGCCGGACAAGGGGTTCAGGGATGCAGCTGGTGACGGAGGGGCGATCGCCAGCAGGCCTAGAACTACCGCGGCTGCGATGCCCAACGTAGCGGGTGTAGAAAACCGCTGGTTCATACTCAAATCCCCATCGCCGGTCAACCTGGCCGGCTGCCATTACAGCCCTATGTTATCGTAAACGTGGCGGTTGGCGTTAACGTCTGGTTACGCTTCTTGTCCACTACCTTCATCCGTAGCGTGTACTGCCCCGGTTCCATCCCCTGCAGCGGCAGCAGTTTCTCGATCACAATCTGCGAGGCGCCCCCGGAAATCGCGCTCACCGGTTCGGTGTATTCGAAGACCTTCTCGTTGGAGCCGTTCTTGGTGATCACGTACTCGACCGTGCCATCCGCCTTTTTGGTTTTCTCATCGGCTTCGAAATTATACAATTGCAGATAAATACCAAGTTTCTCTTCGCGCTTGAAGGTCTCATCCATGCGCGGACGCACTTTCGAGGTGCCAATCACGAATTGCCCGGTGCCTATGCTCTTGGTGGGAACCTTCTCCAAAATATCGGCCAGGATCAACGAACTCTGTCCCAAGTGGTCGTCGTCAATATGAGGCACATCGAGCACCATTTCGAAGTTGGTGGTATTGCCACCCACTGTATCTCTTGCTGCGACATTCAGGCGATAACGGCCTGGCTGTAGCGGGATCGTTTTCTGATAGACAGACGAGCCTTTCGCCGCATCTTGCAACATGTCGGTGGGGACGTCCACGCTCACCACTTCCTCAAACCAATTCACGGGCCGACGCGCCATCGAAGTAATCCGGGCGTAAATGTTCACAGCAGCAGTTGAGACGCTGCCCTTCTGCTTGAATTGCAGGTCCTTCCGGT
>Ga0302326_10025639_pt1 | contig 11948 bp, 9 predicted proteins | sample Palsa_T0_3_FD_202264 | JGI IMG/M metagenome (GOLD analysis project Ga0302326, IMG submission 202264) | Peat permafrost microbial communities from Stordalen Mire near Abisko, Sweden - Palsa_T0_3 | ecosystem: Environmental > Terrestrial > Soil > Palsa > Peat permafrost | place: Sweden: Abisko... | reverse complement strand
CGCTACAGGAGGCTCTTCCCGACTGCTCGTATCTACGGTTTTGAGCCGCAGCTCGAATCCTTCGAGCTTCTCCAACGGCGCCACGGAATGGATCAGAGGACAAGCCTTCACCCGATTGCATTGACCGATCGTCGCGGGACGACCGAGTTCTACCCCAATGCCTGGCCTACCTTCAGCTCGGTTCTCGAGCCGGCTCCTTCGATGCATCGCCATCGGCCCGATGTTCCGCCCAGCCCGCCGGGACCGATCCTCGTGCCCACCACGACGCTGGATGCGTTCTGCGCGGAGCGGCGCATCGAGCGGTTGCCGATCCTGAAGATCGACGTTCAAGGGGCCGAGCTGACCGCGCTACACGGGGCGCCGGAGCTGCTGCAAAGACGGGCGATCGACCTTATTTACACAGAGGTGAATTTCGTGACCCTCTACGAGGGACAGGCTCACTTTTGCGACCTGCTCGCGCATCTGGCTAGCTTCGACTACGTCCTGTATGGCCTTTACGACCTCGGCTTCGAGGCGGGCGGATTCCTCTCGCACGCGGATGCGATCTTCCTCAGCCCGAGCGTCGCCGCGCGCGCCTTGCTCGCGCGCTAGCGCGGCCTGGTCCCGCTCAGAGACGCGCGAGGCGCGGGCGCGGGAGCCGCGCAAGTCCGGCTCGCAGCATCGCCACCTCGTCCTTCGTCGCGATCCGAAGCTTGACCGTGAGCAGCACGAGCGTCACCCCTCCGGCGATCAGCGCCACCGGCGTACCCAGCGGCCGCGCGGCATAAGCGACACCCAACATACTCGCGCAGGCCACGATCGCCAGTGCGCACCGCTTGATCGAGCCTCGGTTGAGTACTTCGTGGCCCACCATCACCAAGCCCACGATATCCATCAGGACCTCGGTCAGCACCAGGCTCACCGCCGCTCCGATCGCGCCATTGTGGTAGCGACTCTCCGTTGCCGGAATCAAGACGAGGTTGAACAACGGGTTGATGAATGCGGCGCCGATCATCACCATCGTCCAGACCACCTGCCGCTTGGCCGCGACCAGGACCTGGTCCAGCAGAATGTTCACGTACATCGGCGGAATGCAAGCCGCGAGGACGATCAGGACGGGTACTGCATGACCGAACTCGTGGCCATACAGCGCGTGCACCATCGGGCTCGCGACGAGCGCTATGCCGGCGGCAACCGGGATACTGATAACGAGCACGAACTCGAGCGGCGTGCGCGCGGTCTTGATCATGTGCGCGCGGCTCTGGTCGAACGCGCTCACCAGTCGCGGCAGCCAGGCGGTCGCCACGAGCACCGGAATGAACAGAAACGTCTGAAACAGCGTGGTCGTTGCGCCGTACCAACCGACCACTTCCGAGCGGGTCATCAGCGTGAGCATGACCGTGTCGATCCACATGTAGATGAGCCCGAACATGCCGGACGCCCAGTAGGCGAGGCTCTGCCTGGTCATATTGCCGATCATCCGGGCGTTGGTCCTGAGGTCGATGCGGATGAAGCGCCGGAGCCAGAGCGCGTTCAGCAGCAGTACGACGCCGGCGAAGATCGCCATGTTGGCCACGATGCCGTCGGCCCTGAACCCGACCAACACGAGGGCGATGCCGATCACGCTCTGGGCCGACTTGTTGATGATGTCGGCGTAGGCCAGGTACTGCATTCGCTCGATCGCTTGGAAACCGGCCTGCAGGGGCTCCGCGAGGATCGTCAAGACGGTCATCGCCGACGCCAGGTAGAGGGCGATCTTCGCATCGTGCCCGTAGTGGGAAAGATCCGCAAACACCACCGCCGCCAACCCGACCAGCGGCGCGAGCAAGAGCTTCATCACGATCGCGGTGCCAATCAGCTTAGGGCCAGTGGCAGGGTCGAGCACGATCTCCCGCACCAGGTAACTGCGGGTCCCGAGACCGAGCACGAGTCCGAGGACGCCGCTGACCGCCAAGGCTGAGACGACGATGCCCAGACCAGCCGGTCCGAGCGCCCTCGGGACGACAAGGGTCCATAGCAGCGTCATCGTCCAGGTGACCACTTGCCCACCCGCGAGGGCGCGAAGGTTGCGGCCCAGTCGAGGACTGTCGTCTGCCGGAGTCTCCTGAGGCGCCGGCCCGAGACTCACGAGCTCGCTGGAGCTGACCTCGCCGCCCATGGCGCCGGCGGCGATCACGTCGGTGGCTGGTACGGCTGTGATCCCGTCTGTCATCGCGTGAGCGACGTCAACGGGCTCATGGCTATGGGCACGTATCAGCCGCTCACTGATCGGCGCTGCTCAGAGACGATCCGTACAGGATCGCCATCATTCACCCAGGAGTGCTTCGAGTCGCTCGATCGCGCTGGTCGTGTCGGCGAGGGTGCGGTCAGATGAAGCCTCGGCTCCGCTGACGGCAGTCAATCTCTTTGGCGCATCGCCTGCGCGTGGCGGTTTGCGAGTCTGAGCGGGTAACCGCTCCGGCTGTGCCGACTGCCTTGCGGCCGGCGCGGGCAGCATGTCCGGCCGTGCGGGCAGCCTGTCGGCGTAGGAGGGTAGTTCGTCCTCGCCCGTTTCCTCCTCGGGCCGTGCCGTGCGCGTGTTGTTCTTGGTCATCAATATGACCGCCAGGAGGCTGATCACGACACCGCCGAACAGGCCGCCGAGGATTCCCTCCGCCTCGGCTTTCTTACCGCTCGTCGCTGCGGTCGGAACCGACGGTGGGTCGATCACCCGCACGATCGCGCCGCCCGACCCGGTCGCGTTCTGCGCCTGACGCAGAGCCGAAGATGCCTGCGTCAACTGTGTGTTCGCGGCAGTCGAGGCCGCGATCAACGCGCTGTAGGTCGGACTATTCTGCGTGGTGGCGTGGGGATGCTGCGACAGATACCCCGTCGCCTGAGCTCTCGCCGCCGATGCCGCCGACGCCGACGCCTGATATTGCGACTGATAGTACGTGGCCTGGCTCTTGCCGTAATCCGTGCTGAACTGAGCCGTCGACGACTGCAACTGACCCACCAGCGCGTTCAACGTACTCTGCGCGACCGCCGGCGTCGGTCCCGCGAAACTGAGCTGGAGCACCTGCGGGCCGGGCACCGCCGAGCTCACATTCGCCCCCAACGCGGATTCCAGCCGCGTCGACATCGAAGCACCACCACCACCGGACAGCCCCGACAACAACGCCGAAGGACCAGAACCCTCGGTCGGATGCGCCTTCAGATACGCCGGCAACGTCGAGTGGTCCGCGACCGCCGTCACGAAGGTCTCCGTCGAGAGAAGCTCCGAGAGCACCGTCTGCTCCTGCTGCGACGGCGGCACGGTCGCCGGATTCACGTTATCGAGGCTCGACCCTGACGGCGCCGCGTTATCGACCCACAGGCTCGCTGAGGACACGTACGACTTCGGTGCGCCGACCACAGACCATGCCGCGAACACCAGCGCCACCACCACCGGCACCAAGAACAGCACTCGATGCCGGCGAAAGGTCTCGCGGTAAGCCTCCAAGCCGGCAGCCCCTATCGGCACCCGCCCCACCCCTTCACTCGCCGGTTTCGTTCGCCACGCATTGCGTCATCCTTGCCGGGCCGCGCCGTCGGCATACAGGCCCTTAAACTCGTTGTTCGTACCGACCTACATAACGCACCGAAACGCCCGCTTCTTCCGCCAAGCGGATCCGGCGTCCTCGGCGTGACGATTCGATCACGTTGGCGGACATTTTAACGCCCGCGGCGCGCGGCCGCCGCACCACCGGTACGATCCCCCGCGGACCGTGCTAGGCGGGGAGTTAGCGGCGCCCTGAATCCGCAATCCGCTCTAGCGGGGCTGAATTCCCCTTCGAGGGGCGCAGGCCTGGGTCAGCGCCACGTCAGCGGCGATGATGGCTCGGTCCCGTGGCGATGGAGACCCGTGAACCAGGTCAGGTCCGGAAGGAAGCAGCCTTAAGCGGTCACCTCCAGGCGTTGCGGGGACGCTGAGCCGGAGCCAACTGGCGGCGGTCGCAGCCCAGGTACCGGCTTCGACGAGGGGTGCACGGTCCACTCATACCCCCGGTCGCCCGTGCGGCACCGGGCCTGGCCGGAGTCGCCACTAGACTGGCCTCCCAGTGTCCGACGGCCCGTCGCTATACCGCCGCCACCGCCCCCGCACGTTCGCCGACGTGGTCGGGCAAGAGCACGTGGTGCAGACACTGCGCAACGCGATCGAGCAGGAGAAGGTGCACCACGCCTACCTGTTCGTGGGCTCGCGCGGGACCGGGAAGACCAGCATGGCGAAGATCCTCGCCGCATGCTTGAACTGCGAGCGCGGCCCGACCAGCGAACCGTGCGGGAAGTGCGAGTCGTGCACCGCGATCGCCCACGCAACGTCGCTCGACGTGATCGAGATGGACGCGGCGTCGAACAACTCGGTCGACGACATCCGCGACCTACGCGAGAAGGTCGCCTACGCCCCGGTATCGGGCCGGCACAAGGTCTACATCCTCGACGAGGCCCACATGCTCTCCCAGCAGGCGTGGAACGCGTTCCTGAAGACGCTCGAGGAGCCGCCGCCGCGGACCGTCTTCGTGCTCGCGACGACCGAGGCCCAGAAGGTGCTGCCGACCGTCGTAGACCGCTGCCACCGCTTCGACTTCGGCCGTCCTTCGGTCGACCAGGTCGTGGCGGTCTGCCGGCGTGTGGCCGACCAGGAGGGGATCGAGATCGACGCCGGCGCGCTCGCGCTCGTAGCGCGGCACGCGACGGGGAGCTTCCGCGATGCTCTGGGCACGCTCGAGCAGCTCGTCACCTACGTAGGCGGGCGGATCGAGCCGGCCGACGTACTCGCCGTGCTCGGTGTCGCCGACGCCGAGCAGCTCTTCAGCGCTGTCGAGGCGATCGTCGCGGGGGATGCCGCCGAGGCCCTCCGCGCCGCCGCGCAGCTATCGGCGTCGGGACGCGATGCCGGCCAGGTTCTGCGCGATCTCGAGACCCATGGGCGCGAGCTGATGATGGTTCAGATCCTCGGTGAGGTTCCGTCCGAGCTGCAGGTCACGCCTGAGCGTGACCGCCGGCTCGCAGGGCAGGCGAAGGCCCTCTCGAGCACCGACGCGGTGCGGCTGCTCGAGCTCGTCTCGGCGGCGCTCGAGTCCACCTCGAACGGCTCACAGGCCCGCATCCAGCTCGAGCTGGCACTGGTCAAGGCGGCCGCTCCCGAGGTCGACCCATCGACGAAAGCGCTGCTGGCAAGGATCGAGCGCCTCGAGGCGGGGCTCCGGTCCGGGGCCGTGGCCGGGCTCCGGTCCGTCTCGGCTACCGAGCAGCAGCCCGCGCCTCCAGCGCCCGGCGCTGCCGGCGTGCCCGAAGCGCCCGCCGCGCGTACCGCCGGGGCCGGCGCGTCCTCGCCGCCCGCCGCTGCGGCCCGGGTCGCTCCCGCGTTCGAGCAGGACGTCGGGGCGCAGCCCACGCTTGATCTGGCCGCCGCCGTCGAGCTCTGGCCGGCCGTGGTCGAGCTGGTCGGTGATCAGAACAAGATGCTGGCTGCGCTGCTGAAGGAAGCCCGGCCGACCGGCGTCAGCGACCGTGAGCTCGAGCTCGCCTTTCCGCCCGGTGCCGCGTTCCTGAAGCGAAAGGCCGAGCAGGACGACCATCGAAGGGTCGCCGCCGACGCGCTGCAAGCCGTCGGCGGGCGCTCGCTCGCGCTTCGTTACTCGCTCGGCGAGGAGGATCTCTCGGCCGGCGCGAATGTGACCGTGCTGTCCGGAGAGGAGCTCGTGCAACGCTTCCTGAAGGAGTTCGACGCCGAGGAGCTCGTGCAATCGCCTGACGGCGATTGCATTGGGGGTTCGGCTGGCGCCGAACCCCCGGTGGAATCGGCTGGCGTCGATTCGATTGGGAGTTCGGCTGGCGCGGAACTCCCGGTGGAGTCGGCTGGCGCGGAACTCCCGAGGCCTGACAATTCCGACCACGAAGGCGAGGCCAGATAGATGCCACCCCAGCCGAACATGCAGCAGTTGCTCAAGCAGGCTCAGAAGATGCAGGAGGAGATGCTCGCCGCACAGGAGTCGCTCAAGGACGAGGTAGTCGAGGCGTCCGCGGGTGGCGGGATGGTCACCGTCCAGGTCACCGGCGAACTGCACGTGAACTCGATCACGATCAATCCCGAGGCTGTCGACCCCGAGGACGTCGAGCTGCTCCAGGACATGGTCCTAGCCGCGGTCAACGAAGGGCTCCGTGCCGCGCAAGAGCTGGCGAGCGCGAAGCTCGGTGGGATCGCAGGCGGGCTCGGCGGACTCGGTCTTCCAGGTCTCTGAGAGCAATTGACACGGTGTACGCGCCACCGGTCCAGCGTCTCATCACGGAGCTCGCCAAGCTCCCCGGCGTCGGCGGCCGAACCGCCCAGCGGCTCGCATTTCATCTGCTCCGCGTCTCCGACGAGGACGCGTTTGCCCTCGCCGACGCGATCCGCGAGGTCAAGCAGCGGATCGGGCTATGCGAGGTCTGCTTCAACCTCGCCGACGGTCCAGTTTGCAGGATCTGCGCCGACGAGCGCCGCGACCCGGAGTTGATCTGCGTCGTCGAGGAGCCCTCGGACGTGATCTCGATCGAGCGCACGCACGAGTTCAGGGGGCGCTACCACGTCCTCGGCGGGGCGCTGTCGCCGATCGACGGCATCGACCCCGAGGACCTGAAGATCGCGGAGCTGTACTCCCGCGTCGAGGAAGGGATCGTGCGAGAGGTCGTGATCGCCACCAACCCGACAACCACCGGCGAGGCCACCGCCCTGCACATCGCCCAAGCGATACGGCAGCGCGCTCCGGACGTATCCGTCACGCGGCTCGCGAGCGGGTTGCCTGTCGGCGCCGACCTCGAGTATGCGGACGAGCTGACCCTCGGCCGGGCAATGTCGGGCCGCCGAGCGGTGTAAGCCCCGCCAGCCCGCCTAGCCGAGTAACCCATAGTGCGCCTTCAGCGTCAGCACGCGCAGCAACGCGTCTTGGATCCGCTCGCGGGAGATCTGGCCGCGCTGCGCGGCGCTCAGCACGGCGCGGTAGGCACTGGTCTGCTCAGCGGGCGAGCCGGTGATGTAGAGCAGGTCGTCGCCCGCCTGGAGGGCGCTCACGGCCGCCTGGCCGGCGCTGCCGCCGGTCGACAGGAGCGCCGCGTCGAGGTCGTCGGTCATCACGACGCCTCCGAAACCCAACTGGTCGCGGAGCAGCCTCACCGCCTGCGGCAGCAGACCCGCCGGCGTGACGCCGTCGAACGCGGCGTAGGCGGCGTTCGACATCATGATCACGGGCGCGCTTGCCGCCAGCGCCCCGAACGGCACCAGATCACGCCGCTCGAGTGTCGTCAGTGCGCCGCCGACGGTAGCCGTCATCTCGTCCGGGTCGGCCGATGCTGCGCCGGCGCCCGGGAAGTGGCTAGCGGCCGAGATGATGCCGGCAGCGTCGTAGCCGCTCACCGCGGCGGACGCGAACCGCGCGACTGCTCCGGGGTCGGAGCTGAACAGCCGACCGCTCAACGCACCGCCGAGCACGTCGACGTCGGCGAGCGGGGCGAACGTCATGTTCACCCCGAGCGCCAGCAGCCGCTTGCCTGCGAGCTGCGCCTGTGCGCGGGCCACGGCGGGGTTACCGGTGGCCCCGATCGTCGGCTCCGCCTCGGGTGGTAGATCCGGGAAGGCCGTCTCGGCCCCACCTTCCTGGGGTGCGGCGATCAGCGGTGGGAGGTTGCCCGCACTCTTGGCCAGAGCGGCGACGTCGCCGGCCAGGCTTGCGATCTGCGAGTCGCTGACGAAGTTCGAGCGGCTCAGAACCGCTCCACCCCAGTCGGTGCCGCCGAACGCAGCGATGTCGGGAGAGCTCGACGAGGTTCCCTGTAGACCGATCAGGAACAGCTGCGAGATCTGGCCGGACAGCGGCAGTCGCGCAGCGGCCGCGACGGCGGCGGCGGCCGGCTTGAACGGCGCGGCGTGGGCGATCAGGCTGCCCACGTGTGCCGGCGCGTTCGCTCCGAGGACGGACGCCGGTCCGGGACCTCCGAGGGGCGGCGACCCCGTCTTGCCGCCCGAGCTCGCCAATACGATCGCCACTATGACAAGCGCGACGATCACGGCGCCCGCGACGGTGCGGCGCCGGCGCACCGCGCGCGAGCGATCACTGCCCCGTCTCGGTCCCGTGCGCCTATTCGCCGCCTGTGAACTCAGGGCCACGTACCCTTCCTGGCCGTGCTGAGGACAGAAACCGTGGTGATGAAGTTCGGCGGGACGTCCGTCGCCGACGCCGAGCGGATCAAACGCGCCGCGCGTCGCATCGTCGCCCAGCGTGATGCTGGACGCCGCGTGATCGCCGTGCTCTCGGCACGCGGCAAGACCACCGACGATCTGATTGCGATGGCCGACGAGGTGTCGCCGAACCCAGATCCGCGCGAGATGGACATGCTCCTCTCGACCGGCGAGCGAATCTCTTGCGCGCTGTGCGCGATGGCGATCAACGACCTCGGCCACCGCGCGATCTCGTTAACAGGATCCCAGGCCGGAATCGTCACAGACACCTCCCACACTAAGGCACGAATCCTCGATGTTCGCGCAGATCGTATTCGCGAGGCGCTGGATGAGGATCGGATCGTCCTCGTGGCGGGCTTCCAAGGGGTCTCGACGAGCCGCGACGTCACCACTCTGGGACGCGGCGGCTCCGACACTACGGCGGTCGCGCTCGCCGCGGCGGTGGGCGCCGAGGTGTGTGAGATCTACACCGATGTCGCGGGAGTGTTCAGCGCCGATCCCAGGATCGTCCCCGACGCGCGCAAGCTGTCGGTCGTCAGCTTCGAGGAGATGCTCGAGATGGCTGCTTCGGGCGCCAAGGTCCTCCAGCTCCGGTCGGTCGAGTACGCACGCAATCATGGCGTCCGGATTCATTGCCGCTCCAGCTTCAGCGACGGTCCGGGTACCGTTGTGCTCGGAGAGGACGAAACGATGGAACGCCCGCTAGTCACCGCTGTCACGCACTCGACCGAAGAGGCGCGGATCACGCTGCTCGGCGTGCCCGATCGGCCGGGCGCCGCCGCCGCCATCTTTCGCGCCCTGGCCGAGGCCAACATAATCGTCGACACGATCATCCAGAACGAGCCGCTCGGGGACGGTCGCGACGCCGAGGTCTCGTTCACCGTTCCTCACGAGGATCTGGCCGCAGCCGACCGCGTGCTCCGCCCGGTCGCGCGAGAGCTGGGCGTATCGCGCGTCGACGCCGATCCCGACATCGGCAAGGTCTCGATCGTCGGCGCCGGCATGCGCTCGCACCCTGGTGTCGCCGCGAAGGTGTTCGACACGCTCGCGGCCGAGGAGATCAACATCGAGATGATCTCGACCTCACCGATCAAGATCTCGTGCGTGATCCGCTCGAGCCTCGTTCCGCGGGCGGTGCGGGCCCTGCATGCGGCATTCGAGCTCGGGACCGATGGAATCCAGCACGACGAGGGGCCGCGATGAGCGAGGTCAGAATCGCCGTTGTCGGCGCCACCGGCGCGGTCGGCAGGACAATGCTCGAGATCCTGCGGGAGCGCGACTTCCCGGCGCGAGAGATCGTGGCCTTCGCCTCCGAGCGCTCCGCGGGCCAGAAGCTCGCGGGCGGGCTCACCGCGCGCGCCCTGAGCGAGGACGAGATCGACGGCTTCGACATCGCGCTGTTCTCCGCCGGCTCTGGGGTCTCGCGTGATTGGGCCACGCGGTTCGCCGCGCGGGGAGCCGTCGTCGTCGACAACTCCTCGTGCTGGCGGATGCATGACGACGTGCCACTCGTCGTGTCGGAGGTCAATCCCGAGGCGCTCGAGCGTCACAACGGCATCGTCGCCAACCCCAACTGCACCGCAATGCAGGCGCTCGTCGTGCTGAAGCCGATCAGCGATGCGGTCGGCCTCGCGCGGATCGTGTTCAGCTCCTACCAGTCGACCTCCGGCACCGGCAAGCGCGCCGTCGCGGAGCTCGAGGCCCAGAGCCTCGCGATCCTGAGCGGGGTGGAGCCGCCGGAGCCCGGCGTCTACCCCCACCAGATCGCGTTCAACGTCCTCCCCCAGGTCGAGACGTTCAAGGACGGCGACGACTACACGACCGAGGAACGCAAGGTGATCGCCGAGAGCCGGAAGATCCTCGGCCTCCCCGACCTGCGGATCACCGTGACCTGCGCGCGCGTCCCTGTCCGCAACTGCCATTCCGAGGCGCTGAACGTCGAGACTCGTGAGGATCTCGGTCCCGACCAGTGCAGGACGCTGCTCGCCGAGGCGCCGGGCGTCATCGTCGTGGACGATCCGGCAGCCGGGCTCTACCCGCTTGCCTCGGAGGTATCCGGGCGCGACGAGGTGTTCGTGGGCCGGATCCGGCGCGACGAGTCGAACCCTCGCACGCTCAACATGTGGGTTGTCGGCGACAACCTGCGCAAGGGCGCCGCGACCAACGCGGTCCAGATCGCGGAGCTGTTGGTCGCACGGGATCTGCTCAGCGGCTCGCGCGCAGCTCCCGCCGCGTCCTGACGCCGAGCTTGCGGTAGATGTGCCGTGCGTGGGTGCGGACCGTCTCGACGCTGACGTGGAGGCTCGCGGCGATCTCGGCGTTCGAGCGCCCACGCTGCAGCAGGTCGAGAACATCGGACTCGCGAGGCGTCAGCAGCTCGGGACCCGCGACCTGGCGCTCGCCGCCGGTGGCATCCCGGCTGGACAGGGTCGTCGGCAGCACGTGCAGGCCACGCGAGGCGAGGTGAATCGCGTTGAGGACGTCGCGCGCCTGGGTTGTCTTCGCCAAGCACGCGGTCGCGCCGAACGAGAGCATCTGGCTTGACTCGGCCGGCGTGGGCCGGTTCCCGAGCACGACGAGATGGGTACTCGGATGAGCGAAGTGGAGGTCGCGGACCTCGCCTGCGCTGCGCAACGAGCCGAAGTTGAGGATCGCCACCCGTGGAGCGTGCTTGGTCAGGGCGTCCGGCAACCCTTCGTGCGGGATGTCGACGGCTACCAGCTGAAGACTCTCGTCCTCGTCGATCAGCGCGCGCAGACCAAGACTGACGAGGTCTTCGAATCGGGCAAGCGCGACTGTAATCGGGGAGCGACTGACCATATATTCCTCCGTTGGGCGCTCCCTTGGACCAACCTGGCCGACATCGTATCGGCATTTGGGCGAAAAGGGGTTAGGGCCGCGTAACCCGTAACGCGTCATGGCCTCACCCGAGGATCACCCCCCCGAGGGGACGACGGCAGGGGCGCGACCCGCGATCATCCGGGGCGAGCTTTGAGAAGGGGCGAGCAGCGGGGTACACCAGGAGCGGGGCCTACGGGCCCCGCTCCCTTTTCGTTTGGGGTTGCTCGACCATCGCGGTACCTTGGTCGGCGTGCTGCCGCGGTGGTCGTAGACTGGTGAGGACAAGGGATTTCCAAGGGGCACTTCTATGCTGCGCATCGCCATCATCGGACTGGGCCCGTGGGGCGTGTGCGCCCTGGAGCGGGTGGTCACGACAGCTCGTCGCGGTCTACGGCCCGGTCTCGAGGTCATGGTGCACGTGATCGAGCCCGGGACTCCCGGCTCCGGGGTCTACGACGTGACCCAGCCCGACTATCTGCTGATGAACAACGCGTGCAGCCAGATCTCGCTGTACCCGTATGCCACCGAGGCGGACCAGCCCGCGTACGGCGTCGGCCTCTACGAATGGGCGGTGGGCCAGGGCTACCGGTGGGTGGGCGATGTCTGCGGTGTCGACCATTCGGGGCGCACGATCGAGCCCCACGACTTCCTCCCCCGGCGGCTGATGGGCGAGTACCTCCAATGGTTCTATCGGGCCCTGGTGGCCGACGCCCCGCCCGGGGTCCGGATCGCGCTTCACCCGACGGCGGCCGTCGACCTTGTTGCGACACGCGACGGGGGCGAGGAGGTCTGCCTCGCAGATGGCAGCACCGTGGTCGTCGATCACGTGGTTGTAACCTCCGGCCACACCGCCAACAAGGATGACGGGCAGGCGACGTCGGGGCCGCGCTCG
>Ga0302326_10025638_pt1 | contig 11948 bp, 8 predicted proteins | sample Palsa_T0_3_FD_202264 | JGI IMG/M metagenome (GOLD analysis project Ga0302326, IMG submission 202264) | Peat permafrost microbial communities from Stordalen Mire near Abisko, Sweden - Palsa_T0_3 | ecosystem: Environmental > Terrestrial > Soil > Palsa > Peat permafrost | place: Sweden: Abisko... | reverse complement strand
TACTGGGGTGACAACAATGCCAAGGACCTCCAGGTCAACATGGAGTACCTTCCGGATCCGCAGGGGGTGCCCGAGTATGTGCCGTATGTCCCGCATGTCCGCGACCTCGCCTGGCAGGATCTTTATCAAAAGTTTCACGGGCAGATCGACGAGCAGTTCGGGTTCCTGGCATTCCGTTCGGCGCCGCTGGTGAGCGCTTCTACCATGGATGCGAAGATCGCCACCGCCGATATGGCGCAAAGCTTGATGGTCTGGGCGGCCATCGGCAAGCCCAACCAGCGCGAGTGGGAGCCTTCGGCGTGGCAGCGGCAGGCTTACGCTAAGAATGACGGCCTGTATCCATCCGGTTATCACCTGTTCCGCGCGGAGCCGTCCGACGCACTCCGTTCGGCGATTCAAGAAAGCGAGAAGGCCCGTGTCGCCGTAAAGCCGCCGGCACACGAGCCGGATAGCAAGCCCGCCGAAAAAGTCTCTTATACGGACCGGCTGTGGAAGGGTTGGATCCTTCCGTCCACCGAGGCGGACGTGTGGCTCGCAGCGGGTGCGGCGGCATACTACGAGGACCTCTTGTCGGATCGCCTGGATCAGGCCATAAATGTGCGGCGCGCCACTTACCGTCGGCTCAAGGCCGCCACCAACCCGCAGGAGCGCTTCTTCTTCGAAAGGACCAAGGGCGTGCTGTTCCTGGATGCGCTGCGCCGCCGTCTGGGCGACGACCCCTTCCTGCAACTCATGCGCGATTATTTCGCCGCCAATACGACTAAGACAGTCACAGCACAGTCCTTCCTGGACAAGGCGGGCGCGCCGTTTGCCGCCGACGTGGAAGAGGGAGCGGCCTACCTGACCACCGATATCTGGTCCCGGCTCCGTTCCGCGATATTGGTTTACGGCACCCTGCGGGACGCGGGCGCCAACCGCTATGCGGCCGAGCAGATGCAGAAGCAGTTCCTCGATGGCTATGAGAGCGCGGTTCCGATCCGCAAGGACTTCGAAGTCGAAGAGCAGGATCTGCGCGCGCACGACGTGGTTTTCATCGGCCGTCCAGAGGCGAATTCGGCGCTGGCTGCCTGGAGTAAGAGCCTCGGTCTGGATTATGACGAAGGTGCATTCCGCATCAACGGGGACGTCCATGCTTCCGAACGCGACGCCCTTGCGTTCGCAGGGAAGAATCCCCTGGACCCGTCTCACATGGTTCTGGTAGTGGCGGGCAATGACGCGCTGCGCACTGTCAAACTGGCCGCCGGAATCGCCGCATGGAAATCGGGCGAGTATCTTTTAGTCGCCGATGGCAAGGAACCTGTTGACGGATTCGTGAAGCCTGTGAAATGAGGGTTGGTGTCGCCAAGCCTCAATCGCGCCGCTTGATAAACTGATCTTGATGTTCCTTTACCGGTGCGCGCTCGCCGCGTATCTGTGCGCCGCCGCGCGCGCCGACCAGCAGCCGCCTCCGTCATCCCTCGACTCGCAGATGAACAGCGCCATCGAAGAGTTCAAGATCCAGACCCGCAACCTCGGACTCCGCGCCGACAGCCCCGCCAAGAGCGGCCGCCGCCCCATCCAGGACTGGCACGGCCGCCTTTTTGAAAACTTCCGCAACGATGACCTGGACGCCATACCCCACGAAATCCGGCAGAACGGCGGGAACAAAGACCTCCTGCGGCGTAATCAATTCGGCTTCAATGTCGCCGGACCGGTGGTGATTCCGCGCCTGATCGACGGCCACGGCAATACCTACTTTTCGCTCTCCTACGAGGGCGTGCGGGAGAACATCGACCGTACCTATTTGCAGACCATCCCGACCGTCGCTCAACGCACCGGCGACTACTCCGATGTGGTGGACCCGTCCGGCAACGTGCTTCCGATTTACGACCCCGCCACCACCACCCCCAATCCGGCTTATAACCCGTCGCAGCCCGTCTCCACCACCAATCTGCAATACCTGCGCGATCCCTTCCCGGGCAACCGCATCCCTGCCACCCGCCTCGATCCCGTCGCTCAGAAGGCGCTGCAATACTATCCTCTGCCCAACACCGACATCGGCCCTTTTTTCCAGAATAACTACTTCATCGATGCGCCCGAGACCGACACCGCCAATGGCATGATCGGCAAGCTCGATCAGTCCGTGCGCGAACGGCATCGCATCACCCTGGAATTAGCGTTTTCAAACGGCACTCTGGGCGCCGCGCAATGGTTCCCTACTGCCGCCAATCCAGGTCCCGCCAACCGGCAGTTTCAAACCCGCCGCGGATCGTTCCAGCACATCTTCACCGCCTCCAACCGCACTGTCAATACCTTCTCGTTCGAAGCCAGCTCCAACACTTCGAACAGCGGCGATACCCAGGACCAGACCAACTACGCGAGCGCCCTGGGCCTCTCCGGTGTCCCCGGAGACGGCTTTCCGTTGATGCAGCTCGGTTCCTACCTATCCATGGGGCAGGCCTATCCGTTTTCGAGGAATGCGCGCAACGTTTTCACCCTCACCGATGGCCTCTCCACCAAGCGCGGCAAGCACACTCTCAGCCTGTCCGGCAGGTTCGCTTTCCAACAGGTGAACAGTTTCTCGCCGCAATATCCGGCCGGGTTGCTGACCTTCTCGGAGGGCTTGACCAGCCTTCCCGGCATACTCGATACCGGCGACGCTTTCGCCAGCTTTCTGCTCGGAATGCCCTATTTCGCCCAGGAAACCATCGATCCGGATCGGTCCTATTTCCGCCGCATGGAAGGCTCCCTGGCCTTTCGCGATCGCTGGGAAGCGCGCAAAGGGCTCACCATCGCTCTCGGAGTCACGCTGCAGTTATTCACTCCGCGCACCGAAAAATACGACCGCCAGACCGACATCGATCTCAACGCCATCAACCCGGCCAATGGATTGCCAGGCGCGCTGGTGGCCGCCGGACAGGACGGCTTCGGCAGCGCCTTCCAACCTACTCTCGTGCGTCTCGCCCCCAGCCTGAGCATTGCGTGGAATCCGCTCGACGATTCCCGGACCGTCGTGCGTGCGTCCTTCTCGCGCAGTTATACCGGCATTCCCATCTATTTCGGCCAGTTCGGCACCGAAGGCTTCAACTCCTATCCAACTTTTCTCTCCTCCGACCCACAGGTGCAGCCGGCCCTGCTCCTGCGCACCGGCGTGCCGCTGCCCGCCACGTCACTGCCTGACGTGCAGCCGGATGCGGCCAACAACACCATCGCCGACTTGATCGATATGACCAGCCGCCTGCCCACTTACCAATCCGCATCGCTCGCCATCGAGCGCGAATTGCCGGGCTCCCTCGTGGTCACCCTGGGGGCGTCCTATGCGGGCGGCAAGAACCTGCTGGTGGGCAACGGCGCCGCCAATCCCGATGCCATCCCCCTGGCCGACCTGCAATACGGCGTCGAGTTGAACGATCTCGCCTTTAACCAGTCCCTGCGCCCTTATCCGCAGTACCAGAGCTTTAACGTTTATGGCGAGTATCCGGTAGGCCGCTATCAGCGCGATGCCGGCTCCATTCGTGTGGAAAAGCGCGCTTCCCACGGCCTTTCGCTCAGCGCATCTTTCGAATTCAACAAACAGATGGACGACTACTCCGGACCCTACGGCACTCAGGATTTCTTCAACCGCCAGGACGAGTGGTCGGTCACCGCCGGCAACCGTCCCGAGCGCCTGCAGCTCACTTACACTTACGATCTCCCCATGGGTAGCAACCAGCCGTTCCTGAATTTTCCAGACTGGCGCCGCTACCTGATCGACGGCTGGTCTGTCAGCGGCATGGGCACCCTGGCCAGCGGCGACCCTATCGCTTTGACGCCGCTGTTCAACAATACCGGCGGCGTCGTGCAGGCCCTGCATGTGGACGCCGTCCCTGGCGTCGATCCCAACGTCTCCAATCAGGGGCCGTCGCTATGGTTCAACCCGGCAGCTTTCGTGCAGCCCCCCGATTTCACCATTGGAGATGTTTCGCGCACCCTTTCGAATCTGCTCAACCCCGGGTATCAGAATTGGGATATGTCGCTCAACAAGCGGTTTTCGCTCGCAACCGATCGCACCCTGGAATTTAACGCCACGGCGTTCGACTTCCTCAATCACGCCAATTGGAACGATCCGAATAGCATTATCGGATCGGTCACCACTCCCAACGTCGCGGCCGGCAAAATTATCGGCTCGCGCGGCGGGCGGATCATCCAATTGGGATTAAGGCTGAGTTTTTAGTGTTTCGGCGTGCGTCTGTTTCGCTCGCAATGGCGCTGTGCTGGAGCTTGGCGGCCGCCCCCCCGACCAAGCCCGGCAACCGCAGCATCAAGGTGCCCGTATGGGCAGACTCCAAGGACGGCGCTGCGTTCACCGTGAAGGATCTGACCGCCACCCTCGACGGCGACCCAGCCCGCGTACTGGCGGTCGAAACTCCCAACAGCGGTCTGATGCTGCTCGTGGTGCTCGACCTGGCCGGCGACCTTTCGCTCGCGGAACCGGCCAAAGAGGCTCTGGCCTCCGAAATCGAACAACTGCCGCCGCGCGTCTTCGTCGCCGTCATGCGCGCCCAGGACGGTCCCAAAGTTCTGGCAGACCCCGGTGCCGACCGGACGCCCGCACTGGCGGCCCTCCGCGACCTGCCCGTCAGCGGGAAGGCCGGCCTCCTCGATACCGTCGAAACCGTCACCCGCGTGGCGGATTCCATCCTCGCCAAAGCCGCCGTGCGTGTCGCGATGCTTTACCTTACCGATAGCGACGTCGAAAACTATCGTGAGGATTTCACCAATCCCGTGATCAATTCGAGTGACACTCATGACTTGAGCCGCCGCTTCCCGGAGGCCTTGATCCAGGACAAGATTTCCAAGCTGGCGGAAGTGCTGGCCACCCGCCAGGCGCCTCTGTTCGTCGTGCATCTGCGCTACCGCGGCGATCGCCTCGGGGAAGCCTATCAGAACGGAGTCAAGCAGCTTGCGGAGGTCACCGGCGGCTCGGCCATCTTCTGCCGGTCGAGTGAGGAGATCGCGGACGCCATCCATCGCGCCATCGCCACGATTACGGCTTCATATAGCGTCACGCTGGCCCTGCCGGAACGCCCGCGGAAGAACGTGCAGGTGCTACTGGACGCCGGCGGCAACTGGACCCTGGGCTATCGCGCACGCTTCGTGTTGAAAGAGAGATAATACGATGGCGGTGAAACGCTCGAGTCTGTGGGTGGTGGTGGTGCTGGGCGCCATCGTGGCGTTGGTCTGGCAAGTGCGCGGGAACCGGCAGCAGGCCGCCCGGATCGCCCAACTGTCCGCGGAAAACCGGGTCCTGCTGAAGCGCGCTGGTATCCTCGCGCTGCAGGCTGTGCCGCTGGGCGCCCCGCCCGCCACCGAGACTCCCGCCGATCAGGGCCGTAGCGCGCCGCGGCCGCCTAAGACTGTCGAAAATCCGGAAGACCTCATCGCCGTCCAGCGCCTCAATCTGAGCCTGGCGGAAGCCAACGCCTCCATCGCCCGTTTGCAATCCCGTCTGGATGAAGCTGAAGCCAAGATCCAGGACCTGGCCGTCGACAACAAACGTCTGGCGGCCTCCGAAGCCGATCTCATGCCGAGCCTCGCTACCGCGAACCAGACCGTGGATGTCCTGCAGAAAGAGCTGAAGGGCCTTCGCGACCATTCCACCCAGATCGAGATCGCTTATCAGAAACAGCGCGACCAGACCGGCGGCGACGCGCAAAAGCTGGCGCAGCTCCAACAACTCGCCGCCGAGATGCTGGAAATCCAGCAGCGCCGCGAAACCTACCTGAATAGCATCGTCCGCCGCTACAAACAGATCACCGAGCAATACCGGTCTCTGTCGGGCGTGTTGCAGGACCAGCGCACGGGAACGCCCGCGGCAGGGAGTACCGAGATGGCGCGCATTCAAGACGCCATCTCCCTGGCGGAAGAGGATCTGCGGCAGTTAAGCAATCTGGACGCGCAGGCGCTGCGCATTCAAAAGAAAATGGCCGGGAAATGAAAGGAAATCCGGTCTCGGCGAATTACTGTTCGAAAGGAGGCCTATGTTTTGGAGAGCAACCAGCCTCGGAGCGGCCGTGCTGTTGGTGGCCGCTTCCGCCCAGACACCGCAGGGGGTAACCATGCCACCGGCGTCACCCAGGATACGCACGGAGACTGAGCGCGCTTTGCGCGAGCTCGTGAAGAATTATCGCCTGGATACATCAGCCGTCTGCTCGATCCCGCTGACCGAAGTGCCCGTGGCTAAGACTGTGGAGCGTAAGGAACCGATACGAATCCTGCGCCCGCCCAAACCGGTGGAGTCGATGCCCTTGGTGCCGCTGCCGGCTCCGCCGTGTCAGGAGGAGAAGCGCTGACCGGCACGCTATACCTGGTTGGCACGCCTATCGGCAACCTGGAAGATATCACCTTTCGCGCGGTGCGCATTCTGAAAGAGGCGGACATAATCGCCTGCGAGGATACCCGCCAGACACGCAAACTGCTGGATCGCTACGGTATCTCGACGCCCGCCGTCAGCTATCACGAGCACAACGAGGCCGAGCGCAGCCGCGAATTGATCGCCAAACTGCTCGGCGGAGCCAGCGTGGCGCTGGTCTCCGACGCCGGCATGCCTCTGGTCTCCGATCCCGGCTATACGCTGGTGCGCGCGGCCATCGAGCATGGCGTGCGCGTGGAGGCCGTGCCCGGCCCATCGGCGCTGCTCACCGCTCTGGCGGCCTCCGGGCTGCCTACCGATAGCTTCCACTTCGGCGGCTTCCTGCCCGCCAAATCCGGCCAAAGGCTCAAGGCGCTCGAGGCGCTGAAGGACGAGCCCGCCACGCTCATCTTCTATGAAGCGCCCCATCGCATCCTCGACACGCTGGACGCTATTGAACAGGCATTCGGCCCACGGCCCGTGGTGGTGGCGCGTGAACTGACTAAGCTGCACGAAGAGTTCCTGCGTGGCACCGCCTCGGAGATCCGTGCCACCCTGGCGGCGCGCACATCGGTGAAAGGCGAGATCACCCTGCTCATCGGCAAAGGCGCCACTGCGGTTGCGGACCAGACCCCGCTCGGCGTTGCCGTCGAATCTTTCGTCGGCCAGGGCTTGAGCCGCATGGACGCCATCAAGGCCGTGGCCCATCGACGCGGAATGTCCAAGCGCGAAGTCTACAAAGAAATCGAAAAGCTCAAGGGTTAGTAGCTTTTGCCGCCGCCGGAGTCCCTGGAGTCGCCGCCGGAGCCACCATTACTTTGAGCGCCGAAAGCTTCTGATCCCCATCCCGCGTGGCGTCCAACGTCACGTGCGTGCCCACCGGAATATCGGCCGCCTTGATTTCCTTGTCGTCCTTGAAGAACTTCGTTTTGCCCGACCGGCGTAGTGTCAGGCTCTCCTGCGCGGAGTCCAGGTCGATAGTGATTTCCTTCTTAGTCAGCGACTTCACCGTGCCATTGAAGCTGACCGCCGGTCCATTGTAAGGTCCCGGCGTTGCCGTGGCGACCGAGCGCCGCCGCGAATACTGCCCCGGCAAGTACTGCCCCGGCAAGACCGCCGCCGTCAGAGCCATCAGAAGCGCCGTCCAGACGAGTATGTTTCGCATGTTGTTATTCTATTGCACCCGCACAATTCTCTCCGGCAACGCCCGCCGGTGATTTTTCACCTGTCTCCCGTGAGCGGCGACGGCGCGGCGCCGTGGCCTGGAAGCGCGTCTGCCGGAAGCGTTCGCCACATCGGCCTGCGGGAATCCCGCAACCGCGATGGTCGCCATCTCATTAAGCGCCTCGCTGGTATTGAAAGCAACATAGACATCGCCGTTTTCCAAACCGCTCGTCGGCAAAGTGAAATTAACCTGATATAACCCGGCAAATCCGGGCGCCAGACCGGCGAACAAGACGTTGGCCGGTGCCTGGGGATCCACTCCGTCATCCAGATTCACGAATATCTCCGAGTTGTTGTATTCGTCGCTGTAGCTCAACGGACCACCAGGACCTGCTGCGCCATCGTCCACCTGCGGCGTTACGGTTCCGAGACCATTCATGAACAGCAGGACCGTCTCACCGGGTGTGGCCGGGCTGGCGTCCGTTACTTCGGTGAAATTGCTATGCAGGATCGCTCCCGGCCCAATCCCGTTTTCCGTAAGCGAGTAAATTCCCGGGGCCGAGTTATCGACGTACACTGTCACCGAGTTGGACTTCGACCCATTCACCTCCACCTGGAAGGTAGCAAAGTAATCGCCCGAAATCTCGTAAGGGATCAGAGCGCTGATCTGGGTCGGGCTCACCAGATAGACCGGAGCCGCCCGCCCATTGACGAAGACCTGCACGCCGCTGAGCGTCGTGGGAATCGGAAGCACCCCGTCAACTTTAGTAGCTGCGCCAAAGGTTCCATACAGGTCTACCAACTCACCCGGAGCGTAAGCGTTCGTGATCGGCGTATAGTTGGCCGCATTGGTAATCCCTATCGGATTAATCCATACCGTGGACGTCGCTGTAGTCGAAGGGGAGTGAATACCGACGATGAGTGAGAACTGTTGATTGGACCCGATCAGCATCAGCGCTGTTCCATTGGCGCCCACCAGATAGTTGTAGATGTTGCCGTCATAATACGAGCCGTTTGCCCCGATAGTTACCGGCGTGTTGAAAGTGTAGTCGTATGTGTCTATATCGACCACATCGTCCAACCGTTCATGCCAGAACAGATTTCCGTCTCCATTGGTATTGATCGAGCCCCAGAAGTTATCCAGAAAATTGTCAGATAGGTAATCTTCAAGACCCGCGGCGAAGTAAGTCCCGCTCAACAGCGAATTGGAGCTCGTTCCGGAGGGCGCGCGAAATCCGAAAATCATATCCGATCCGGTTGTCGAGCCTCCCACGAACCAGTCGCCGTCGGCCGATACATATAGAGCCTTGGTGCCGCTGACGATCTGCGTTTCATCGCCCGGGTTACCGGGAAAGGTCAGCGTTCCACCGGCCGTGCCCGAGAGCGAGTAGGTCGAGGCCGCCACGTTCTGCGTCAGGCTATTGCCGGAGCTCAAATTTGCCGCTGAGCCGTTGAGCGTGAACGCCGCGATATTCCCGCTGCCATCGGCGTTTAAAGTGAAGTAGCCCTGCCGCGCCAGCGAGGCGGAAGCATTGAGAAAATCCAGGGTGCCGACCGTAAAGGCCCCCGAGAGACTGCTATTTGAAACCGGGGTTGAGGGCGCCTGCACCGCGATAAAGAGATCGAAGAAGTCATCCTCCGTCGAGCTTGCCGTGATTACGGATTGGCTGAAGGTGCCGAAAAGAGTGGCCGGAATCGCCCCGAACAATGGTGTGTCCAGTTGGGCCATGCCGTTCGATTGCACTCCGTACGTTCCCCCTTCCAGCGAAGAGCAATCGCCCGCGCCGCTGGTGCCCTCAGAATCGAACAGTTGCGTATTCGAGAGCGTATAGGCGCCTGCCCCGTTGAAGGTAATTATGCCGGTCAGGCTGCACGACTCGGTCAAGTTGCCATTCGCGTCGTTGAAGAAATCGACGTACCGGAACAGATATTGTCCGTGCAGACCGGCCGTCCCGCTGGTATCGAAATTCTGTGCCTTGACCCGCGCCGGCGCTACCGCCATCAGCACTACCAGAATGATGCAGTTAAAAAGGAGATTCGTATTGATGCTTTTGTGCATGTTGATGGTGTTGTGCATGGGCGTCATCCTCACTGGCCTTTGCTCCAATTCGAAATCAAGTTGTAGGCATCCACGCTGCCAAGCCCGGTAGCGAAGTTCCAACCGCTGTGGGCCGCAAAGGCCGGGGTATACGATTGGCTGGTCGTCGATAACGCGCCGTTTCCGACGAACTCGGTAGTCGGAGTCGCGCGGCCTCTCGCCTCGAATCCGGGTCCGAAGCAGCTTATGTCGCCCGCGCAGTTGACCGCGATATCACCCGTGGTGATGCTATGGAACACCGACGAGGCCACGGAGCTGGCCGCGAGTTTGTAATAAACCGGATTCGGATTACCCTGTGCGCCTCCCATCTTTTGATTCACCAGCGCTTGAATCCCCGCCATTATCGGGGAAGCGAATGAAGTTCCACCCGCGCCGCCCCAGTTAACCGGCGCGCCCACGCACGCCGCACCGCCATTCGAAACATCCGAAAAGCAGGTCACGTAGTAGTGATTCCACACTCCGTCGCCGGCGAAGAGCGAGACGTCGGGAATGTCCCGGACGCCATCGTTCGGTATCCCGCTCACCCCCGTCTGCCATGACGGTTTGGCGTATCCCAGGCAAGTGCCGCCGACCACCAGGTTTGCGGCCGGAACACCGGTGGCGCACCCGCTTGGTCCCCCGCTGCCCGCGCCCACAGTGACAAAATCATCTTCCTGCGCCAGGCTGCTTCCACAAAACCCGCTGGAGCCATAACCGACCGAATAGCCTATAAAACCAGACAGAATCGAACCCGCGCAGGAGTCGTTCCACGGGATCTCCGGCACGTACGAGAGGGCCGAGCCGTATACTGCGGTGTTGGACGAACTCCAATATTTGCTAGCCGTGCCCTGATACGTATCGGCGAAATCCGTTCCCCCCACGGCAACATCGTAGAGCGTAGAGGCATAGGCGCTGACCCCGATGCCATGGGTCGCGGCGGTCGATCCCGAATCGCAGCTCGCCGCGCCCTCGTCTCCCGCCGCCACAAATACCGACACGCCTTCCGTCGCCGCCTGCTGATAGGCCGAATTGTAGGCTGCATTCGATGCAACCCCGTTCCCCGCTTCGCATTCGCCGTAGCTTATGCTGATGATCTGGGGCGGCTTGCTGCTATTGATTAAATTCTGCGCTGCGATCAGGATTCCAGGTGTCGCGGCCGTATTCGAGCAAGCGGCCACCTCGATGGTTGCATTGGGCGCGGCGGCGCTCGACCACTCGGCATCCGGGGTTGCTTCGATGTCGTCCGATGTTACTCCCGGATCGGAACAGTTGGGGCTTCCGGTCGACGGCTCGGGATGGGTGGTGCTTAACGATCCCGAAGTATAACCGGATAATCCCAACACGTTCCGGAAAGTATTCCAATCCGCCGTGTCGTAAAGATTGCTATCTTCTACCACGGCAATAGTCTGTCCCTGACCGGTGTATCCCCCTGAAAAGGCCGGATTCAAATCGTAAATTGTGGCCAGATCGGCTGGCGCAAGGAGCTGAAACGCACTACCGCCTTGCGCTACGGTGTATTGCGCGCGAGGCCTCCTCGTCGGGTGGGGCCGGAAATCGTGCAGCGACACGATCCCCGCCACCACCGGCGCAAGCGCTTCCGGGATCTGGGGATCGCTCATATTTGCAATGTGCTCTTTCCCGTTTACCGAGAGCCTGTGAATCTCCGTGTGGAATGCCGCCGATACTTGCCCGGCTGTTCCGGAAAAGCCAATCGACATGCCGCTCGGATACACCGTGTTCACCGTGAAGCCGCTGGAGCGCAGCCATTCCGAAACGATCTCGATATCCCGCGCCGCCGGCCCGTACATCTGACCGAATTCAACCGCGGTCAGCCATTTGTGAAAATTGGGCGACGTGGAATCGTTCTGTTGATCGATAAAATTCCGCAGCGCCTGTTCCCGCTCCGGACTGCGCTCGAGCTGCAGAAGCATGTCGTCCATGGCAAACGTATCCGGCACCTTGCCGCGGTCGTTCTGCGCGTTCGCCTCGCTGCGTGTGTTCCCGGCGAGCGTGAGCATCCTGGTGGAATCGACAGGCCGCGTAATGAGCACCCGGGCCTCCGGCGCGGTCCGCGCGCTTTGCGCCGCCAGGGCGGGCGTCCGGGCAAGAGTGAGTGCGCAGCAGCACCACAAACACGCCAAAAGAGATTTAGCTCCAAAACTATTCGACATAAGAAGTCCTCGTAACATTATGCACCCTCGCAAAAATAGGTTGATTATTGCACCGGCAGATACACCGTCGGGCAACTGACTCCTCCGATGCTGCAAGTGATCGTCTGCAGTCCCGTCCCGATGCCCTCGGGCACCACCGCATTCACCTGGTAAAGGCCTACAAAGT
>Ga0302326_10025637_pt1 | contig 11949 bp, 7 predicted proteins | sample Palsa_T0_3_FD_202264 | JGI IMG/M metagenome (GOLD analysis project Ga0302326, IMG submission 202264) | Peat permafrost microbial communities from Stordalen Mire near Abisko, Sweden - Palsa_T0_3 | ecosystem: Environmental > Terrestrial > Soil > Palsa > Peat permafrost | place: Sweden: Abisko... | reverse complement strand
GGTGCCGGACCCTAAATCCGCCACCGCGCCGCCGGCCGGGATCTCTAGAGAGCTGATCAGCGTATCCGGGCGGTCGTCCGCATCCCGGTCGAGACGGTCAAGGAAACCCACTTCGTCTCCGAAAGAACGGTCGGGCTCGCGTGTCCGCTTCATTCGTTTCGCGGGGGCGGATCCTCGCAGAGTGCGCAGGTAGGCCACCACATCCTCGATTTCAGAGGCCGAAAGCCGGGATGTATAGGACGGCATGAGCGAGCGCACTTCTCGCCGTGAACTCTTGAGATCGTCCTTCAGAAACGACCGGGGAGTGCCGTTAATATCGCGAATCTGAATCGATAGATCGTCTTCATTCAAAGTGAGTCCCCTGACGGTTTCTCCGCTCTTCGTTTCGACGATCAGCGTGTAATACTCCGGAAAAATCTCGGCGTCGGGATCGGTCAGCGCGAGCCGCAAAGATTTCGTACTCCGCGTGATCCCTACCTGTTCCAGGTCGGGCCCCAAGTTAGCTCCGCGATCGTCAATGGAATGGCAGTTAACGCACTCGCCCTTGCCTTCAAAAATCGCTTTCCCGGCAGCAGGGTTGCCGATCTTCGCCGGGCCGCGCTGTCCGGCGAGCGGGCGCGTAAGTAGCGGCCCCGCGCACAGCAGTAGGGGAACCCACAACACTGCCGCGCGGCAGCGATCGAGGAGCATACTTGTTCCTATCCGTTTGGACAACATGCTCTCTCGCGGCGCCCGCACAGGTTCCTCCGGGACTGGCTTCCTTCGTGATATTCTCAGCCCCATACCGGTCTCAAGACTTGAAGCCTGGCGCAGGTAAGGTGCCGATGCCAACCGGTCAACGCCTTGCAGTATGGCACTCACCTACAAATTCCCAGATGCCGGGATTTGTTCAGACTATTTTGGGTGATTATGCGCTGGCCACTTGCGGTTGCGATTCCGGACGCTCGGATTGGGGGCGGCGTGGGCCATTTGCGGGCTATTTGCCGCGCATGCCGGATTAGGGATTTAGTCCCAGCACATCCTGCACCGCGGCGCGAATCTGGGTGGCATCTGAGCTGCTGAGCACAATGTGATTCGTCGAATCGATGACCAGCGTGGTGCCCCCGGCGTTCGCGTGATACTTGGCGGCCGCGCCTTGCCGGTCCCAGGCCTGTGGATAATCGAGACCCATGTCGTCCAGACGATACGAGATGCTCTCCATGCTGGGCGCTTGCACCAAACCGTAGGCCTTTAATCCCTTGGATCGGAATTGCGACTCGGTTCGCATCAGAGCTGTCGCCGCGCGCCGGCCGGCGGCGCTCTCCGAGGACCAGAGGAGAACCAGCGTAACCTTCGCGTTGCTGCCGTCGACTTTCAGTCGCTTGCCGTCCATGTCTACTCCGCTCCACGGTTCAAACGGTGGACCGGTGAGAGCTTTTCGCTGCCCCGGTTCGGGCGCCGCCGGCGCGGGCGGCAGCGGAATCTGTACGCGCGACTCCAGGGCGTGCACCCGCACAAATTCCTCTATTACCGGCGCCTTTGAATCGATGACATAGCCGCGAATCTCTTTTCCGGATTGCGTCATTGACACCGCGTAGCAGGGCAGCGATTCTCCGTTCACGCCATGCAGGACGGTCATCGGATCATTTTCCGAGGCCTTCGCGACAATCGCCGAATCTTCCGTGCATCCGTCGTGAATCGCTACCGATGCCACGGCGGCCGACGCGGAAATAATCGCTAAAATCGCCAACCGCATGGCTATTGGCTCAGCCTCAATACCTGCGACGCCAGCTTTTGAAACAACGCCGCGAGCTGCGTCTTATCGGCCGTAACCTGATAGATTCCCTGCTCTTCATCCTGCTGAAACGCCGGATTGGTGTACACCGTCCAGCTCGAATCGTAAGGCAGCGCCGGAATCTGCTGCGCATTCGCGATGATGGGGAGAAACTCATGATCCGCCTGGTCTCCCGCATTGCCTAGCAGATAGATGGTGTTAATCGTCGTGTTGTACTGCGTGGTGCAGGCGGTGCCGTTGGTTCCGCATCCGGAGGCGTCCTCGCGTATCCAGCGGGCTTCCGCCATGGCCGTGTTCATGGTGGTGGCGACCACGGTATTCGGCTGATCGGGCCGGAAATAACCCTTATAAGGACCGGCCGTAAAGAAATTCGAGCCGGTCGAAGGAGGCGTAGGAGGACTTGGAAACGAAGTCCACACTCCGCCTTCATACTGCTGGTTGGGAGTGGAATCCGACGCGCAGTAGGTGGCTGCGCTACCGGTAGCACCGGTACAGACATTATTGACCTGAAACTCCCAGAAATCCCGCGTATCGTAAGTATAGGTGGCGCCGGTGGATTTCAGTGTGACGGTTGCCACCGTACAGGTCGATCCGGGACAAGTGGGTGGAGTGGACGTCGCAGGTACGCCGTGAGTCGAATTCCCGTACTTATCGAAGTCCGGTATGTAAGCGATAGCCTGCCGGAGATAGCCGCTGGGCATCGTAAAGTAAGATGCGCACCCGGATGGGTAGGTCGCCCAGGCGTCCGTGTTGATTGGCTGCCACAGACCTGAGGTAAACCCGGCATCCGTCTGGCCCGATCCCTGCACCATGGTGCCCGTCATGGTTGAAGGCGAGCCGGTGCAAATCACCGGCATGGTACAAGTGGCGGTCCACGAGCCGCAGACGCTGCCCGTGACATCTTGTCCGTAACGAACGTCGGATTGGGTTCGTGCCGGGAAATTAGCGGAGATCCCGTTGGGAGAGCCGTCCGTGAACAGGATGATCGAGTTGTATGCAAGCGGTAATCCCACGCTTTTAATCCGCTCGTAGGCCAGCCAGAGAGCACTCGTGGTGTTGGTGTTATTCTGGCAAGTAATATTTCCGAGCGCCGTGTTCAATGTTCCGTCTCCCCAAGTGGTGCTGGGAGCGTAGAGCAGCGAGGCGGTATAGTCGAAAATGACCGCGCCGATGGTGTCATAAGGGCTGAAATTCGTGATGAAGGACTGTGCCGCGGCTTTCATGGTATTGCAAGCACTCGTGGGGCTTCCGGCGTTCATCGAAGACGATACGTCCAGCACCAGTATCAATACGGTGGCCCGCCTCGATGCAGTCCCCGACGCCGTAACGTTAATTGTTTTGTAGCCGAAGAGCTGCATGAAATAGGTGGGCGCGGGCACGGAGGCGCTCACGGCAATGCTCAGAATCCCCGTGGGATTTCCGTAGGCGTCCTGTTGCTGAGTAAAGGTAGGCGTGATGAAGTTAGCCGTTCCGGTACCGAGAAAGCCGGTGGGGAAATTGGAATTGAAATACTGAGTGGCCGTGGTGGTGGCTTGCGTCTGCGCCGCGGCAAGAGTATCGCCCAGGTTGACCGAGCGGCCGGCGGCCAGCGCGGCCCCATCCACTGCCGCCGATAGGCGTCCCTTGATCACGTACAGAGTGCCGGCATCCACCCCCAAACCGACGAAGCCCAGCGTGACCAGCAGCATAAGCGTGTAGGTCAGCAGGATGAATCCCCGGCTTTTTCCACGAAGATTCGTTCTCAGGGTTGGCAGCATGGTTGGAAGCATAAAGTGTTCCTAGGTAAGAGTCCGGTAATAAACCACCGGTGGTCTGAAGATCGAGAACACCGAAACGCTACTGATGTCGGCGTAGGTTTCGGAGATCAAGACAAACTGGCTGGCGGACAGCGTGATTACCGAGGTCATGGTAGCCGTCACTACGCGGTTGGCAGTGTCCATGGCGATGTTCCTGTCCGAGATCGTCCCGTCGGACAGCACGTCAGCCGCCGGCGGCGCTCCAAACACGCTGGCCCAGCGTGTGGTATTCCCAATGGGGACGTAATACTCATAGGCGTAGCTTCCGTAGTTCGGGCAGTTCCCGGCGTTCCACGGCGGCGCTCCGCTCGGAGTGGGCGTGACCCCGGCGGCGCATTCGTTCGCGCCCACCAGAATGATCTTGGAGAGAAAAATGGCTCCGTTGCCAGTGGAGCTGGGATCGTAGGAGGAGTCCGATGCCATGCCCAATCCGTTGGCTTCCCGGATGAGGATACGTTGGTTCACGGTGTCTGCCAGATTCAGGTTGGAGCTGGGGTCAGTCACGGACCGCACCATCAGTACCGCGGCGCTGCGCGTTACGTTGCTCACCTGCAGGCACTTATTGAGCATGGCCCCCACCGTGAACGCGCCGGCAAACAGAAAGGTCAGCGAAACCATCACGATAGAGAATTCGACGATGGTCTGGCCGGCTTCGGATTTGGAATGCTGAGACATAAAAATGTAGCCTTCAGGGCGAAGGTTGGCTGGCCCCCTGCGGCAGGTTGCCGAGCACGTCCAGGGCGTCGGCGGTAAGGGTTAATCCGAGCCCGGTATGACCGGCGTTCGTGACTTGGCTGCCCGCCGAATACCCCATAATGGGCACCATCCACAATAATGGATATCCCGGGATGGTGACTTCCACGACATTCCCCGGCTGATTCGCGTACGTAATCGTGATGGTGGTAGTGACGCCGCCGGTGGTGACGCTATAAGTGTAGGGAAGCGTGACCACGCCGCTGGCGGTGCAGGTTCCCGCGGTGCAGGACATCACCGGCGTGCTTAAGTTCGGCGGAACGTAATAATTGACTGTAATATAGCTGGAATTAGAGGCCAGGAACCCCACCGCGTTGCTCACCACCACTTGATCGATGCAGGCTGCCTGCGAGGAGCAGGACGTGCCATTGTAACTGGATTGGAAGGTAATGGCCCAGCGCGATCCGGCGCGCACGGCCTGCGAAAATAGGCTTTGAATGGCGACCGCATAGCAGACGTCTAAGATTCCAAAGAACATAGCGAGCATCGGCAAAAAACAAAGGGCGGACTCGAGCATGGCGTTGCCCCGCTGCTTTTTTCGCCGCGGCGATACTGCAATCATGATGTGACCGACTCCCGCGCGTGCATGCCGTCTATCAATTTTCCAGGCGTAGCTCAGTTCCGATAGATCGAGCTCTTCCACGAATACTTCTATCGGCAATAGGACGGGAGACCTTTAGGCCGGATGATTCTTTAAGAGGTGGGGATCACTTCGACACCAGCGGGTTCAACAATTAGTGCGCGCCGCGTTCCCGATGGGGGCGATGAAGCAGCGAAATCGCGGGCCCTAGGTACTGGATCAAGACGCTGGTTTCGCCGTCGGCAGCGCTGGCATGAGCAATTTCCGTTTGCCGGTAGCTAGCGCGCCGCCAGGCGCGCCGCGCCAACTTTCCGCACTCTGCCATGGGAACGAGTGCTCCGCCTCGCCGTTTTTGGGCGGTTTTTAGCCCATGACGATGATTTTCAAAGATTTCTCAAAAAAAGCGTCTCGGTTTCCGCACGTCGCAGCTTTGGCCGTGGACAACCCGATTCCGAGCCGCCGCAGCTGCTGGACTTCTTCTTGCAATGGCCAGGCCCGGCTTCCGATGGCGTCGCGGGTATCGAGACCGCGGCATCGGAGATTTCCGGGGTCGCGGGCCCGGCAGCGAGCATTCCGAAGCTGTAGATCGGCGCGCGGCCTCCCTTCCGTCGAAAAAACCGGTTGAGTTACGCGGCGCCGCTCGGCGCGGGATCGGAGCCGTTCGATGCTAGTTGCAACTCATTTGCCGAATTCAATTGACTTGGCTATGGGAATTTCCTAGGCTGTACATAGAGATCCCAGATTGGTTCGCATCTTGTTGCCAATCATTAGCAAGTAGGAAGGACGTTTCTCTTGAGCAAAATATGGCTGATTGCGTTGCTTACCGCGCTCGCCCTGACGCTGTGGGCAAACGACGGGGGAAGTTTGTTTGGAACCCTTACCGATCCCAACGGCGCTCTGATTCCGGGCGCGCGAATCACGGCGACGGAAACTGCCACAGGCGTGAAACAAACCGTTACGTCCGACATGCATGGGGTCTATTCGTTCCAGAGCCTCGCCGTTGGGCGCTACGATGTCGAGGTAGAAGCCTCCGGGTTCAAGCCTCTCCGGCGCACCGGCGTGGTAATCGACTTAAGCAGCAAGGTGGTTGCGGACATGTCCCTCACTATCGGAGAGAGAACTGAGACGGTAACAGTTTCCGGAGCGGCTGCACGAGTAGAAACCGCAGATACCCAGACGGGCCAGGTCATCACCGGCCAGCAGATGACGGCGGTGCCGCTCAATGGCCGCAGCTACACAGACCTGCTTGCTCTACAGTCCGGCGTGGTTCCGGTCACGTCGTTGACTCAGGAAACCCAACAGGACGTGGGTGTCAGCGCGTTTTCTCCATCCGGCGGTTTGAATCCCGGAACCATCTCGATCAACGGCCAGCGGGAGTTTGCCAACAGCTTCGTGCTGAATGGGAGTGACGTCGAAGAGGACGTTAACCTGGGCACGGCGATTATTCCTAACCTGGATTCCATCGCCGAGTTCCGGATTCTGACCAGTAACTTCGATGCGGAGCACGGCGAGTTCAGCGGGGGACAGATTGAGGTGGTCACGAAGTCCGGGACCAATGCATTCCACGGCGATGCCTTCGAATTCCTGCGCAATACGGACCTGGATGCCCGCAACTATTTTTCGCCCACGCGCGGTGTGTTCGAACAAAACCAATTCGGCGGCACGCTGGGCGGTCCCATCCAGAAGAACCAGATGTTCTTCTTCGCCGACTATCAGGGAACGCGATCGACACAAGGAATTGATACAGGCCAGATTCCGGTTCCTTCCCTGCAAGAGCGCAGCGGCGATTTCAGCGGCGTGGCAAGCTCCCTGACCGAAACTGTCAGCGGCCCTTATCTCGCACAGCTTCTCGGCCAGAAGCTTGGCTATGGTGTAACCGCCGGCGAACCGTATTATTTTTCCGGTTGCACCAGCTCCGCGCAGTGCGTCCTTCCGAACGCGTTGCTTCCGCAACGGGCGTGGTCCGCTCCCGCGGCCAATCTTCTGAAATACATTCCGAGCCCAAACAGCGCCAACGGCACCTTCTCAACTTCCTCCTATAACCAAACCCTGCAGGATGATAAAGGCGCCTACCGGCTCGATGACACCACGCGCTGGGGGACGTTGTCGGCCTACTATTTTCTGGACGGCTGGACGCAAAACAACCCTTATCCGGTGGCGCAGGGCGGCGCGAATGTTCCAGGCTTTAACGCGCTGAACTCGGGGCGCGCGCAACTGCTTTCCCTGGGCGACACGAAAACGATCAGTCCCACCGCTGTCAACGACTTTCACTTCAGCGTAATGCGCGATGCTACCGACTTGGGGCAGCCGATTGGCGGAGTCGGCACGAGCCTCGCGTCGCAGGGATTCGTGGTCGGCCAAAATACGCCCGGCATCGTCCCCCTATCGCCCAAAACCGAAGGAGTGGAAAGCGTCAACTTCAATAACTTTTCCATCGGGACCAATACCAACGAACTAAAGCAGGTTAACAATACCTTCCAATGGCGCGACGGCTTCTCCAAAGTCGTCGGAGCTCACACCATCAGGTTGGGCGGAGAATTTCACTACGATCAAGTCAACACCCATCCGATCGCTCAGTTGAATGGTAATTTCCTGTTTTTCGGCAGCGAGACCGGCGTCGACTTCGCGGACTTCCTGTTGGGAATTCCGAGCCAGTACAACCAAAGCCAACTGCAAGCGTTCTACGGCCGCAACAAGTATATCGGCGCTTACGCGCAGGATGCCTGGCGGGTGACGAAGAACCTCACGTTGAACTACGGCCTACGCTGGGACCGCATCGAGCCTTGGTATGAGAAATACAATCAGATCGCGACGTTTGAACCCGGCCGGCAATCGGTGGTATTCCCGGGCGCGCCCGCCGGCATTCTGTTTCCAACCGATCCCGGCATCCCGCGCACGATCGCGCCCGCCGGAAATCTGGACTTCGCGCCGCGTATCGGTCTCGCATGGTCTCCTGGATCCGATAAGGACAGCCTAGTCGGCAAGATCCTGGGCGGCCCCGGTAAAACCAGCATCCGGGCCAGCTATGGAATGTTTTACACCGCGATTGAAGCGCTGACGATTGGCATCAGCAGCGCGAATGCTCCGTATGGAACCACTTACACCAGTCCGGCTCCGCCGCTCTTTGCTACGCCATTTATAACCGCGGCCAGCGGTCAAAATGTGGGCCAATATTTTCCGGTTCAACTGGCGCCCTTGAACACATCGGCGAGCCATCCCGACGCCAATATCGACTGGTCACAATTTGAACCGATCAGCGGGATGCCGAACTATGCGCCCGGCAATAAGATTCCTTACACCGAGGAATACATGTTCTCGATCCAGCGCGGTTTCGGAAGCCACACGGTGCTCGACGTCAGCTACGTGGGTACGCAGGCGCACCATCTACTGGTGCTCAAGGAAGCCAATCCCGGAAATCCGGCGCTGTGTTTGCAACTGAGCAACCCGGCTAACTTGGCGGCGGGCCAGACTCCTTGCGGACCCTTCAACGAAAGCAACGTTTTTACTGCCGCGTCGGGTCAAGTAATCAATGGAACGAGGGGGCCGCTGGGGTCGAATTTTGGAAGCGACACGGAGGAAACTACCATTGGCAACTCCAATTACAACTCGCTGCAAGTCACGTTGCGGCACACCAGCGGACCGCTGCAATTGCTGGCGGCGTACACATTTAGCAAGTCTCTCGATCAATCTTCCAATCTGGGTGAAGAGGTGAATCCGCTGAATCCCTCGCTCAGCCGGGCGTTGTCTGCTTTCGATATTCCGCACAACTTCGTGGTGAGCTACAGCTATCGCCTTCCGGTGGAACGTTTGCTCGGCGTTAGAAATCGCTGGACGGAAGGTTGGGAATTCTCGGGGATCACTCGTTTCAGCAGTGGGCTACCCGTGACGCTCATCAATTATGGCGATAACTCCTTGTTAGGTGCGGAGCCAAACGGGATCAACAACTATGGCGTCGATGAACCGGACGTCGCGGCTGGTTCCCTCAGTTTGAATCACAATCCTCGAAACGGGCAACCGTATTTCAACGCCGCGTTGTTTAGCGAGAATGCGCTCGGCACTCCCGGGAACGCTTCCAGACGCTATTTTCATGGCCCCGGAATGACGAACTTCGACATGGCGCTTCTCAAGAACCTGCGCTTGACCGAATCGAAATCCCTGCAGTTCCGGCTGGAAGCCTTCAATGTCTTCAACCACGCCCAGTTCTTCGGACCGCAAGCGGTTGACGGCAATATCGGTAGTGGGACGTTCGGCCAAGTGGTTAACGCTGCAGCCCCCCGTCTGGTTCAGTTGGGCGCGAAATTCATATTTTGAAAGGGAATATTTTAATGAAGGCAGAAGGAACTTTCCCTGTCAGCAGCTTTGTGGCCGGGGCATTCGTATTCGCAACGATGCAAATCTGTGGTTTTGCTCAGAATTCCAGCCCCTGCCCGCGCTTTCCGGTGGGAAGCTCGATCACGCAGCCGCAGGATCTATTCAGCGAGCACGGCGTCTTGCGCGCCAATTTCACGTATGAGACCACGGTCGATCAAAACGGCAACACCTTGTTTTGTTTCGTGACCGAGAGCGGATCGCAGTCGCCGACGCTCCATGTGCATCCGGGAGACCGGCTCCTCATCACCCTGAACAACGCGGTCCCGGCTGCGGCGTCTACTACGATGGCGGCAATGCCGGGAATGATCGTTTCCGGCAGGCGGTCTAGCACCTGTGGGGCTGCGACGATGACGGCATCCTCCGTCAACATCCACTATCACGGCACGAACACTCCTCCGACTTGTCATCAGGATGAAGTGATTCACACCATGATTAATTCCGGAGAGACATTCCAGTACGATGTGCAATTTCCCGCGGACGAGCCGTCTGGACTTTATTGGTATCATCCGCATATCCACGGCATCTCCGAGGCGGCGGTACAGGGGGGCGCTTCCGGAGCGCTGATCGTCGAAGGGATTCAAAACGTCAACCCCGAGCTCTCCGGACTGCCGCAGCAGCTACTGATTATTCGGGACAATCTCGTGCCCAGCAACCCTACTCCTGGAGGCAACATCCCGTCATGGGACCTATCGCTTAACTACGTGCCGGTTCCGTCCCCGGATTTTGTGCCCGCGGTGATTCAGATCAAACCTTTGGAAAAGCAATTCTGGCGGGTATTGAACGCCTCGGCCGACACGATCATCGATTTGCAACTGCAATACGATGGAAATCCGCAGCCGCTCGAAGTGGTGGCGCTGGACGGCGTCCCGACTGGCTCTCAGGACGGCACATCGCGAGGGAAAAGCATCACCAACACCGATATTCTGCTGGCCCCGGCCGCTCGGGCCGAATTCATTGTCACAGGACCCTCCGCAAGCGTACGGAACGCAACCTTGATGACGCTCAATGTGGATACCGGCCCGGACGGCGATAATGATCCGACCCGGCCGATTGCAAGCATCCAGGCGTCGAACGCTGCGCCCGAGCCGCCGCTGAGGGTGCCCTATGTTTCCGAACTCCCGCACAAGCAGCGCTTTGCGGAGTTGGACCGGGAGCGGCCCACAGCGGAGCGCAAACTATACTTTTCGGAAGTCTTGTCGGACCCTACCGACCCGAACAGCCAGACGAACTTTTTCATCACGGTCGATGGCGAGACTCCCGCGCTCTTCAACGCCGACAACCCGCCGGCCATCGTCACCACTCAAGGGTCGGTGGAAGACTGGACCATCGAAAACCGTTCGCTGGAGAATCACGAATTTCACATTCACCAGATTCATTTCTTGCTCCTGGAGCAAAATGGGGTTCTCTTGAACAACGGGCAGTATCTCGACATGATCCAGGTACCCTACTGGCCGGGGTCGGGACCCTATCCGAGTGTGAAGGTGCGCATGGATTTTCGCGGCCCGCTGATCGGCGATTTCGTCTATCACTGCCATATACTCGGACACGAGGACAATGGCATGATGGCTATCATCCGCGTGAAACCGCCGCACCGGGAAGAAGAGCGCCATTGACCCGGCCAGCTTTTCTTTTTGTCGGATCTCTCAGCGCGATCACCGCCGCCGAGAATCGGCAAAACAAATCGCTGTGTTGTCTCATCCGTCAATCCGGTTTTCATCCCTAATTCACGAATAGAAACTCATTCGAGCTCAGCAGCGCCCAGCACAGCCATTTCAGCCCGGCATCCGATGGCGTCGCCGGCAGCGCGACGGTTGCGACGGAATTTTCCGGTGTCGCGGGCTTGGCAGCGAACGAGTTGCTCATGGTAGTCCGGGCCGCTTCCGCTGGCGGGTGATGGAGGAAATCGAGCGACACTTCCATTTCCGCGGCCGTTGGCTGGCGCTGAAATACAATCGCGAAAGCTTTGCGCACCTGCGCTTCCTCGTTGCCAGCGTCTTGCACACGCTGCGCCAAGCCGTCGGCCTGCCGTTGTACAAACAGACTATTCAGAAAGAACAGCCGTTGCAGCGGTACGTTGGTTGCGTAGCGCTTCTCTGCAGATAATGTCGGAGTTGGGAGATCGAAGGTGGTCTCGAAGTTATTGGGGAAGACGCGGCTGATGCCGGCGTAGACGCCGCGCCGGACCATCTGGTCGCCGTATTCTTCCGACGGCCCTCCCACCTTGCTCAGATCGAGCTTGCCGGATGCCGACAGCAGGGAATCCCAAATGCCTTCGGCTTCCAGCCGCCGCCGGTTGGCGTGCGAGTAAAGGCGATTGTCGGAATCTTTCGCGGCAGTCGCTTCATCGGTCGCCGTGCTGAGCTGGTAGGTCCGCGAGAGCAAAATTTCCTTGTGCAGCGCCTTGATGGACATTCCGCCTTCGATGAACTTCGCAGCCAGGTAGTCGAGCAGCTCGGGATTCGACGGCGGGTCTCCCACTCGTCCGAAATTGTTCGGCGTCTCAACGATCCCGCTGCCCATATGCCAGCGCCACACGCGATTCACAATCACGCGCATGCTCAAAGGGTGCTTCACGATGGCTTCTGCCAGTTCCAGGCGGCCGCTTCCCTGCTTGAAGAGCTCGGACTCTCCCGGCGAGAGAATCGCGAGAAATCCGCGCGGCGCTTCCTCGCCGA
>Ga0302326_10025636_pt1 | contig 11949 bp, 7 predicted proteins | sample Palsa_T0_3_FD_202264 | JGI IMG/M metagenome (GOLD analysis project Ga0302326, IMG submission 202264) | Peat permafrost microbial communities from Stordalen Mire near Abisko, Sweden - Palsa_T0_3 | ecosystem: Environmental > Terrestrial > Soil > Palsa > Peat permafrost | place: Sweden: Abisko... | reverse complement strand
GGAGTGATCCTGGGTATTTCCCAGGCTCCGCCGTCGATTTCTTCCTCGGGAATGGCCGAACGGCAGCGCGCCCTGGCTCGCGTGATCCTGCAGGATCCCGATGTCGAGAGTTTGTCCTCGTTCGTTGGCGTGGATGGCACCAACATGACGCCCAACAGCGGACGAATCCAGATCACCTTAAAGCCCCTCGATCAGCGCAACGACACCGCCAGCGATATCATCCGCCGCCTGTCGGCTAAGCTGTCCCAGGTGGAGGGCATCACGCTGTACATGCAGGCCGTGCAGGATCTCAGCGTTGAAGACCGCGTCAGCCGAACGCAATACCAATACACGCTGGAGAGCGCCAAGGCCGACGATCTGGACACCTGGGTGCCCCGGATGGTGGCCAAGCTGCAGACGATCCCCTTGCTGCAGGATGTTGCCACCGACCAGCAGAACGGCGGCTTGGCGGAAAACCTCGTCGTGGACCGTGACACGGCTTCGCGCTTGGGGCTGAGCGCATCCGCCATTGACAATACTTTGTACGACGCTTTCGGGCAGCGCCTGGTCTCCATCATGTTTACGCAGTTGAATCAATATCACGTCGTGCTCGAAGTCGCCCCGCAATTCCGGCAAAATCCCGAATCGCTCTCGGACCTGTATGTGAAATCCGCAACCGGTCAGCAGGTGGCGCTCAGCGCTTTTACGCACCTCGCGCCGGGAAGCACGTCCTTGACCGTGGAGCACCAGGGGCAGTTTCCGGCGGTGACACTCTCCTTCAATCTGGCTCCCGGCGCGTCCCTGGGCGCCGCCGTCGATGCCGTGGATAAGGCGGGGCAGGAAATTGGCATGCCCCCGAGCATCGTGGCGACGTTCGAAGGCACCGCCGCGGCCTTCCGCAACTCTTCGGCCGGGGAAACCTGGCTGCTTCTGGCGGCGATTATCACCGTTTACATCGTCCTCGGCGTGCTCTATGAGAGCTACATTCACCCCCTTACCATCCTCTCCACTTTGCCGTCGGCCGGCGTGGGCGCGATCCTGTCGCTGCAGTTGTTCCATCAGGACTTGAGCATCATCGGGCTGATTGGCATCATTCTTCTCATCGGCATTGTGCAGAAGAACGCCATCATGATGATCGACTTCGCTCTGCAGGCCGAGCGCGAAGAGGGCAAGGCTCCCTTGGAGGCCATCTACCAGGCCTGCTTGCTCCGTTTCCGTCCCATTCTGATGACCACCATGGCCGCGCTGTTCGGCGCCGTGCCCCTGGCGGTAGGCCGCGGAACCGGTTCCGAGTTGCGCCATCCCCTGGGGATAGCGATTATCGGCGGATTGGTGGTCAGCCAACTGCTCACGCTGTTCACCACTCCCGTGGTTTATCTGTGGTTTGACCGTCTCGCGAGCCGCTTCGGGTCTGTCCACGAAGCCGCGCCTATCGAAGCTCCGCAAATGGGGGATTAAACAGGATGAATATCTCCGCTCCATTTATCCGCCGTCCCATCGCTACCTCGCTGCTGGCATTGGCTTTGTTGCTTGCCGGTGGGCTGGGCTATTGGATGCTCGGTGAAGCCCCGCTGCCGCAGTTCGATAACCCCACCGTCTTCGTGTTCGCCAATCTTCCGGGGGCCAGCCCCGACACCATGGCTTCCGCCGTGGCCACGCCGCTGGAGCGCCAGTTTGGGCGCATCGCCGGCATCACTCAGATGACCTCCACCAGTCAGTTGGGATCGACCAACGTCATCCTGCAATTCGATCTGGATCGCGATATCAACGCCGCTTCCCGGGACGTCCAAGCCGCCATCAATGCCGCGCGCGGCCAGCTCCCCGCGAACCTGCCGCAAAATCCGGGCTGGCGCAACGTAAATCCCGCCAATGCGCCCATCATGGTGATCACCCTGACGTCGGACACCGCCACCATGGACCAGATGTACGACCAGGCCGATTCCGTCATCTCGCAGAAGATCGCCCAGGTGCCGGGAATCGGCCAGGTGCGCATCGGCGGCAGCTCACAACCCGCCGTGCGCGTGGAACTGAATCCGCTGCAGTTGAGCAGCCTCGGGATCGGGCTCGACCAGGTGCGCACCGCGCTGAATGCCACCAATTCCAATACCGCCAAGGGGGAACTCTCCAACGGCAGTACCGACTGGATCCTTAAGGACAACGATCAGCTCTTCACGGCCGCTGAATTCGGCAATCTCATCGTTGGCTACAACAACGGGAACGCCGTGCGGCTTTCCGACGTGGCCACCGTCCAGGACGCTTTTGCGGACCGGCGCAATATAGGCTTGGCCAATGGGAACCCGGCCATCAGCCTGATTATATTCCGCCAGCCGGGAGCGAATATTGTCGACACCGTCGATGGAGTCAAGGCCATCCTGCCCGTGCTGCAAGCTTCCATTCCTCCCTCCATGCAAATGCATGTGGTCATGGATAACACCGTAACCATTCGGGCCTCGGTAAAGGATGTCGAAGAGACCCTGGTGATTGCCATCGCCCTGGTGGTGCTGGTTGTATTTCTATTTCTTCGCAGCGCATGGGCCACCATCATTCCCAGCGTCGCCGTGCCTCTATCGCTGGTGGGCACATTCGGGGTCATGTATCTGCTCGGGTATACTCTCGATAACCTTTCCTTGATGGCTTTAACCATCTCCACGGGCTTCGTCGTCGACGATGCCATCGTGGTGATCGAAAACATTACCCGGCATCTCGAGGCCGGGGGACTGACGCCCGTCCAGGCGGCCCTGAAGGGCTCTCAGGAGATCGGCTTCACCGTGCTCTCCATGAGCGTGTCCCTGGTCGCGGTATTCATTCCCATCTTGCTCATGGGCGGAATTGTCGGGCGCATGTTCCGTGAATTTGCCGTCACCATGACCGCCGCTGTGGCCATTTCCCTGATCGTGTCGTTAACCGCTACGCCGACCATGTGCGCCAGATTTTTGAAAGCCGATGAAGAGCATGGCCGCTTCTACACCGTCACCGGAAACCTCTGGGATGGCTTGCAACGGGGATATGCTCGCTGCCTACGCTGGGTTTTGGATCACCAGCCCGTCGTCCTTGGGATTACCGTGGCTACGGTCTGCCTGGCCGTCTATCTCTTCATCATCGTGCCCAAGGGTTTCTTTCCGCAGCAGGACACCGGCCGTCTGCAGGGAGGAATTCTGGCTTCCCAGGACATCTCCTTCCCGGCCATGGCCCCCAAGCTCGCCGAGTATGAACGCATCTTGATGCAGGACCCCGCCATCGACCAGGTGACCGGCAATGTGGGAGGGGGCTCGGTGAATCAAGGCAGCCTCCAGATTACCCTGAAGCCTATTGATCAGCGCGATGCCACCGCGGACCAGGTGGTCAACCGCCTGCGCGGAAAGCTGGGGCGCATACCGGGATCGACCCTGTTTCTACAAGCTTCGCAGGATGTGCAGGTTGGCGGGCGTATGGGCAATGCGCAATACCAGTACACGCTCCAGGGCGATAATTTGCAGGACTTGCTGCAGTGGGCGCCCCTGATGGAGCAAAAAATGCGAACGATGCCCCAGCTTCGCGACATCGCCAGCGACCAGCAAAACCATGCCTTGCAAGCATCCCTGGTGATCGATCGCCCGACGGCCAGCCGTCTGGGGCTCACCGCCCAGGCAATCGACAATGCCCTCTATGACGCCTTTGGCCAGCGCGAAGTCTCCACCATGTACAAGGGAGTCAATCAGTATTTCGTCATCATGGAAGCCGACCCCAGTTTTGGCCAGTCTCCCGACGTGTTGCGAAATCTGTATGTCCGTTCCGCCACCGGCACCGACATTCCCTTCAGCGCATTTTCGCATTATGAGCCTTCCACCACGTATATGGCCGTGGCGCACCAGGGCCAGTTTCCCGCCGTGACGCTCTCTTTCAACCTCGCGCCCAATGTTTCCCTGGGAGATGCGGTAAATGCCATTCAAGCCGCCCAGGCCGAATTGATTATGCCGCCCACGATTCATCCGGGCTTTCAAGGCACTGCGCAGGCTTTTCAGGCATCGCTGTCCTCCGAGCCGATCTTGATCCTTGCGGCTCTGGTCACCGTCTATATCGTCCTGGGAATTTTGTATGAGAATTACGTTCACCCCATCACCATTCTCTCCACCATTCCTTCGGCCGGTGTCGGAGCCTTGCTTGCCTTGCTGGTGTTTCACACCGAATTGACGGTCATCGCCTTGATCGGCATCATCCTGCTGATCGGCATCGTCAAAAAGAATGCCATCATGATGATCGACTTCGCCATCGAGGCCGAACGCAGTGAAGGGCTCAGTGCCGAGGATTCCATCTATAAAGCTTGTCTGCTGCGTTTCCGCCCCATCATGATGACCACCATGGCCGCCATGTTCGGCGGCATCCCCATGGCCATTTCCCATGGCAACGGCGCGGAGCTTCGCCGCCCCCTGGGCATCGCCATCGTCGGCGGCCTGATTGTCAGCCAGATGCTCACGCTGTTCACCACCCCGGTGGTGTACCTCTATCTGGACCGCTTCCGCGCCTGGGCCAGCGGCGGCAAGAAGATGCACCGCCTGGCCACGGGCGCCGAAGGGGAAGCCGCTCCCCACCCTCACCCGGCGGACTAGTGAGGCAGCTCCGTTAACGACCGGCGCGCCGCCGGTTCGGCATCCGCTCTTCCGTCAGCTGCGTGGTCACAGCCCCACAGGCCCGTGGAAATCACAAAATGCTTCGAATGACCCCGCCTTCCGCGCGGATGGCCGCCCCGTTCATCGTGGCCGCTTTCTCGCTGGCCACGAAGGCCACCACCGCCCCAATTTCCTCCGGCGTCTCAAAGCGCTTCAGCAGGGAACTGGGTCGCACTTTTGTGAAGAACTGCTTCTCCACTTCCGCCTTGTCGATGTTCTGACTTTTTGCCATGGCTTCCAGAAAATCGGTGACGCCTTCCGACGCCGTGGGACCCGGCAGAACGGAATTGATGGTGACGCCGGTTCCCGCCACCGACTCCGCAAGGCCACGCGCAATGGCCACCTGCGCCGTTTTGGTCATCCCGTAGTGAATCATCTCGGCGGGGATGTTCTGCGCCGATTCGCTGGAAATGAAAATGACGCGGCCCCAGTTTTTCCGCAGCATGCCCGGCAGATACATCCGCGTGAGGCGCACGCCGCTCAACACGTTGACCTCGAAAAAGCGCAGCCAGTCGGCGTCGGGGATCTCCAGGAAAGGCTTGGGCTCGAAGATGCCCAGATTGTTGACCAGGATGTCCGCCTCGGGAACCTGCTTCACAAACGCTTCCACGCCGGCCGCCGTTCCCAGATCCGCGGCCACGCCGCGCGTCCCGCCGCTGCCGCTCTGGCGGTCAATCTTCTCCAGAGCCGCGTCCACACGAGCTTGCGTGCGCCCGTTGATGGTCACCTGCGCGCCTTCCGTCGCCATGGCGGAGGCGATCGCCAGCCCGATCCCCGCGGTTGAGCCCGACACCACCACCGTTTTGCCCCCAAGCCCAAGGTTCATTTCATCCATCTCCTTCCGTTTGCGGCGACGATTTCCTCGTCTCGGTCCTATCGATTGGATACCATAACATGCTGCGTGTTCCGCGACGATTCGGCCGCAAACCGGCCCGCTCCACCAAAATACTTGACGCCCATCGCCCCCCCTTCTATCATGGTTGGGTCACGCTTTGCGGCGTGACGCCGTTCTTCATGCAGAGTGGCTGAGGGAATTCGGGCCCTACGAAGCCACGACAACCGGATCAGAGCAACAAACTGATCGACAGGTGCCAATTCCCGCCCGGTTCGCGGGGGACATGAAGATTCGGAAGTGCCTTTTTGCCTCGTTCCCCCAACCCGGAATGAGGCATTTTTTTTTGGCGCGCAGAACCAGCGCAGCCGCGGAGAACGGGAAATGAGCGAACGGTTCGAGCTTCGTTGCAAGGAATGTCACCGCCTGTGGGGCAACCGCCCCAGTTCGATCTGCGAGGAGTGCCTCGCCCCTCTGGAAGTGGTTTACGACATGGATCTGGCCGCCCGCACCTTTACGCGGGAAAACATCAAGGCCCGCCCCGCCAATATCTGGCGCTACTCGGAACTTCTGCCGCTTCCGGAAAATCACAAGGCTGAGCTTCCCGTGGGCATGACCCCGCTCGTCGATGCCCCCCGGCTGGGCGCTCGCCTGGGCTCGCGGCGGCTGTTTTTAAAGAATGATTCGGTATGTTTCCCTTCGCTTTCCTTCAAGGACCGCGTGGTGGCCGTGGCCCTGGCCCAGGCCCAGGCCTTCGGCTTCAAGATTGTAAGCTGCTCCTCCACGGGCAACTTGGCCAACGCCGTGGCGGCCCAGGCCGCGCGTCTCGGCTTGGACGCCTGGATTTTCATCCCCGCCGATCTCGAGCCTGCCAAGGTGCTGGGCACCCAGGTTTACGGCGCGCGCCTGGTGCGCATCGCCGGAAATTACGATCAGGTGAACCGGCTGTGCTCGCAGATTGCCGAGAGCTACCGCTGGGGTTTCGTCAACGTCAATCTGCGGCCCTACTATGCCGAAGGCTCCAAGACCATCGGGTTTGAGATTGCCGAGCAGTTGGGCTGGCGCCTCCCGGACAACGTGGTCGTGCCCATGGCCGGCGGCTCCATGATCACCAAGATTTACAAGGCCTTTCAGGAGTTGATCGCCCTGGGCCTGGTGGAAGCCAAAACCGTGAAGTTCTTCGGCGCGCAGGCCACCGGCTGCTCGCCCATCAGCGACGCCGTGAAACACAATAAGCCGGAGATCGATCCTCAGAAGCCGCACACCATCGCGCGCTCGCTGGCCATTGGGAACCCCGCCGACGGCCTGTACGCCTCGCGAATCATCCGCTCCAGCGGCGGATGGGCCGCCGACGCTTCCGACGAGGAGCTGGTCAACTGCATCGAGCTGCTGGCCGGCAGCGAAGGCATTTTCGGCGAAACCGCCGCCGGCGTTACCGTGGCTTCGGCAAAAGCCCTGATCGCGCAGGGCCGCATCCATCCTGACGAAGAGACCGTCCTGTGCATCACCGGCAACGGCCTGAAGACCACCGATGCCCTGGCCAACCGCTTCGCCCTCGATCCCGCCATCGAGCCGCGCATGGCCGCCTTCGAGAAATTCATGGGCCACGCCATGGCCATCCCGGTTGCGTCCTAGCCTTGTTGCCGGCGCCGCTTTCTGAAATGGTTAGCCGTGTCCGAATTTGCTTCCGAGGTTCTTGCAAGGTTCCTGGCTATTAGGGGGTCGGAGCTTTAGCTCCGACATTCACTGACGCCTGCATAAGAGGGCTTTAGCCCCTGAAGAAGACGTTTCTCGCCTCGACCTCAAATTAGGACGCTGCCGAACCTGCGCTGAAAAATTGCTACGGTGAATGCCCTCGTGATCAAATGAACGGCGACGCTCCTGTTTCCGTCCTTGTGCCCGCTACCACCGCGAACCTGGGATGCGCCTTCGACTGCGCGGCCATTGCGGTCACTTTATTTCTGCGCGTATCCGCCACGCCGCAGGCTTCCGGCTTTGCGGTTGGGTATCGCGGCCCGAATGCCGAGCAGATTCCCAGCGACGAAAGCAATCTGATCGTCAAAGCCATCCGGCATTATGCCGCGCGGTCCGGTTCCAAAATTCTCGGCGCGCGCATCGCCGTGGAAAACGAAATTCCCCTGGGTGTCGGTCTGGGCTCCAGCGCCGCCGCGATTGTTGCCGGCATTCTGCTGGGCGCCGGATTGTGCGGCAAAACCTTGCATGCCAGGGAAATTCTCGCGTTGGCCCTGGAACTGGAAAGCCACCCCGATAACATTGCCGCCGCCGTCCATGGAGGCATGGTGGTTGCCGCGGTCGCCGGAGAGCCCCCGGCCGTGCTGGTTTCCAAGGCCGAGGTATCCAACGATCTCGATTTTGTGGTCGTGATTCCTGACATCCCGCTGCCCACCGAAAAGGCCCGCGCGGTCCTGCCGCAGCAATATTCGCGCCAGGATGTCGTGGCCAATCTGCAGCGCACCGCGCTATTGACCGCCGCGTTCTTCTCCGGAGAAAATCTTTCGCCGGAGCTATTTCGCGACCGCCTGCATCAGCCTTATCGCAGCGGCTTGGTGCCGGGCATTGCCGAGTGCTTGGCCCTCCAACATGACGGTCTTGTAGGTATTTTTCTAAGCGGCGCAGGCTCGGCGGTAATGGCTATTGCGCAAAAAGACGCATCCGCCATCGGTGACGCCCTGGTCGCGGAATTTCAGAGCAAAGGTGTGGGAGCAAAAGCAGTTTTGCTAAAGGCCGATAATGTTGGAGCGCGAATTCTGAACAGCTAAACAACCCTTGCAGAATCAACACTTCCGCAAAAAGCCGTTGCAACATCACTGAAATCAACACTTACAAAATTACTAGACTTAAAAGTCCCTGGAATCAACACTTACAAAAAAACGGGGGGTGGAGGGTGCGCACTCAACGTAACATATCTTCCAGTTGCGTTCGCAGATCGGTCTTCTCGTCGCGATATTTCGCGATCACCGGAGTGTACACCGATAAACCCCATTCTCTGCCGATGCCCGTCAGTATCGGCCGGGAGCCGGACACCACCACGGCCTTCTCCGGTACGATCAGCGGCAGGTCCCCGCTGGCTTTATAAATCTCGCCGCGCACCACGTCGTAGAGCGGTGTGGAACGATTCAGAATCGTGCCGGTTCCCAGCACCGCGCCGCGCTTCACGATCGTTCCTTCGTACACGCCGCAATTTCCGCCCACGATCACGTCATCCTCGATGATCACCGGCATCGCGCCTACCGGCTCCAGCACGCCGCCGATCTGTGCCGCCGCGGAGATGTGGCAGCGCGCGCCAACTTGCGCGCAACTGCCCACCAGCGCGTGCGAATCCACCATGGTCTGGTCTCCCACATAGGCGCCCACGTTGATAAACATCGGCGGCATGCAGGTGACGCCTTTTCCGAGAAAACAACCGTCTCGGATGCTCGACCCGCCGGGAACGATGCGCACGCCGCTCGCCAAGGTCAACGGTCTGACGGGATAGGTTCCTTTGTCGAAAAAAGGCTGCCGCGTCGCGTCGATGGACATGTCCACCATGGCGCCCATGCGGAATCCCAGGAGAATTCCTTTTTTCACCCAGCCGTTCACGCGCCATCCTCCCGGAGACGCCGCGTCGGGCTCGGCCGCGCGCACGGTCCCCGAGTTCAGCGCGTCCTTGAACACCTGAAAAACGTGCAGGTGCTCGGGGGTGTAACTTGCCGGGGGATGGTCGAAGAGTTCTTCAATTTGTCGTTGTAGCATGCTTTCCTTCCAGCATCCCGAGGGAGTTCAGTACGCGAAGGATTTTCTCCGCCGCTTCAGGCTTGGGAGCCACCAGCGGCAATCTCCACACCGCTTCGAGCAACCCCATGGCGGCCATCGCGACCTTTACCGGCCCGGGGCTGGTCTCCACAAAATTCACTTCCATCAGCGGCAGATATTTCCGCTGCAGGCGCCGCGCCGCCTGGAAATCGTCGCCCAGGCACAATTGCACCAGGCGCGTCATCTCCGCGGGAATCTCGTTGGAGGCCACCGAAATCAGCCCTCGGCCTCCCATGGCGATTAGAGGAAGGGCCACGGCATCGTCGCCGGAAAGGACCGTGAATCCCGGGGGAACCTGTCCCAGGACCGAAGCGATCTGGGAAATATCTCCGGAGGCCTCTTTGACGCCAACGATGTTATCGATTTCCGCGAGCCGCTTGAGCGTGGCCGGCTCCACATTGACCCCTGTGCGCTTTTGTATGCTGTAAACAAAAATAGGCAGCGCAACGGCATTGGCAATCGCCTTGTAGTGCTGGTAGAGCCCCTCCTGAGTGGGCTTGTTGTAGTAGGGCGTGACCGAGAGCAGGCCGTCCACGCCCAATTCCGCCAGCTCCTTGGCCAGAGAGATCACCTCGGCCGTGTTGTACCCTCCCGCCCCGGCCATCACCGGAATTTTTCCCCTGGCTTCGTCGACGGTGATCTCGACCACGCGCAACAATTCTTCGTGGCTCAGCGTCGGGCTCTCCCCGGTAGTTCCGCAGGGCACCAGAAAATTGATGCCCCCTTCAATCTGGCGCCGCACCAGACGGCGCACGGCCTCCTCGTCCACGGTCAAATCCTGGCGAAACGGTGTGACCAGAGCGGTTCCGCATCCGGTGAACATATTTTCTCCTCCCGTCGCAGCCGATGAGAACGGCTACGATCCAAACAATACCTCGCGAAATTCAAACCAGCCTTTTTTTCCCACCACCCAGCGGGCCGCCTGCAAGGCGCCGCGTGCAAAACCCTCGCGGCTGCGCGCGGTGTGCCGCAAGGTGATGGTGTCGGCCGCGGAATCGAATCCGATCTCGTGCGTGCCGGGATGCGCGCCGGCGCGGCTGGCGCTGGCATCCACGGGCCGCTGGGGGTCGGCCTTGCGCATCTCTTCCACCAGCTTCAGCAGCGTGCCGCTGGGAGCGTCTTTCTTGGTGGAATGGTGGATCTCCCATGCCCATGCGCCGTATTCGGGGAAGGGCGCCAGGCGCCGCGAGGCCTCCGCCACCAGATGCATGAAAACGTTGACGCCGATCGAAAAGTTCGGGCTCCATACCAGGCCAATGCCTCCCTGTTCGACCGCCGCGCGCACCCGGGCGGCGTGTTCCATCCAGCCGGTCGTTCCCACCACCGTGTGGATGCCCAGCGATGCCAGTCGCTCCACATTCTGCACCACGGTGGAGGGCGTGGAGAACTCCACCGCCACGTCGATGCCCCGAAAGCGCTCTGCAGTGATGCCGGAGCCTCCCGGATTTTCTTCGATGTCCAGCGTCACCGGAACGGAGAAACCGTACTGAGGCGCCAGTTCCTCGACCAAGTGGCCCATTTTCCCGTATCCCACAATCGCCAAATTCATCTCGCATTCCCTCCAACAAACCGCTCCAACGATCGGGAGCGGGTCAACAGGCCGCCAAAAGTTGCGTCACCATCTGGCGGTAGATTTTCGTGGCCTGCAGAAGCTCGCGCCTCGGCACGCGCTCTTCGCTGGTGTGCGCGAGATGAATATTTCCCGGCCCGATCAGAAGCGGCTTGCCCCAGGCGCCCTCCAGCGCGGGGATATCGGTGGTAAACGCCACTACTGTGGTCTCCAGCCCGGCAAGGGGCTCCAGTTTCACCGCGGGCGTAAAGAGAACTTCCCGCGCTTCCACACTGCCGTTCACCGCCTGGAGCATCGCGCTGCGAATCGGCGCGGGGTCGTCCACCAGGCGAATGGCGATTTCCGCGCGCGCGGAATCGGAAATCACATTGGGCGCGCGGCCCCCGGAAATGACTCCAATGTTGAGCGTGCTTTTTCCCAGCAGGGGATCGTGGGGCAAAGGAATTCGCCGCACCTTTTCCAAGGCATCGAGCAGCCTGTCGATGGCCGATTCACCCAGTTCGGGATAGGCCGAGTGCGCCAGTTTTCCGCGGGCCTCGAGTTCATAACGCAGCATGCCTTTGGATGCCAGTGCCAGCTTGTTTTCCGTGGGCTCGCCGTTGATGACATAGCGCGAGCCGCGCCCATCGCGAGCGGCGGCATAGGCGCCCGCGCTGTTGCGTTCCTCGCCCACCAGAAAAAGCAGACCGAAATCGCGCACTCCGCCGGCCAGCAATTCCTCCGCGGCGCAGATCATGGACGCGATAATGCCCTTGGCATCGGCCGACCCGCGTCCCCAGATGAAATCCGCATCTTCATGGGAAGGGAAGAAAGGCGGAACCGTGTCCATGTGTGTGGAGAGCGTGATCCTGGACTGGCCCCAATAGGCAAAAACGTTGAAGCGGCCGGGCTCCACATCGCAGCGCTCGGCCCGCCCGGAAGTGCGCGCCGCAAGACCGGACAGCAGATCGAGAAGATACAGTCCCACGGCTTCTTCGTGGTTGGTGATCGACTCGATGTCCACCAGCGCGCGCGTCAGGGCGAAAACGTCCATGGTTGTTACCGGCATTATCTGATTATCCGTGGGAACGAGGAAGGAGCGGTGCAGGGAAATCGGCGAGCGGACAAAC
>Ga0302326_10025635_pt1 | contig 11949 bp, 13 predicted proteins | sample Palsa_T0_3_FD_202264 | JGI IMG/M metagenome (GOLD analysis project Ga0302326, IMG submission 202264) | Peat permafrost microbial communities from Stordalen Mire near Abisko, Sweden - Palsa_T0_3 | ecosystem: Environmental > Terrestrial > Soil > Palsa > Peat permafrost | place: Sweden: Abisko... | reverse complement strand
AAAAGATGCGGAGTTCCTCCAGGAAGTGGCAAACCAAGTGGCCCTAGCGTTGGAGAACATGAGGGCCTATGAGGAAGTTGCGGCCTTAAAGACGCGGCTAGAGAAAGAAAACATTTACCTCCAGGAGGAGATCCGCTCTGAGCACAATTTTGAAGAAATCGTGGGCAACAGTCCCGCACTGTTTTCAGTGCTCCGCTCCGTGGACCAGGTCGCGGCCACAGATTCCACAGTCCTCATCTTGGGTGAGACCGGCACGGGAAAAGAGCTGATTGCCCGCGCCATCCATGACCGCAGCGCTCGCAAGGAACGTACGCTGGTAAAAGTCAACTGCAGCGCGATATCCGCAGGCTTAGTCGAGAGCGAACTCTTCGGCCACGTGAAGGGTGCGTTCACGGGTGCTCTGGAGCGGCGAACAGGTCGATTCGAATTGGCCGATGGCGGCACCATCTTCCTGGACGAAGTCGGAGAGCTCCCTTTGGAGACACAGGTTAAGCTGCTTCGCATCCTTCAGGAACGGGAGTTTGAGCCGGTAGGCAGCAGTCGCTCGATTAAGGTAGATGTTCGCGTCATCGCCGCCACTAACCGTGACCTCAAGGAGGCCATGCAGGAGGGGCGCTTTCGCTCCGATCTTTTCTACCGCCTGAACGTTTTCCCGGTTCATGTCCCGCCCTTGCGCGATCGCCGTTCCGACATCCATCTGCTGGCAAAGTTCTTCCTGGGTCGCTTTTCTATGAAGTTCGGCAAGAAGGTTGATGTCATCTCCCAACCGACGATGGGCCGCTTAGTGAGCTACGCCTGGCCGGGAAACATCCGCGAGCTTGAAAACGTGATTGAACGAGCCTTCGTGTTATCCAAGGGCCCAGTTCTTGAGCTGGACTACGAGCTAGAATCGGTGCCTGCCATTAGCGTCAGCCAAGAAACAGCCGAAACATTGGCTGCCGAGGTTCAGCCAGTCGAAGGTTCGCCTTCGCAGCTTCTCACTTTGAAGGAGGTGGAGCGAAATCATATCCTGGCTGCCCTCAAGCTGACCTCCGGAGTGATCGAGGGGCCGAACGGTGCGGCGAAAATCCTCAATCTGCATCCCAACACGCTCCGCCATCGAATGGAGAAGTTCGGCATTAAACGCTCTGACCACCATCCATCGTAGCAGCCTCCAATAAAAGCAGTTTGCGACCCACCAAATGTGGTGGCTAGCAAAACGCATGTCTCCCTCCGATTTGTTTCAACTGCTTTAGCCTCAATCAAGTGTGCGGCATTTTCTGATTGGTATGTTGATTGCATCACCACCTGGGTTAGGAGAATTTGCAGATGATGCGGATTTCGGTCGTTCAATCGTCGAATCAAACGGTCACTCTTCGGGTCGAAGGTGAAGTGAAAGGTCGTTGGGTCGCGGAACTCGGTCGAGCATGTGAGGAAGCTTTATCTCGAGACATCCGGCTAGACCTCGATCTAGCCGGCGTGTCATTCGTCGATATCGATGGGATTAACCTCTTTCGGGTACTGATGGATCGCCATGTCGTTTTTACAAATCCCTGTCCCTTCATCGCCGAGCAACTTGGATGCTCCAATATTCCGTCCACGGAGAATTGAGGAGGGTAACCACATTTCATGTGGACCTCCAGGGGGGAATGCTTCCTCACTCGTGGTTAGTCGATTCGCAGTGGGGGATGGCGGTAACGCAACAGAAGAGAGCAGCTCGACTTCGCTAAGGAGAAGGCGAATGGCGGAACATTACACGACGGTAAATGTTGAAGAATCCCTCCTGCCGCACTTAGATGCCGCATACAACTTAGCGCGCTGGCTGATACGCAACCCGACGGATGCCGAAGATGTAGTGCAGGAGGCATTTCTCCGGGCGCTCCGATTCTTCGATGGATTTCGCGGGGGAGACAGCCGTGCGTGGCTTCTCAAGATCGTACGAAATACCTGCTATTCGTGGGTAAAGAAGAATCGCCCGACCGAATTCACCGAATTCGATGAAACGGTGCATAGCAGCGAAGTCCCGGAAAAAGACGCCGAGACAAAGCTGGTTTTGCACGAGAATAGTGAGTGCGTAAGGAAAGCGCTTGAGACCCTGCCAGCCCGATTTCGCGAGGTTCTGGTGCTACGCGAGATCGAGGAGCTTTCTTACAAGGAAATTTCCGACGTGACTGGCGCCCCGATGGGAACGGTGATGTCAAGCCTTTCTCGTGCGCGCCAACAATTGCGCGAGGGGCTTCGGGTAGCCGCAGGAAAAGGAGTCTGACATGAATTGCACCCTCGATCGGCATTTGTACCACCTGGGGCTCTTGAGTTTCGCGCGCTTTCAGAATTGAATGCTGACGTACGGAAACGCCTGGGAGTGACTTACTCGGCCACATTCCAAGCCTGTGCCGCGCACCTGCACGACCGATAAGGCAGATCATCGTTGAGAAATCAATGCCGGCGTCAATGCTGTATCGAAGATGCACCGAAGATGACCGAGTTTGTTGACCAATTCGCGGCCCAACTCGCTTCAGCCGACTCTGAGATTCTGGCTGACCTTCGCGAGTTTGCCGATTGGCGGTGTCAGGCACAAGGCAGAGTATTCATGCCTCACGCGGTCGATGACGTTGCCATTCGGTCTTATTTGCTTCACTTAAAATTGACTGGGGCCAGCCGATCAATTCTTCAGCGTACAATCACCTCTCTCAAACGCTTCTACGATTGGGCCCAAGCCAACCGTCTAATCACGAAGTCTCCCTTCGAAAGTTTCGAGTTTAACCGTCCCTTATTGAGCCGCGAGCAGATCAGGCGTCGTCGGGAAACGCGCTTTGTTAATGCAATCGATCGCGAAATCGCTCATCTACGGGGGCTCAACCGTCTTGCCGAGCACCTTAACCGATCAGCTGATATCCGTACCCTGTTGGCGACGGTGGTTGAAACGCTCGTCCAAGTGATGGGGCTCAAGACAGCCTGGGCTTTCCTGTGGACGGAAGCCGGTTTGTACACCGCGGCTAGCGCTTCCGATCCACTCCATGACTTTGCCGTAGCCGCATGCTGTGGTCTACCGCTCGGACTTGAAGAGGATGATCGGCGTTATCTACGTCAGGCGCCCGATTGTCACTGCCAGAGTCTTTTGCGAAACGGCCAATTAGTCCGTGCTGTCAACATAGTCGAATGTACCCGCTTGCAGAATGCCGTTCATCATGCTGGTGACACACAGGGATTACTCTTTCATGCGACCGTACCTCTCATCTCGCAGGACCGGCCTCTGGGATTGATAAATATCGCCACGGAAGAATGGGAATTCCTGACCTCAGTCGACCTGCAATTCCTTTCGGCAGCAGGATCACAGGTCGCCATCGCCCTCGAACGTGCTCGGTTGTACGACTTAGCCGAAACACAACGGATTCGTCTGGAACAAGAACTTGAAATGGCTCGTGCCGTGCAGAAAAGTCTCTTGCCAAGCCAACCCCCCAATATCCCCGGGTTCACTCTCGTCGGAGATTGGCGTTCCGCTCGTGAGGTTGTTGGTGATTTCTATGACTTTTTCATGCTGCCCGATGGTGGTTGGGGATTGCTCCTTGGCGACGTTTCTGGGAAGGGAGCGCCTGCTGCGTTGTACATGGCAATGACCCGTAGCCTGATTCGTTCTGAAGCTAGCCGTCACACTGAACCATCGGCTGTATTGACGGAGGTTAATCGGAGACTCTTGGTGGAAGCACCTAACGAGATGTTTGTGACGGTCTTCTATGCGGTTCTCGATCCTGTCTTGCGATCGCTTACTTATGCCACCGCCGGACATGATCCACCGTTTTTACGACGCGCTTCGGGCGGTGTGGAGCATCTCGCTGATGGAGGGCCCATTATGGGCTTGTTTGAGGAATTGAATTTGAGAGACGAGACGCTGAGCCTGGAGAGTGGCGATACATTAGTGGCTTACACCGACGGCTTGACCGACACAGTAAACCACCAGGACAAACTCTATGGTCACAGCCGTCTGGCTGACAGCATCAATAGTGCACCTGGTGCACCCGCCGCTGCTCAAGACATTCTTGCTCACGTTCTGAAAGATCTTGGAATCTTTGCCGGGCCAGTCCCCCAGCCAGACGATATTACCCTGTTTATTCTGACCACCGACTAGGCTTTCTGTGAATCTGCGGCACTCCCGCCCGATTTGGCAAATCAGCGTTGCCTTGTCGTGAAGGGTTACGCGTCGCATCGCGCCACTGTCGATGATTCCGATCGAGTGACGTCGTACCCAGAATCTGCAGCGGAACCGGTCTTAGTTTCCGGAACAGCTTATACCTCCAAACACAAGGATCAGTCACTCTGATCGCATAAGGTCCTGGCCAAGGGCGGGAATAAAACTGGGTGGAGTCAAGTCTGATGAAATGAAGGCGTCTATAAGTCATATGGTTCGCAAGTCAGGTGATAAGGAAAAAGGACGAATTATGAAGTCCAACCTAGCCAGTCAAAAAGCGTCGATCACCAGCGAGTTATCTGAGCGCGAGGCCGTTCGCTTGGCCCAGGAAGGTGATTCCGCAGGCTTCGAGCGACTTTATCAGCTACACAGTCGGCGAGTATACCGTCTATGCTTGCACATGGTGAAGGATCCTGCGGAAGCCGAAGATTTAACCCAAAGTGCCTTTTTGCAGACATTCCGGAAAATCCACACTTTTCGAGGTGACTCGTGTTTCACAACCTGGCTCCATCGATTGACGGTAAACACCGTGCTGATGCACTTCCGAAAGAGGAAGCTTTCTGAAATATCACTGGACGAGGCTCTCCAACCAACCGACGAATCAACTAGACCCGCTGTGGAATTCGGTGGGCCTGATCTCAACCTGAATGGCGTAATTGACCGCATCAATCTGAAGAATGCTATCGATCAGTTGCCCCGCGGGTACAAGAAGATGCTGATTCTGCATGACATTCAGGGATACGAACACAATGAGATCTCGCGCATTTTGGGCTGCTCCATTGGAAATTCCAAATCCCAGTTGCACAAGGCCCGTCAGCGGCTTCGCGAACTGTTGCCTAGGCGTTTCGCAACCGCGAGCTAATAACGCTCCTTTCGGCCGAACCTTGGCGACAGGAAACGATCTGACATCCGCAGCTCACATGGGGCCTACAAACGATTCGAGAAGAAAAAGTGGAGTATTTCAGAAAGCAAATGGTAGAACCAGAGCTAGTAGTTCCGGGTACTTTTAACAAACGGGCGAAGATAAGCACAGCGTTTATTATCCTCGCACTATTGGTGTGTGCGGCGGGGCCAGTTTGTGGCGTTTCTGACGGACGGCCAATCGATTGCGCTCATTCAACTATGACCGTGTACGTCTACAAGACGGGGATCTTAGCGGGTCTTGCGCACAATCACGAAGTCGAGGCACCGATTGAATGGGGGTGAGGTCAAAGGTTCCGAAAACCCATCGGTCGAGCTGCGCGTTAACTCAAATAAGCTTCGCGTTGTGGACGCCGAAGCTTCGGGCGACACACGAGCAAAGATTCAAGCGACGATGCAGGGTGCAGAGGTTCTCGACGTTGTCCGATTTCCCGAGATTCGTTTTCGGTCCACGGGAGTGGAACCCAGCGGGACGAACCATTGGATTATCCGTGGGAACTTGAATTTGCACGGGCAGACTCATCCAATTTCGTTCGCAGTTGCGCTCCGAAATGGTTTGTATGAGGGAACAGCGGTGCTAAGACAATCCGCATTCGGCATCACACCTGTGAAAGTCGCTGGAGGAACCGTAAAGGTCAAAGACGAAATCAAGGTGGTGTTTTCAATTGCAGTCCTGCAGTAGTTGTTCAAGAAACATCTCTGTTTTGACATCCGGATCGAACCGAGCACGAGGAGTCTCCGTTTGCTTCTCCCATAAGCTTACGGCCGCGTTGCACAGAGACTGCACGTAGCTCAACCTGCTCTCTCGCGCCAAATTCAGGATTTGGAAGAGGAACTCGGCTTCAAATTGTTTGACCATCTACGGCGCGGAGTAAAGATAAGTTTCGCGGGGAAGTTATTCCTAGATGATGCGCGCCGCATCCTTGAACAGCTGAGCGATGCGCTCGCGCGCGCCGGACGTGTGGCTCGCGGTCAATCAGGGACGTTGCGCGTGGGTTTTACCGAAAATGCTTCTTGGCACGGCGTTCATCGGCTCACAAGACAAAACAGGCGTTGCGCATTGGCAACGCCTGTTCCCGCACCACGCTCGTTATTCGGAGAGAAGTCCTGCTCATCGTCAACCCTGTGTCCGAACGCTAGGAAATCCCTTGGTTCTCAAATTGAACCAGCTGAATCCTGTAATGCTCTTCCAATGCTGGCCGCCGGATGACGTACAAGCCCTCTGCAGTGAGTAGGAAAGTTGTGCCAGTGTTCGCGTTCGTAATTTCCTCGTGAACCCCCTTCACGCTAAAGACTCGGTTGAGTTCCCCTGAATTCGCTGTCTCGACAACTTGGTAGTCTTGAGACGACTGCACGGCTGGCTGATTGTCATTGGTGAGTATGACTCCATCATCGCCCAGACTTTCCCTTAAGACCTGCACTTCCAGCCCTTGAACCGTCTTCAAGGTCGGAACCCTTACCTTGTGCAGATCTAACACCGCCGCTCCCTGACCCTGCCGGAACCGAACTAGTTCTGCACGGTCTCCAAGGGGAGAAACAAAGTCAAACGGGCCTGGAGCGCCAAGCTGTACAGAAGCCTCTCCGTTGATATGGCGCGGATCGGTCACATCAAAGACGGCCAGCCGCGTACCACCGTTCTGCTCTATATAGAGAAACGTTCTGCCATGACCCGTCTCGTGGAGGAGCATCGTTTCGCCGCCTTGCCGCGCCAATTCAGGTAGATCCGTTGGGCGTACAAGAGTGATTCTGTCGGAGTGCCCGCTTGTCGTTGTTCCTGGTTTGGGTTTGGCGTGAACGATTGGCACAGCCGCGATTCCAATGGCTATAAAGATGCTTGCTATCTGTCGAAAAGATCCCGAAAATGCGCAGTTTGTATTTGCTTTCATTGTAATTTCTCCTTGAACTTTGAAAGCCAGGTCCGATATTCGAATGGCTCGCTTCTTGCTCGCCGCTCGATTTCTGATTGGCTCTACCCATATAGATCGTGGCCCCGCCTTTTCTATTCCCACGGTTCGCCTGCTGAAATCCGCATATCCATATCAAGGAAGTCCACGGCGGTTCCCTCATGCATTCAAAGCTGCGATTGCCTTGAACTTTGCACCGTAAATGCTTCTTGGCACGGCGTTCATCGGCTCACAAGACAAAACAGGCGTTGCGCATTGGCAACGCCTGTTCCCGCACTCTCCGAGCCGCGAGGCCACAGGGGAGACGGGGGAGCGATGAGCTGGGTTTGCATCTCGCTGCGTGGCTCTCCCCTGTGACTGCAAGAGACAGCAGTTCATTGTCCCTTCCGAGTAATCGCCTTCTCTTCCTGTGAAATCTCGACTGACGGCGCGAGTACAACCTTGCAATGAGTTGCGCACCACAAGATTGCCCCGTGCTTGACCTGTACCCCTTCACGGTCTAGGCTCGCGACATGGACTGCGTGTGGGAAGTGAAGGAAGAACAGGGTCGTTTAGTGACAATCCATAGGTGCGTTAAGTGCGGACGCGAGCAAAAAGTAATTGGCGATCACTCACCGGAAACCATGCCGTGCCCCGGCGATACCTAGCGACTCCTTCTGCAGGATCTCTCTTAAACATCTTAAGAACCACTTTTCTTCGCTAAGGCGCTCGTACACTCCAGCGCATTTTCTGACCGCCAACTATATCTCGATATAATGAATCCTTATATAAGCATAGTGCATCCATTATTTCAGGTACTGCAGCCGCCGGGGTAATGTGGGCCGGCAGCGCAAGTACATTTGGAGGAGCACATGATTCGCAACATTTTTTCGACTGACGACAGCATTAGCACAGCGATTATGAGACTCGTTCTGGGAGTCGTCTTCTTTGCCCATGGAGCACAGAAGATGCTGGGATGGTTTGGCGGGTTTGGGTTCTCGGGCACGATGGGGTTCTTCACCCAAACGATGCATATTCCGGCGCCGCTGGCATTCCTCGCGATTGCGGCGGAATTTTTCGGGGGCTTGGGGCTCATCGTTGGTTTCCTTACCCGAATCGCTGCATTCGGAGTTGCCACCAACATGGTTGTCGCAATTGCGACGGTACATCACGCCTTTGGATTCTTCATGAATTGGAGCGGGAATCAGAAAGGCGAGGGATTTGAATTTCACCTGCTTGTGCTCGCAATCACTCTATTCCTGATGATTCGCGGGGCAGGTGCATTTTCTGTGGACCGCGCTATTTCGACAAAACTGCCGGTTCATGAGCTGCGACGAAGTCTCGCACAACCATGAAGGATTCAGTGAGGATCAGCGCCCCTCGCGTGGCCATCGTCCTTGCCAGATGTTGGCGGGCGGTGAGCCAAGCCGCCGAGGAGAGCGTTCGCGAAGCTGGAATGTGTCTGACGGACTTCGTCGCACTGGAGGCCTTACTGTACAAAGGCCCGCTGATGATCACGGAAATCCAGGACAAAGTCCAGCTGGCCACCGGATCTATGACCGCCGCGGTAGATCGGCTGGAAAAGAAGGGCTTTATACGCAGAACGCCGGCGCTCAACGACAGGAGAGCGAAACTCGTAGAGCTCACGCCCAAGGGAAGGTCAACGGTTAAGGCCGTTTTTGATCACCATGCCGACGTGCTGGAAGAGACCATGAAGGTTCTGAGTAATGTGGAAAGGAGTCAGCTTCACGGCCTTCTGAAAAAACTCGGCTTATTCGCAGCCACCATAAACCATTCGCATTAGCGCGCGATCAAGCATTTGCGCGAGGGCGAAGATACGAGGTTACAAATGCAAATCGGTATCGATAGCTTTGCTGCCGCACTTGATGGGAACAGTCAGGGGCGCAATGGGCGGACTTGTCCAGCAACTGACTCACGCGGGACTCAGTCTGCATGCGGCACAGAGCCAGGCTCTCGCCCGAACCTATGCGGCTGTGCAGGCCCAGGCTGCCGCTCTGGCCTATATCGACACGTACTGGGTGCTCGGTATCGCCGCCGTAATTATGTTTTTCCTGTCTTTCGTTTTGAAGAAGAATGATCCGCGCGCGAAGCGCGGATCCGTGTCCGCACACTAATGCCTTGACCGGAACGGCCCATCCGGTGTCTGTTCAGCGCCTTTTTCTGCTGGGTGACCGGGTTCGTCTTTTCTCTGTGATCTGTGTAGCTACGTTTACCTTATAGCCTGGCATGGCGATGTGCTGTCGATCCAACAGTCTAGCTACTGCTGAGCCACATAGCACGAAGCTATCGACTGCCAAGGGCTAGCGAATTTCCATTTGCACCTGCCGAATGATTGAAGAATCGTTCAATTGGGCCAACTCCTGATTAGGAAGTGCCGGTTCAGACGGTCGACGCAACACCCTCTGATCGCTTGATGGGGCGGTGCTTCCGCTAGACAACCGATCGCTCCCGCTGGATGCAATTAGACCTAAATAGGGCCGTGTTCTTTTTGGATTACGCTCAGGGGCGATGTAAGGACTTGAAAGGCCTACATTTAGGACGGCGAGCGAGTGTTGCATCGACCTATCGAATGCACCCGGATTCCCGGACATGTGGTGGGCTAGTACTCCACATGTCCGGTAACGGCGTTATCTCTAACGAGGCCGGCCGATACAAGGGGTTTTTCTTAACGCTCCTTGCTCAAATCGATAGCGTTCGCGCGTGCCTCGTGCCAGCGTCCTCTTACAATGCCCATTGAAGCCTTCAAAGGCAACCTAGGCCCCAAGATCCTCAGGCCGAGATTTGGCGGTCTTTACCGGGTCAGTTCCGTTGGTTCTTTGCACACACGCTAATGCACCATCCAATATCGAACAGTTAAGAAATTCGCGTAGCAGCAAGCTGTTCAAAGACCAAATCCTACTGAGCACATCGATTGCGCTGGCACTGACTCTGAAGGATCGGAGAAATCGCCCGTAGAACCAGAGTCGAGGCGGGTCGATGTATATAGTGAACGCGAGGAGGTTGAGCTATGTCCTGCTCCTCTTAATAACTAGCTATCCATCGGACGCTAGAGTAGTTAGATGAGAGCCGCATTTCCAAATTGATTGGGCCTGGCCATGAAACGCTGTGGGCCTGAAATCTCGGACTTCGCACATCGGAATCGTCTTGCAAATACAGATCACGTTGCGCAAGTCCAGAAACAAGGTAACGCAAAGGACTAAATAGATGTCCACGCCAGGCAAACTTCGATTGGGGATGATTGCGGGTGCGGGGTGCTTGATCATCCTATTGGGGATAATCTCGATTGTCATCGTTAGTCAATCCAATAAGCGGCGCCACGAAACCGAAACAGTGTTGTATCAATTAGATAGAGGCGAGTGCGCAAGGATTAGGCTCGAATGCGTGGGAGGCAATTGCCCACTCGAAGGTCGATTCCGATGTTCATGCGACCTCACAGCAATTCCGGCGCGACATTCTGACCAAACTGGAGATGCTCCACACATTTCGAGATCGTGAAGGATTGGTGGACAAGGTGCAACCGGCCGCTTCCACCTATCTGAGCGACACCGACCAAGAATTTGCACTTATCTCAAACGACCGTCTCGGTGAAGCGCAAGAACTGAATGAATCGCGTGGCGATCCTGATTTTGACCTTCTGGATCAAGCAATTCATGAAGCCGTCACGAGATTTGAAACCGAGACCCAGCACGGCAGCCAGATAGAGCTTTTGAGTTCCGTTGGAATATTGTTGGGATGTCTGGGCTCGCTTTTATTCTTGATGTTCCATTTCGAGCGCGGGCGCAATTTACAGAAAACCAATGCACGCCTCCGAGAATTGGTCACTCAACTTTCCCAATCTCAGGAAAAACTGATTCACACTGCCTATCACGACTTGCTCACGCAGTTGCCAAACCGTACATTCTTTATGGATCGGCTAACGCAATGCGTGAAGAGAGCAAAGCGGCATCAGGATTATACGTTTGCCGTCGTGTTTATAGACGTGGACCAATTCAAGATCGTAAACGACAGCCTCGGTCACTTAGCGGGGGATCAGCTGATTGTCCAAATCTCGGAGCGGTTGACCGCGTCGATTCGACGAGATGACCCTGATGTACGTACAGGCGATGTGACTGGGGCAGCCAGACCGGCTGGCAACGATATCCTGGCGCGATACGGCGGCGACGAATTTGCAATTGTGCTGGATGATATTCGGGACGCCAGTGACAGCATTCGTGTAGCTGAACGAATCCGCCAAAACTTGGCGGCTCCGTTTTCGATTAGTGGACGCCAGTTGCAGATCACGGTGAGGACCGGCATTGCGGTAAGCGCGACGGGCTATAGCGCGGCGGAAGGTGTTTTGCACGATGCTGACACGGCCATGCACCGAGCCAAAGCCCAAGGTAAGTCGGGATATCTAATGTGTGATCCGATGATGCATGACGCCGCAGTGAATCGATTGAATTTAGAGGATGATCTGCGGCAGGCCGCCAACCGCGGCGAGCTGAAGGTTTATTATCAACCGATCGTGTCTTTGGACGATGCTCACTTGACCGGCTTCGAGGCGCTAGTTCGATGGCAGCGACCTGATTATGGTCTGGTTGCGCCTGGAGAGTTCATCTCAGTAGCCGAAGAAACTGGTTTGATTGTGATGATTGGGTCGTGGGTGTTGAAAGAGGCTTGCAGGCAAATGTGCGCTTGGCATCTCCAATTTCCATCGGAATCACCACTTACAATAGCGGTGAATTTCTCGGGGAAACAATTCATTCAGCCAGATTTGGTCGAACAAGTGGTTCAGGTGCTACGCGAAACCTGTCTTGATCCGAGGAGCTTGGGAGTTGAATTTACAGAGAGCGTGGCCATGCAAGATGCAGACCGGACGGCTCGAGTTCTCGGTGAGCTCAAGGCGCTCGGTGTCCATACGAGTATCGATGATTTTGGCACTGGATATTCATCGTTGAGCCATTTGAGATGTCTGCCGTT
>Ga0302326_10025634_pt1 | contig 11949 bp, 12 predicted proteins | sample Palsa_T0_3_FD_202264 | JGI IMG/M metagenome (GOLD analysis project Ga0302326, IMG submission 202264) | Peat permafrost microbial communities from Stordalen Mire near Abisko, Sweden - Palsa_T0_3 | ecosystem: Environmental > Terrestrial > Soil > Palsa > Peat permafrost | place: Sweden: Abisko... | reverse complement strand
GCGCTCGGTCCGCGCCGAAATTCACGCCGACATCTGCGCGAAAGCGTTCGATCGCGACCGCGCGACGTTCGTACAGGCCTACAGCTCGGACCATCTCGACGCGGCAACGCTGCTGATCCCGATCGTGGGCTTTCTTCCGTGGAACGACGAGCGGGTCATTGGCACGGTGGCGGCGATCGAGCGAAGCTTGTTGCGCGAGGGTCTCGTCTACCGCTACACGCAGGGATTCGGTGGAACCGACGACGGCCTCCCTGCCGGGGAGGGGGCGTTTCTAGCGTGCAGCTTTTGGCTGGTGGATAATTACGTGCTGGCCGGCCGCTTCGATGAGGCTCGCGCGACCTTCGAACGGCTTTGCGAGTATTGTAACGACGTTGGGTTGCTCGCGGAGGAAATCGATCCGCACTCGCGTCGCCATCTCGGCAATTTTCCGCAGGCGTTCTCGCACGTCGGCCTCATCAATAGTGCCTTCAACCTTTCGCACGAAACGCATCCCGCCGCGAAGCGCAGCGACGGAGCGACGACTTAGCTCTTCGGCAGAGTGATGCGCTTGCCGTCGTAGCGGATGGCGCCGCTCTTCGCGAGGTTGGACATTTCGAGCGAGACGGTTTCGCGGGTGCTGCCGACGAGCGAGGCGATGTCCGCGTGGGTGAGCCGGACGTCGATGCTCGTACCGTCTTCTGTTTTGACGCCGTGTTCGGCTGCAAGCCGGTCGAAGAGGTGCAGCAGCCGGTCGGAAATTTTCGCGTACGCCAAGTCTTCCATCGTTGCGGAAGCATCGACGAGCTTGTCGCTAAGGATCTTCGCGACGTTCAGCGCGAGGGTCGGATTGCGCGATAGCAATGCGAAGAGGTCGTCGGCTTTGGCCGTGCAGAGCAGGCACTCTTCCATACAGACGGCGTGCGTCATGCGCGGCTGGTCGTCGAAAAGCGTCTCTTCGCCGAACATGTCGCCGGCGCCGAGCACGGCTACCGTGACTTCCTTGCCGTCGGCCGTCAAGCGCGTGATCCGAACCTTGCCGCGTTTGATGAGGAAGACGACGCGGGTCGGATCACCCTGGTCGAAGATCATCGATTTCTTCGGGTAAACGCAGGTCGTAAAAATTTTATCGCCGCCGTCGATTGCGTCATCGCCCGCTTGCTCGAAGAGGCGGTTCTGCCGCAAGTACCAGACCTTGTTTTCCATCGATCTCCCGGAAAGCTCGCCGAGCCGTCCAAACACGGGGAGCAGCGATGTAACGTCCTGCATCCGCCGATGCTAGATCATTCGCGTCCCGGGCGCCGTAAGCCGCCGTACAGGAAGTCAGGCGGTGGGAGAGGGATTCGGCGAGCCCAACTGCGGGCGCGCGGCCGTCGGGGCGGGCGTAGCGGGCAGGGGTTCGGCCGGCGCGAGCTCCACGCGCGTACCGTCCGAAAAGCTGATACCCACGACGGAACACGCGCCGTAGCGAGCCCCGCGCGAGATATCGGCGCGCCGGATCGCTCCGGTCTCTGCGGAGAAGCGCAGCGCTTGGCCCGCGTCCATCTCGCTCGAGATCGAGAGCCGCTGCATGCCGCGTGCGGTCTTTTCGCCCGGATTTTCAAAGACGAACGCCACTTCGACGCGCGCGATGCCCTTGTCGCTCGCGTTGCTGAGGTCGAAGCGGTAGATCAGGTCGAGCCCGTCGCGCGTGGCGCTGCACTCGTCGATGCGAACGGGCGCATCCGCGGCCGGCGCTGCGGGCGGAAACTCGATGCCCGGAACCGTGACGGCTGCGATCAGGACGAGCGTGCTCAGCATCCTCTAAATATCGGCAGTAGCCGCTGCTGACAACCACGCCGCACCCCGTGCGACGCGGTTCTAGACTAGAAGTGTGCTGTGCCTCGCACGATTACCAGGTCGCGACGAGCGCCCGTGTGCGCTCCAGCGCTTCACTATCGTCGAGGTCGTTCGGGTGGAAGCTCGGCTTGTAATACTGCAAGTACGCCGGAATGATGCGCCGCATGATGCCGGGCGATCCCCAGACGTACCAGAGCAACTTCGCCCACGACGCGGGGCTCTTCGACATGCCTTGAGCGCGCATCAGCGCCATGCAGTGCTTGCCGATGAACTTCAAAAACGTGATCGTCGTCAATACCATGACGAGCCCGCGGCGGAACTCGCGGCTGCGTCCGGACACCGTGGCGCGGAAGACGTCGTAGGCGACAGCCTTGTGTTCGCATTCTTCCATTGCGTGCCACGTCCACAAGCGCTTGTAATCCGCATCGGCGCCGGCCATGTAGGCATCGTCGTTGAGAAACTCGTGGGCCATGATCGCGGTGAAGTGCTCGAGCGCGCAGGTCGCGAGCAGCGGACCATTAGCGGGAAGCGTTTTCTTCGTCCAATCCAGATACTCGGTCAGCTCCCGCTCGAGCTTGCCGGAGTCGACGAACGTGTTGAGCGCTTTATTGTACGCGACGTGCTCGCGCGTATGGTAGGCCTCTTGTTGACAAAATGCTTTGACTTGCGCTTTGAGATCGGCATTGGTGATCTTGTCGCGGTTTGCGAGCACCGAGGCGATGAAGAAGCGCTCACCCGGCGGGAAGAGGATCGAAAGCGCGTTGGAAAACAGCGTCTTTTCGGGCGAGCCGGCCAGCCAATTTTTGGCGCGCCCGGCGTTCAGCTCGAAATCCACATTGCGCGGGGTGATGTGCGGCTCGGCGGAAGCGCCGGCGGGTCGCTGTGCGGTCTGCATGAGACGATTATACCAGCTTACTGAGAGTTCTGTAAATAACCAAAGGCTGCGACTTTTGTCAACTTTAAACGCTCGGGCTCATCGCGCTTTATTATTGCATTGCCCTCTATATTGCATTGCCGACGGCTCGGAAACGCGCCTCCCGTCGTGGCGTCGACAGCTGCGCAAGCGACCGATATTGCGATCGCTTGAATGTTTGCGTTCGTGTCAATCGTTACGACGCGAAGGAAACATTTTGTGCGCATTAGTGCGCCGTGGGATTATACACATGCTGCACGTTTAAGTCGCGTGATTCGGGTAGGATGTGTGCATGATCGTGGATGTTGTTCTTGGCTCGATGCGCCGTTTGCGTACGCGCATCGAGCGCGAAGCACTTGCTCGCGCGAAGTATGACGGGCGCGGCGTTTCGCTCGGCGGACGTCGCGCGGAACTCGAGGCGCTGGTCGCAATGGGCGCTCGCGAACCTAGTCTGGGCCGCATCTTTGAATCGCACTGTAACGCCGCACTGCTCGTTGCACTCTTCGGTACCGAAGCGCAACGCCGGCAAGCGCATGCCGATGCATATGCGGGCGAGCTCTTCGCGCTCTGGTACGAACCAAACGAAGCGGGGGTGCGCATCGAACGCGGGCGCTCGGCGTACGTTTTACGCGGATCGGTGATGCGTGCGAGCGGTGCCGACACGGTGACGCGCGCGGCAATCGTCGCACGCAAGCCCGACGGCGGCCTGCAGCTGTGTCTCGTTCCGCTCGATCGGTGCAACGTGACGATCGACGATTCGGGTTGGCAGCCGCTGGGGCTGGGAGCGTCCAACAGTTATCGCGTGTGCTTCGATGAGATCGAGCTAAACGATGAGGATCTCGTCGGCGCACCGGGCGACTACGAACGCGATCCGTGGGTGCTCGGCGGTACGCTACGCCATGCGGCTGTGCTGACCGGAGCGATCGAACGTCTGACACGCGAAACGCTAGGGTTCCTCGTCGCGCGCGGTCTCGATCGGGATTCGTCCGTACGGGTTCGCGCGGGTGAGCTGCGCATTGCGGCCCGAAGCGCGCGAAACTGGCTGCGCGCCGGCGAAGATACCTGGCAAGAATTCGATGCGGCACCGAGCGAACGCGCCGCCGAGAGCGTCGTCGACGTCGCCGGTATGGCGCGCGTCGCGATCGAACGCGCAGCTCGGGATGCGATCGAGCTTGCAACCCGATGCGTCGGTTCGGCGGGACTCGTGCGACCGCTGCCGTTCGCGCAGCTCGTCTGTGACCTGCACATGCTGCTGGGAGATCCCGGGGCCGATGCCGCGCTCGCCCGCTCCGGCGAGATCGGCTTGCGCATGGGAACGACGCTGCATAGCGTCACCATGAGCGATTCCCTGCGCTCCGTGGTCTAAGGCGAGGTTATAGTCTCGAGCGTCGCGTCGGTTCGAGCCGCCACACTTCAGGCGGCGCGTAGTTGCCCAAACGTGCAAACACCTCGCGCGTGCCCGCCCAATGCGGATCGGTGGCGATCGCTTCAGCGTAGCGATCGTACGCTCGCGCATCGGGAAGATACGCGAACCACGCGAAGCTGTGCACCTGCCGCACCGGAAGCCCGGGAAAATCGTTCTCGCTCTCAATCGAAACGAGCGACGCGATAACGGTCGCACCGGCATCCGCGACGAGCGGCTCGATCTGCGAAGCGAAGAGATCGCAAAACTCTTTGCCCGGTTCGCGCTCCGGGTGATAGATCGTCAGGACGAGTTGGCCAGGCGAGCGTTGCGCGCCGCGTTCGGCGCCGAGCGAGAATCCCTCGGGAGGAGTTTGCGGACGCAATAAGAGCACGTTGTCCGAATCGACCATCGTCGCGTTTGCGGCAGCGGCGTGTCTGCGCCACACGGGACCCGTGTAGAAGGCCTCGAGCGAGGCTCGGCGCGCCGCCATGTTCGGAAAGCCGCGCAACCACAGGAACCGGTTAGGATCTTCAAGGACGCGGAATTCGCCGATGATCGTCATGCCGGCCGCCTGTTGCGGTTCGACAAGGTGGTTGTCGAAGATGTCGATCAGCACGTCGCGCTGCCCGGGGTACAGCGTATATTGCCGAAGCTCGACGATTGGGCAGACGATCTTCGTTTCACGGCCTTCGCACGGCGCGCCGGCTTCGGCCGAGGCGATCTCGTACTTCATGCAGACATCATAGCGGCCGGGGTGGCATGCGGAAAGAACCACTTTTCGAAGGATCGGGGATACCACGAGGTATCTAACGAGGGAGCGCGCGTCTCCACGTGAGGTGCGCTGCAAACTGCCGGCCGCCGGCGACGGTGGGTCTCACCGTACTCAACTTGAGAAGGTCGCCGTCGAATGCGACGCGGCGAACCTGATCCACGTCGACCCAGTTTGGAAAAAGCGAGACATCAGCCGCGTGGGTCACCGTCTCGTTTACGTCGTCGGTTCGAAACGAGCCCGAATATGCAAGGTAACCTCTGACGGCTGCCGTGAATTCCTCAGGTGTCCCGTGCGCCGGGTTTCCCGATGCGAACGCGGGGCGGCCCGTGCGCATGAGTTGCGCCGACATGTATCCGTCCGGCGTGTACATGATGAAGCCGCGCGGGTCGGCTCCCATCGGGTGAATCGGCTCCGATCCATCGGACGCATCGAGGACGTACGAGACGAGGGTCCACGCGCCGATGAGCCGTTCGCGCATTTTCGACATGCCGGGCCCTTCTTGCAAGGCGCCGCTGAGGCCCATCCCACGGACCGTTCGAGTCCGTACTATTCGATGCGATCGCTCGTCTTGCCGGTGCAGGCCCGTTAAATGGGTAGGAACGTACCAAAAGGCTGCGGCCGAAGGAGTAGATTTGCGCGAAGTGTTTGGGGCATTCGCCCGTTCCGTCAACGATTTTTCGGCGAGCCCTCAGGCAACCGGGTTGGCCTTCATCATCGTCCTCGTGTGGGCTGCGACGGGACCGGTGTTCCATTTTTCCGATGGATGGCAGTTGGTCATCAACACCGGCACGACGATCATCACGTTCCTGATGGTTTTCGTCCTCAACAACGCCCAAAGCCGCGACACACGAGCCATGAACACCAAACTCGACGCGATCATCTTCGCGATCGATGCGGCGGATAACAAGCTCATCGGCTTAGAGCGCAAGAGCGATGCGGAGGCCGACAACCTCCATGCGCGCATCGAAGAAAAAGCTCAAAGCGCGCCCAGCGCCCCTTAGCTCGCCGCGAGCTCGAGGTCTTTCGGCCAAGCGCCTTCGCTTAGGAACGTGGCGATGATCGGCGCGCATTCGCTGCGGCTCGTGATGAGAAAGAGATGTCCGTCTGCGATCGTCACGAGGCGCGCATTCGGGATGAGCTTCGCGAGCAATCTGCCGTTGACGAGCGGCACGATCGGATCGTCCGTTCCCATCATCACGAGCGTCTGTTGTCGCAAGCGCCAGAGCCACGGGACGCTGGTCCAACCACTCACCGCTAGCAGTTGATAGAAATAGCCAACGCCTTTTGGCGGCCGAATGAGCGTGCCGTACCGTTCCAAGAGTTTGGGATCTTCGCGAAATTTGCCGCCGTACAAGTCGCCCGCAATCGTGCGCAAGTACGCTGGATCGGAATAGCGGCGCGGAACGATCATCTTCGAGAGGACGGACCAGCGCCCGGGGATGGCAACTGCGCCGGCCGTTGTCGCAGCCAGCACCAGACGGCGCGCCCGTCGCGGGTAGCGGTGAGCGAATTCCTGCGCGAGCGCGCCCCCCCAGCTCACGCCCGCGACATCAACTTGGGACGTGATTTCGAGTCGCGTGAGAACTTTGTTCGCGAGCCGTGCTAAATGCCACAGGCGGTATGGAATCTTCGGCTGGCTCGACCCGCCGGTGCCCGGTATGTCGAAAGCGACGACACCGATGCCATATTTCTGCAGCTCGTCCGCGAGGCCGCGCAGAAGTTCGACGTTCGCGCCGAGTCCGTTGAACAAGAGCAACGGTAGAGAGCCGGCACTTCCCTGGCTGGTTGCGACTTGCAGCTCGTAGCCGCCGGCCTTGATCGTACTGATGTCCACGCGAAGAACGCTCTTCTGTCGCCCCCTTCGGGTTCACTTCTCCATGACGTAATAGGAGCCACCGGCTCACATCAACGAAGGTTCCGCAACTGGAAAGAGGTTCGTGCGATGCAAGCGACAGTGACGCCGGAAGCACCTTTTACGCCACCGCCCGTGGATGGCGACTTCTACCGGATCGCCGATGCGCTCGACGACCGGGAGCGCGCCGTTGCCGCGCGCGTGCGCGACTTCATGGAGACCGAAGTCGCGCCCATCATCGGGGACTACTGGAACCGGGATAAGTTCCCGTTCGAGCTCATCCCGAAGATGGCGACGCTCGGCATCGGCGGTATCGGCTATGAGGGTTACGGTGCGGCAGGCGGCAACTGGCTGCTCAACGGCATCGTCGGTATGGAGCTCGCGCGCATCGATTCGTCGATCGCCACGTTTTGGGGCGTTCACACCGGACTGTCGGCAGGCTCCATCTATCTGTGTGGCTCGGAGGAGCAAAAGCAGCGCTGGCTGCCGCCGATGATGCGCTTCGAAAAGATCGGCTCGTTCGGATTAACCGAGCCCCTCGTCGGCTCGGCCACCTCGCGTGGCATGATGACGACGTGCCGGCGAGAGGGCGACACATGGATCCTCAACGGCGAGAAGAAATGGATCGGGAACGCGACCTTCGCCGATCTCAACGTCGTTTGGGCACGCGATGAAGGCTCCGGCCAAGTCAAAGGTTTCATCGTCGAGAAGGACAACCCGGGCTTTTCCGTCGCCAAGATCGAGAACAAAATGGCGCTTCGCGTGGTGCAGAACGGACATATCACGTTGACCGATTGCCGCGTCCCCGAGAGCGACCGGCTCCAGAACGCGGCCTCGTTCAAGGACACCGCAAGGGTCCTGCGGATGACGCGCGCGGGCGTCGCCTGGTTCGCGGTCGGTTGCGGCCGCGGCGCGTACGAGCACGCGCTCCGCTACGCGACCTCCCGCCACCAGTTCGGCAAGCCGATCGGCGGCTTCCAACTCGTCCAAGACCTCCTCGCGCGTATGCTTGGGAACGTCACGTCCACCGAATGCCTCATGCTGCGCCTGGGCCAGCTCCAAGACCAGGGAAAGATGGCCGACGAGCACGCCTCGCTTGCGAAGGCGTTCTGCACGGTCAAATGTCGCGAGACGGTCGGCTGGGCGCGCGAGTTGCTCGGCGGCAACGGCATTCTGCTCGACCACCACGTCGGCCGGTTCGTTGCCGACGCGGAAGCGATCTACTCGTACGAAGGCACGCGTGAGATGAACACGCTGATCGTCGGCAAGGCGATCACCGGCCTAAGCGCATTCGTATAACAGCCGCCACGTAAGGACGAGATATGACGATCAGTGCAGAACAGGCCGCGACCGGACGACTCATACAAGTGACTCCGTCCGCGTACCAATATCCGCTCATCTTCAAGCAGCTTTGGCACGCGCCGCTGCGCCATTCACCCGATCAGGAGATCGTCTATCGCGATCGCCTGCGCCTGACATACCGCGATCTCTACGAACGCGTCGGCCAGCTCGCTTCGGCGCTCGCCGCGCAAGGTGTGCGACCCGGCGACACGGTGGGCGTCCTCGATTGGGACAGCAACCGGTTTCTCGAAGCGTTCTTCGCGATCCCGATGATGGGCGCAATCTTGCAGACGGTCAACGTTCGGTTGTCGCCCGATCAGGTCGCGTACACGATCGACCACGCCGGTTCGTCGACGTTGCTCGTCAACGACGAATTCGCCGGCCTCGTCAGCGACCTGCTGCCGCGCCTGCCGAACGTGAAGAAGCTGATCCTGATGTCCGATCGCGAGCAACCCGAGACGGGCGGCCTTTCCTTTGCGGGCGAGTATGAAGCGCTGCTCGCCGCGGCTTCGCCCGACTACGACTTCCCCGACTTCGACGAGAACACGCAGGCGACGACGTTCTACACGAGCGGCACGACCGGCAATCCGAAGGGCGTCTACTACAGCCATCGCCAGCTCGTGCTCCATACGCTAGCCGACCTAGCGCTCTTCGGCGGGGCCGGAGTGCAAGGCCGCTTGAGCCGCGACGACGTGTACATGCCGATCACGCCGATGTTTCACGTCCACGCGTGGGGCTTGCCGTGGGCCGCGACGCTCGCGGGGATCAAGCAGGTGTATCCGGGCCGGTACGATCCCGCGCTGCTTCTCAAGCTGATCAAGTCGGAAGGCGTGACGTTCACGCACGGCGTGCCGACGATTCTGCAGATGCTGCTCAACGCTGCGTCCGCCGCGGGCACCGACCTCGCCGGCGTCAAGATGGTCATCGGTGGCTCCGCACTGCCGAAAGCGCTCGCGAAGCAGGCGCTCGAGGCCGGCATGGACGTCTATGCAGGCTACGGCATGTCGGAGACGGGCCCGATCACGTCGGTCGCACACGTGCGTACGAAAGACCTTGGCGGCGATCCGGAAGCGGAAGTCGAGATCCGCACGCGCGCGGGTCTCTCGGCACCGCTCGTCGACTTGCGCATCGTCGATTTCGACATGAAGGACGTGCCGCCCGACGGCGTCACCGCGGGCGAGATCGTCCTGCGCTCGCCGTGGCTGACGATGGGCTACTACAACAATCCCGAGGCCTCCGAGCAGTTGTGGGAGGGCGGCTACCTGCACACGAGCGACATCGCGGTTATGAACCCCGACGGCTCGGTCAAGATCACCGACCGTCTCAAGGACGTCATCAAGACGGGCGGCGAGTGGGTGTCGTCGCTGCAGATCGAGGACCTCATCACGCAATGCTCCGGTGTCTCCGAAGCCGCCGTCATCGGCGTGAAGGACGACAAGTGGGGCGAACGGCCGCTCGCGGTCGTAATTAAGGACACGAAGAGCGCAAGCGACCCCTCGGAGGCCGACATCAAGACGCACTTGATGACCTTCGTCGATAAGGGCGTCATCTCCAAATACGGAATCCCGGGCATCGTCTTTGCCGAGGCCCTTCCCAAGACGAGCGTCGGCAAGCTCGACAAAAAAGTGCTGCGCACAAAATACGGCGACGGCTGACGTCGGCACGCTCACGCCAGAGTATGTTTTCTTCGGGCAGTTTGAGCGCAACACGGCGCGGCCGAGCCAGTGACACGCCAGCAGCGCGAGTTCGACATCGAGGCGTCCTTCGCGCAGCGAGCGGCCGCGCAACTCTTCCGCCTTCCCGACGCGGTACTGGGCGGTATTGCGATGGAGCGTCAGCAGCTCGGCTGTCGTCGTGTAGCTGCCTCCGGCGTCAGAGTGACGCGCCCCTGGGTCGACGACAGTGCGACGAGTTGCGCGCTGAGTGCCTGCCGCTGCGTCCGCCGGAACCCATCGACCGCGGGCGCGGGCTCGCCAAGCGCCGCGCGCGCCTGACCACCGGAGGTTGCGGTGAGGACCTTTTCCAGCGGATCGCGCGCAATCGTGTTGCGCGAGCCGAGCGGAAGCCAGACCCAGGCGCTCGATTCGTCGCGCGCGACGAATAAGGGGCGCTCGCGACAGCCCGCAGCCTCCGCCAGCGCGTCCGCGAGTTGTCGCAGAATACTCATCGGAGCACGCTCGCCGGCATGTTCGGCGGTCCAGATAACGACGCCGAGGTGATGCTGACGAAGGCGATATCCACCTAACTTCGATTCCGCAAGCTCGACGTTCACGTCGCGCTCTTGAAGGAGCGAGCGCACCCAGCCTGAGAGCACTGCCCCCCGCTGCTGCAGCCACGCGCTCGGTCGAGCCCGGCGAGTTGATCGCGCATTGCCGCGAAACCCTCGCACGCTTCAAAGTTCCGCGCGACCTGTTCATCGAGCATGCGTTGCCGAAAACGCCCGTGGGGAAGATCGACAAGCCGGCCCTACGCGCGATCCTGAAAGGCCGAACGTGAGATGCGGTCCGGTAAGCCACGTGCGACGAGGCCTTCTTCGGCAGCGACTACCTTCCGTGGATGTATCCCTTCGATTACAACCCTCGCAACGAGTACTAGGAGCACCACTATGACGGACGACATTCTGGGGCTCGCGTTTCGAAACAAGAACGTGGGTAGCAAAGTTCGCAAAACCGGACAGCAAGGCCGCCGAGGCTGCGGCGTAGTGAAGGACGCGTTGCCGAGCGCGAAGTGGCTCGTTTCGAACATCGCGCTCGCCGCGGCGGTCGTCTGCATGGCGGCGGCGCCCGCGCGCGCCCAGACCTTCGATCCGAGCACCGACGCGGTGTTCCAAAAGATGCTCGGCGCTAACAAGGGCCTGCAGTCGTACCAGGCTCACGTCGACGTTCAAACACGCCTCCCGCTCGGGCATTTTACGCTGCACGGGACCCTCTACGATCGGGGCGACCGTTCGAAGGTCGTCTTCGACAACGTTCCCGCCATAGCAAGGTCGTCCGTGGAAAATCAACCGTCGATTGGGGCCGTGTCAAACTGGCATCAGTTGTACGCGATGTCGCTCGTCTCGCACGCGGCCGGCCTGACGACCTACCGGCTCGTTCCGGTCTCGGCAGAGGGCGTCCGCAGCATCGATGTCGTCGTGGAGAACTCTTCGGGTCTCGTGCAAGAATACGTCTGGTCGAACACCAACGGCATGACGATTACGAGCGACCAGACGTACGAGCCGATCGGCGGCTATCAGCTTGTCGGCTCCGTGGCGACGAAGACGCGCGGCGCCGTACACGCCGACTCGACGACGACGTTTACCAACTACCAGTTGAACGTTACGGTACCCGAATCGGTCTTCGCGGCGAATCCGTAGACCGATGGAGGCTTCACCACCGCCACGGCGATTGATAGCCGACGCGGCCGCGGCGACGCTTGTCGCGGCTATGGTCGCGGCCGGCGTCGTCGCGGTTTGCGCGGTCGTTGTGAAGGCGCAGGCGGTTGTGCTCGCGTTCTTCGGCGCAATCGTGGTCGCGGAGGCGGCCCGGCCTATCGTCGACTGGCTTAGCCGCCGCATCCCGCGTCCGCTCGCTCTAGCCCTGACATTCGCCGGCATTTCGGCGGCCATCGGATTCGTGTGGGCGATCCCGATCCGAGCGCTCGAGCCGCAAGTGCTCGCGCTTTGGAGAAATCTACCGGGCTATCTGACGGACTTCGTCGCCTTACTCGATCGCTACATGGGTGAAGGGAAGTCGCCGGCTGAGGGCGCTGGAGGCGCGCTGACCTCGATGGGCAGCGCCATCGTTCCTTTGGCTCACGGCCTTCTTGGCGCCGAGGCGGGCTTCGCGGGATTGCTCTCGACGATCGTCCTC
>Ga0302326_10025633_pt1 | contig 11949 bp, 9 predicted proteins | sample Palsa_T0_3_FD_202264 | JGI IMG/M metagenome (GOLD analysis project Ga0302326, IMG submission 202264) | Peat permafrost microbial communities from Stordalen Mire near Abisko, Sweden - Palsa_T0_3 | ecosystem: Environmental > Terrestrial > Soil > Palsa > Peat permafrost | place: Sweden: Abisko... | reverse complement strand
AGGCTGCATCGCGAGGTGGACGACCCGGCGGACGCCTCGGTTCGACGGATGGGGCTGGCCGCATTGCGGACACTCGGGGTGTCGTCAGGCATAACCAGCGTCACGTTGTCAGTTGCCGCCAACGGGGGCGCCGCCATTGTCGACATTGCGGTTCGCCCGCCGTCAGCGGCGATGATGCTGCTGATGAACCGCGCCCACGACACCGATATGTACCAGGCATGGGCCGACGCCACCATCCGCGGCCAGTTCGCGCCGATACACCGTGTCTACGCCGCGGGCATGGCCTATGTCCCGCCGCCCGGGAATGACGACAGCGTATGGGATGACGTACGAGCCGAGCTGGGCGACTTGGTGGTCGACACCGTGCTCCCCCCAGCAGGCGACCGCCGGGGGCCGCCGGCCGATCCCTACGTCATCGTGCGCCACCCGGAGACGGCGGTGGTCGATGAGGCGTTGCGGCGAGTCGTGGGTACGGTCCAAGTCGCCCTCGGCTCCTGAACGCGACCTCTCGACGGGCGTCTACCGGGCCTCTACCGGACCTCGCCCACACGGGGCGGACCGCCGTCGACAGGGGTGGGAGCGAGGAGATCGCGCACCGTCGATCCGAGGAGGATGAGCAGGCCACCGATGATCACCGCGCCGCCCGCCGCCGCCAGCAGCGAGAGCCGCTCGCCCAGCAACAACATGGCGCTGATCACGCTGAAGACGGGCACCAGGTTGAGGACCAACGCTGCCGTCGACGCCGATGTCGAGGTCAGGGACCGGTTGAGCAGGAAAAAGGGAATGCTGATCCCGATAATGCCCGTCGCTCCGGCCGCTGACAGATGGCCGGCCGACGCGGCCAGGAGCAGAGAACCCTTGGTCGACCATGTCCAGGCGGCGAAGGCCACCGCCACCGCCACCGAGGCCAGCAACTGGTACGCCGTGCCCGTGAGCACGTGGTCCCCCACCGGCAGTCCCGGGGCGACCAGGTAGTAGCTGGCCGCGGCGGCCGCCCCGGCCAGCACCAGCAGATCGCCGCGCAGCACCTGCGTACCGTGCGAGCCGCCCGCCACGACCAGGATTGTCCCTGCCACGCCGGCCACCAGGGCAACGGCGGTGCGGAGCCGGAACGCCTCTCGCAGCACGATGACGCAGATGGCGATGGCCAGCAGTGTCTCGGTCGACAGCAGAATGCCGCCGCTGACGGCATTGGTACGACGCAACCCAAGGTCGAGCAAGAGATACGCCGCGCCCGGTTCGATCAAGCCAAGCCCGAGGTAGGGGCGCGTACTGGCCACCCGCTGGTACGAACCGCTGGCCAGCAGCAGGAGCCACAACCCGGCCGCGCCGACCACCGTCTGGACGAGCAGGACATCGGCGGGGCGCAGTTGGCGCAGCGCGTACTCCGACAGCGTGGTGTCCACGCCCCAGCACGCCGCCGCCACCACCAGCCACCCGACGGGACGGCGAATGCCGGTAATCGTGTGGGCTAACCGCTCCATGTTCGAGCATGCCACGGTCTCGCATCGCCCCAACCGCGAACAAGCGCGTCCTTACCGATCATCGATAGCCCGTCGCCGCCCCAATGTCGGTCGCGCATCCCGGCAAGAACAAGCTGACGCTGGGACACGGTCCTGGATTGGACAGCTGCAGTCGAGCACCCCCGGCCTCGGCCAGTGACCGGGCAAGGGACAGGCCGATGTTGTGCCCTTGGCGCCCATCGGGGCCGGGCTCGGAGGGATCGCCCTTGTTGACAAAACCGACACCCTCGTCATGTACCTCCAACGCCACGCTGCCCGCCAACTCCTTGGCCACCAGCGTGATGCGCCCCGCGCCGTGGCGCAGCGCATTGTCGAGCAGGACGCCGAGCACTTGGCGTACTGCGGCGCCCGAGATGAGCGCCAAGGGAAGACGGCTCTCGGCATTGAGGACGAATTGGCGGCCCGACGCCTCGATCAGGCTCCCCCACGACGCCCCGATCTCGTCCAGCAAGACGGCGACATCGAGCGGCTCCACCGAGGCGTGTCGGCTCGGGACCAGGGCCAGAAAGTCGTGGACCGTCGATTCAAGATTATCCAGGTGCTGCAATGTCTCGGCCAGGATCTGACGCCATTGCGTTGGCGTCGGTGGCCCATTGCGGGTTGAGTCGGCCAGCTCGTTGTCGATGCGCAGGCGCAGGCCGGTGAGTGGCGTGCGCAACTGGTGCGACGCCTCAGTCCCGAATGCCCGCCACCGTTGTTCGCTTTCCCGCAGAAGCTCTTCGCTCCGGCGCCGCTCACCCAGCTCGTGACGCAGGTCACCGAACAGGTGGCAGTTCTCCAAGGCCAATGTGGTCCGTTCGGTGACGTTGAGCAAGAACGCATAGTCCTGGGCATCGAATGGGGGCTGTGCCTTCTCGCGGCTGGCCACGAAAATCCCAAACGACTCGCCCTCACTGTGGATGGGGAAGGCGACCGACCAGCAACCCTCCGCCTCGTCGAACGCTCTGACCCCGTTCGGCGTGAGCATCGAGGGACCGGTAATAGCCGAATCGCCCAGCAAAAATTCACGTATGGCATCGACCAGAGTGGTCGATGCCTGAGGCGAGGCCTTGATCGCCATCTCGCCCTCGGTCCCGAAAGACGCCATGACGCAGGTGGCCCCAAGAACGTCGGAGATCTTTTCCAGGACGGCGGCGATCAGGCGTTCGGACTCGAAGGTGGTCTCGACGATGGCGGCTGAGATCTCGGCGCTGGCCCGCTGGCGCAGGGCGGAACGCTGGACGCTCTTCTCCTGGAGTACCCGCTCGGTCACGTCGGTGGCCAGCGCCAGCAGGCCCCGGGGGCCACCATCGGGACCGACCGCCGAGGCAGTCAGCTGGAAGGTCCGACCCTCGAGCACCACGTCGACCGAGGTCACATCCTGCGATCCGGTCAGCATCTCCTCCAACACCGAGACCATCGGCCTACACGATGGAGGAGCGCTGCTCAACGGCTTGCCGACCAGTTCGCCGGGCCGCAGCCCCAGGTGGGCCAAGGCCAGGCCCTCGGACACGGTGCAGGTGCCGTCCGCCTCGCATGCCAGCAAAACGATGGCGACCTGACGGGCGACGGTGCGCAACCGCTCCTCCGACTCACGCAGCGCCCGCTCCGCCTCCAGTCGGGCGGTCGCCGTGCGGTTGTGCTCGACGTGGCGGGCCCGGTCGCGGGCGATCAAGGTCACTTGGACCAGCACAGCGCCCACGATGACGATCGTGAAGATCTCGAGACCGACGCCTAAGCCTCGGCGGTCGCCGATGGCCCGGTAGAGCCCGAGGAACGGTCCAACCAGCGCGGCGAACGAGATGAGAATGACGTGCACGATTCCCGGTGGTCCGGTGGCCCGTGACTTCTCCGCCACTCGGGCCATCGACGGGTGGAGGGCCGCCGCGCCGAGAAAGGCGAAGAACATGATCCATCCGGCGTCCACCCAGGGTGGCTCGGAGCCGACGTGCTGCAAGATGATGGCGAATCCAAGGTCGGCAGTGAGGAGCGACACAATGCTCATCGTGAGCATCACGCTCGACCGGTTCCCGTCGTAACCCAAGAAGGCCAACCGAGCGGCGAACGAAAGCAGAATCAGGTCGGCCAGCGGGTAAAGCACGACCAGCACCCGCACGGGCATGGACGAACCGGTTGGCCCAATTTGCTGGCCCAGCGAGAAATACCACAGGACAGCGGCGCCCGCCGTTGCCAGCACCACCCCGTCGAATGCGCCTTCCAGGCTGGACCGAGGATTCTTGGCCCGCACCAGCGTTCGAATCCCCCAAATCAGGGTGGCAACAGACGAAAGATAAAACAGGTCAGGCCACCCGAACGGCTCGGGAATGCCCAGGACCAGCGCCTCGAAGTACCAGATGGTCTCACCGATGGCCCACAGGGCCGACGCCCGGCCGATAAGCACCCACCCTTGGCGCATGACGGGGCGATGGCGGCGCAGTCCCAGCAGGATGGAGAGCGGCGCGGCCCACGCCATCGTGAGGTAGACGGCGGCCTGGGCAACATTGGTGTTGGGATCGCGGTAGTAGAACGTGGCGGCCAGCACGCCCATGACGATGAGCACGGGGCTGGTCAGCAGCGGTCGGCGAGTCTTGGATTTCGGCGCCTTGAGCTCGATCGGCTTTACCATCTCTTTAGCCATTCGAGTGGATTTCTTTTGTATCGGACGGCTGGCGATCGGGTAAAAGTGCAATTGCGTCGATACGCCCCGTGTGCACTGTCATCGATCCCCTTCATGACCGGCCCGCCCTCGAACCGACCTGCGTAGCCCGATCAATGATCATAATGGGTGGTGAGCAGTTCATCCCACCACCGCTAATGCGGCAGACCGGGGCTACTGCCGATGGGCTGGGTCGGGGGGCACCTTGCCCGAGCGGGCGAATGACAACACGGGCCGGCCCGCCCGCTTGGTGCTCGACGCCACGTTGCCCTGTGAGCGAAGCGCGATGCCGCCATCAGTCTGATCGTCGGGATCGCCCCGGCCCAGGCGGCGCAGCGCCAGGCCGATCACCAGGCCCACAGCGACCGACACCACCAACCAAGCGGCCAGGATCGTGAGAATCGTCACCATTCGTCTGAACCCGTAACTTCCTCTGCGCGCTTGTTTGAAAACGCGCAGGCCTAGCGTACTGCTGTGAGCGCTACTGAGGTCGACCTTCAACCGGCCGCCTTCATCGGGCACGGCAGCCCGATGAACGCCATCGAACGCAACCGCTACACCGATGCCTGGCGAGCGTTCGGGGCCGGGCTGCGCCGACCCCGGGCGGTGCTCGTCATCTCGGCCCATTGGTACATCCAGGCGACCGCGGTGACGGCCATGGCCCGACCGCACACCATCCATGACTTCTACGGCTTCCCGCCCGAACTCTTCGCCTTCGAGTACCCCGCACCGGGCGACGCGTGGCTGGCCGAGGCGGTGGCGGACGCGGCCCAGCCGGTCTGGGTGGGCGCTGACCACGACAGCTGGGGCCTCGACCACGGAACCTGGTCAGTCCTCGCCCACATCTTCCCGGAAGCCAACGTTCCCGTCGTCCAGCTGTCGATCGATGCCCTGAAACCGCTCGACTACCACTTCGACCTCGGTGCCCGCTTGGCTCCACTGCGCCGCCAAGGGGTGCTCATCCTGGGCAGCGGCAACGTGGTGCACAACCTGGGCCGTCTGGACGGGAGCCGGCCCGACACCGGCTTCGACTGGGCGCAGCGCTTCGACGAGGCGGTGCGAGCGGCGATGACCGGGGCGCCGGACGACGTGCTGGTGGCGGCCGAGCACCGAGACTTCCGATCGGCGGTGCCGACACCGGAGCACTTCATCCCCGTCGCGTACATCGCGGCGCTCGCCGCTGAGGCGAACCAAGAGGCCAAGGTTCTGGTGGACGGCTACACCTACGGCAGCCTCTCCATGACCTCGTATGTGGTCGAGGAGGGCGCCATGACGGTCCTGCCGCAGGACACCCGTCCGGGCGAAGGTCCCGAAACTCATCCGAACGTATAAACCTCGTTGACCTGATTGCTCCCTATGCGGTATGTCGGGCCGATTCCTGAGCCCGACTCCTGCGCGTGCTCGACCGAGAACCGCTACCCTCCGCGGTGATCCACTTGGACGAAGAATAAGGGGTAGCTCATGGGAGCGGTGCTGATTGCAATTGGTGTACTCATCTACATCGGTCTGATCGTTTTCGAGATTGCGGCGTTCTGGAAGGTGTTCGTGAAGGCGGGTCGGCCCGGATGGGCGGCCATCATCCCGTTCTACAACCTGTACGTACTCCTGAAGATCGCGGGACGGCCGGGCTGGTGGCTGATTCTGTTCTTCATTCCTATCGTCAGCCTCGTCATAGACATCATCATGTGGATCGACGTGTCAACGAAGTTCGGTAAGTCCGGAGGCTTCGCTGTCGGTCTCGTGCTACTCACCCCCATCTTCGTTCCGATCCTTGGGTTCGGAGCGGCCCAGTACCAGGGGCAAGGGCAAGGGCGAGGTCAAACGCCAGGGGCATACCAGTACTACTAACGGCGTCGTGCCGGTGCGCCGTCGTCGAAATCGGCGGTTGCAAGGAGTGTGCAAGGACTTGGTAAGGCGGTAGAAGCGGGCGGTCGAGAGGGTCGGGGCCATGCCGACCCTCTCCGCTCTGCCCACCGATACGGCCGTGCCCGTCGATACCGCCCGCCACCACCTATCGCTCGACCGCGACGGCAGATCGTCGCCCCGCCCTGACCGTTGGTCGCTCGCCGCCCGGCCGGTGTGCGAACTGGCCATCGCCGCCCGATCGGGTGACACGGCGGCCGCGGGTGAGCTGTACCGCCGGACGTGTGGTCGGGCGCGACGGGCGGCATCCGCCTTTTGTCGCCCAGACGACATCGATGACGCCGTGTCCGAGGGTTTGTCGCGGGCACTACAACGCATCGGGCAGCTACGCGACCCGGCGGCGGCGGAGTCGTGGATGATCCGTTGCGTCGTGCGCTCGGCCATCGATCTGTCGCGCCAGCGTTCCCGGCAATCGCTCGTCGCCACGTTGCACAGCGCCTGCGAGCGCCCGCACAGCGTCACCGCCTCAGCGGCCGAGCAGGCACTGTCGGTCCTCGAGCGTGATGCCATGGCGGAGGTGGTGCGGGCCCTGCCGCCGCGGCATCGCGTCGTGCTGGAGCTGCGCTACCAAGCCGGACTGTCGGTCGAGCGCATCGCAGCGACGCTCGGACAGCCTGCCGGGACGGTGCGCCGCCACTGTGTGGAGGCGCGCCAGGCGGCCGGGCAGGAGTTCCTGTCCCGCCATCTCCAGCCCGCGTCCGGAGCGTGCGCCCAGACGACAGAGATCCTGTGCCAGGAGCCGTACCGGCGACCGGCCATCCGGGGACGACGCCGGGCCGGCGAACACCTGCGCCGCTGCCCCGCCTGCCGGGATCGCCAGGACGAGGTGGCAGCCGTCCTGTCCGAGCTCGGCTACCGCCGCGCCACACGATCAAGTTGAGAGCGCCCTCCCGCCTGCGCTCGAGGCAGGCGGGAGAGGGTAGCGCTGCCCCGCCTCCGTACCTCCTCAATCGCGGCCAGCGTGCCAGACCCTCGCGACGGGTGTGCGAAAGTCCTGTCCGTGACGGTCGAGACGGGCTCCTTTTCCCCCCTTGAGGTGGCAGAGCGGCTGGCCGACGACCTCCTCTTCCCCACCGCGCTGGCCACCGACCAGGCTGACCGGGTACCCCGCAGAAACCTCGACGCCTTGGCCGAGGCCGGTCTGTACGGACTGTACGGGCCGGCCGAGGCGGGGGGCCTGGGGTGCGACCAGGCCACCGGGCTGCAGGTAGTCGAGATCCTGGCCGGCGCCTGCCTGAGCACCACCTTCGTGTGGATCCAGCATCACTCCACCGTGCGGGCGGTGGCGGCGTGCGACATGCCGGGGATCCGGGAGCGCTGGTTGGAACCGCTTTGTCGGGGAAAATGGCGGGCCGGTATCGCGGTAGCCGGTATCCGCCCTGGAACCAGTGCCGTGTCGGCCGTTCCCGTGGATGGCGGCTGGGTCGTCAACGGTGATGTGCCCTGGGTGACGGGATGGGGCCTGATCGACGTGCTGCGAACCGCCGCCCGGGGCCCCGAGGGCGAGGTGGTGTGGGCCCTGATCGATGCCGTCGAGTCGGCCACCTTGACCGTTGATCGGCTCTCACTGGTGGCCGTCCAGTCCAGCGTCACCGTCACCGTGCGCTTCCGCCACCACTTCGTCCCCGACGAGCGGGTGATGGAACGCGAGGAGTACGACGACTGGCTGGCGCATGATGTCCGGGGCATGCGGCGCAATGGCTCGTTGGCGCTCGGGGTGATCGGACGGTGCTGCCGGCTGCTCGGGCCGGGACCGCTTGACGCCGAGTTGGCCGACTGTCGCGACGCACTGGACCGGGCGGCCGATCCCGAGGCGCTGGCCCGGGCCCGGGCCGCGGCGTCGGCGTTGGCGGTGCGGGCGGCGGCCGCGTTGGTGGTGGCCACCGGCAGTCGCGCCGTGCTGCTCGACCAGCATCCGCAGCGCCTGGCCCGCGAAGCGATGTTCTTGCTGGTCTTCGCCAGTCGCCCAGCTATACGAAAGGAGCTACTCCCGCGATTCGGGGGTCTTGGTTGATTACCCTCTCTTTTGTGTCCGCAACGGATTTGACCGATTCGACGGAGGATTTCGACGTAATTGTCGTGGGATCGGGTTTTGGTGCCTCGGTCAGCGCCTACCGATTGGCCGAGGCGGGTCGCCGGGTGTGCGTGCTGGAACGGGGCCGGAGCTACCCGCCCGGCTCGTTTCCTCGCGACCCCCGGGGGTTGTCGACCAACATGTGGGACCCGGCGGCCGGCCTGCACGGGTTGTACGATATCTGGGCCTTCTCCGGTATCGAGAGCGTGGTGTCGGCCGGCCTGGGCGGCGGGTCGCTGATCTACGCCAACGTGCTCATCCGCAAAGACGAACACTGGTTCGTGGACGAGGCCCTGCCCAACGGGGGCTACGAGCGCTGGCCCATCGACCGGGCGTTGCTCGACCCCCACTACGACGCGGTCGAGCGGATGCTCGACGCCCAGCAGTACCCCTTTACTGTGGCCCCGTACAACCAGACGCCCAAGACGATGGCCATGCGCGAGGCGGCCGACGCACTGGGGCTGGAGTGGTTGCTGCCCGAGTTGGCCGTCAGCTTCGCCAGCCCGGGGCAAGCCCCCGGCCCCGGCTTGGAGCTGCATGAGGACCACCCCAACCTGCACCGCTTGCCCCGCCAGACTTGCCGGCTGTGCGGCGAGTGCGACGCCGGGTGCAACTACGGCGCCAAGAACACCCTCGACTACAACTACCTTTCCCGGGCCCAGGACTGCGGAGCCGAGATCCGCACGCTGTCGGAGGTTCGCACCCTGGAGCCGCTGGACGGGCCGGGGGGCGGCACCTCGGGCTACAAAGTGACCTACGTCACCCATCGCCCGGGCGAGGATCTCACGCCGGTGCCGGTCGGTCTGTTGCCCACCACCACGATCAAGGCGCGGCGGGTGGTGCTGGGGGCGGGCACCTTTGGCACCACGTTCCTGCTGTTGCGCAACCGGGCCGCCTTCCCGTTGCTGTCCCCGGCACTGGGGACCCGCTTCTCGGGCAACGGCGACCTGCTCTCGGCCATCGTGGACGCCCACCAGCGCGTCGATGGACACGACATGCCCCGCCGCCTCGACCCCAGCTTCGGGCCGGTCATCACCAGCGCCATCCGCATGCCCGACAGCCACGACGGCACGGGCGCCTCGGGGCGCGGGTTCTACGTGGAGGACGGGGGCAACCCGGCGTTCCTCGACTGGATGGCCGAGTCGGCGGGTGCGCTGAGCGTGGCCGGTCGCACGGCGGCATTCCTGGCCCGGCGACTGGTGGCCCACTGGAGCGGCCACCCCCGCGCCAACATCACCGCCGATGTTTCCAAGCTGCTGGGCGGGGCCCTGCTGTCGTCGACCTCGGTGCCCATGCTGGCCATGGGCCGCGACATCCCCGACGGCGTGATGCGGCTGCGCAACGGCGACCTCGACGTCAACTGGACCACCCGGACCTCTGACGCCTACTTCGACCGGGTGCAGCAGACAATCAGGGCCATCGCCTCGGCCCTTGGCGGCACCTTGCTCAACACGCCCATGTGGTTGTTCAAACGGGTCATCACGGTCCATGCCCTGGGCGGCTGCCCCATGGCGGCCAACGACGTCGACGGGGTGATCGCGGCCGACGGCGAGGTGTTCCACTATCCCGGGCTGTACGTGGTTGACGGAGCGGCCATGCCCGGGCCGGTGGGTCCCAACCCGTCGCTCACTATCGCCGCCTTCGCCGACCACGTGGCCGACGGCATCCTCTCGACCACCGACGTGGTAGCGCCATGACGTCGGGAGGGGGGACGGCCCCCAAGTACCACCTCGAGTTCACCGAGGAGATGAAGGGCTTCTTCACCTTCGGCCAGACCCAGTACCAACCGGGCTTCGACCAGGGCCAGGCGGACAACTCGGCGGTCATGTTCCACCTGACCATCGGCACCGACGACACGTACGCCTTCGTCGCCGACCCTACCCATGTGTGCCCCGCCGTGGGCTACGTGCAGAGTGACGTGCTCGGAGGCAAGCTCACCGTCGAGCGCGGGGTGTTCAACCTTTTCGTGGATGCCGGCGTGATCAACGCCGAACCGGCCCGCCACATGCGCTACCGGTTGTGGTTCCGCGACGCCGTGGGCCATCCGCTCACCCTCACCGGGTACAAGGACATCCGTCATCCGGTGGGCGCCTTGTCGCAGTTCAAAGACGTGTGGGGCGAGACCACCACCTTGTACACCAAGATCCTGTCGGGCTTCGTCGAGGACGGGGGCGACGACGCGGCGTCGGTGGTGGGGGCGGGGATCATCCACATCCTCCCGCTCGACTTCGCCCACCAACTGACCACATTCCGGGTGAGCGGCCCGGGGCTGGCCGGGCGCTTCAAGGCCTTCCGGGCCTTCGGCGGGCTGTTTATGGGCCAGCTGTGGGAGGTCTTCCAACCGCGCCTGCCCTGGGCCAAACGCCGCTAACGGAGGGGAGACCGATGCCCGAAATTCGCTATGTGTGCCTGTCCGACCTGCACTTCGGGGCCGAGAACAGCATCCTCAGCTGCCTGCTCACCGGCACCGTGGCGGTGGACACGACCAAGGCCAGCACCGTGCTCGACGCCTTGGCGGCCGGCCTCGCCACGCTGGTGGCGGCCAATGACCCGGCCAGTCCCAAACCCACCTTGATCCTCAACGGCGACGTGCTGGAGTTGGCCCTGGCCAGCGACAACGTGGCGTTCATGGTGTTCGAACTGTTCCTCGACAGGATCTTCCCACCCGACGGCGAGGACCTGTTCGACCGCACCATCTATTACCAACCGGGCAACCACGACCACCACCTGTGGGAGACGGCCCGGGAGCGGCAGTACAGCGACCTGTTGGACACCCTGGGGCCGGACGACCCGCTTCCCATCCCCTGGCACAGCACCCGGCTGTTCCCCGAGGGCGACCCGCGACCGGTGCAGTCCGAGGTGTTGGACCAGTTGGCGGCGCGCCGACCCCACCGTCAGGGGGTCAACTTCCGCGTCTCGTACCCCAACATGGGCCTGCGCTCGGCCGACGGCAAGACCGTGATCGTGTTCCATCACGGACACTTCGCCGAGTCGATCTACGAGCTGATGACCACCCTCAAGGACCTGATCTTTCCCGGTCGGGTCGAACCACTCGAGGTGTGGGACCTGGAGGCGGAGAACTTCGCGTGGATCGACTTCTTCTGGTCCACGCTCGGTCGCTCGGGCGACGTGGGCGAGGACGTGGGCCTGATCTACGACATGCTCCAGTCCGACCAGGCCATCGAGACGGTGGCCCGCAACCTGGCCAACGGCATCGTGGCCCGACTCCCCCACAAGGGGCTGGTCGGGTGGTTGCGGGGTGTTATCCGGCCCGTCCTCGACTGGGGCTTGAAGAAGGTGGCAGCGGACGTGGCGGCGTCGGAGCGGCGCACGCCGAAGTCGGCCCTCAGCCCCAAGACCCAGGCGGGCCTGCTGACATACCTGGGCGGGCCGACGGTCAAGCAGTTGGCCAGCGAGGCGCCCAACCGCGACGGCGCCCTGCCCGAACAGGTGAAATTCATCTTCGGGCACACCCACAAGCCGTTCGTGGCCAGCTACACCGTGCCGGGACTGTCCAAGCCGGTGCATGCCTTCAACAGCGGCGGGTGGGTTGTGGACACCCTGGCGGTGGAGCCGCTGCACGGGGCCAATATGGTGCTGATCGACGAGAACTTCGAGGTGGCGTGCGTCCGGCTGTACAACCAGGCCAGCGCGCCGGGCGACTACCGGGTGCACCTGGACGATGGCCTGCCGGCGGAGCAGGGCCCGTTCTACCAGCGCCTTTCCAGCCTGATCCGGCCCGGTGACCCGGTGTGGGCGAACTTCTCGGCCGCCGCGGCCGGCCTGGTGACCGA
>Ga0302326_10025629_pt1 | contig 11951 bp, 6 predicted proteins | sample Palsa_T0_3_FD_202264 | JGI IMG/M metagenome (GOLD analysis project Ga0302326, IMG submission 202264) | Peat permafrost microbial communities from Stordalen Mire near Abisko, Sweden - Palsa_T0_3 | ecosystem: Environmental > Terrestrial > Soil > Palsa > Peat permafrost | place: Sweden: Abisko... | reverse complement strand
GGGCAACGAGTTCGGGTGTGGTCTCTACCGGCACCCGCTGGCGTGTCTCGGCGTAGAAGATCTCGCCCCGCGCCACCGTGTAGCCGTGCTCGCGGAGCAGCAGGACCTGAGCGCAGACCTGAATCGAATCGGCGTCCCAGGGCGTGCCGTCCAGGGCCGGCCGCCCCTTCTTGAGGTCAACCGGCATCACGCCGCCGTCCGCCGCCTCCACCAGGTCCAGCTTCGCCACGATGCCCAGCCGCTCGCTGGCAAGCTCGACCGAGCGCGCAACCTTCAGCTCGCCCTCATCGGGGAGCGGCGCGGCCCCGCCGCCGGCGTCAACCCGGCGATGCCGCCGGTCACCCTCGGCCACGTCGGCGTTGGATGCCCAGAGCGAGTCCACCCATTCAAGGAAAAACAGCCGCGGGCAGTACGCGTACTCGTTGAGCATCCGTGCGGGCACCAGGTCCGGCAGTTCTGTCAGCACGGCAGATCACTCCGGCTCCGGCTCGAAGGTGCCATAGCCGAAATGGCTGAGCTGCCCGAGAAGCAGTGGCCCAGCCACCGCTTCGGCGAACTGCAGCCGCAGCCCCAGCCCGGGCCGGGATTTGTTCATGCGTTCGGTCAGTCGGTAGCGCCGGAACTCCGTGGCCCACCGGTCCGGTAGCCCGCCAGCCGGATCGGCTCTGGTCGCGACCGCAGGTGGCCGCCCCCGGTAGCCGAGCTCGGCAGCCACGTCCGCTGCCAGGTATTCGTCCAGCGACTGACGCTTGGGGTGCCGGACCGGCAGGTACGGCGTGTGGCTACGCCACCGCCGCGCAGGGCGGCAAAGTTCTGGCGCCACCTGCTCAATCGGCCCGGCCGCCTGGAACAACAGATTGACCGGCGGGAATCCGCGCACGTCGTAGCTCTCGTCACCGCCACGCCCGCCCCGATGGCCGGAGAAACCCCGCAGGGTGACAATCGAGGCGACCTCCTCAGGCTGCAGGCCGCCAGGCACCCACACAACCAGAGCCAGAACGGAGGCCCCGCGCTCACTCCCGTCCGCGATTGGAATCCAGTGCGCGTGCTCGTGATCGGTCGCCGCTCCCCGGCTGCCCAGGATCACTCGCCGCCGCTCATCGGGGATCCCGGCAGCCGCGAGCCTGTCGCCGACCCAGTGATGGACATCATCAGCCAGCAGGATCCCGTGCACTGATTTCAGCGGCGCGCGGCCAGCCACGAAGAACCGGATCGCTTCGACCGTGTCCACCCGGCGCCGGCCCGCCGGCTGCGGTTCGGCCGACCGATCGGCGGCATAGCTAACCCAGATGGTTTCCGGGGGCACAGTGCGGCGTGACTTGCGCACCTGGACTGTGGACATCTCCAGGACCACCCGGCGTACCGGCATGGCCGGAGCGAGCAGCCGGGCAGCCCCGTCGCCGTCTGCACCTGGGCGCCACCAGCTCTCGTCTGGCACTCGATCGTCGTCCAGGAGCCGGGCCTCGCAGACTGAGTCCGCCCGTCCCAGATACGGCAGCAGTTCGGTCAGCTTCGCCAGCACCTGACGCTGGTCAGGGTCAAGGTCTGCCTCCCAGCGGACGAGCAGTTCATCGTTTCGGCCGATCGACAGGTACGGGTCGAAGGTCAGGTCCGTGTGGCCGGTCTCGCCCTTCCGGTGATCCAGATCAGGCAGGTAGTGCCTGGTATGGCCGGGCCGGGCAGGCGGGGTTAGGTAGCTAGGCGGGTCGCCGAGGGCGTTGAGTAGCCCGTCCAGCACCGGCGCGGGCAAGTCCGGCCAGCGCGTGTACCAGGTGGCCACCAGAGCCCGCAGCAGCCGCCACGGCGATGGCGGCCACTCCACCGCTCCCTCGTTGACACTGCGGTCCCAGGGTGTGGCGTGATAGCGCCCGAGCGGGAACCGGATCGCGATGGTGGTCGGCATCTCACTTTCCCCTGCCTGCCCAAGTGACCGTGGTGACCGGCCCAAGTTCGCCCGAGCATTCCTCAGCAAGCTTGGCCACCCTGGCCGCTGCGTCTTCCGCGTCCGGCAGTTCCCCGCGCACCTCCAGTGTCCGCAGGTCGCATGCGGTCCGCAGTCTTAGTCCGCCAACCAGCAAGGTTCCGATCTCGAAGTCGGCCAGCGCCTCGAGCAGCGCCGTGGCGGACTCGGAGAGCCCGTACGAGCGCAGCTGCGCGTGGTCCACAGTGAAGTACGCGGTGATCTTGTCGGCGGTGTACTCGACCCGTGAGAACGGCACCATGCCGTACCCCTCGCTAGTACCGCCCTCGGCCCGGTTGACCACCCCGTCCCGCTTAACACCGCCAGTGACCGCGGGAATCACCCGGTATGCCTCGACGAAGCTGGTGACCGCGCGGGCGATCCTGGGCTGCCACGGCCACTTGCTCCGGGCGAAGAAGACGCCGTGGATCAGCGACACTGGGTCCAGGGCGAAACACGCCCTGGCCACGGCCCGGTAGTCCAGCGGCTTGCCCACTGCGAGGCCCAGCTGCTTCGGCAGCCAGTCCACCCCCTTCTCGCCGTTGACCAGGCCGTCCATGACGTAAGAGGAAGCGAGCCGGTGGGCCTCCAGCCGACTGGAGGACAGGAATGCGCCGCCGCCATCGACGATACGGACGTAGGGCAGTCCGGATAGCTCTTTGACCTGGTCGCAGGTGGCCGGATCCCAGGTGGTGGCCTCCAGCCAGTTCGCCATCGATTGGGCAGATTCCACTAGGAGCGCTTGAGTCCCGTCAGCTGCCTCGAATTCCGCGGCGCCGAGGTCGGGGAAGCCGGTGGGCTGGAAGCGAACGCCGGCAAGCGGGGTCAGGTCGACTTCGAGAAGAGTGCGTTGCTTGGTCATGACAGCTCCTGTGTCAATTCGGGGGTCTCGATGGAGAGAAATTCGGGTGAGCCAGCGGAAGGCGGGATGCTGGTTGTTGTGGCTGGCTCGTCGGCGATCCGGATCGCGAAGTGACCCCCCATCAGGTCAAGCGCTCCGCGACAGCGCGGCACCAGGGCCGCGGCGATCGAGATCCCGTCGGCCGCGGACTTCGGCAGGGCCGGGACAGCCAGCCAGCCAGCCTGGCGCAGCCTTGCCGCAGCCTCGTGGTGTACGGCTGCGACCTGGCTCGCGATGAGCCGGTTCGCCCAGTCCGGACTCAGCGCGAGCCTCGGCACGTCGCCGTCGCCCTGCCGGGCTGCGGGAACCTGGGCTGTCTGCCGGGGCGCAGGCTCCTTAACTGTCTGGTGAAGGGGGAGCCCATGAGCCAGCGGCTGCAGGAGGCCCAGCGTCGACACCGGTGTCACAGGGCCGCCCGCCGACCATGCGTGGCGTACGTTCCGCCAGTCCAGCGCGAGGCATGCGCGCAGCAACAGGTCAAGGCGCGCGTCATCGAGCAGGCCCGTCGCCAGTGCCTGCAGGTCCGTCGCTGACACCGGCACGCCGTCCCGGAAGGTCGGAACCCCGTGGAATGCCTGCTGATCGATATCGTCCGCCGCTGTCCGGCAGCGCCAGGCCAGGATGTCGGCCAGGACGTGCCGTAGCGGACGGAGCCCGAAGCCGGTGACCACGGGGGACTCACGCCACCGGCCATTGCGGTAGGCGCGGCTGGCGCGGTCCGCGGGGTCCGGCGGGTCGATTGGCAGCAGGATCTGGCGCATGTTCCTTGCCGGGCCGGTCCCTGGCCGGGTGGCGCACGAGGCGATGCCGACCGCGACTCTGAGCTCGGGACATTCGTCCTTCGTGAGCTCACTGAGGAACGGGAGGGCAGGTGGCGCGCGGCGGATGTTGACCTTGTCCCGCGCATTGCCGCTTCGGCCGACCGCCTGCTCCAGGGCGGTCAGCGCGGCGAGCAACATGGCTAGGCGCCGGGGGCCGCCGTCGCGTGCGTAGGCCAGGTACGCGGCATCGAATCGCCGCAGCGCGCCGCTGACCGCAGCGGCCGTCCCCGCACCCCTGGCCTGGGACACCCAGTCCTCGAGTTGCGCGACGAGATGCACCTCCGGCCGCTCGTGCACCTGCACCTCATCGACGGGCACCGCCACGAAGGCCAGGCCGTTGCGCTGCTGCAGCCCGTACCGGACGAACCGGTCGACGCCGCGGGCGACGCCCAGCGTGCGGGTGGCCGCATAGAAGTCAACCGCTCGCCTGGCGGGACGACCCTGCCAGGATGCCCGCGCCTCGCCGAAGAGCTGGCGGACCTCTGCCAGCGTCCAGGCCCGGGTCCAGACCGGCGCCCAGACCTCACCGCGAGATGTCTTCTCCTCCCCGGCGGCACCGCTTGGCGACCCGTCCGGGGAGAAGGAGACAGTGAACGGCATCGCCGCCCGCCCGGCCGCGTGCTGGTGCCGCCGGACTGTGCCGGAAGCGAAGAGCAGGGCGCCCTCAATGAGCAGGACATAGGCCCAGGGGTTGACCAGCGAGGCCGCCGCGCCGAAGGGTGAGGAAGCCTGCCCGCCGGTCCCCGCGGGGTCGAACTGCCCGACGGCCGCATTGGCGAGTTGCTCGGCTTGCGTGCCGGCCAGCAAGTCACGCGCGCACCTCAGTGACCGCGCCGCGCCTTTCGGCGTCGGGTCGAGCACCTCCAGCAGCCGCTCGTGGAAGTTGGTCGAGAAGTCCAGCCGCCCGTCGTTCCCGCCAGTGCCCAGCAGCGGCGGGAAGAACGTCTTGTCGTCGGCCAGGACTACGGCGGCGTCGATCCACGGCAGCAGCGCCTCCGGGCACCGGTTGCGGAACTCCTGGACCGCCCGGCGCTTGTCCCGGCCCTTGCCGCCGTCACCAATCCAGCCCTCTGCCTGGGCCTTGCTGCCTACCTGATCCGCCACCGCTATGGCCGCACGGAATGACGCCAGCCGGGGTGAGGAATGGGCCTGGAGTTCAGCGAGCCTCCGTTTAGGCTCAATGTCTTTGATGCCGAAGCCGCTGCCGCCGTTCCAGGGGCTGAGCACGGGCGTCGGCATGTACTCATTCGCCAGCCATCCGGCCAGGTCATCGATCGTTGTCTCGATAACGAGGCCGCCAGGGCTCCAGGCCGCCGCCGCCGCGGGGTCTGCCTGCTCGCCGAGCAGCCGGATCATGCCCAGTCCGGCCAGGTAGCTGCTGAGAGGCTCCGGGCGCAGCCCGGCAAGGAGGTGGCGGGTCATCGCGCCACCGTCAGTCCGGCGCTCGCGCGCCAGTCGGCGATCCGGACCACCGTCTCCAGGTAGGCCAGCACGAACGGCCCGTACCGGTCGCGCAGCATCAGCGCTTCGCGGGTCCAGGAACGCTCGCCGCCGAGTTCGAACTGCTCGATATCCACGGTGACCTCAGCCGCCGGCTGGCCGAATAGCGGCGGCACGGACCAGGTCGCGTCTTGCTCCAGGCCGAGCAGGCTGCCCCGCGTGGCCTCGCCGGGGTCCCGTACCTGGACCCGGAGCCGCCCGTGGTGCGCGAGTACCAGATACCGGGCCAGATCCTCGTTGACGTCGGCCAGCAGGGGCCGCAGCGGCCCGTCGACCAGCAGGAGCGAGGCAAGCTCGTGCCGGAACGGGACGTCCCTGGCGAATCTCAGCCTGCCCTTGCCGCCGGACTTGGCCCACGGCCTGCCATCGTCGATCTCCGCTCGCCGCTCTGGCGGGGCCAGCTCGCACAGCGCGTCCTGCCAGACCTTGTGTGCCTTGCCCGCGTCGTGCAGGTAGGCGGCGGTCACGACAGTCGGCGCAGCCCCGGCCGGCAGAGTGGGCGCTAGTGCTGCGAGCAGCGCTGCAGCCTGTTCGCGAGTCTCGTAGCTGTGCTGCTGCAGCGTCATCCAGTCCTGCTGCGCGACGCTCGCCGAGTCCGCGCCGAATGCGTCCTCGGTCCCCGTCGCCATGCCCAGCTCTGCCGCCAGCTCGGGGCCGCCCAAGACCGGGCTGTCCGGCACCGGCCGGCGTGCCGCCGGGTCGAAGCCGGACACTGGGTCGTACCCGCCGTCCGCGGCTGCCACCAGCAGCACCTCACCAGGACGGGCAGGCTGCTGGCGGGTGACCCTGGCCCACCGGCCAGCTGCCTGGTCCAGCCGCCATACCGAGATTCCCTGCTTCAGCAGCGCGCCCACTCCCCCGATCGGCACCCGGCAGCGCCACTCGGCGGGCGGCGCTTTGGCCTCGGCGGGCGGCGCCTTGCCGCTGGCATCACCCGGTGGTTCCTTGGCGTTGGCCCCGCCCGGCGGGCCGTCGTCCTGCGGGCCATCTGCCCAGCTAGCCCAGGCCAGTTGCACGTCCAGGTCATCGGTATCGCGCACATACGGCGCGACATCCAGGTCGGCGCCGCTCAGGTCGGCGGCGGTGTCGAACAAGCCGACCAGGTCGGGGCGGCGCAGAACGGCAACCGGCGAGTCCGTGGTCGCTACGCTGCGCGCTAGCAGATCCTCTCCGGTCAGTGTCGCGCCGTCGAGCATCTCCAGCTCGGCGACGGTCGCGGCGATGTCCGCCTGCGGGTACGGAAGGTGGCCGACCGGCCGGATCCAGACCAGCTGCGCGCCGTCTATCGTGCCGGTCCGGTTGCAGCGGCCGGCCCGCTGCACCACACACGGCCACGGCGCAGCCTCAGTCACCAGGACGGCTGCGTTGAGGTCAAGCCCGGCCTCGACAACCTGGGTCGCGACCACGATGTGCCCCACCTCGCCCGGCGGCCCGGTCACCCGCCGCACCAGCGACTGGCGCTCGTGGCCACGGAACCGCGAGTGCAGCAAGGTGCGCTCTGCCGGACCGTCGGGCAGCGCCGCGTGCACCTTCCGCGCGGCATCCACGGTGTTCAGCACGACCAGGGTCAGGCTGCCTGGCCGGTGCAGGCGCGCCGCCTCGGCAGCGATGGCCTTGTAGCCACCCGGCTCCGCCGCCAGCTCTCGCACGGTGCGCTGGGCGCCGAGACGCACCGCCAGCTCACCCGTCCGCTCGGCCGGCTCGATCGCCAGCACCTCGCCGGGGCCGGGGGCTGGGTTGTCGACGGTATCCAGCAACGCCTCAGGCACCGTCGCCGACATGCAGGTCAGGCCGAACGGCTCGGCGGTGCCGAGCGTCGCCGCGAACCCGGCCAGCTGGCGCAGTGTCGTGGTCGACTCGGGGCATAGCTGTACCTCGTCGATGACCCAGTGAGCGCCGTTGGTGACCAGCGCAAAGTCGATCGGATAGCTTGCGCGGCCAATGCCGTACCCCCGGTTCAGCGCCTTGCTGACCAGGGAGTCCACCGTGCCGACGACGATGGCCGGAAGGTGCATTTCCAGCCGCCACTGCCGCTGGGAGCTGCCCTCGCCGCCCATTACCACGTGCAGCGCCACCTTCTCGGCCGGATCCAGCTTCGCCAGCCAGCCGCTGACCTCGCCTGCCACCTGCTCGACTAGGCTGCGCTGCGGCAGCGCGTAGATCAGTCGCCGGGGAGTTGCCTCCCGGTCCGGGCTGTACAGGCGGCGCCACAGCCAGGCCAGCACCACGCCGGTCTTGCCGCATCCGGTGGGCGCCCGCACTACTGCGGGTAGCCCCTCAGCAGCAAGCCGGGCCTGGTAACCGTACGGCGAGTAGCCGTCAGGTGCCTCGGCCGTCGCTGTCGCTTTACGGAAAAACTCGTCAAACGACTCCACGTTCTTCCCTTCAGCACGCGCCTAGATTTCGCCCAGTTGTGCTGGCTCAGCTGTGGCGATCAGTGGATGAAAGCCATGATGTTGGTCATGACTCGAGAGCCGAGCAGCTCGAACGCCCCCGTGATGACGAGCACGAGGACCACCACCTTGAGGTATTCGTGCCAGCCTTGGCATAGGAGCCAAGCCAGGAACGCGGGCCAGGAGTCTGGCTCGCCTCGGTTCGACTGACCAGTCGGCCTCACCCGTGGTCGCCCTGACACGGTCTGGGAGTCTACGCCCAAATTTCGCGACCACTTGCCACTCTCTATAACTGTAGAGATACTCTCTACAGGCGACGGCTCCATTGCGGATAGAGCGTGGCAAGTGCCTGAATAAAGATCGCAACGTTCTCTGCCACGTGAGCGGCAGCTCCGTCGCCGTCCGGGGCCGGCCAGCAGCCGGCCCCGGACTACCAGAGCGGATCAAACTGGGTGTCGCTGCTGAGAGTTTCATAGCGCTCGCACCCGGAGGCGCTCCAGGTGGGCCATGACCGCCTGGTTCGCCTCCCAGCCATCGGGGAACTTCGCCGGGACGTTCAGGTGAACCTGTTCGGTCGACGGATGAGCGTCGAGAAGCTCGGGGATGCCGGCCCTGGCCACCACGACGCAGGCGTGCCGGTGCCGTGAGGTCAGCACGCAGAGGCGGCCGGCCTCCAGGTGGAAGGCAGTGGCGTCGCGCCGGCCGGACAGCGGATGCAGGACGATGACCACGTCGTACTCGCGCCCCTGCAGGCGGTTGGCGGTATCCGCCGTGATGCCGTCCAGCCCCGGGGGGAGCGCCTCCCGGACTGCCCGGGCCTGGTCGCGGTGAGCTGTCCCGATCGCGATCCTGCCGGCGGTGAGCGGCGTTCCGCCTGGCGCCTGCTCGGAGTAGGCGATCGCGCCGCGCTCCAGGAAACGCCCGGCCAGCGCCACGCAGGCCGCGACGGCGTCGCCGTCGGTTCGGACCGTCTGCCTGGCGGGCAGCTCGTACAGCGCCCAGCCGGATGCCGCGGCGGTCTGCACGGCCTCGTCGACCGGGCCCGTCCCGAGCGCCCTGGTGGCGAGTTCCAGCCTGCGCTCGCCCGGGCCGGTCCCGGCCAGGAAGCCGGTGAACGGGTAGAATGCCTCGGCGATGACCGGCGCTGCCGAGTCGGGCAGCCGCCAGGACACCGGCAGCCGGCGGACCGCAAGATCGGAGTTGTTGCGCAACAGTACCGCCACGGCGCTCTGCATCGGATCCCAGGTCAGGCCCGTCCACCGGTCGATCTCGACGGTGGAGAACGGGTCGAGCTGGCCCGGATCCCCCACGAACAGTCCCCGGTCGAACCGCCCTGCGATGCGGAGCAGCATGTCCGAGCGCATCTGGTACGCCTCGTCGATGATCGCCCAGGGCCACGACCCATCGCCTACGGTCGCCCATTTCGCCGCGGTGCCAACCATGACCGGGCAGCCGGCCAGGTCGCGGACCCGATGAGCGACACTGACGCCGGCGTGCCGCGTCACTCGCGGCACGGGCTGGTATTCCTGGCCCGATATCCGGCCGATGGCCATGCCGCGTGCTGCCGTCGCGAGCCGGTCGACGAGGTCGTCGACCTGGCCATTGGTCTGGGCCACCACCATGACCGGCTGGCCGGCCGAGGCAAGCTCCGCTGCGGCCCGCACGACGAGGGCTGACTTGCCGGCACCGGGCGGGGAGTCCACTACGACGGCGCGCTGCCCCCGGCTGTGCAGGTCGGCCAAGTCGGCCAGCACGTCGGCGACCGCCGCGGCGGCGAGTTCCGCCGCGCTGACGTGACCCGTGGCCGGCCCTGCCGCGGTCATGACCACGCCTCGCTGGCGTCTTCGTCAGCCGGCACGTAGTCGGGCGGCGGCCCGCCGTGCGTCCATGGGGTCTCTGCGCGGTCGGGAAATGAGCCTTGCGGCTGGTACGAGTCAGTCAGCGTCGTGTAGCAGAGCCATTCGCCGGGTTCCGGCACGCTGCCGGACTCCGGGGTCAGTGCCCGGCCCATGCCCCCGGCCAGCTCAAGGACGACAGCAAGCGGGCGGCGCGCTGCCGGGACGGGCTGCACTGGCGCGGCGGACACCGATATCACTCGTGCCTGCTGCGACGGTCGTGACGGCGAGACGAGCGTCGCTCCCTGGTCGATGCGCGGCGAGTCCTCGGTCACGACGGTGATCAGCGGGCGCAGCTTGCGCCTCTTGCCGCTGCTGTCGAGCCGGTCAGGCTCGGCGGCGGTCACCGTGCCGGCGAACGCTTCCCCGGATAGCCGGTACTCGGCCATCACCAGCGAGTCGTCGAATGCCCGCTGCGCCGCATAACTCGCCTGCGCGCGCTCCAGCCAGTTCAGCCGCCGGGCCGCCGCCACCGCGGAATCGCGGCGCGGCTGCGGCGGGCCGTCATCGCGCAGGTAACCGGCATAGCTGGTGAACGCGTCCTTGTCGGCATCCCACCGGGCTGCCACCCGGCTGCCCGGCGGCATCCCGCGCAGCAGGCCTATGGCCTGCCACATCAGCCGCCAGGTCGGCGCCACCTGTGCCGCGAGCGCCGCCTGGAGCGCGCTCTCGGCGCGGTTCCTGGCCCGGGCGTCGTCATCCGGCAGGTCGCACGCGGCGATCAGCCGCGCCAGCACCTCGTTGTCGAACGTCGGGTCGGTCGCCGGGCCCGCCGGCGGCCAGGTCACCGGGTCCTCCCCGGCAGCCGCCGCCTCGGCTCCGGTCATCCCGGCCGGCGGGCTGACCCACCCCATCAGGGCCGCCAGGTTCAGATCCTCGACCGGGCTCTGGCCGCTGGCCCAGTGCAGTGCGACCGCGTCGGTGGCGGCGAGCAGTAAGCACGATCCCGGATGCTCGGCGCGCTCGGCAAGGAACGACAACCAGCGGCCGAGGACCGGGACCGCGGGGTCCACCGCGTACTCTCCCGATGGCCTGCGGAACCGGGTTGACCGGCCGAGCAGGCGGACGAACCCGATGCAAGCCGGGTTGGGCACCAGGACCTGCGGCGCGTCGGCGAACCGGGTTCGGTCCTCCTGGCCCCGGCCGCCGGGCACGGTCTGCACGGACGAGTAGTAGCCCTCGATGTAGCTGACGACGATGTCCGCGAACTCGGCCGCGAAGGCGAATCTCCGGTCGCGGTTGCGCGGCTGGCTGACGACCAGCAGCCGCCCGGCCAGCGGGTCGTCGCCCACCATCGCGGCCAGCGGGGCGTTGGCCTCCCCGGCCAGCGCCAGCGGGATGAGCACCAGCGGGCGGTCGCTGACGTGGACATGACGAACCGTGCAGACCGGCTGCGCCATCCCGGTCGCCACCGCCTGGGCCCGTGCCAGCGACGTCAGCGTGGTCATGCCGTCGCACCGAGGCATTCCTGGCGCAGCCGGGCGGCCTCGCGGAGCAGGGTCGCCGCCTCCGCCTGGTCGCCGGCGGGGGTGATCGTGCCGCCGGCCAGGCCGAGTGCCACCCGCACGGTGGGCACGGCGCCGAGGTCGTCGGCGGCGACGCGGCCAAGCGCGGCGGTCTGCCCCCGCGCCTCGTCGCGGCAGAAATAGCACATCTCACAGCTGGCCAGGCACTCTGGCGCGTACCTGGCCGGCACGGCGCGCACGTCATCGGCAAGCCTGGCGGCCGGGCGGTGCGGCACGCCTGCGTCGTCGAGGTCCAGGTCGAAGGTCAGCCCTGGTGGGTGCAGGTCAACCAGTGCCTCGATGCGGGCCAGCCGCGACAGCTGCCGGTGCAGCACCGTGATCTGCTTGCGCACGTCCACGAACGTGGCCACCGGGCGGTTGGAGAAGTTCTCCGGGCACACCAGGATCACCTCGTGGGCGACGCCCGCTGACCCGGTCCCGGCTTCCCTGAGCAGATCCCGAAGCGCGAGAACGTACACAGCGGACTGGATCGCCGCGGCAGCGACCTTGTCACCGTCGGCCTGGCCGTCGATCACCGCGAACGACTTGATCTCGACCACATGGAAGCGGCCGCCCAGCCGGAAGGCGATCAGGTCAGGCTCCAGGTAGACATGCTTGCCGCCCACCACCAGGCGCAGCAGCGGGTGATCGAAGAGCGTCCCGGCGTCGTCACCCGCCCGCGCGGCCCTGGTCAGCAGGCTGCGCGTCCTGGTATGCCGCACGAGCGGACTGCGCTGGCCGCCCACCTCCTCGAGATCGTCGTAGGAGACCTCGGGGATCGGCAGCCCGAGCTGCTCGCGCAGCAGCCGGAGCAGCTCGGCGCAGCCGTTCGCCTTCACCTGCGCCTCGAAGGCGTTTCCTCGCGTGATAGCGAACTGAGACTGGCCGAACGGGGCCGGGAACCCGATGTAGCTGGCCAGCCGAGGCTTGTCGATGCCGGCCGCGTCCATGATCGCCCGGCGGGCGCAGCCTGGGT
>Ga0302326_10025627_pt1 | contig 11952 bp, 5 predicted proteins | sample Palsa_T0_3_FD_202264 | JGI IMG/M metagenome (GOLD analysis project Ga0302326, IMG submission 202264) | Peat permafrost microbial communities from Stordalen Mire near Abisko, Sweden - Palsa_T0_3 | ecosystem: Environmental > Terrestrial > Soil > Palsa > Peat permafrost | place: Sweden: Abisko... | reverse complement strand
TGTCGGCGGCGAGTGCGGCAACGCCGGCGGCGGCTGCGAGGCGGATAAAGTTCCGCCGGCTGATATTAAGACGAAGTGGCAATGGGCTTGGGCCTTGGCGCGCGCGGGTTTCGCTTTTCAGCATAACGCGAATTGTTGACGCTTGACACTGAAACCCAGTTACCACTAAGGGCATCCTTCGACTTCGCTCAGGACAGGCTCCGGATCACGAAGGAATCCCATCCAAATGAGAGTCCTTCGTGATCCTTCGTGGTTGAAGATCTCTGGCGTCAGAAGCTGAACGTCGCCTGCAGTTCGATGCGGCGATTGGCCGAAGTGCTGGGCGAGAACGGACCGCCTTGCAAAGCGTTGGAACGGTCGAAGAAATTCGAGCCCAGAACCGCGTTGGGAGTGGCGACGTTCACGTTATTGAAAACGTTGCGAACTCCGACGCCCATGATCAGGTTGTAACGTTTATCGGAGTTGGCGGACATCATGGAGGGGCCACCACCGAACAGCGGACCGCCGCGTCCACCACCGCCGCGCTGACCGCCGCCTTGCGCGGCCGCACCACCCCCCTTTATTTTCGAGCCGAAGCCGAAGGTCTTGGTGAGACGGAGGTTGAGCACGAAGTGGTTCGGGCCGGTTTCGGAGTTGATGGGGACAAGCTTTCCGGCTCCCGAGGCGTCGAAAGTTCCGAGCTGGGTGCAGTAGATTGTGCCCTGCGGAAGCGCACCGGCGGGACAGGTGGCGGAAGAGACAAATCCTGGGCGATCGTTGAAGATCTGATCTCCGTTCTCGTCGAGCGGCGATGTAACCGTGAACGGCGTGCCGGAACTGACCACCATGAAAGGGCTCAAGCGAATCACGTACGGAAGGGCGATGCTGCCGCCCAGGAATAGTCTCTGGCGGACGTCGAACGAAGCGCGGCCCCAGTCCTGGCTGATGTCGTAGGAATTCGTGGGGAAACTGGAAACGCCCGAGGTGTCGCTGTCGGCATAGCCGAGAGTGTAGAAACCGAAGAGTTGCAGTCTGGTGCCGACGCGGATGTTGGTGTTGACGATGAGCTGGTTCTGTTTGAAATTAGCTTCGGAAACGTAGCGGTAGACGCTGCCTCCGGTCGAAGTGACGCAGTTCGGATAACAAGGCGTACCGGGATACGGGGCATTGGCGTTGACGGTAATGAACTGGTCGAAGCCGCGCGAGTTCACGTAGGTGGCGGCCACGGTGGCGGACTTGGTCACTTGCCGCTCCACGCTGAGCGCACCTTGCATGTTATACGGCGCGTGCAAGGAAGGGCTGATCTGATAGACGTTGGACGCAAGGGCGCCGCTGCCGCAGGACTGCACCGACGCAGTCAGCGGCTGGTCGAGGCCCGGGAAGCAAGTTGGGTTGTTGATGAGGTACTGCTGTTGGATGACTCCGTTCAGGCGATCCGCCTGTAGGATTTGTCCTGACTGGAATCGATTATAGAAAAGACCGTAGCCTCCGCGAATTACAACGATCGGGGGTTTGCTGGTGCCGCGCACGCCCCAGGCAAAACCGAGGCGCGGAGCAAAGTCAGCATGGTCATGAATGGCATTCTGGGTTTCGAAGCGGAGTCCGGCGCTGAGTGTGATATTCGGCCGCACGCGCCAGTCATCCTGAACATAAGGCTCGAAGTCATAGTAGGTAACCGAGGCGTTCGGAGATCCCTGTGTAATGGAGAGTTGCTCTGGGAATGCGGCGACGGGCGGGTTTGGGCATGCGGGCGGCGGCGAGGCCAGCATCGCGCATTCTGCTTCCTGAAACTGCGTGAGCGTAGCAAAGGTGAAGGTGCCGTTGAATCCGCTCTGGGAGTAGTTCGTTTCATCGGTGGCGCGGAACCGGCCGCCGAACTTGATGACCTGATTGCCGTAAACGACGGACGTGTAGTTCTGCAGTTCGTAGTGGTTCTGCTGGTCGTTGTAATTGCCCGATCCGTTGCCGCCGCCGGTGAAGCTGCCGAACACGTTGACCACCGGATTGGTGTCCGTGGGAGTCTGGAAATTGATGTCGCGGAGGAACTGGAAGCGAGTCTCGTTGACGATCTTGGAGCCGATGACCTGGGTGTCGCCGATCTGCAGGGTCTGCTCGGTGGACTGCGAGTAGTAAGCCTGTTGGGCAAGGCTGAGCACGCCGGTGCCGTTGTTGGTTTCAGTGTCGCGGTAGTACTGGTAGCGGGCGGTGAGCGTGTTGTTCTTGGTGACGGCGTAGTCGAGGCGCGGGCTGAGGTTGGTGCGCTGGCGGGGGTTAGGGATGGACTCGAGCAAGTTGGTTTCTGCCAGCGTCGTTGGGTCGAGCACGTAGGCATCAATGGCGCTCAGTTCGTTGATGTTGCGGCGGTCGATGTTGAAAGAGAAGGAAGCCTTCTTGCCCAGCGGGCCGCCGAAGTTTCCGTTGTACTGCGTGGAGTAGTAAGGGGGCTCGGGGCCGGCGAAAGGATTGGTGGAATTGAAAGTGGAGTCGTTCCCGATCACAAAAAATTGGCCGTGGTAGTTGTCGGTGCCGGGCTTGGTGAAAATTTCGATGCGGCCGTAGCCCAGCTGGTCATACTCGGCGGAGAACGGGTTCTGGTTGACGCGAATTTCGCGGATGGAAGACTTGGGCGGAAGCTGGCCGGCGGTGAAGCCGTCAATATACATTTGTCCACCGCTGGGGCCGGCGGCGGGTCCGGCGAGCGCTTCCAGATCGGACTGCAGCTCATCGGGATCGTCGGGCAGAGCTTCAAGTTCCTTGCCGGAGATGATGATGGCGCCGGCGTTGTTGGCGGGATTCACGTCGACCGTGGGAGCGGTATCGGAAACCACGATTTTCGTGGTCTCGACCGCGATGGCCATGGTGACGTTGAGGCGCAGGGGTTGGTCGGCGATGACCACGTTGTCGTTCTGGTACATCGCGAAGTCCGCGGCAGCGACGGTGAGCGAGTACTTTCCCGGGGGCAGAGTCTTGAATTCATAGGCGCCCTGAGGATTGCTCTGGACCACGATGGGCGATCCCGCGGCGGGGGTCATGATGACGGTAGCGCCGGAAATGGCTGCGTTGGAGGGATCGGAGACCTGCCCGCGGAGAGAGCCTAAGGCGGTGGATTGCGCCAACAAACCGCTCACCGAGAGCAGGAATAAGAATGCTATGAAAAAGAAACTCCCGTATTTCTTAACCTTCATTATCATTTTCCGTTTCTTGCAAGTTGATTGCCGATGAGCCTATGGACGATGGAACGAACATTGTGTGAGCGGCCGGCGTGAGCGGCCGCTACGGACCAGTATCGCCACCGGGAGCGCCCCCGAGACTCCAGGGCGCGAGCATCATCGCCTGGCTGCCGTTGGGAGCAGCCTGAAGAATCGCTTCGACTCCGCTAAGCAGCGTGATGGCCGTGCCTCCACTGGTGGCCGTGCCCTGGGTGGTGACGACGAGAACGGCATCGCCTTTGTGCAAATCGGCAATCGTGACCGCGGGCAGGTGGCTTAACATCTGCTGAAAATCCGGGGTGCCGCCGGCGCGCGTGCCGCCGTAGCCTCCTCCGCCGGGCGCGCTTCCGCCGCCTGGAGCGCCGCTTCCGAGGGTCGTGCCGCCAGCGGGAGGGCCGGATGGAGCGCCATTTCCCGCGCCTGCGGCAGAGCCGTTGCCCGCGCCTGCGGCGGAGCCGCTGGAAGAACCGGCTATACCGGGTGTTCCGGCGGCCGCGGTTCCTTTCAGCCGCATGGCGATGCGCTGCGCCATCTCGGGGGGAATTTTGTGAAGCTGGGAATCCGCTGTGATTTTCACCTGCACTGCCTTCTTGCTCAATAAATCCTGAACGCTGATGGTGCCGGCGCTTGCATCCACTGAATTGACCAGTCCTGCCACATTGCGGAAAGTGCCGGTGACAACTTCTTCGGCGGTCAGCTCGGAACCGTCGGCGCTGCGGTCGCCGCGGGCGCGCAACTGGTCGCCCACCTCGACGTCCTGCAAAGTACCGGGCTTGGCGTCATCAAACTTTACGGAGTCGGGAGCGTAACGGCGAAAGACAGTGGTCTTCGAGGTATGCACCGCGACATTTTTCTTCACGCCCGAAGTGGTCACTGCAATGGTCACCGTGCCGGTGGCAGGGTCGACGGCGCTGACCGGGCCGCCGAGGCCACGTTTCTGCCAGTCCTGAAGTTCCTGCTGGTGGCGGGCATCGATGTCGGAACGGGGCATTACGATGACTTCCAAAGCCGCGATGGAGGCCGCGTCGGCGGACGCCTGGCCGCGCACCCGCACCCGGTCGCCCACTTGCAGATCCTGCAACTGGACGGGGGTTGCGTTCTTGAGATCTTTTTCGCCGGGCGCAATGCGCAGGAGGCGGGCGTTGGGCTGCACGGTCACTGCGATGTCAGGACCGGAATCGGGTGAGAGGGTGAGGACGTTGCCGTTGATAGTTTTGATGGCGCCGATGCGACGGGCTATTGAAGTTTGGCCCGCGGCTTGGCCCGCGGCCTGGCTTGCGTCTTGCGCCTGGGCCGTGCCAGCGGCAAAGCCGAAACCTGCCGACAGGAACGCTGCGAGCACGGCGCTCGGCACCTTCTTGGTGATTGTTTTGGCAATCATCTTCGCGATCGTTTTCGCGATCGTGGTGGCTCTCTGCGAGCTCGTTTGCACCGCATCGGCGCTCAACCTCGCGCTCGATCTCTTCGTTCTCATCGTTCTCGTCGCTATCTGCATTCGATTCGTTCGCATAAGCCTCGATTCTAATTTACATGGCCGGGAGCCATGGAAACGGCGGGTTTACAAAGTTTTACCCAGAAACAGCAGTTATTACAAAGCGTGGTCCTGGTGCAATTTTGGAACTGTGGATACATCGCGGCGCACCTCAGCCGAGTGGGAGCCTGTTCTGGGCAAAGCCGAAAGCATCTTGCGCTCTTCGGACGCACGCCGTTGTGCGCGGGAGATCCCTCCCTCCGCCGCGCTTCACGCGCCCCCTGCTGAAAGCCGGGGGGCTACCAAAAGCGCCTCCGGTCGGGATGACGGCCACCAGAACTGAGCAAGCAGCGCGACGGGCACCCAGACTGCTAATAGACGACGCGAGCTGTCCCAGCTACGATTTTCTTTGGGAAGTTTGCCTAAATCGGTCTTCAGGATGCATGTCACTCTCTTACGTTGTTTTTTGTGTTGGGCGATGTTGTGGATCGTTCCTGTGAGTTTGCTTGGGCAGAGCGAGGCGGCCCAGACGGGAGCGGGGCAGGGCGGGCAGAGTCCAGCCGGGGCGGCCATTCTTCATACGCAGGGTGGAGTGTGGGTGAATGGGTATGAGGCCAGGGACTCGTCCGCGGTTTTTCCCGGGGATGTGCTGGAGACCAAGCCGGGATCGTCCGCGAACCTGAGCCTGGACGGGTCGACGGTTCTGTTGCAGCCGGAATCGGTGGCCAAGCTGCAGACGAATTTGCTGGAACTGGATCATGGCAGCGTGTTCGTAGGAACGTCGAAGAGTTTCAAGGTGAGGCTGCGCTGCCTGACGGTGGTTCCGGTGCTGGATGAGTGGACGCAATACGAAGTCAACAACCTGAATGGAAACGTGCAGGTGGCCGCGCGCAAGAGCGATGTGAAGGTGGAGCGGGAGATGGACCACCAGAAACCGTCGCCGGAGACAGAAGCGTCGAACGGGTCGATCGTGCATGAAACGGAACAGAAAAGCTTCGATGAATCGGAAATCTGCGGGGCACCGGCACGGCCAATGGGAGCGAGTTCGAGCGTGAATACGAAATGGATTGCGGCGGGAGCGGCGGGAACGGGGCTGTTGATTTGCGTGCTGGTTTGCCGCGGGAGCGGCGGGAAGACGCCGATTAGTTCATCCGCGCCGTAGGCGCACAATTCCGAATGTACAATTTCAGGCGCATAATTTTGAACGCACACGCTGGTACGCTCAAATCGCACTTCCATCTTCCATCACAGAATTCTCTCGTGGGTATAGCCGGCGGTGCCGAGAGCAGTGAGGAGTTCCTCGATGTGCTCGGGGCCGCGGGTTTCCATGGTGATGTCGATGGCGGTGTCGCCAAGATTGACGCCGTGGTAGGCGCGGTCGTAGGCGGTCTCGACGATGTTGGCGCGATGGTCGGCGAGGATTCCGGTGAGGCGATGCAGAGCGCCGGGATAGTCGGGCAGGTGAACGCGCAGGCGGACGAGGCGTCCGTCTTTGACCAGGCCGCGCTCGATAATGCGCGCGAGCAGGGTGACGTCAATGTTGCCGCCGCAGACCAGCACCGCGATTTTCTTGCCCTGTAGTTGCAGCTTGCGGTTGAGCACGGCGGCGATGGCGGCAGCTCCAGCGCCTTCGGCGAGAGTTTTTTCGCGCTCCAGTAGTAAGAGAATCGCGTTCGCGATTTCCTCTTCTTCCACGGTGACGATGCCGTCAACGTATTTTTGAACCAGGGGAAGGGTGCGATCTCCGGCGCGGCGCACGGCGATGCCGTCGGCGATCGTCTTGGCGGAACTTAGCGTAACCGGCTCGCCCGCGGCCACAGCAGCCTGCATGGAGGGAATGCGCGAGGGTTGCACGCCGAAAATCTGTACCGCGGGATTGGTTTCTTTGACCGCGCAGGCGATTCCGCCGATCAGGCCGCCGCCGCCGATGGGCGCGACGATAACTTCGATGCCGGGATGCTGCTCGAGAATTTCAAGGCCGAGAGTTCCCTGCCCGGCGATGACGGCGTCATCATCGAAGGCATGAATCAGCGTGAGGCGGTCGTTCTTACTTTGCTCGACTGCCTTCTCATAGGCTTCGTCATAATTGGTGCCGTGCAGCAGGACTTCTGCGCCGTAGGCGCGAGTGGCCGAAACTTTGGTGAGCGGCGTGGGCAGCGGCATGACGATGCGCGCTTTAATTTTGTGGCGTCCGGCGTGGTAGGCGACGCCCTGCGCATGATTGCCGGCCGAGGCGGCGATGACGCCGCGGGCGCGTTCTTCCGGGCTGAGAGTGAGCAGCTTGTTCAGGGCTCCGCGCTCTTTGAAGGCACCGGTACGCTGCTGGTTGTCGAGTTTGAGGAAGATGGAATTATTGGTCAGGCCGGAAAATGTTTCCGAGTGGGTGCAGGGAGAGACGCGAATGTCGGCGCGGATGCGGGCCAGCGCGGACTGGATGTCGGAGAGTTGGATCATGAAGCAGTCATCTTATCCGATAAAACCATCAACCACGAAGGACACTAAGGTCCACGAAGGAAAACCCTCGCAACTCAATGCGGTCGTTCGTGATACTTAGTGTCCTTCGTGGTTGAGGGCTTTTCGGCGATCACGAAGCGATTTGCCGCGCGGAGTTGGCCAGAGGAACGGCCGGACGGACCGCGAGCGACTTCAGGTAGGCGTCGACGCAGGCGGCGGCTTTGCGGCCCTCGGCGATGGCCCACACCACGAGCGACTGGCCGCGGCGCATGTCGCCGGCGGCGAAGACTCCAGGGATGGACGACATGTAGTTCGGGTCGGTGGCGACGTTGCCACGGTTGTCGAGTTGAACGCCGAGTTGCTCGATCATGCCAGGGCGCACCGGGCCGAGAAATCCCATGGCGATGAGGATGAGGTCAGCGTCCATGGTGAACTCGCTGCCCGCGATTGCTTCGAACTTCGGGGGAGGGCCAACCCTGACGGCGTGAAGTTGAGAAACATTTCCGTTTTCGTCGCCGGTGAATTTGGTGGTGGCGATGCTCCAGTCGCGGACGCCGCCTTCTTCGTGAGCGCCCTCGATGCGTAGTTGCATGGGCCAAAGCGGCCACGGGGTGAGCGGCGAACGCTCGTCGGGCGGCTTCGGCATGATTTCGAATTGGTGAACCGAGACCGGCTTCTGGCGGTGGACCGTGCCCAGGCAGTCAGCACCGGTATCGCCGCCTCCGATGATGACCACGCGTTTGCCGGTGGCGAGAATGTCGGCCGCTGCGTCGAGACTGTCGCCGTGGCAGCGCTTGTTTTGTTGCGGCAGGAATTCCATGGCGTAATGAATTCCCTTCAGCTCGCGGCCGGGAACTTTCAAGTCACGGGGATGCTCGGAGCCTCCGGCGAGCACGATGGCGTCGAAGTCACGGCGGAGATCTTCGACGGGAATTTTCGTGCCCACTTCCGCGTTGGTGATGAACTTCACGCCCTCGGCGGACATCTGCTCGAGACGGCGATCGATGATGTGCTTCTCAAGTTTGAACTCGGGGATGCCGTAGCGGAGCAGGCCGCCGATGCGATCATTCTTCTCGTAAACCGTAACGGCGTGGCCGGCGCGGCAGAGTTGTTGTGCGGCGGCGAGGCCCGCGGGGCCAGAGCCGACGATAGCAACTTTTTTTCCGGTGCGATGTTTCGAGGGCTCGGGGTGAATCCAGCCTTCGAGAAAACCGCGCTCGACGATATTTTTTTCGTTTTGCTTGATCGTGACCGGCGGGGCGTTGATGCCCAGCACGCATGAAGCTTCGCAGGGGGCGGGACAGATTCTGCCGGTGAATTCAGGAAAATTATTGGTGGCGTGCAGCTGCCGGACAGCATCTTTCCAGCGGCCGCGATAGACAAGATCGTTCCAGTCGGGGATGAGGTTGCTGACGGGGCATCCGGTCTGGCAGAACGGAACGCCGCAGTCCATGCAGCGCGCGCCCTGGGTGCGCAGCTTTTCTTCGGGAAAATCCTGGTAGATCTCGAACCAGTCGTTCACGCGCTCAGCGACGGGGCGGCGCGGGGCGAGTTCGCGCGAGTAGTCCATGAAGCCGGTGGTCTTACCCATTTTGCACCAGCCCATGTTGCACCTGACCAAGATGCGCGTGTTCAAGTTGCGCTTGCACCTGCTCCGGTTGCATGCGCGCGTTTTCTATTCGGTCGGCGGCCGCGAGAACTATCACGGGTTGGCCCGGGATGTAGGCGTGCGGGCTGCGGGCGACTCCGGTGACGCGTTTGAATTCGTGCGGAAAGACTTTGATGAAGCGCGAGACGGCTTCTTGCCAGTTGTCGAGAATCCACTGCGCGCGGCGGCTGGCGGTCAGCTCGTGGTGGCGAGCGACGAGGTCGCGGACAAGCTGAATATCTTTATCGTCGTGCACGGGCTCGAGGTCGACGGAATCGAGATTACAGCGGTTCTCGGTGAAATCCATGCGCTCGTCGAAAACGTAGGCGATGCCTCCGCTCATGCCGGCGGCGAAATTCCGGCCGCATGCGCCGAGGACCAGGACAAGCCCATTCGTCATGTATTCGCAACCGTGGTCACCGACGCCCTCGACCACTGCGGTCGCGCCCGAATTGCGAACGGCAAAACGTTCGCCCGCGACTCCGTTGAAAAATGCCTCGCCACTGGTTGCGCCGTAGAGGGCGACGTTGCCGATGAGGATATTTTCTTCGGCCGCGAAAGTGGAGGCGCGCGGCGGGTAGACGACGATGCGTCCGCCGGACAGGCCTTTGCCAACGTAATCATTGGCTTCGCCTTCGAGCGTGAGGGTGACGCCCTTGGCGAGAAAAGCTCCCAGGCTTTGTCCCGCGGAACCTGCGAGTTGAATGCGGATGGTGTCGTCGGGCAGACCGGCGGAGCCGTAGCGGCGCGCGATTTCTCCGCTGAGCATGGCGCCGACCGAACGGTGAATGTTGCGCACCGGCAACTGGACTTCGATGGGCGAGAGCGTTGCGAGCGCGTCGTGAACCTGCAGAAGAATCTTGTGATCGAGCGCCTGCTCCAGGCCGTGATCCTGCGCCTGCACCCGCCGGCGGGCCACGCGCGAGGGCGTGGGCGGGTTGTAGAGAATAGCGGAGAAGTCGAGGCCCTTGGCCTTCCAGTGATCTTTCCAGTGGTCGACGGCGGGCTCGACATCGAGCATGTCAACGCGGCCAACCATTTCGTCCACGGTGCGGAAGCCGAGGTCGGCCATGTACTGGCGAAGCTGTTCAGCGATGAAGAAAAAGAAATTGATGACGTGCTCGGGCTGACCTTTGAATTGCTGGCGCAGCACGGGATCCTGCGTGGCAATGCCGACCGAGCAGGTGTTGAGATGACATTTGCGCATCATGATGCAGCCCATGGCGATGAGCGGCGTGGTGGCGAAACCGAATTCTTCGGCGCCGAGAAGCGCGGCAATGGCCACGTCGCGGCCGGTTTGCAGTTTGCCGTCCGTCTGCACGCGGATGCGGCTGCGCAGATCGTTTAACAGGAGAACCTGTTGCGTTTCGGCCAGGCCAAGTTCCCAGGGAATTCCGGCATGCTTGATGGAACTGAGCGGGGACGCTCCGGTGCCTCCGCTGTCGCCGCTGATGAGGACGACATCGGCGTGGGCTTTCGCGACGCCCGCTGCGACCGTGCCGACACCGACTTCGGCGACGAGTTTCACGGCGATGCGGGCCTGCGGATTTACGTTTTTCAGGTCGTAGATCAGCTGCGCCAGGTCTTCGATGGAATAAATGTCGTGATGCGGCGGCGGCGAGATCAGGCCAACGCCGGGGATGGAATGGCGCAGGCGGGCAATGACGTCGTCGACTTTGTGGCCGGGAAGCTGGCCGCCCTCGCCGGGTTTCGCCCCTTGCGCCATTTTGATCTGCAATTCGTCGGCGTTGACCAGGTAGTTGGCGGTCACGCCGAAGCGGGCGGAGGCCACTTGCTTGACGGCGCTGCGGCGCAGGTCACCGTTGGCGTCGGGTTGAAAGCGGGCTTCGTCTTCTCCGCCCTCGCCGGTGTTGGACTTGCCGCCGATGCGGTTCATGGCGATGGCCAGAGTCTCGTGCGCTTCTTTGGAAATGGAACCGAACGACATGGCGCCGGTGGTGAAGCGTTTGACGATTTCTTTGGCGGGCTCGACTTCTTCGAGCGGAACCGGGGTGTCGCTCTTCTTCAACTTCATCAGACCGCGAAGCGTGCAGAGGTTCGCGTTTTGGTTGTCGATGAGGTCGGTGTATTCCTGAAACGTTGCGAAACTGTGCTGCCTTACGGCTTGCTGCAGCTTGCTGATGGTCGCGGGGTTGAGCAGGTGGTATTCGCCGTTGACCCGCTGGTGATAGCTGCCGCCGACTGAGAGTTCAGTTTCGAATTCGGTGAGCGGGCGGAAAGCGTATTCGTGCTTCATTTGCGCTTCGGCGGCGAGAACCGCGAGTCCGATGCCTTCGATGCGCGAGGTGGTGCCGGCGAAGTAGGCGTCGATTAGTTCTTTGTTCAGTCCGATGGCTTCGAAGACCTGTGCGCCCTGATAACTTTGCAGCGTGGAGATGCCCATCTTCGAAAAAGTCTTCAGCAGACCTTTTTTGATGGCTTTCATGAAGTGCTTGACTGCGAGTTCGGGAGTCGTATCGTCGCCCAACTCACCGCGACGGGCAAGGTTCTCAACGCTTTCGAGCGCGAGATAAGGATTGATGGCACTGGCGCCGTAGCCGCTGAGCAGGGCGAAGTGCATGACTTCGCGGGGCTCGCCGGATTCGGTGATGAGCGCGACTTGCGTTCTGGTTTCTTCGCGGACTAACAAGTTGTGGACGGCGGCCAGCGCGAGCAGGCATGGAATAGGGGCGTAGTCTCTATCCACGCCGCGATCGGAAAGAATCATCAGCGAATAGCCGGCCTTCACCGCCAGCGAAGCGCGCTGGCAGAGTTCATCGAGGGCGCGCTTGAGGCCTTCTTCGCCGTCTTTGGCGCGGAACAGAGCGGGCAGCGTGGTGGCGAGCAAATCGCGATTCGAAACCCGGCGCAGCTTTTCCAGTTCGCGGTTGGAGAGCAGCGGATGCGCCAGTTTGAGCATGTGACAGCTCTCGGGCACTTCTTCGAGAATGTTGCCCTCGCTGCCGATGTAGCTGATGAGCGACATGACCATCTCTTCGCGAATGGGATCGATAGGCGGGTTCGTAACCTGAGCGAAGAGCTGCTTGAAATAGTTGAACAACGACTGCGGCTTGTCGGAAAGACAGGCGAGCGGCGTGTCGGTGCCCATGGAACCGACTGGCTCTTCGCCTTTCTCGGCCATGGGGCCGAGGATCATGCGCAGGTCTTCGTCGCTATAACCAAAAGCACGT
>Ga0302326_10025626_pt1 | contig 11953 bp, 9 predicted proteins | sample Palsa_T0_3_FD_202264 | JGI IMG/M metagenome (GOLD analysis project Ga0302326, IMG submission 202264) | Peat permafrost microbial communities from Stordalen Mire near Abisko, Sweden - Palsa_T0_3 | ecosystem: Environmental > Terrestrial > Soil > Palsa > Peat permafrost | place: Sweden: Abisko... | reverse complement strand
GCTGGATGGTCATTCCGGCGCGCGCCGGAGTGATACAGGTCCGGACATTGGGAATTCCATCCACGTTCATCAGGCAATTCGGACAATGGCCGGCACAGCACAGCAAGCCGCGCGGCCGGTGATACTTGAAGCTGCGAGTGAAAATGCGTTGGCCTGCGCGGTAAAGAGCGGATGCCACTGTGTCGCCTTCCCGCATGGGGATTGGCTTTCCGTTAAAGCGGATGTCCACTCTGCATTACTCCGGACGCCAGGTGGCGAGCACAGTGTTGGTTCGGGTGTCTCTCAGGGCTTGGAACCATTGGTGGCAGCCGCTGCGATGGAACCACCATTCTTTCTGTTCGCCGGCCTCATTCGCCTTGGTGTAGATGTATCGAAACCAGGCGTCTTCGCCTGAGCCGGGCTGGGGCCGCGATTTCACCTCGCCGCCAAACCGGAATTCATAGGCACTGCGTTCTCCACATTGAGGACAAGCCAGCAGAAACGACATCAGGCGCCGAAAACCTTTCTGGTTCCGGCCAGCGGGATCCCGCAAATCATAGACGCTTCCGCGGTGAGCGCCGCCATGTCCTCCGGTTCCAGATGATGGATGTCGCTTTTTCCGCAAGCCCGCGCGAGCATCTGAATTTCCAGCGTCATGGCGCTCAGCAGGTTGTAGACGCGTTCGGCGGCTTCGTCAATATCCAGGCGCTGCATCAGCTCCGGATCTTGGGTGGTAATTCCCACCGGACAGCGGCCAGTGTGGCAGTGATGGCAATGATAAGGCGCGGCGCCGATGGCATGATAGTCGATCTGATGCACTGCTTTATTGCAGTTCAGGGCAATGAGGGCGGCGGTCCCGATGTAAACGGCGTCCGCGCCCAGCGCCATCGCTTTCGCCGCATCCACTCCGTCTCGTATTCCGCCTGCAATGATGAGCTGCACTTCCCCATAAACGCCGATGTCTTCCAATGCGCGCCGCGCTTCACACACGGCCGCCAGAGTAGGCAGGCCGGTGTGCTCCTGCAGAATCCCTGGCGAAGCGGCCGTCCCGCCTTCCATGCCGTCCACCACAATAACGTCGGCGCCCGCTTTGGCGGCCAGCTTGACGTCGTCAAACACGCGGCTCGCGCCCATTTTTATGAAGATCGGAACTTCGCCGTCGGTGGCCTCCCGAAGTTCTTCCACTTTGATGACCATATCATCAGGTCCCAGAAAATCGGGATGACGGGCCGGACTGCGTTGATCCACGCCAATCGGGAGATCGCGTTGGCGCGCAATAATATCGGAAACCTTGGATCCAAGCAGCAGGCCCCCGGTTCCCGGCTTGGCGCCTTGGCCGATGGTCAACTCGATTCCGTCCGCCTCGCGCATGTCATGAATGTTGATGCCGTAGCGCGATGGCAGAACTTCGTAGATCAGGTACTTGCTGTTGTCACGTTCGGCGCGCAGCATTCCGCCGTCGCCGGTGGTGTTGGAAGAACCGGCCATGGCCGCGCCTTTTGCCAGCGCCGTTTTGGCATTCAGGGACAATGCTCCCCAGCTCATGCCGGTGATCATGATGGGGATGTCGAGCTCGATCGGCTTGCGGGCGTGCCTGGTGCCGAGCACGGTCTTGGTGGAACATTTCTCGCGGTAGCCTTCCAGCGGAATGCGGGTCAGCGAGCAGGGCAAAAAAGTCAGGTCGTCAAAGGTGGCCCAGCGGCGTTCGCGCAACGTTCCAAAACCACGGATGTCATAAATGCCCGTGGCTGCTTTGCGCTGGATTTCATCGATGACGCCGGGTTGAAACGTACCGCTGGTTTCGAGCAATCTAGAGAGCCTCCAGCCAGATTTTCCGATCGCGCTTGTCAAAATTCCACAGCTTTCGGCCGGCAAGAATCTTCCGGAAGTCTTTCCCGGCGGGCTTGGTTTTGCGTATTTCAACGGAAAAATAACGCTCCAGGGCGGCATCCAGAAACTGGATATCGGCCTCATTCGGATCTTCAACTACGGCGTCCGTTCCCAGACTCGCAATCTTTCCGCCAACGTAACAAACCGTGGCGTACATGGAATCGGCAAAAGCGTCGCCGGCGTCGCCGCAAACGATCAGCGATCCCTTTTGACCCATGAAAGCCGCCATGTAACCGCAGTTTCCACCGATCAACACCAGACCGCCCTTCATGGAGACTCCCGCGCGAGCCGCGGCATCCCCGTGGACAATCACAGCTCCGCCTCGAATGGCCGCACCCGCTCCATTTCCAGCGCTTCCATGTACGATGGCCGTTCCGTTTAACATGGACTCCGCCAGGCCCCACCCGGCGCTGCCGGTGACTTCCACGGTAGAGCCATCGGCGAGACCCCCGCAGTAATATCCGGCGCTCCCCTGAATGGTGACGTGCGCGGGTTCGAGAATGGCGACTCCCAAGTTGTGGCGGGCGCCGGGCTGCGTAACCGTGATTTGCTTTTCTCCCTCACGGATAAGGGATTTGATCGCGAAGTTGATCTCGCGAATACTCCGCCCTTCGCAATTTACTTCCGCCATATGCGGGACTCCTTGGCCTGGGCTTCCCGGACCTCATAATCGCCCGGGAGCGCATTGCGTAGGGCAATCTCTTCGGTAGCGATGGCGACGAAGTCGGCGGTTTCCGCGTACAGCAAGGGCTTCAAAGCAAACTGGTCTTTCACGAATCCAAGTTGGGAGCCGGTAGCTACCACGCAGCTAAAGGAGCCGTCCAGGTCGCGCTGCATGGAATCAAAACCTTGTTCCAAAGTGTGCCCGGCGCTTAATTGACCTGCCAGATAGATGGCGATGATTTCGGAATCGTTCTCGGTATAGAAACGAATCCCGCGCTGCGCATAACGGCGCCGAAGCTGATGATAGTTGGTAATGTGGCCATTGTGTGCGATGGCCAAGTCGGGATAGCCGTGGCCCCAGAAGGGCTGCGAATGGCTGAGATCGATGCGCGACTCTGTGGAAAGCCGCGTGTGTCCAATCCCGTGAGTACCTTCAAATCCGGATACATGATAGGTGGCCTCCAAATTTTCGGGCGATCCCACTTGCTTGACGATTTCCAGATAGCGCCCCAAGCTGACTACTTCGGTTCCAGGCTCGACCGATTCTACCGCTGCGATCAAACATCGAATACCGGCTTGGCCACCGATTTGGAAGCGCAAGTAGCAATCCGTGATACTGGAGTCGCTCACCGGGGCGAACTTACTGGCTGCTTCCAAAACTTTGGAAGCTGAAGCGTCGAAACCGTTCTTTGCGCTCAGCGCCACTCGGGCGACGAATTGGCCATCTGCGCCATTGCCGTATAAGGCCACGCCCGCCGAGTCCGGCCCACGGCAGCCAAGCGCGTTGAGCATGCCCAGCACGGTGCGACCCAGCGCGTCGGCAGGTTTACCCGTTTTGTCGAGATAGCCAACGATTCCGCACATCCGGCAGCCTGGATTCTTGCAGTATACAGGCTGTATACTGGAACTGCAAGTAAGCCGACCAGAGCTATGCCCGCGACCATGGTACGGAGGAAGAAAGCCGAGAGGGAAGGCGAGCTCGAACGCGTCTATCGGACCCTTCGCGAATGGTTGATCGCGGCGCGCCTGCGGCCGGGCGAGTTTCTCTCCGAGGTGGAACTAGCGTCGCAATGCCGCACCAGCAGAACGCCGGTTCGCGAAGCCTGCGGACGGTTGGCGCAAGACAATTGGCTGGTGCGAATCCCGCGAAAAGGCTACCTGGTGGCGCCGATCTCGGTGCGCGACATCGTGGAATTGTACGAATTCCGCCGGATATTGGAATGCTTTTCCGCCGAAAAGGTTGCGCTTTCAGCCCGTCGGGACGAGATCGAAGAACTGCGGGGCCTGGTGCGAGTGGAGAGCGACCCCCAGGCGGGGCTTCAGGAAATCCTGGCGTCCAACCAGGCATTTCATTTGCGGTTGGCTCAACTGGCCGGGAACCAGCGGGTGGTGGACGAACTGCGCCTGTCGCTCGGATATGTCCAGCGTCTGGATACGCTATGTACGCAGACGGCTCCAGGATGGATCCCGCATACCGATATTCTGTCGGCTATCGAATCACATCGTCCCCAAGAAGCGCATCAGGCCATGGCAATCCATGTCGATACTTCGCGGGATAAAATGATCAAGCTGTTCGGGAGTTGAGGCTTGGCGCTCAACGCAGTATTCTCATCAACCGTGTGAATGCAAGGCAGTCTCCACAATGCGGCGGAGTGCGAGGATGGCGGCCGCTCCTCGCTAAGCCAGTGACCCGTTCGACGTTTGGGGCAAGAGACGAACCGCCAGCGTTCCCAGAGTCCCGAGGTTATGTAAAGCTTTCGGAACCGGTGGTATGTTTTCCGAATGCAGGCTCAATCAGGTTCGGGAGAACGTGTTCGGCTTGAGGCGGAGAATTCTTAAATGCGGCGGCGGACTTACCTTCAGCGGCTTTGAGGAACGCCGTTAATTTCGCCGCGAGAACCTTCACGTTCTCGCCGGTGTTGATGGTGCCATGATCTCCCGGAACGTCTTCTATCCGGAGATCCGGAAGGATCTTTCCCCAACCCAGGTTTGGGGCATCCAGGAGTTCGGATCGCGACGAGGCCCTAAACATGTAAACCCGCCCGGTGTAAGGCTCGGGCTGATATTTTTCGGCAGCCAGCATCTGTCTGCCAACAAAGTCGGTTTCGGCTTGCGGCAATGCTATGCCTGCTACCCGTACCTTTCGAAGAAATGTGAATCGGAATCGGTCTACCAGATAACCCAGACCCTGGAAGCCCTTTCGGCTTTGATTCAAGTGATACATGTAACGGTGGATTCGCGCCTTCATGGGCTCCATCGCTTTGCACCCGGGTGTGTAGGGAGTGTCGATGAGCGCAAGGACTGCAATCGGGTTCCCATTCTTACGCAGTTGCCGAGCCATCTCAATGGCAACTAAACCGCCGAAAGAATAACCAACAAGCGCGAACGGCCGATGCTCGCCCTGTTGCGCAAGCTCTTCGAGATAACCAGCCGCTATAGTTTCTACAGAGGAAAGGCGGTCACCCAAACTGAATGGCTGCAGTCCGTACATGGGCTGGTCCGGCCCGAGCAGTTGGGATAACCTCCGAAATAACATCACCTCACCGCCTACGGCGCCAATACAATATATCGCCGGCTTGGTGCCAAGGGGTTGAATGGGAACGATGGGTGAGTCCACTTTACGAGCTCCCGAATCGCGGATTAATCCCGCCATGGTCCGGATGGTAGGAGCATGAAACAAAGTCGCTAGGGGGAGTTCGACTCCGAACCTGGATTTAATCTCCGAGAAGAGTTCCAAAGCGATCAAGGAGTGGCCGCCCAAGTCGAAATAATTGGCGGTTACTCCGATGGGCTCAATTCCAATCAGTTCCTGCCAAACGTTCACCAGGCGTTCCTCAATCACATCGGCGGGAGGAACAAACTCCGTCGCTGCGCGGAGCTCCGGTTCGTGCACTCGATAGATATCGCCGAACTCGGACGCGCGCCGTTGGCGCTCCTTTCGCTGCGCTACCGGAGAAATGGCTCGATCGGGATCAGCCAGCAGCTCCCGCAGCAGAACCTGAAAATGCTCCACCAGACGCTGGATCGCGGGGCGATCGAATAAGTCGATGCTGTAAACGAACCGTCCCGTGAAGGTGTTCGGTTGCTCGGAGAATTCGACGAAGAGGTCGAAATAGGACGCCCCGCTGTGGACTTCCATGTCGGTCAGGTCCCAGCCGTCTGGAAAACTGGTGAACAGCGCTCGCATGGAGAAAAGAGTTTGGAACAGGGGATGACGGCCTGGAACATTCCCGGGCGCCAGTTCCCGCACTATATCGTCGAAAGGCAGCTCACTATGGGCCAACGCCGCAAGCACCACGCTTTTGACGTTCGATAGAAATTCCCGGAACGAGAGGTGGCCTTCGCAGCGGGTTCGTAAGACAATCGTGTTCAGGACGGATCCCAGTAGTGGCACAAACTCAGGCCGGGTGCGCGCATTGGTCTTGCCGCCTATGACGATTTCCTCTTGCCCGGTACTTCGATAGAGCAGCACCTGAAACACGGCCAAAAGCAGGATATAAGGCGTCACTCCTTCGTGCGTAGCCAGCGCCTTGAGCGCAGCCATCTGTTGGGAAGGGATTGTACACGTTTCCATTTCGCTCCGCCACGTCGGGTTGGCCGGAAGCGGCCGGGCGGCAGGGAGTTCCAGAGGCGGCAAATCCTGCGGTAGATTTACTCGCCAATATTCCATTTGCGCAGCGTAACTTTCACTTCCAATCTGGCGTTCCTTCCACGCGGCGTAATCGCCGTATTGGAGCGCCGGCTCCGGCAGCGGAGACGATTGGCCGGCGGAATAAGCGGTGTACAGCGCGCCCAGCTCCTGAATTAAAACGTGCTCGATGGACGCGCAATCGAACACCAGTCGGTGCATCGCAAGATAAATCCGGCTGTAGTCCTTCGCCATTCGGACCAAGTGCACCCGGAACAATGGGGCCACGTTCAGATCGAACGGACGGCGGACATCCTCCGTACCAATTCGCTTAGACTCCACCTCACGCTCCGCCACGGGAAGATGGCTGAGGTCGGCAAACGGCACAGGCAGGTGAATCTTCGAATCGATGCGCTGAACAATTCTTCCGTCGATCCTGGGAAAAGCCGATCGCCAGATTTCGTGCCTGCGCGTAACTTCGTTGAAGCAACGCTCGAGGAGCGCCGGATCGACAAGCCCCCGATAGTGAATGGTGAGGGACTCGTTGTATATAGGAGCGCCGGCCGCTAGCTGCTCGTGAAGCCATAGTTGCTCCAGTCCGGGTGGCAGGGGAAGTTGTGCTGCGGATTTATCCGGCACCCGGGCAACCACAGACTCGGTCACCGGGTTACGGGCCTGCAACTCGCCGCGGCGGAATTTTTCGAGGAGTTGCCGCCGGGCTTCCGGATTCTCGTCGGGACGCGTCATGGGATTACTTGTCTGCGAAGCCGACTTGGGAAACCGCGAGTTGCCGATCGGATGGATCAAAGCGAATCGGCAGCCCGCTCAGGCCACGCAAGCCAAGGTTCTCCCGCCAAACGAAATCTTCCGATGCTAATTCCAGGTTCTTCAATCGCCGCAAAATGGTACTAAATGCGATCTGGCCTTCCATGCGCGCCAGTGGAGCACCAAAACAAAAGTGCGCCGACCAACCGAAGGCCAGGTGCCCTTTGTCTCCCCGTTTCACATCCAGCACGTCTGGATTTGAAAAGCGCCCGGGATCGCGATTCCCCGCGGCCAGAACCGCAACCACCGACTGACCCCGGCGGATGAGTTTGCCGCCCAACTGAACATCTTCCTGCGCCACACGAGCCGTATGCTGAATGGGGCTCTCAAACCGCAGCAGCTCTTCCACCGCCATTGAAATGAGAGAGGGCTCTTCCTGCAGCATGTGCAGTTGTTCGGGATGCCGCAGCAAAGTCAGCAACCCGCTGCCAATCAGATTTGTAGCTGTCTCCTGGCCGCCGATCATCGTCAATATGCAGTTGGCAATAATCTCCTCCTCGGTGAGCCTGGTACCATCCACATCGGCGGTAACCAAAGAGTTGATTAGCCCTGCGTGAGGATTTGTCTCCTGTTCCCGGATGGCCTGGCGGAAGTATTCAGTCATATCGCGCACACTGGCTGCAACGCGCGCAACCCGGTCCGGCTGGTGCTGAAAATTTCCCAGAATCTCCGCGAAGTCGATCGACCACTGTTTCAATTTCTCGTGATCGCTCACCGGAACGCCCAGCATCTCGGCGGTAACGATGGCGGGCATCGGCGCGGCCAGATCGTGCACAATATCCGCCCTGCCAGCTTCGATGAACTCGTCAATCAAGCCGTCGGCGATGTTCTGAATGTGCCCGCGCAGAACCGCGATCCTGGCTGGACTGAAAGCGGCTGCGCAAAGGTTTCTCAGACGCGTGTGTGCGGGTGGGTCCCGAAACAACATCTGCCGGGACATGACCTCGAAAATCGGATTCAACGACCCTAGCCCCATCGCCTCCAACCGCTCCTTCGTTAAAGTGCGGTCCGCCGAGAAACGGCTGAGGACAGTGACGACATCGCTATACCGTGTTACAACCCACGCATGTAGAAAAGCGTCCCAGTGTACGGGGTCGGTTTCGCGTAGCTCCCGATACAACCGGTAAGGGGAGGCCATCACCTCCGGCTCCATGAGTTGACACAAACTAAGTTCGGCTTCCATGCGACTCGATTCCCATCTAGCCGGCCAGATAACGCGCGACCTCTTCATCGCTCATCGAGTTGACCTTCTCGATCAGCTGTCGATCCAGCTCCGCCGCCAGTCGAGCCACCGTTTTGGCTTCGAACAAGTGGCGAAGGCTGAGCTGAATGTGGAAGCGCTCGTACACCCGGGCGGCAACCTGAGTCGCGAGTAGGGAATGAAATCCAAGGAGGAAGAAATTGTCGTCGGCGCCTACCCGATCCACTCCGAGCAGCGGCGCCAGGATTTGCGCCAGCCGCTCCTCGGTCGGCGTACTGGGCGCGCGATACCCGGCATCCTCAATGCGATTGTTCGCGTCCGGATCGGGAAGCGCGCTGCGGTCCAGTTTGCCGTTCGCGTTGGAGGGCAGCGCCGGAATCCGAATGAACGCGGATGGAACCATGTAATGAGGCAGGGTTTCCAAGAGAAACTCACGCAAACTGGAGGCCGATGGCGACTCGCTCCCGCGCGGCACCACGTAGGCCACCAGGCTCCTGGCGCAGGCGTTGCCTCGCGCGATTACCGCGCTGGCGGCAATGGCGGGATGCCGGTTCAGCGCGCATACGATTTCGTCGGTTTCCACCCGGTGACCGTGAATCTGCTCTTGACTATCCACACGCCCACGAAAAGAAATTTGCCCGTCCGGTAGAAAGCAACCCAGATCACCCGTTCGATACATGCGCGATCCGGGTACGGGATTCAAGGAATCCGGCACGAAACGCTCCGCCGTGGACTCGGGATTATTGCGATATCCGCGCGCGACATTAGTGCCGGCGACGTAGATTTCTCCCACTTGCCCGGGCGCTACAGGAAGGCCGTTCTCATCCAGAATGCGAATTTGCGTGTGGGCAATCGGTTTTCCGATGGATGGCGGCAATGCCGCGGTACCGGCAGCCGGAATCACCCCGGATGTGGCGACCACCGTACACTCGGTGGGGCCATAATTATTCACAACGGTAAAGGGAAGGCCGGGCAGAGGATGCCGATGCAGAGCTTCTCCACCTGTAAGCAAATACCGTAATGCCGTGCTGGCGGGCCAGCCGAGCCCCAGCATGGGTTCGGCGAGTATGGTGGGAGCAAATGCCACCGTGATACGCTCTTTCACCAACCAATGACCTAAAAGATCCGGCGATGTGCGCGCTTGCTCATCCACCAGCACCAAGGTCGCACCGGCGGTCAAATGCGGCCAGATTTCCCACACAGCGGCATCAAAGCCGAGTCCGGCCAGATGGCTGGCCCGATCGCCAGGGGTGATTGCGAATGTATTCCGATGCCAGAGGATGAGATTCAACAGATTGCCGTGCGTAACTTCCACGCCTTTTGGCTGGCCGGTAGATCCCGATGTGTAGATGACGTACGCCAGCATGTCTCGTGTGATTGCAACAGGTTCGGCCAAAGGAGTAGAGCGCTGAATTGCATGAGCCGCTAAGTCCAGATCGACAGTGCGTGTTCCATTTGCAATCGCGCGCGCGGCCAGCGAACCCCGCGAGATAACCAGCGGAGCCTGGGCATCGTTCAGGATCATCTGCAGTCGCGCGGCCGGCCAGGCAGGGTCCAAAGGAAGATACGCGGCGCCCGACGCCAGCGCCGCTAAAGCCGAGACTATGAAATCGAAAGACCGTTCCAAACACAGAGCAACCGGGACATCCGGCCCGGCGCCGAGCGAGATCAGATAGGTTGCCAAACGAGCCGATTGGGTCGCCAGTTCGTGGAACGTCATGGTATCCGCGCCGCAGGAAAGCGCGATGGATTCCGGATGTAGACGCGCCGTTTCCATCACCGAATGCGCCACGCCGGCCAGCGTGTGACCACTCTCCGCCGCAGGCGGCTGAGGGATAGTTCCACTGACGGCAGAAAGGCTGGTACTCATGGGGTTAAAGGTTGCCATAAATTTTGTTAACCCATTATGCTTGCGCGCCAAGAGGGTTGAAATCGATCTTCAGTACTGTGAAGGATAACGAAGTAACCATGCTTCCAGTACTGATCTATAATCCGCACGCTACCTCGCGCTTTGCGCCCAGTTGCGTACAGTGAATAAGGCGAGGTTCTGAATATTACAGAGGCGGCCAGCTGCAAGACTCCTGATCTCCCATGGCTGCCGCTCAAGCGGATTGGACGAACCAACTCGCCGGGGCTTGCCTCGATAGACTGTCAGATTTGAAATAATCTTAGCATTGTTCTCGCTCGGTGAAGCTTACTTTCTACGGGGTTTCCGGTTCAGTAGTACTAGTACAATATTGCAGGTGCGCTGGAAACGTTTCTTGTTTCGGAATTCCCGCTTGGAATTCTGCCCGCCATGCAGAAGCTATGCTAAGGAACAAGGCATCCTCTTCTTGTTTATGAGCGACACGGGCCTTTTCCCAGGATCTCGCGAGGTGCATGTCTGGGCCATTTGGTTGAAGGCTCCAGCAGCTTTGAACCGCGCATACCGGCAGCTCCTTTCGCCGCTCGAGATCGCACGAGCGGATCGGTTCGTTTTTGAACATTTGACCCGATCGTATGAACTGTCTCAGGGAGCCCTACGTCTGCTATTGGCCAGTTCCCTGAAGTGCCGGCCACAAGAGGTTGCATTCCGTTTCGCTGCGCGGGGCAAACCGATGCTCGAAGGTGACTCCAGGATTCGCTTCAACATGGCACACTCGCGCGACTTGGCTCTTTATGCGTTGACATTCGATTGTGAGATCGGCGTCGATGTCGAAGAAGTGCGAGACGTTCCGGAAATTGAGAGAATTGCCGCACATTACTTCTGTAAGGCCGAGGCTTCGGAATTGAAAGCGATCGGCGCTAAAACACCCACCAGGGAGGCTTTTTTTCGCTGTTGGACCCGCAAAGAGGCTTACATCAAAGCGATTGGCGACGGTCTCTATTTCCCTTTGGATCAATTCCAAGTCACCCTGTCTGCCGATACTCCTGCCAAGTTCGTGCATATTGGGAACCACACGGGCGTAGCAGCCCAATGGGCACTCCAGCACTTGGACCCGGCACCAAACTATATCGGCGCGCTGGCATATCAGGACACCCCTCGCCCCGTTTGCATGCACCGGCCCTTAAGCCCGGAGCAACTGCTCGACGGGATTTGATCATAATCCATTGATTCCATAGGGTTAATCGGCAGGATTTTCAAAAGGCCGCCGGTAAAACGACAGGGTGTCCCTGTACGAAAGATAGGTTGCAGGATTGTAACAGACATGTTTTACTGGGCTTCGCTCCCAATTTTCATGCGAAAGATTAATTTGGGAAGGCAAGCAAGTTGCCTCGTCGGCAACCACACACAATCATGACTTCCAAACAGCGGACGCTCCCGAATCGCGAGATTTTCCCTGCGGTGACATCCTTTGGAACGTGGCGCGTGAGGGAATCGGAGCATGCCCCGGTGGTCCTGATCGTGGATGAAGACCTGGGTTTCGTCTGGTGGCTGGGTCAGATATTCAGCCAAGCCGGCTGTCAGGTTGTGCCGACATTGGGTTCGGATCAGACTGTTTCTCTGGCGCGCGATTTGAATCTGAAGGTTGACTTAATCGTAGTCAATCCGGAGTTAGCGGGCATTTCCGAAATGATACAAGCTTTGAGTTCCGCACGTCGTCCTAAGATCGTGGCTATTCGCAATCATGACTCCGGTGTGCAGGGCGCAGTGGCGGCCCACGCCACCTTGGAGCGGCCTTCCGGCTGGGGACAGGTTTCCGAGAAGGAATGGCTGGGATGCATACGCCGGCTGGTGAAGGACGTAAAACTCGGTCAGTCAGACTGCTAGCCGGAAGTAATTCCCC
>Ga0302326_10025625_pt1 | contig 11953 bp, 12 predicted proteins | sample Palsa_T0_3_FD_202264 | JGI IMG/M metagenome (GOLD analysis project Ga0302326, IMG submission 202264) | Peat permafrost microbial communities from Stordalen Mire near Abisko, Sweden - Palsa_T0_3 | ecosystem: Environmental > Terrestrial > Soil > Palsa > Peat permafrost | place: Sweden: Abisko... | reverse complement strand
CCCGCGCCCTGAACGGCCCCGACATGGAGCGACGCGTAAACCCGTCGTCGGTGACCTCGAAGCTTATCGTCTCGGTTTCGACGAGCTCCTCGGAGTACGCCAGATAGACCGCCACGCAGTCAAAGAGCGTCGTCGAGCGCGTGGCAAAGTAGTCGCACTTCATCCAGGTCTGCCTCGGGGCGAAAATGCAGTAGCTCTCAATGAGGGCGCGAAGCATCGGATCACCCGTGGCGCTCCATATGGCATGATAGCGTTCGCCGTCGAGGCTGACGGAGCCGCAGGTGTCGAGGGGCGTCAGCAGGACGTCGCGCCACGGGGCCGAGAGGGCGGCCCGGAGCGCCGAGGGGTCGACCCTCACGTTTGTCTCGGCGGATGGAGCGCCGCCGCCATAGCCGACGTCAAAGCTCCCGTACATGCCCACAAGGCGGCATTTTGACGCAATATCCGGCGACCTCTTGAGGGCCATGGCCAAGCTGTGCATGGGTCCGATTGCTATGATGGTGACCGGCACGCGCGACTTCTCGACAACGTCGATCAGGGCGGCGATCCCGTCCGTATAGATCTTGCCCGGATACCGCGCGACGTCATAGCCGGCGATCCATGGCGTGAGGGTCTTGCTGTCGTCCCCCATGGGGCCGCTGTTGTCGCCGATTCCAATCGGGACGCCGCCATGCCCAGCAAGGTCGAGGAACTTGGCCGCAACGGCCGACCGATATGGGGTGTCGGCCGGGTCCGTGAGGACGAGCTTCAGGTCCAATTCCGGCGACCGCAGCGCCAGCGCCAGAGCCCACGAGTCGTCGATGTCGCTCCCGATGTCCGTCACCAGGATGACCGGGGTCCGCTGGGCTCCATTTGCAACACTGTGCGCTGCGGCCAACGCCGCCAAGAGCATGGGAAGACGGGCCCATTTCATCGCCGAAGCCTCGCGTTGATCTCGCTTCTCGTTGGAATCGAGGGCTGGGCCCCCGAGCGGGTCACCGAGATGGCCGCGGCCGCGTGCGCGAAGCGAACCGCATCGATGATCGGGCAGCCTTCGGCGAGGCGCACGGCGAGAGCGCCGTTGAAGACGTCGCCCGCCGCCGTCGTGTCGACCGCCTTCACCTTGAATCCGGGTACCCAACTTGCTTCATCCCCGCTTGCGACAAGGGCGCCGTTGGCTCCCAGGGTCACAATGACATTTCGGGCGCCGCGCCGCTGAAGGGCGCGCGCCGCCCGTGTCGCCGACGCCACATCGGTGACGCGGGTTCCCGTAAGCATCGAGGCCTCGGTCTCATTCGGCGTCAGCAGCGCTATCTTCCGCAGCAGGCTGTCCGGGAGGCTCTGCGCGGGCGCGGGGTTGAGGATGACCTCGATGCCCGCCCTGTCGCCGATGTCGGCGGCCGCCTCCACCGTGGCAAGCGGCGTCTCGAGCTGGAGCAGGAGCACCCGCGCCCCCGCGATGAGGCGGCCGGCCGCGGCGACGTCCCGCGGCGAAAGCCGCTGGTTTGCGCCTCCGGCGACACCGATGCTGTTTTCACCGTCATCGCCGACAAAGATGAGCGCGACTCCCGACGGGCGGGACGGGTCGCGCACGACGTGCGATATGTTGATCCCCTCCCGCATGAAGCCCGCCAGGGCGTCGTCTCCAAGCGAGTCGCTTCCCAGGCGCGCCACGAATGCCACGCTTCCCCCGGCGCGGGCCGCGGCGACGGCCTGGTTTGCGCCCTTGCCGCCGGGGGCCGTGCTGAAGAGGCCCCCGAGCAGCGTCTCGCCGGGCCTGGGGACCCGCGCGACCCGAAGGATCATGTCCGTGTTGGAACTGCCCACGACCACGACGGAATTTCTTTTTCTTCGTGCCATACCTCTTTTGCCCGGGCGTCTAGGACTTCGAAAGCACGAGGAGCACAAGGCCCGCGACGTAGCAGACAAACATTGCGACGAGAAGGGGCGACGTCCCCCGGGGCGCGCCCTTGAATTCCTTCCAGACAAAGACGCCCCAGAGGGCTCCGACCAGGGTGGCGCCCTGCCCCAGCCCGTAGGAAAGCGCCGCTCCCGCGCGGGTGCTTGCGATGATGCTGAGCGCCATGCCGGTGCTCCAGATCATGCCTCCAAGGATTCCCACCGCGTGCAGCCGCGCGCTGCCTTTCGTGAAGTAATCGCCGAAAGGCACGGGAGCGCCCGTGAAGGGCCTGATCATGATGATCGAATTCCAGGCGAAGTTTGATATCAGGACCCCTGCGCTGAAGATGACCACCGCGGTGTAAGGGCTCAGCTTGCCGGACTCGAGGGCCAGGAACGCGCCCTGGGGCTCGATGCGGCCCATCGAATGCGCCACGAACCTGTAGAAGAGGCCCATGAGCGCGCCCGCGACACCCGAGAGCAGGATGCCCTTGGTCGAGGCGCGGCCGCTTCCCCCGGCGAGCCGCCTGTAGGCCAGGGCGTCCAGGACGATGGCTGCCCCGACGAATCCAACCCCCGCGGCGAGCATGGGCCCGTTGCCCTCCCCGGTGGAGAGGTAGGTCGTCAGGACGCCCAGCACCAGCGCGAGGCCGACCCCGATAGGAAAGGCGACCGCCATGCCGGCGATGTCAATGGCGGCGACGAGCAGGATGTTCGAAAGGTTGAACACCACGCCGCCGGTGAAGGCCGAAAGGATCCAGTGGGGCCGCGCCTGGGCGAGGTCGGCCGCGAAGGGGCGCCCACCGGCCCCCGAGCTTCCCAGCGTGAATGCCAGGACGAGCGAAAGCAAAAAGACGCCCAGGGCATAATCCCAGTAGAAGAGCTGAAAGCGCCAGCCCTCGCTCGCGAGCTTCTGGGTGTTCGCCCACGATCCCCAGCACAGCATGGTGATCACGCAAAGGCTGACTGCCAAGGGGTATGACTGTACGATGAACATGGGGCCCACTCCGGTGGCCCCTCGGGCATGCACGCCCTGGACCCGGCCGCATCAGAACCCCTATCGGGCCCGGGCTCAAGCCCTCTCTCTTCCTCTCCGGTATTCCGCTCAGGAGGTGACCGTCGCGTTCATCTTGTCGACGGCCGCCTGCGAGCGCTTCCAGGCATCGCCGACCTTACCCTTCACATCCAACCAGGTTTCCGGTGTCGTCTGCTGGGCGAGTTCGCTCATCATTCCGGTGAGGTAGGTGCGCGAGGCCTCCACCTCCTGAAACGCGAGATCCCAGTCTTTGGTATCGGCCGTCATTGCTGCCCGCTTGGCCTTCAGGACGCGGATCTGGTCGTCAAACTTGGCGGAGAGCCGGTTGATTCCCGATGTGAAATGGGCGCGCTGGTCATAGGTGTCGTCCTGGATATCGGCCCACACCGGAGACGCGGTTCCGTCCAAAGGCACGGCGGCAACCACCTCAGAACGTGCGCGGGTCGCAAGTCCCGCCACGGAAACAGCGAGGACCCCAAGCGCAAAAACCAAGCGCGTGAGGGCGGATTTTGCATTCATACCCTGATAGTATCCTCTAGGCCGATGCGGTTCCCTCCCCGAGGAACCCTTCGAGGCGCTCCCTTATCCCCCCGCGCCATTCATCGTCGGTCACGCTGTACATGACGGTGTCCCGAAGGGTCCCGTCGCGCCGGACGGCCTGCCTGCGGATCACGCCGTCCTTGCTGGCGCCCAAGCGCTCGATCGCCGCCTGGGACCTTACATTCAGGTTGTCCGTCCTCAGGCCCACCACCGAGCACCCCAGTGTGTCGAATGCGTGCTCAAAAAGTCGAAGCTTGCACGCCGTGTTCACCCCGGTCCGCTGCCAGCTCCTCGCATACCAGGTGTACCCAATCTCGACCCTGCGGGCCGCCGGGATTATGTCATGGAAGCTTGTCGACCCGATGATAGTGCCTCCCGTCAGTTCGCGAACGACCCAGGGCACGCGGTTTCCCTTGGCGCGGTCCGCCAGCGCGGCGTCGATGTAGGCCAGGGTGCCCCCGGGCTCGGGGACCGACGTGAAATGGAGCTTCCAAAGCTCCCCGTCGTCGGCGGCGGCCCTGAGCGAGGGCTCATGCTCGCGCGTGAGCGGCTCCAGCCGCACGCCGCGGCCCTCCAGGATGACCTCCGGGTCGACGCGGAACATGGACGGTCAGGACGCCGGGAAGGGCGTCACCCTGCGGACCAGCTGCAGGGGGATTCCCCAAGGGTCGCGCACCATGATGAGGAACGATCCGTCGGGAAGCGTCTCCTCGTAGGCGGGCGTCGCCCCCGCGGCCACGAGCCTTGAGCGCACCGCCGTGGGGTCGTCCGAGACGAAGGCGACATGAAAGCACAGCGGGTGCGCCGCCGCGTAATCGGGGAAAGGGGCCGCCGGATTGCTGTAGACCTCGAAGATCACCCGGCCGGTCTCGTCGGCGAGGAACGACGTGAACGGCGAGTCCTTGCGGGTGCGCGCCACGCGCAGGCCGAGGTGCGTCACATACCACGCTGCAGTGGCCACGGCGTCGGGGACGTTGAGTGCGAAGTGCTCGAATTTCATGTGTTTAGGAATTTTTCAGGAACGCGGTGATCGGGTCGCGCGCCTGCGCGCCTGCGTCCTCGAGCACGTAGTGGCCCACCCCTTCGAGGCGTTCCACCCGTGCGCCGGGGTAGATTTCACGCCAGCGGGAAAGGAACGTGTCGTCGAAGCAAAAATCGCGCCCCCCCCAGACGATCAGCTTTTCGTGGCCCGAAAGCCTCGGCAGGCGCTCCGCGGTCTCCTCGAGCGTCCGCCTGCTCGGGTGGTCCGGCTCCAGGGGGATGTCCCGCAGGAACCGGTGGATGCCCACCCGGTCCGCCCAGCTGCCGTAGGGATGGAGGTAGCCCCGCCTCTCCTCCCAGGTCAGCCTTCGGGAGGCCATCGCCATCCACGCGGCCGGCTCGGCAAAGCCGTTCAGCCCACGCACGATGAATTCGCCGAGAAGGGGGGACCTGCAGAGCGCGATCCGCTTCGGAATCCGCTTCGAGGGGAAGGCGGCGGTGTTCAGGATGACGATCCGCCCGACGCCCTCGGGCCTCCTGACAGCGACGCCGAAGCCGATCGCGCCGCCCCAGTCATGGACCACCAGGTGAATCCTCCTGAGGCCGAGGTGGTCGACGAGCGCTTCGATGTCCGCGATCCGCGAGGCCAGGCGATAGTCGAATCTTTGCGGCTTGTCGGACAGGCCCATCCCGACATGGTCCGGCGCGATGCACCGGATGCCGGGCGAGAGTTCGCGCACGAGGTCCCGGTAGAAAAAGGACCAAGTCGGATTGCCGTGGAGCATGAGCACCGCCTCGTCGCCCGCCGGTCCCTCGTCCAGGTAGCTCATCCTTGCCCCCTGCGGCGTCTGAAACGACTTGGGCGAGAACGGATAGTGCGCAGAGAGCCAGTCGGGGACTCCGTTCGCTTGTGGCGCGGTCACCATTCGAGCGCCAGCATCAGGCAATTCAGGCCGCTCCCGATCCCCATGAGGGCCACCCGGTCTCCGTCGCGGATCGCGCCCGCGTCCACCGCCGCCGAAAGCGTTGCGGGGAGGGAGACCGACCCCATGTTGCCCAGAGTCTCGAAGGTCGAGAAGTCCTTGGCGATGTCGAGCCCGAGGGTCTCGAAGAGCCGCCTGCGGTGCGCGCTTCCCACCTGGTGGCAGATGGCGCGGTCGACGCGGTCCCGTGTCCAGCCGGTCTCCGCCATGAACTCGCCCCAGGTCTCGTTCGCGAGCCCGACGCCCGCCTCCAGCATCCTTTCCGAGTCCGTCTGCATGGCGAGGCCCCCGGCCGCGGCCGTGTTGCCCTGGCAGAGCTCGCTGTGCTCGGTGGCCGACCGGCAGACGCCCCCGACGATCCTGCGGGCCCTTCCCCTGACGAGATCGCTGTGGCAGATGACCGTGGCGACAGCCCCGCATCCGATCGTCAGGTTTGCGAAAAACGGCTTTATCGCATTCCGGTCGAATGATCCGGCAAGGAGCGTTCTCACCGTCTCCTCGACCAGGGGCCTTCCGTTTTCGCCGGCGACAATGAGCGCGGCGCCGATGTGGCCGATCTCGATCATTGCGGCCGCGACCACGATCGAGTTGAGGAACCCGAGGCAGGCGTTGGAGAGGTCAAAGATCTGCGTCGACGCGGGCAGGCCGATCTTGTGGTGCGCAAACGAGGCGGAGGCCGGCTCCAGCATGTCCCGCGACACCGCTGCGTGGACGAAGAGGCCGAGCTGCTCGCGCCGCACGGACGAGACGCCGAGGACCGCGCGGCCCGCGGCCGCGCTCGCCTCCGACGGGAGAGTTCCGTCGGGCCACATCCGGCGCTCCCGGATTCCCGTCATGAGCTCCAGCCGGCCGAACGGCAGCCTGAGGCGCTCGTAGAGCGGCCTGAGCCGCTCCTCGATTGCCGCGGAAGTCCAGACCTCCCCCGGCAGCGCGACCGCGATCGATTCCAGGCAGACATTGTTGAAGCGCATGGGTCCGCGGCGATTCCGCTCAACGCTCGGGCCTCATGGCCAGGCGGATCACGTCCTTGTCGAACATGTTGCACCCCAGGCCGGCGTCCACCGTCAGGGTCGCACCGTTGATCCCGCTGCTGCGCGCGCTCAGGAGAAACACAACCGCGTTCGCCACCTCCTGCGTCTCGAGGTTTCTCTTGCGGAATGTGAGCTTCTCCGCGAACAGGTAGCTCTCGAGGTAGCCGGGAATGCCGGCCGAGGCGCTCGTTTTGAGCGGCCCGGAGCCCACCACGTTGAACCGCACCTCCGACTTCGCGCTGAAGGACTTGGCGAGGAACCGGGTCGACGACTCCAGCGCGGCCTTGATGGGCCCCATGTAGCCGTAATTGTCCGGGGTGACCAGGAGCGAGGAGATGCCGATCGTCACGACCGAGGCGTCGCGGGCCAGGTGCGGCGCGAAGGCGCGGGAAACCTCGACGAGCGAGAACGCCGACACCGCGGCCGCCTGGAGGAAGTCCTTGCGCCGGGTGGCATGGAAGGGCTGCAAGCCCTCGGAGAAATTCGCATAGGCGATCGAGTGGACGATCCCCGACAGGGGCGGCCCCTCGGACCCTGCGACCTCGGACGCGAGCCGCTCGACTTCGCCTTCCTTCTCGACGTCGCAGACGTGGACCGCCCGGTCCCGGAGGAGCGCCTCGAGCGACTTCCTGCGCTCCTTGGAGCGCACGCTGTAGATGACGCGGGCGCCCTCCTCCTCAAGCGTCCTGCCCACCGCCCACGCCACGCTTCGCCTGTTGGCGACGCCGAAGACGAGGAACGTTTTTCCATCGAGGCCGAGGAAGCTCATCCCGCGGCCTCCGGGGTCTTCCAGGCGACCGAAAACTCCACCGTCATGATGCGCGTGGCGCCGCGCTTCATCGCGCCGGACATGATGAAGAATCCGCCCAGGGCATTCTTCTTCCGGACCTCGATCGTGACGGCGTCGCCGGGAAAGACCGGATTGCGGAAGCGCACATCGGAGATCTTGACCAGCAGCGGGACCCCCGGTGGGACCCCCTGCTCGGCCAGGGTCCGCGACAGGTGGAGCGCGCCGGCCTGGAACACCGACTCGCAGAGCAGGACGCCCGGCGTGATCGGGGCGCCCGGATAGTGCCCGCCGTAGAAGTCCTCGTCGGCCCTCCATGTCCGGCGAGCCACCAGGAGCTCCGGCGTCTCGGAGACGATCTCGTCCACGAAGAGGAACGGAGGCCGGTGGGGGATCCTCCTGAGGACCTCGGGCGACACCGCGCTCATGCGGCCCTCCCCTGCTTCAGCGCGCACACGTACCGGTCGACCTTGTTCGCCGTGATCACCCCGTAGTTTATCGTGCCCAGCCACCCCGACATGATAATTCCGACCGAGCCCGCGTGATAGAGCCCGGCCAGCTGCTCCGGAAGGTCCATCGAAACCTTCAACCCCTCGAACTTCGTTCCGAAGGAGGTGCCCCCAAAATGGGTGGTGTAGCGCTCGATCGTGCGGGGCGTCGCGGCCTCCCTCCAGTCGATCAGCCCCCTGACGCCGGGGATGAACTTCTCAAGGGCCAGGATCGACTCCTCTATCAGGCGCTCCTTCTCGACGGCGTACTCCGCCTCGGAAAGGGAGCTCCAGTGCGAGTAGAGCCCGTTGATGGACGCCACGACGGTGTAGCGCTCGGAGCCCGGCCGGGTGTCGGGATAGTACACGGAAAACGTCCTGCTCGTCGTGTGGAGGTCTGTCAGCTCGCCGCTTCCGAAACTCGGGCTTGCGGAGGTGAAGACGAGGTCCCCGATGTGCGGGATCGACTCGCCCTTTCTTATCCCGAGGTAGACCTGGCAGGAGCTCGAGTTGATCCTGACCGCCTGGGCCGCCGCGGCGTATTCCGGGGAGAAGTTCTCGGCCCCCGCCAGGCGGAACACCGTGTTCTTGATGTTGGCGTTCGAGAGTACCGCCTTGGCCCGGATCACCCGGCCCCCCTTTGCGACGATCCCGCACGCGAACTTCACGCCCCCGCGCTCCTCGACGAGGACCCGCTCGACGAGCACCTTCTTGCGGAGCTCGACGCCGTTCTTCTTGAGTTCGGCCGTCATCTTCTCAATGAGGAGGTCGGAACCGCCCTGGAACGTGTAGACGCCCGAGCCCATGAAATTGGAGAACACGATGCCGTAGGTGATCGCGGGGTCGTCGAGCGTCGAGCCGTTGGCGTAGGCGATCGGCTCCATGAGGAGCCGGATGACGTCGCTTCGGCCCGGGAAGAACCGATCCAGCATCTCGCCGGTCGTCTCCGTGCTGTTATCGTAGAAATTCATCCCGCGCAGGTACTCGTAGAAACGCTCCACATGGGCCCGCTCGAGCCCGAACTGCTCCACGAGGACCCGGGTGTAGTCCTCGCGCGTGAAGGTCGTCCAGACGTCCATCTCGGGGTTCACGAACCGGATGTGCTTCAGCTGGATGATCGAGTCGGCGATCTCCCGGGTCCAGTACTTGCGGCAGGACTTGATCATTCCGACGGGAAAGCCGTGGAGCGAGATGTCGAATATGTGGCCGCCCTTCCGGGTGAACCATGTCGCCAGGCCGCCGTATTGGTAATGGTGCTCGAGCAGCAGCACGCGGTGGCCCGCCTTTGCGAGCACGTTTGCGCCCGTCAGGCCGCCCAAGCCGCTCCCGATGACGATCACGTCATACTCGTCGGCGACCCCTTTGAGCCAGTCATACGCCATGGAGGTTCAATGCTGGATCAGCGCTTGGGTCGTCGGCAACTGGTTTCGGGAAGGCTATGCCACGGCCACCGGTGCCCGCAGGATGTGCTGGTTCGCCATCGAAATCCCGCTCAGCATCGAGCCCACGATCCCTAGCATACCCTGATCGGTGCCACAGAGATACAGATTCGACAGGAGGGTCGTGCCGCCGGGGTTCTTGTCCGGGGCGCCGTAGATCGCGCCGCGGAAATGCCCGGTGAACTTCTCCACGGTCGTGGGCGTGAACATGTCGGTTGCGACGGTCGCCCGCGCCAGCGCGTCCTCGGGCGACAGCCGCGGAAGGAACCGCTTCGCGGACTCCTGGATCGCGCCAAACCAGCGCGCCTTGCAGTCCCTGTACCCGTCTTCGGGCAGGCCGGCCCACGACTCGTAGTTCGCCAGGCAGGTGACGCGGAAGAATCCCTCCGCGAGCCCGCGGCCCGGCCCGTACTCAAAATTGTTCGGGAAGCATATGATCCCGCTGCGGGGATCGACCTGGCCCACCGGGTCCCGGTAGGTGAACCTGTCCGAGTCGTTGAAGAAGACAATCGTGTCGTCTCCCCAGCCCAGTTCCGCCGGCTGGCGATCGAGGACCGATATCGTCTCCACGTAGCCGAGCGTCCTGGCGCCGGAGGGCGGACGGCCCATGAGGGCGCCCGTCTCCGTGATGCCGATCGAGGAGAGCACCTGGGAGGCCACGATTTCCTCGCCGGAGTCTAGGACGAGCGCCGCCGCCCTGCCGTCGCGAACGACGATGCTCCTGACCCCGCACTTCATCCTGCGCTCCCCGCCGGCCTCGCGGTATTTTTCCAGGAGCACGCGCATCATCACCCTCACCCCCTCCAGGGGTCGGGCGAACCCCTCCAGGTAGAGGGCCCGGAACATGATCGCAAACTGCCCGAGGTCCATGTCGTCCTCCCGGGCGCTGCCGTAAAACATGAGCGGGCACAGCAGCATGTCCTCAAGAAGGGGGTCGCTTATCGACTCCCTGACGAAGGCGCGGGCCGAGGCCCCCGCCGGGCCTCCCGAGAGCGGGCTCTCGCGGACGAAGCGGGCGATCCTTTGGAAGCCCGCGGCCTCCCGCGGAAAATGCGACGCCACCTCCGACTCCAGCAGCGCGAAATCGTTCGTGAACCTGAGCACCCGCCCGCCGTCCGGACCGAACGCCACCCGCGAGCCCTTCTGCGGGCAGAGAGCGAACTCGTCGCGGTCGATCCTCAGCTGGCGAAGGATCTTGCCGAGCGGCGTGCCCTTGACCCCGGACGGCACGAAATTGGTCACGGCGTGCAGACCGACGTCGTATTTGCGCCCGCCCAGGCTGTAGAATCCGTTCAGGCCCCCGACCGCGTTGTGGCGCTCGAAGATGCAGACCCTCTTGCCGAAGTGCGCCAGTCTTATCCCCGCCGCGAGGCCGGAAAGACCGGCACCGATGATGGCAACGTCGTACTGCGCGCCTGAATTCAACTCTTCGCCGCGAGCGCGTTGAACTTCGGTGTAAGGTACTCGGCGCAGCTGTCCAGCGACGCCAGGCGCGTGTAGTCGGCCTCGGGGACCTCGATTCCATGGCGCTTACGCAACTCCATGACGATATCGAGGAAATCCATGCTATCGAGCTGCAGCTGGTCGCGCAGTCGGACGTCGGGCTTGACGTTCGAGAGATCCTCGTCGGGCGCTATGTCCGCGATGATGTCCAGGACGGCCTTCTTGCATTCTTCGTTGGTCATGTATGGGTCAGCAGCGCTTGTTATGCCACGAATCGCTTCACAATCAACGTGGAATTTATCCCCAGCATCCCGAACGAGTTGTTCAGGATTGTCTCGACCCGCGCTGCCTTCACGGGGGTGTTCACGACGAGGCCCGGGAGCGCGCACGCCGGGTCGAGATGGTCGACGTTAATCGTCGGGTGCACGACCAGATCGTCGAATGACGGCAGGTTGCCCGCGAGTTCCAGGGCGCCCGCCGCCCCCATGCAGTGGCCGATGAAGCTCTTCGTGTTGTTGATGTGGGTGTCCGGGCATCCCTCGCCAAAGACCGCCCGGATGGCCTCGCATTCCTGGATGTCTCCGAGCGGCGTCGCCGTGGCATGGGTGTTCACGATGTGGATGTCCGCGGGCTTCAGCCCGGCGTTGGCGATCGACTTGCGGACGCATTCGGCCTGGCGCACCGGGTTCGGGAGGACGTAGTCGCTCGCGTCGCTGTTGACACCGTATCCCGCAATCTCCGCGTAGATGCGTGCGCCGCGCGCGCGGGCGTCGTCCAGGCGCTCCAGCGTGTAGAGGCACCCCCCCTCGGAGACGACGATTCCGTTGCGGGCCATGTCGAACGGCCGGGACGCCTTTGCGGGCACGTCGTTCGTGGCGAGGGCGCCCTGAGACTTGAAGCCCGCGAATATGCCGAAGGTGTGGATGCTCTCGCTCACGCCGCCGCAGACTGCCAGGTCGACCTCCCCAAGCCGGAGCATCTGCGAGGCGTGGATGAGGCCGAGATTCCCGGCCGCGCACGCGGCGCCTATGGTGTAGGCGGGTCCCGTCACGCCCAGGTTGAGCGACGCCTCTCCCGCCGGATTGTTCGCGACGGTGCGCGGGTTGTGGTAGTGGGACCAGTACTTCGTGTCGTAGTTGAACTTCGAGATGGCGTAGATCTCGTTCTCGGTCTCGACGTTGCCGTGCTCGGTGCACCCGATGTAGATCCCCACCCTGTCCCTCGGGTACGTCCCGAAGCTGATGCCGCTGTCCTCGATGGCCTCGCGGGCACACCAAATGCTAATGCTGCCGGCCCGTGTCCCGACCCGAACCTCCTTCTTCTTCTGGTGCTTCAGCGCGTCGAAAT
>Ga0302326_10025623_pt1 | contig 11953 bp, 4 predicted proteins | sample Palsa_T0_3_FD_202264 | JGI IMG/M metagenome (GOLD analysis project Ga0302326, IMG submission 202264) | Peat permafrost microbial communities from Stordalen Mire near Abisko, Sweden - Palsa_T0_3 | ecosystem: Environmental > Terrestrial > Soil > Palsa > Peat permafrost | place: Sweden: Abisko... | reverse complement strand
CAGGCGACGGGGCGGGTTACTCACCGGCGCCGTCCCAGCCGCGCCATCCCGCGCAGAAGCTGCGCCAGTCGGCCAGCGCCCGCAGTTCCGCGTCCTCACTCACCCAGCCATAGAGGTTCAAGGTGGTCTGGATGTCGGCGTGCCCGAGTCTTCGCATCACGACATGCTCGCGGGCACCGGAAAGCAGCAGGGCCGAGGCATGCGTGTGACGAAACCAGTGGGGCGTCCAGCCCCCCGGAACCGCGCCACCGAGGCGGCGCTTGAGCGACGCCACCTTGTCATAGACGGTCTCCGGCCGCATCGGGGCCAGCCACCGGCCGCCGCGGAGGTTGACCAGCACGAAGTGACTGGCCAGGTCGACTTCCAGGTGGGCGCCGGCGTCGCACAGCTGCCACATGTACTCGCTGTGCAGGCGCTCCAGCTCGTCGCTGATGTAGATCCGCCGGTAGCGGCTGCTCTTGCACCGGACCCCGGCCGGGTGGTCCTGCCGCGGGACGACCTCGATGAACGGGGTGCCGCCCCGCCCGGCATGCCAGTCGCAGTGACGCGTCGACAGCAGCTCGCCAAGCCTCATGCCCGTTTCCGCCAGGGCGGCGAACAGGAGCCGGTCCCGAACCGACCCGGACCACTGCCCGGACCCGGGATCCTGCCGGGCGCACCCGTCAAGGATCGCGTCCACCTGCGCCGGGGTCAGCAGCGGGACCGGCCGGGCCGCAGCCCGGCGGACGCGGACGGCGGGACCGGGCTGCTGCCGGCCGCGCTGAAGGTGCGCCAGCCCGGGAACATACCGGCCCGCCCGCGCGCCGGGACGGTAAAGACGGCCGGCAACCGGGACCTGATGAGCATCAGCGTGGTAGCGGTAGAACGACAGCACAGCGGTGACCCGGGTAGCGATCGTCGACTCCGACGGGACCTCAGCACCGGCAGCGGCCGGGAGCGCAGACACCCCGGCGGGCAGCCCGGTCCGCAGCCAGGACACGAACGAGACGAAGAACGGCAGCCCGACCTCATCCCACGCCGTCCCCGCCGTGGCCAGGTACTCCCACCAGCGGGCCAGGGACGTGGCATAGGAACGGACCGTGTTCGGCGAAGCCTGCTGGGCCACCCGCAGGAACTCAAGGTATTCCTCGACCGGGACGGCCGGAAGGTGATCATTCCCCGTCACCGTCCAGGTCCGCTGCCCGTCGAGCAGTACCCGCTGCACCCCCATGTCCGGTCATCATGCCGACGTCGCCGACGTTAGTGTGGGACCTTGGATAACGACACGCTGACGTGCGGAAACACCAGTTCAGGCCACGCTGGCCGACGTTACGGACGGGTGGCTGAGGACGCCGGATAGGTCGACGCCGAGCACCTCGATCCGGCCGGCGCCCGGCAGCGGCTGGGCGCGGATGAGCCGGATCAGCACGTCACGGCAGCACGGCATGGCAAGCTTCACCGCGAGCCTCGACCCCGGTCGGCCCGCCAGCGCGAGCGCCACCTTGGCCAGCGCCTCGGTCAGCGGCAGGGTGCGGCGGGCGAACGGCGTGGTCAGCCCCGGGATCTGCTCGGAGAACGTGGACTGCCCGCACCGGGGGTTGAGGCACTTGAACCGGCGGATCCGCGCGATCACCCGCGCCCTCCGACCCGCGACCGGAAGGTCGGCAAGCTGACGCTCATAGCGGGCGTGAACCCGCGACGAGCGCCTGCCGCACCCCGAGCACGCCGCGCCGACAGCCATCGCCCGGACCCGGAACGTCACTAGGTCTCCGGCCAGCTCGACGCTGTCGATGGTGGCGGCAGCGAACTGCGGCAAAAGCTCATCAATGTCCTGTGATGTACACGACCGCCATCCTGGCCGACCGCTTCCCACCCGCCACGCACGACACGCCGGCCAGCGCAAGTCACGTGATCATCGCCAGAGCCGAATAACGTGATCGCCCACAGTGCCCGCAGCTCTGGCGAAAGGACGGCTCGTGGAATAACCGCCACGGCTCGGCCGGGTTCGCAGGCCGCGTACCGACTGGCGACGGCATCAAGCAACTTAAGAAGTTCAGTTACCCGAGCAGGAAGGCGGCCCAGGACGCCGCCGAACACGTCGGGAAGCTGCTGGACCTGGCCAGGAACCAGGCCGACGCGCAGCGGATCGGTGACATGCTGCGAGCGGTCCGGCAGGGCGCTCCGCTGCCGACCGTCGAGGAAGTGCAGCGACGGCTCGGGCTCGGTATGGACCCGGCCCAGGAGGGGCTGACCGTCGGCGAGTGGCTGGATACGTGGCTGGCGTCCAAGCGCCGGACCAAGCGCGAGAGCACCTGCCGGGGCTACGAGATGCACATCAGGACGTGGCTCAAGCCGCAGTTCGGTCACCTGCCGCTTGAGCGGCTGAACGTCGGGCACATCGAGGAACTGTTCACCACGATCCGCCGGGTGAACGCCGAGGTGGCGCGCCAGCGTGCCGCTGGGGTCGCTCCGATGGGCGTGAAGATCGATGGCGACGTGCGCGGCCAGTCGCGCGAGTGTGGACCTACAACGCAGCTGCGCGTCTTCGCCACGCTGCGGGCGGCTCTTAACGCGGCGGTACGGCAGCGTAAGATCACCTGGAACCCCGCCATCGGCGTCGAGTTGGACAGCGCCGAGCCACGCGAGCGTCAGCGGTGGACCCCGGCCCAGGCGGCGCAGTTCATCGCGGCGACGGCCAGTGACCCGATGGGCCTGATGTTCCGGGTGGCCGTGCTGCGCGGCTGCCGCCGAGGCGAGCTGTGCGGGTTCCGTTGGGCGGACGCCGAGTTGGACAAGCCGTACAGCGACCCGGCGACCGGCGAGGAACGGAAGGGCGCGGTGCTGAGCGTGGAGCGGCCTATCGTCGAGCTCGCCGGGAAGCTGCGCGAGTCGAGGCCCAAGACACGGGCCGGGAAGCGCCGCGTGTTCCTCGACCACGACACGGCCGCGCTCCTGCGCGAGCACCGCAAGGCCCAGCTCAAGGTGCGGCTCAAGGCGGGCGAGGCATGGGCCGACAACGACCTGGTGTTCTGCCAGGACGACGGCCAGCCCTGGCACCCGGACCACGTGTCGAAACGGTTCAAGAAGCTAGCCTCCCTGGCGGGCGTGCCGGTGGTGACCCTGCACGAGGGCGGGCGGCACACCGGCAACTCGCTGATGCAGGACGCGGGCGTGGACCAGGAGCTGCGGATGCGCGAGGTCGGCCACGCGGACAGGTCTGTCAACGACCGCTATACGCACCCGCTTGAGCAGGCGCACCTCGCAGCGTCGGAGCAGACGGCCGCGCTGGTGCGGGCGGCGGGGAAGGCGTCATGATCGGGACGGATGTTCCCATTCTGTTCCCATCAGAGACCGGAGCAGCGAAGTCACAGTCTGCCGGAAACGGCTCCACCGCAGGTCACGAGCGGTGGGGCGGGTGGGGCTCGAACCCACGACCGGCAGATTATGAGTCCGCTGCTCTGACCAGCTGAGCTACCGCCCCGTGCCAGCCGCCAGATTACCGCACCGGCGGTGTCGGGAAGCGTCGTTATGCGGCGATCGTCAGCCCTCGGTCGCCGGCCGGGCCGAACTGGGCTCCTTTCTCGGGTGAGAGCAGCGGAGATGCATCCCGATCATGCGATCTTCATGGGCCGGTCGAGTGGAAAGGCTTCCTTCCGGCGCTTACTGCTGTATTGCGATGGTTAGTGCGTGCGTGAGATTGTTTGCTCCGTCGGGCCTACTGACGGGTTTGGGTTGCCCGCGCCGGTTGTCGCGCGGGCGGCGGAGAGCGGGGCTTTGGTGAGGTGGTTGCCGGTTCGCTGGGTGCTGCTCGGGCTGTGCGCGGCGGTGGCCGGAGTGGGCATCGGGCTGGCGGTGTCGGGCGGGCCGTTGCCGTGGTCACCCGGTGGCGGCCGGGTGCTGCCGCCCGCGCGGGCGAGGGTGTACGAGAGCGTGGACGCGTGCCTTCTGACCGGGCCGCAGGGCCTGTCCGACCCGGCCGCTGCGCAGGCCTGGGCGGGGATGGAGGCGGCCTCGCGGGCGACCTCGGCCCGGGTGTCGTACCTGGCCGTGACCGGTCCGGCGACGCTGGCGGCGGCCGAGCCGTTCGCGGGATCGCTGCTCGTGCAGGGGTGCAAGGTAATCGTGGCGTCCGGGGCGGCGGAGCGGGCGGCGGCGCTAGCCGAGGCCGGCCAGTTCGGCTCGGTCCGGTTCGTGGTGACCGGCCCGGCGGCGGGAAGTCCCCCCAATGTGACCGCGCTGACGTTCACTCCGTCGGGGCTGACGGCCAGCGTGGCGTCGGCGGTGGAGGCGGGCGTGCACGCGGCCGGAGGCTGACGTGGCCGTTTGCTTGACGGGGGGAATCCAAGGCCCACGGCGTTGCCGCCGGGCTCGCCGCACTGCGCAGTGTCGCGCGAATAGTTTGCTTCTAGTAAAGATTTCTGGGCGATAAATCGTTTACCTGTGAGGTATTGCGGTCTATTCGCGCAATGTGCGACGCTTTGCTGTGTTTGCGATTCTTAGCATCTTCTGCGGGGTTATTCAGGGTCCTTTAAGGTCGCTGTCCCCTGCGTGCGGCGGGAGCGGGCATGCGCGTGGCTGGGCGGGCAGGTCGGGCGGGTTACGGGCAGTGGTCGGGGCCGCTGCGGCGGCTCCGGCGGCGGGTGCGCAGGGTGTCGGCCGGAACGGGGGTGCTCGCGCTGGCGCTGCCGCTGACCTGGCAGTCCGGGGTCGGCGGGCAGCACCTGGACGTGCCGTCGGCGGCATCCGTCCGGTCGGCGGTGGTGCGGCTGGCCGACTTCGTGACCGGCAGCAACTCGCCCGCGCCGAAGGTGCCCGTGCAGCAGTCCGGGACCGCGGCGGGCGGCAAGCACCGGGTCCCGGCGTCGCAGACCCAGGGCCTGTGGCACGTCACCGGGCATGCGCCGGGCAACGGCAAGGGGCAGCTGCCGGAGTGGACCGCGCACCCCCCGAAGATGTCGACGTCCGGGACGTTCACGTCGGGCTCGTCCGTGCGCGGGTTCGATCCGGCCACGAGCACGCTCGTTCAGTCGGGAACGACGGCGCAGTCAGACTTTTACAAGAACGCGGACGGGTCCTACACCCGCAAGCTCTGGTCGGTCCCGGTGAACTACCAGACGTCGGCCGGGACCTGGGCGCCGATCGACGAGACCCTGGTGCAGGGGTCCGCCGGCCGGTGGCAGGAGAAGGCGAACTCGGTCGCGGTGAGCTTCGCGGCCGCGGGCAGCGACCCCACGCTCGCCTCGCTGGCCGTCCCCGGCGGCGCCCAGCAAGTCGGGTTCTCGCTGGCTGGGGCGGGCGACGTGGCGGCCGCGGCGTCCGGGCCGGCGGTGACGTACCCGGGGATTCTGCCCGACACCGACGTCACCGAGACGGCGACCGCGAACGGGCTCAGCGAAGCGATGACCCTGGACTCGGCCGCGGCCGGGAACACCTGGGTGTTCCCGCTGACGCTCAAGGGCCTGACCCCCTCGCTCGACAGCGGCTCGGTCGACCTGACCAATGCCGCCGGGACGGTCGTGGCGGTGATCCCGCCCGCGACCGCCCGGTCCGGGCCGGTGAACCTGGCCAGCCCCGACTCGCAGGCATCCTCGCAGCTGACCTACCAGCTGGTCACCGACGACGGGGCACCCGCGCTGGAGATGACCCTGGACCGGTCGTGGCTGGACGCGGCGGGCCGGGTGTTCCCCTTGGTCGTGGACCCCACCGTCGTCTTGGCGGACTCGCAGGGGTCCGACTACGCGCAATCGAAGGGCGGCACGGCGCAGACCGCCAACAACAGCGGGTCGACGTATCTCCCGTCGGGCACCACCACGAGCGGCAGCGTGTACGACGACATTGACTTCCTGGACTACTCCGCGCTCGGTACCAATGAGGCGGACTACCACATCACGTCCGCGTCGCTGAAACTGTTCGACACCTACGCCAGCCAGTGCACGACCGCCGACTCGGTGACCGCCTACCAGGTCACCGGGGCGTGGGCGCCGTCAACGTCGATGACCTACCCAGGGCCCGCGTACAGCACGGAGGACGCTCAGTGGACCGGCACCGCGCCGGCCGACGCGTGCTCGAACAGCACCGGGCTGACGGGCAAGGGAGGCTGGCTGACGCTCCCGCTCAACTCCTCCGGCCTCGGGCTGGTGAACCAGTGGACGGCGAAGTCGGCCACGAACTACGGCTTCGCCGTCGTCACGTCGCTGACCAGCGCGCCGGACTACATGCAGTTCGACTCCTACAACGACGGCAATGTGGCCAGCTCCCAGGGCGATGTCTGCGTTGGCGACTGCCGGCCGTACCTGGATCTGACCTACACCTCGGCCGCCGCCGACGTCGCGCCCCAGATAAGCTCGCAGTTCCCGCCAGACAACGCCAACGTCACCACGCTGACCCCGGAACTGCTCGCCTCCGGGTCCGACGTCGACAACTGGCCGGACCCGTCACTGGAGTACGACTTCACCGTCTATAACTCTCAAGGTCCGGTCGTCAGCTCGGGCAACATCGCCTCCAACGACTGGGTCGTGCCGTCGTCCGCGAAGCTGCAGTGGGGCACCACGTACTACTGGACCGTGACGGCCTACGATGGCGAGGATTCCTCGCCGAACCCGCAGGACGATTACTTCACCCCGACGGTGCCGCAGCCGCTGATCACCTCGCAACTGTCGCTGAACCCGACCGGCCCCGGCTTCAACCCGCAGACCGGGAACTGGACCACGTCGGCGACGGACGCCCAGGTGCCCACCGTCGGCCCGGCGCTGGAGATCACCCGGAATTACAACAGCTCGGACCCCCGGCTGTCGGGGGCGTTCGGCGCCGGCTGGTCGTCGGTGCTCGACATGAAGGTCAGCGCCGGGGAGAACAACAGCGCCGGGGGAACGGCGACGGAGGTGGTGACCTACCCCGACGGGGAGGACGTCGGGTTCGGCCTGAACCCTGACGGTCAGACGTACTCCCCGCCGTCGGGCCGGTACGCCACCCTCGCCGCGGTGTCCGGAGGCGGCTTCACCCTGACCGACAAGAACGACACGGTGTACACCTTCACCCAGTCGCTCGGTTCCGAGGTGTACGGCATCAGCTCGATCACCGACGCGGACAAGCGCACCGAGACGTTCGGCTACACCGGCGACGAGGTCACTTCCGTCACCTCGGCGTCGGGCCGGGCGCTGGCCATTACCTGGACTCCGACGCCGCCGACCGGCGGTGAGTACCCGCACGTCGCCTCGGTGGTCACCGGCGACGCCACGCCCGAGACCCCGTCGACCGCGCAGGACTGGACCTACTCCTACTCCGGGGACGACCTGCAGTCGGCCTGCCCGCCCGCCTCCACCACCGCGTGCACCGACTACACCTACACCACCGGGTCGGACTACCCGCAGGCGGTGCTGGACTCCGGCCCGCACTCGTACTGGCGGCTGGACGAGACGTCCGGGAGCACCGCCGCCGACTCGGTGCTCGCCAACGAAGGCGCCGATAAGTCCGCCTACACCGGGGTGACGCTCGGCCAGGACGCGGGGCCGCTGGCCGGGTCGTCCGCGACCGCGGGCTCTTTCAACGGGTCCGACTACCTGACGCTGCCGAACAACCTGATGACGTCGACGGCCTACCAGACGATCTCCCTGTGGTTCAAGACCACCGCCACCAACGGCGTCCTGTTCAGCTCGTCCGCCCAGGGCCCCACCTCGAGCGGGACCACCACGCAGAGTTTCAGCCCGGAACTCTACATCGGCACCGACGGGAAGCTGGTGGGGGCCTTCTTGGACGGAAGCACCCCCACGGTGATGTCGTCCCCGGCGGCGGTCGACAACGGGCAGTGGCATAACGCGGTGCTGGCCGACTCCGGCAGCGGCCAGCAGCTGTACCTCGACGGGCAGCAGATCGGGACGCTGCCGGTCGGGCTTGACAGCCACCTGCTGAGCAACAACTTCGTCGGGGCGGGTTACATGGGCGGCGGCTGGCCCGACGAGCCGTCTCAGAACAGCAGTACCGGGTCCGCGTACTTCTTCGACGGGGACATCTCCGACGTCGCCGTGTGGACGCGGCAACTCACCCTGAACGAGGTGCAGTCCCTGTACTCGGCCGGGACGCACCCGGCGGCGCTGCTGACCAAGCTGATCCAGCCGTCGGGCAGCGTGTACGCCCAGGTCACGTACGACCCGCTGACCAGCCGGGTCACCAACGACATCGACAGCAACGGCGGCACCTGGCAGGTAGGCGCGCCGACGACCACGGGCTCCAGCCAGGCCTGGGTCTCCTCGGTTCTCGGGGCGGCGCCCGCCGACTACTACCGGCTGAACGACACCGATGCGACCTACGCGAACAACCTGGCCTACGACTGCGCCTGCTCTTCGGCCGCGTCGTTCAACAACGTGTCAGAAGGCGTGTCCAACGGGCCGTTCCAGGACCAGCCCGTCACCGGCTACAACGGGACCAGCTCGTACCTGAGCCTGCCGACCTCCGACACGGCATCCGGCGGGCCGGACTCGGTCGGAATATGGTTCAAGACCACTGGAACTAACGAGGTGCTGTACTCCGAGCAGGGCGGACCGGTCACGGGATCGCCGCCGTCAAAGTACAACCCCGTGCTCTACATCGGGAAAGACGGCAAGCTGAACGGCGAGTTCTGGGACGGCAACACCACCACCACGGTCTCGGCCGCGGCGGTCAACGACGGCAACTGGCACTACGCGGTTCTCGCCGCCGGAGCCGACTCCCAGACGTTGTACGTCGACGGGGTGGCGCAGGGGTCGCCGATCTCTGGCAGCGTGGTGCCAAACGAGCAGTGGGCTAACGCGGCCGCCGGGTCCGGGTTCGCCGGAGGGCCGTGGCCCGACCTGTCGTCATCAACGCTGGCGGCTCGCTGGTTCACCGGGGACCTGGCCGAGCTCGCCTGGTATCCCTACCAGCTGTCGGCCGCCCAGGTGACCGGCCAGTGGGACGCCGCCAGGTACGCCACCGGGTACACCCCGATTCAGAACGAGACCGTCACCGACCCCGGCGGCAACACCCTGCAGTACACCTACGACCTGCTCAACGGCGGCCGGGAGCTGTCGTACACCGACGCCGACGGCGGCATCACCTCCTACACCTACGACACCGGCGGGTTCCCGAACTCGACCACCGACCCGGACGGCGACGTCACCACCACCGGGTACGACGTCCGGGGCAACCTGACGTCGAAAACCACCTGCCAGGACCAGGCGGCCGACGAGTGCTCGACCTCCTACTGGACCTACTATCCCGACGACACGTCGGCGACGCTGACCCCGGCCGGGACCAACGACGAGGTGGCGACGTACGCCGACGGCCGGTCCGCGTCCCTCAACGACACCACCTACCAGACGCAGTACGCCTACGACTCCGCCGGGGACCTGAAAACGGTGACCACCCCGGCGGTGTCCGGGTACTCGTCCGCTGAGCGGACCACCAGCTACCTCTACACCGACGGCAGCACCACCAACGGCGGCTACGACGGGGCGACGCCGCCCGCCGGCCTGACCTACCAGGAGACCACCCCGGGCGGCGCGGTCACCACCAGCCTGTACTACCAAGACGGGGACCTCGCGCAGGTCACTGACCCCGACGGGCAGCAGACCGTCTACCTGTACGACGGGCTCGGCCGGAAGATCAAGCAGACCGTCTACTCCGACACCTACCCCTCCGGGCTGGTCACCACCTACTCCTACGACGCAAACGGCGACCTCGCCACCGAAACCGATCCGCCGGTGACCGACCGGGTGACCGGGGCCGCGCACCAGGCGCAGACCACCACCAGCTACGACCCCGACGGCGACGTCACCTCCACCGTGACCGCGGACCAGACCGGAGGCGACGCCTCCCGCACCGTCACCAGCACCTACAACCAGTACGACCAGCTCGCCAGCCAGACCGACGCGGCCGGCGCGAAGACGACCTACACCTACGACGCGTACGGCAACAAGGCCTCGGAGACGGATCCGGACGGCAACGTCACCGACTACACCTACGACAGCGAAGGTCACCTGCTGACGATCACGCTGGAGAACTACACCGGGTCCCCGCCCGGCTCCCAGGCCGCCGCCCCGCTGGTCGAGGAGTCCCGCGCCTACGACCCGGCCGGCCGGCTGTCGTGGGTGACCGACGCGATGGGCCGGGGCACCGAGTACTACTACACCGACAACGGGCTGCTGGCCGGCGAGGTGGAGTTCAGCCCGGACGGGTCGCAGTGGTTCACGCCCGAGCGGAGCGCCTACGACGGCGCCGGCAACCTGATCGAGCAGTGGACCAACAACCTCCAAACCGACACCACCTACACGGTCGACGCCGACAGCCGGGTCACCCAGCAGGTGACCGACCCCTCAGGCCTCGACCGCACCACCACCACCAGCTACACGCCCGACGACCAGCAGTCCAGCGTCACCGACAGCGGCCCGGACGGCGTCTCGCAAACGACGTCCTACACCTACGACCCGGCCGGCAACGAGCTGTCCCAGTCGGCCTCCGACCCCGGGGCGGGCGGCCCGGCCGCGTGGCTCAGGCTGACCCAGTCGTCCGGCACGACCGTGCCCGACCAGGTCAGCGGCGGGCAGCCGGCCACCGCGACCGACGTGACCTGGAACGGCGACGGCGGCGTCTTCACCGGCACCTCGGGCAGCCAGATCGCCACGGCCGGCCCGGTGGTCGACACCACCGGCTCGTTCACGGTCGCCGCCTGGGTGGACCTGGCCGCCGCGGGCACCGGCAGCACCCAGGTGGTCGCGTCGCAGGCCGCCGGGACGGCCAACGGGTTCACCCTCGGCTACGACGCAAGCACCGGGGACTGGCAGTTCGCCCGGCCGCTAACCGACACCACCAGCCCGTCACTCGCCTCGGCCGAGTCAAGCACCGCCGCGACCACCGGCACCTGGACGCTCCTGACCGGCTCCTACGACGCCAACACCGGCGCAATGACCCTGTACGTGAACGGGACCGAGGCGGGCACCGCCACCGACGCCACCCCGATCCCGTCCCACGGGGCGTTCACCGTCGGCAGCGCCAAGACCGCCGGGGCGCAGGGCGACTGGCTCGACGGGCAGGCCTGCGACGCGCAGGTGTACCCCCGTGTCCTGTCCGCCGCGCAGGTCAGCCAGCTGAACGCGACCGGCGGCGGCGACATCACCACCGGCCAGCTCACCACCACCTGGACCCGCGACGAGCGCGGCCTGCCCACCTCCATGACCGATCCCGACGGCGCGGTCACCAGCTACTCCTACGACCAGGCGGGCCAGCTCACCGTGACGACCGGGCCGCCGGTCACCGCCCAGGTCTACGGCGACCCGGCGCTGACCGCGCGGCCGGTCACGACCACCGGCTACAACACGTTCGGCGACACCGCCGAGACCGAGGACCCGGACGGCAACGTCACCACCTACGGCTACGACGCCGACGGCCGGCAGGTGTCGCAGACGCTGCCGAGCTATACCCCGCCGGGCGGTTCCTCGGCGATCACCCCGGTCGACACCACCGCCTACGACGGCGACGGCAACGTCACCTCCAGCACCGACGGGCTGAACGACACCACCACCTTCAGGTACGACCAGCAGGGCAACCAGGTCACCGTGACCGCCCCGGACAACAGCGTCACCACCACCGCCTACGACGCGGACGGCGAGCCGTTGTCGGTCACCGACCCCACCGGGGCGGTCACCGATTCCACCTACGACTACATGGACCGTCTGGCGACCTCGACGAAGGTTGAACGGTACTCCGGCGCGGGGACCACCCCCTACACCACCAACTACTCCTACAACAGCGCGGGATGGCTGTCGGAGGAGTCCAGCCCAGACAACGTGACCACCCAGTACTCCTATGACGCGGCCGGGGAGAAGACGTCTGCCACCAACGGCGCCGGGAACACGACGTCGTACTCGTACAACTCGCTCGGCGAGCAGACCGAAATCAGCAACCCCGACGGCACCGCCACCGAGACCGGATACGACGGCGCAGGCAACGTCACCTCGACCAC
>Ga0302326_10025620_pt1 | contig 11954 bp, 14 predicted proteins | sample Palsa_T0_3_FD_202264 | JGI IMG/M metagenome (GOLD analysis project Ga0302326, IMG submission 202264) | Peat permafrost microbial communities from Stordalen Mire near Abisko, Sweden - Palsa_T0_3 | ecosystem: Environmental > Terrestrial > Soil > Palsa > Peat permafrost | place: Sweden: Abisko... | reverse complement strand
AGACGAACTGGCGGAGGAGGAGGGATTCGAACCCCCGAGACCCTTTCGGGTCTAACGGTTTTCAAGACCGCCGGTTTCAACCGCTCACCCACTCCTCCGTTTGTAATTATATCTCGCAACGACACTTAGCGGGATTTTTGGTGACACTTTGGGTGGCACTTGCTGCATTTTGGTGCAGGGTGTCACCAAATTGTCACTAAAACCTTCGAGTTTTTGCATGGCGTTCCGCTTGGCGTCGAGATTTGTGTGCGTGTAGCGCATGGTTACGGTGACCGTCGAATGTCCGAGGAGTTGCTGGACTGTCACTATATCCACGCCCCGAGCCACCAGGCGCGACGCAAACGTGTGCCGCAGCGTATGCCACGTCACACCCTCGATCCCCGCCTTACGGCACGCTAAACCGAAGCCCGCCTTCAGATCGACGAACGGACTACCGGTTTCATGGTTGTAGAAAACAAAGGCGTTCTTCCGGCCCAAAGCCCAATATTCCAAAACTCGCCGCGCTTCCGTGTTAATGGGAACTGTGCGAATTTTATTCGTTTTGTGGGCAAAGACCGAAAGAAGATTATTTTCTAAATCCACGCTCTCCCAAGTTAGCGAAAGAATTTCCCCAATGCGCAAACCCGTGTTCAGGCCGAAAACGGCAATATCCTGAATATATGGAGTGGCGTGTACGAGAAATTTCTTTTCTTCTTCCTGGGTCAGAGTGCGAAACCCCGTATTCACTTCCTGGAAGAACTTCACTTTTCTCACGGGATTCGAACCGACAAAAAGATCCCAATCGATGGCGAGATTAAACATCCGTTTGAGAAGCGCTAATTCCCGGTTCACTGTCGAACCGGAAACTTCCTTTCGCCTGTGAAGTTTAAAACCTTCGATGTCAGCTGGATTAATTTCCCGTAGCTGGCGTTCGCTTCCCAGGAAAGCAGTTAGGCTTGCAAACATTTGTTCGTCTCTCAACCAGGACCGTTTGTTCGTCTTCGCATACTCCATATACTTGACGCCGAGTTCGCCGAAGGTGATTTTGACGGGACGTTTGAAAGCGCCCCGCAAAACCTCCGACTTTCGCACGGACAACAAATCCTCGGCATCGCGCTTGCTGGAGGAATGGGAAGACTCTTGGATTCGATTTTTCTGAGAATCGTAAAAGTCGATCCAGTACTTGTTTTTTCTTTTGAAAACTCCCAAATGCGGCCTCTTCCTACCCTTTGCCAGCCGCGCCGCGTATTGTACGCAATGCGCGTGGCCGTTGTCGCGTTATCTCAATTGTGGATTCGCCTCGTATCGATTCGTCAGAATGAAGTTTTCCAAGTCGCACCGTCGAAAACGGAGGGCGCGTCCAATCTTTACGAACGGAATCCGTCGCTGATAGACCCAACCGTAAAGAGTCGATACGGAGATGGATAAAAATTGGGCTCCCTCACCAACCGTCAAGAGTGAATTGTCGGGGATCGCCATAAGTCCATTCCTCTCTATAGTAGCTTTCCGGCGAGATTGTCTTGGCGACGGACCCAGGTGAACGTCACCGTAAGGCCTTTCTGATCGACAATGGTTTTGACTTCAATCGCCAATTTCTCCAGTTTGGAATCCCGGATGCGATACTCTCCCCGCAATTGACCTACGACCAGTGTCGAATCTGTGAAAATATTGGCGACGGACCCTTTGCGAAGCGATTTCAGTGCGGAGATTACGGCGCGATATTCAGCCACGTTGTTGGTCAGATTGGGGATGCTTTCGATCTTTTTCTCCTGAGTCGTGGTGTTCACCCAGGCAAACCCGGAGCCTTTACCGTCCGGGTTCGCACCCGCTCCGTCCGCGTAAATTTCTATCTGCTTCCCGTTCTTGGCAGCCTTCATCGCTTGGACCTCCAATTCGAAAATCCTCTGGGATACGCATCGGATCGCCGAAACTCATCGCGAGGCATGTTCGCGGAGACAGCCAGCGTGGCCCTGCCGACGTTCGGTCCTGGCTTCAACACGGCTGCGTAAGGCTCGCCCAATAGAGCACCCCGAAATGAATCCCCCCCAACTGTTTGGCTGCGTACTTTGCACAGTAAAATGCAGCGCCTCGTGTGGGGTCGAACGGCAGAATTGTCGTTCTGCCAAAACGCTCGAAAGCAATGCGCCAGTACACGTCCCGCCGCAAATGAGCAACACCACCCACAAGCAGATGGCAGTGATACCGCCCGTGCGCTCCTCCGAATTCCTCAGCGATCATCGACCTGATTGGCTGCTCAGCCGCTTCTTGAACGTCGCTCAGAAAATCCTTGATCTCTGCCAACGCAAGGTCGGTAACCGGTGGCGCCGGATTCATCCGGCCCAGATAATCTGGCACCCAACCTTTTAGCCTCGGATCAGGAGCAAAAAATCTGACGCCCGCGACTGCTCGGGTGCTCCGAAAATTACGCGGCTTCCCTGTTTCTGGGTTGCGTTCCATGTCCGGATGGCGGTCCCTGAACGAAATCGGGTTAATAAACCAATCCCACTTGCCGAGCCCGTAAGCAATGAAGTCGCCGAACGCGTAGGCGAGGCTCTGGCGACGAAGATAGTCGTTTGCCTGGCGTTCCACTGGCCCTCGCGAGTCCGAAAGTGGCGCAGTATCGCGGGCAGCTTGTCGTGCGACGATGTCGCGGTATGCGCCTTCCGGAGTGGGCAGTTGCAGCGAATTGCTAAGGCGGTCCGTCGCACTCTCTTGTGCGCATTTCTCTAGCCAGTTTCTGGATGTCATCGCGCGAGCACACTTTCCCCTACAAGGATGGAAACCCCGGCGGTGCCTGCGGCACCGCCGAAAACCTTGGGGGCTCCGCCCCCAAACCCTGGGACAGACGCTTTTTATCCTTACCGGCATTCAGAACAACAAACTGGCGCGGGATCACGGTGCCGTTTAAGTCGGGGGTTGCATGGTCTGTCAGTCCTGCAGAGCCCCCATTTTGTTCTCCGTGATCCCGCATCGGGCAAACTCGAACGCCGCTGATGCGTTTACAACAAACCCTTTGATTTCGCCCACGCCAGTCGGTCCCGGCCTCTGTCCGTAATGCTCCAATGATTGACTTCCCGCCGTGAGCGAAAGACGAGGCCCGGTCTGAAGCGTTTTCTTCGCAGCAGCCCCTGGCTATGGAGCCTTCTCAAACGTGTCGCAAAACTTGCTTGGGACGATCTCTTGTGTGAATTGGGGCGTCCCGTGCTTTTCGCGAGCTCTTTGCATGTGACAGCGATCAAACGCGATGAAATCAGATCGAGAATCTCAAATTTGGTCATTGCTTGTTCTCGATGCTGTCTCCTAGCAGACGATTGGTCCATTTGCCTCAAAATCGTTCATGGAATCCCGTGTGAATTTAGCCCTTTCCCTTGCAAACGCTGTTTTCACGTTTGCCTGGCGGAATGAGTCGGATGGCCTCATCGACCAGCCAGGGCGTGCTCCTCATCGCGCCGCTTAGTTTGTTTTTGGCCATTTCGTTTCCAATAGAAGGCTACCAACTCAGGAGGTCTATACAATTAGGTAGAGTTTTGAATCTGGTGAGTCAAAACTATTTCGACAGTTTTGACTTGGCTGAGAGGTCTGATATGAAACGGGCGTCGAAAAAAGTTCGCGATGAAATCAGAACTTTACAGCGGCAAAGATTCGATGAGATCGTCGCAGCTGTGTTCCCACTTGAAACGCGGACGCCCGAGATGACTCAAATAATTGAGAATGCGTTTGTCGCCGCAGGCCGGATTGATGGGTCGCCCAAAAATATCGATTCCTTGACAGAGGACAAGGCGCTCGAAGTTAAGAAGAAGCTCGGAACGGTTCAGTTCGCGATGAGAGACTTAATGAAGAATGTGCACAAGAAACTTCCCCACGATCCGGGAGGGCGGAAGAAAAAGTTTTCAGTTATACAACGGGGGGAGGTCATTCAGGAGATATTGTCTCTAATCTCGCAGGGGCAAGAATTGCGAGTCGCGAAAGCGGCCGTTGCCCGGAAACATCGAGTCAGCTTGAGCACGGTTCAGCGAGTTTGGAAGCAAAGAGGATTACTCGTTCCGAAAGTCTGATGCAGGGGCGGAGTTGTTCCCGACGCTTGCTAAGAAATGCTCTTGCTGTCGCATGAATGGAATTTGCTCCACTGGACAGATGAACTTTGCAATTATTGCGATCCGTCGCTCGATTCGCATTTCGCCGCCGACGATAATGCCGCCGAAAATTAAAATACCGACAATCGTAGCAGTGTACAGATTCGCTTTATATTCGCTCACGTGAGTGCGGGTGGATTGCACAAACCTACTCACGTCTCGTGACGACCGGTATGAACCAGGGCATCGGGCCGTCTGACCAAAGACGAAATTACTTCAATTTGTAGACGGTAACGTGATACTCAATGTGACCGGAAATTCACTAAAGGTTTACAATCGGTCGGTCCAACTGCGGGTCCAGTAAAGATAAACAGCGGAGCAAAAAATGGGCAAGGCCTTTCTGGTCCGTGATCCTGTACATGGTTATATCCAGGTTGCAGCGCACGAACGAATCCTGGTCGATCATCCTGTGACTCAAAGATTGCGGCGGATAAACCAGACGGGCCTGGCCGATCTCGTTTATCCCGAAGCTCGAACTTCGAGATTCGCTCACAGTCTCGGCGCGATGCATCTTTCGTCGCGATTTCTAATTTCCGCGATTGAAAATGCAGATGAAATCACCGCTATAGCGTTCTTCGATAAACTCGAAAGCCTTGAAATTGTGAGCAGTCTTGGCCCAGGCATAAGTACTTTGGACGAGCTACTTTCTGCCGATCGACTCGAAGGTGGGGGGCTCAGAGCGGCAACTACTGTGTTCCGTCACAGGAAACTGCAGAAGAGTGCGACAAAATATAAACGCCTTCTGGGTCTGGCGGAAGCCGGAATTAGATTAGCAGCTCTTTTCCATGATCTGGGACACTTGCCGTTCAGCCACGATCTGGAATTTGCTTTCGAGGAATACGTCGCGCGACAGAAACGACAAGGGAAATCGATTCCTAAAGGCTTCGCAAATTTGGTTGGAGGTCATCCGCACGAGGTCATCGGGCACGAACTGGCCAACTTAGTTTTCGAGACTCTTCTGCAAACTCAAACACAAGCTGTCAAGGCTGCTTTTGCTCTCGCTCGCGCCGTTTTACGGGTTCCGGGTAATTTCTATCGTCAACCTAAGCCTAACGCTGGGGTCATCGAATGGCTCCATTCATTGGTTGACGGTGAGGTGGATGTTGATCGAGCTGATTATTTGTTGCGGGACGCAAGGGCCCTGGGTTTTGAATTTGCTATATACGATTTGGATAGACTCGTCAGCAATCTGGTTCTGGTAAAACATGGCGAGCTTGGATTGACCACCGCCATCGAAGAGCGTGGTTTCAGCGCATTGGAAAGCTTTTACGTTTCCCGATCTAGAAGCAATCAATATCTGCCCAGACATCATAAAGTCGCCCAAATAGCAATTGCATTTCGGTATATTGCAGAGAATATTTTGGGTTGTGATCAGTGCCGAGAATTTCGGCAAGTTCTCAACAGGTTGGGGATGGGCGGGAGTTATTCGAAATCTGAAGCCGAACGCCTTTTGGTTAACTTCGGCCGTCTGGACGACATGTGGTGGCTGGAACTAATGCGTGGAGAGTGTCGAAGTACGGACAAACTTTTCCGGGCGTGTACCGAGCTAGTATTGCAACGCCAACCGACATTCAAGAGCATCTGGAAGAGGAAAGGCGATTTGAGCCGAACGCAATTGTTGTCGTTGAACAGCTATCTTTCGGAGAATCTGGCGGATTTATCGAAACTTCGTGACAAACTACGTCCGCGTCACATCCTTTTGTCGGTTCACCGATTCCAGCCAGTGGGCCTTCGGCCTACCGGCGACAAGAACAGTGGTGAGAGCATAATGCTGCTCAAGACGGGTAAAGGCGACCTCATGCCCATAACTGCACATTCGATTCTAATTCACTCTCTAATTAAAGCTTGGAAGAAAGACATTCATCTCCACGCATTCCAAGTGGCCGACGACGCTTTGGTGCCCGACGAAATGGTTCGCTTAATTCTCGCCGGCGGTACGAGTTGAGATTGCAAGACAGACGCTTGACAGAATTGGGCCGTTCAGTGGACCATCGCAGAAGACAGCAAGGAGAAGATCTTGTGTTCGACCCACAGATAGCGTTGAAGAAGCTAAATGGCAAGTCCTTTAGTTTCTATAAATTAACTCAAGAGCTTAACAAAATCCGGTTTCAATTCATCGGCGAGCTTCCTCCCGAGTTTGACACGAACGAACTATTTTTGTTGGCGCTGCGCTCCAAATGGCTTAAGGAGACGGAAGCTGGTCAATTCACCATTTCAGTGAAATAACGGTTGCTCGGCGAAAAGCATTTAAGAGGCCGGGAATCGCAGGGGTCATCGGAGGGAGAGCGATCCAACTGCCCTCCCCACCGACTACGCCCTCATGGACATTCAGGAAGGGCTAACAAATTGTTCGGATGTTCGCCGTCAGCTTCGGTTTTAAGATAACGATTCCCAAAAGGGCTAACGGCGATGATCACTCTTACGCGATGTCCGATGGGGCGCTCGACGTAGAATGACCATTTGTCCTGATCAATTCCTCGAATTGCTTCGGACTCGCTGAGTTTCCAACGAGTGCCGTCCGAGTTCACGCCACCGACGTTCCGAATCCGTTCATGCGGATTGGTCCGATCGCTTTTGTTCACGCACTGAATCCTAACCAAATCAGCCATGCTGATCTCCTTTTGCTGTCGTTCTGTTGAATCGACAAGCCAGACATAGTTGGTTTTTGTGTTACTGAGACTGGCCAGTTGCAGCCGTTCCAGTCTGAGCGCGGCAACAAGCTTCTTCTTGTGCAGGGGGGGCGGCCGCGCTAGTATAGACGCGAAACCGTCACCGCCTTGAGCGGTGATCCTATTCGACATAGTTGGTTTCAAGGGGCCGACGCGGTTGCAGCCGTCGTCGGCCCGACCTTCCTCAGAATCTACGCGGTTTTCCTCTTCGGTTGCGCGTTTACAACGTTCAAGTTATAATCCAGTAGTTTTATGATGTCAACGAGAAAATGGCGGGTGCTGGATGGCCGAAAATTTCGATCTGGTCGGGATGGCAGAAGTCGCCGAAATACTCGGCGTCACGAAGCAGACGTTGACAAATTGGCGTCACCGGAATGTTTCATTTCCGTCTCCCTTGGCCGAATTGAGAAGCGGGCCTGTGTGGAAACGGGAGGAAGTTGTTTCGTGGGGTCAGAGCGTCGGAATTCAAATGAGGGAAACTGTCCAACCTGCCAAGAAAGCTCCAAACAGGCGAAAGGCCGTCGTCGTCGCTGTGGTGAACATGAAAGGGGGCGTTGGCAAGTCTACGATCACGGCAAACCTTGGATGGCATTCTGCGTATAAACGAGATAAGAGAGTCTTGCTCGTTGATCTTGACCCACAGTTTAACCTCAGTCAGTACGCGCTTGGCGTAGAGCGGTATCAGCAGTTGATCGAGAACGAGGAGCCAACTATTTTCGAGGTTTTCGAGCAAACAAGTTCGTCGCCCCTATATCGAAGCGAAGACACTGACCTGCGAAAGGCCGTCTGCTCTGTTAAGGCTTGGTCCGACGGCAGCAGACTCGACCTCGTCCCCTCTAGACTGGACCTGGCTTGGACGCTCAAAAATAGTGCCTATGGCAAAGCTGAACACCTCGCCAACTTCTTGACGAGCTTGCGTTCGCGCTATGATTTAATATTGCTGGATTGCCCACCCACGCAATCGATGCTCACAGATGCCGCGTATCAATCCAGTGACTACGTCTTAATTCCTGTGAAGCCCGAGTTTCTGTCAACAATCGGTCTGCCGCTGTTGGCCAAGTCGCTGGACGATTTCAAAATTCAGCACAGGCAATCTCGAATTGAGATCGCTGGAATACTGTTCAACGGGATGTCTGAAGACAAGCCTGAGCACAGAAAATCAAAGTCTGATGTAATTAGGCTCGCCAAACAGCACAAATGGCATGTATTCAAAAATGAGATTAGTTATTCTGATTCGTACCCGAAGGGATCACGCGAGGGCAAGCCGATCTTTTTAACCGGCTATGCGCGGGCAAACAAGGTAAATGAATTTGAAGCCCTGGCAGACGAATTTTCACAGAGGATTGGCTTATGAAAGTCCCTAGTAGAAATTTGCTCCTTGACCTTGCACTGTTGTTGGAAAGATATTCAACTCGGGAGTGGCTTAGATTGGCTCGCATGATTGAGAAAGAAGAGAGTCGGTCGCGCATTCTAGCTGTGCTCAAGGGGTTGTCGATCTTGGCAGATCCTAGAGGCCCCGAGTTTGTGCGAGAGCCGAAGCTCATAGCTAGAAAGAGCACGGGCCGCAAACTTGAACGCGGCCAGGAATTCCAGCAAGAGCTGACGAGGATGCCAACCAACGAATTGAGAAAAATTGCGAATCGACTTGGCTTGCCAAGTTCGCCCAAGGACTCCAAGAAGCGTCTAGCCAAACGAATCGTTCTATGCTCGAAACTAAAGGCTCCTGCAATCAAAAGAGAAAGCTCACATGCAGGCGCGCCTGGGTCAGCCGGTGATTACAGTCAATGGGCGACAGTCATTCTTGGCAAAACCAGAAAAGCGACCAAAAGGCGCTAAGACGATCCTGCAGCTCTAAGTTGTTATGTCGCGCTACTTGGATTTCGGCTGCTTGGGCTCCGGCGGTGCGAAAGTTAAAGTAACCGTCTGCGCTTCGTTCTTTTTATATTCGCCTCCCGCTCCCAGCGTTACCAAGTGCACAGGCGCATTGACTGTGGCACTGCCATCGAGGACGATGCCAAATGTTAGTACCACTTTTAATTGGTCAAAATTGAGATTGCCCAGCCGTGTAGCCTCTTTCACTGCTGCTGCTGCGGCTTGCAAATCCCCAGCGATTGCATCTGCGAGAGGTTGCGGGGGAATTTTCCTTGACAACGCGTGCCCTTCCCCTGCGTTCTTCAAAGAATAAGTGAATGTAATGTCGTTCGTAGTGTCGTTTTCTTTCGAAGCCTTGATAGCGAAAATAAAAAAATTCACGGACACTCCACCGATCTTTCCCGTCGTTGTCTTGAAATCTATTTCCGCTTTTTGAAGTTTGGGAAGCGCATCAGGCCCACTTCCGACGTTATCTTGGTAGCACTTCAGAGCAGCTTCAATCGATCCAATAACCGAATTCAAATCGGCAGTTCCGTTCGGTGCTTGGATCTTCTCAGTAGGTATTTTACTTACGATGACGGGCACCGGACACTTCTTAGGCGTATCGGTCCCGGTGGTAGATGATGTCTGTCCAAAACAAAACGAACCGCTCAGAAACAATAAGGTTGTCAAAAGAATTTTCATCGTCATCCTCCAGTTTGTTGGTCACAGTAGCACAATAGAGAGGCTCCCAGTACGAAAACGTTAAGTTAGAGCAAATGACAACGGGTTAATGGCTAACATTTGTGCCGGCCGAGCTCTTATAAAGCAGAGCGAAAGGCTTGGTACGAGCTGGCCCGACCAGTGTTTTACGCCCGAGTTCGTCGATCACCGCTTGGTCGATGCAAACGCAGTCATCGAGGTAAGCGGACATTATGTTCCTCGGACTAGTAAGATGATTATAGATTCCAGCCCAATGACCTGTTTCATGCAGTATAAGAACCTGAAGATCTGCTGGATACTGACCCTTGCCAAAAATAGGTTCTGAAGTCGAGTGGTGGACAAAGCTGTATTCATGCGCATTTAATTCGACGTTCAGGTCGCTTGATTCACAACCGACGATAGCCGTAGATTCCCCGCATTTCGTTGGGCCGTCGAGCACTCTAATTTGCAGCGACGCGACCTGAACTTTAGGGTCTCCGCTACATTGAAAAGCGGCTCGGACGCCCAGAAATTCGATCGGCGATTTCTCGCGAGGCGCGGAACAAAGATGTTGGATTGCGGGATCTGTTTGAGGAGTTTGTCGGTATTCGGCAAGCGGAACAATCGGACTAAGACGGGCGTTGCCGTAGATTCCCGCCAAAGTGTTGTCGTTCAGGGGTGTCGAAGGGTCCGAAAGCGATTTGCCGCCCAAGTTTGATTTGTCGAAATCGAACGACTGGACAATTCCAAGAAGTCGTTCATCGACATACATTTTCCCGTCAATTTCTACCACACCGGCGTTAGCTAGACTGCACTCAGTGCACATTCGTCGCCACAGTGCAATCGAGAAGAGCACTTCTCGCGTTATTTCCTCAGTTGCTTGAGGCGTCAGCAATTTTCCGGAGTCAACGATTTTGACACTTAAGACCTGTCTATCGCCGAACGCAGTCGAAGCCTTATTGGTTTTCGTCCTCCAAGCTACAGGGTCTCGGTAGCAGAGCAAATCGATCTTGTCTAGTGTTAATGGCTTAGGGGCGGGCTTGCTGTCACCTACAGGCGGGGCTAATTTGAACGTAAAAGTCGGGGCCGGCGGTTTGCAGGTTGAAGGGGGCAGTTCGGCTAATCCGCCAAGTTTAGCCCGCATCGAGTCTTCCAATAATTTACGTATTGCGGGCGTTCCAGCAAAGTCAAGCGCGGTGCAGCCGAATTCATTTTTCAGAGTCGGATCAGCGCCGGCCGAGAGCAGTAGTTTGACCAAGAGTTCGTGCTTCGCTATCGGTCCAGCCGCCTGTATAAGTGGTGTATTGCCAGTGTCCATAGTCTTCACTCTCTCGGGTACACAGGGCACGACGGGAACATGACACCCGCGCTTGTCTTCATCTAAGGCCCAGCAAGTCTGGATTCCGCCATTTTTTGTGACCGGATATCCGCATTCCCGATCTACGAGATAAGCTTCGGTGTCGTTGACTCGAGTTCCGTGTTGGACAAACAGACTAAATAATTGTCTCGCGTCGTTCTCCGTTATCCGAACTTTTGAATCCGGACCTGTAGGCTTGGGAATGCTGAATAACATGTTGCGACCAAATGTGCCTCTCACATTCGGATCGGCGCCAGCTTCTAAAAGAAGTCTGATCACGCTAATCCAATTCCTAGTTTCGAACACGCGCAACATTGTCATTGCGGGAAGAATAGGATCTCCGTCGTTCGGATCAGCGCCATGGGCTAAAGCCAAGCGGACAATTTGTACATCGTTCACGCTTGCCAGACGGCATCCATGTGCATCGGCACCATGTTCAATCAGGAGCTTCACAATGCCCCGGTAGGCAGCAGTGTATGAGGACGTCGCATAGTGACCTTGGCTGGTTTGGATAGCTATACAAACCGCCGAATCGCGAGCTCCTACGTTCGAATGCGCGTTAACGTCCGCTCCTCGGTTGATCAATTTTTGCGTTTCATCTAAGTCGCCGCTGAAGGCGGCACGGAGAAGTAGGGTGTTCAGTTCGCTATCGCTCTCAAGATGGCACCAACTACCTACGGGGCATCGATATTCCCGCGCAGCTTGCGCGAACGACGAAACGCTACAGCCAAATAAAAAGAACAGAAAAAACGATACGACACGAACAGTCGTCACATGCTCTCCTGGTGACACGTGACTTTACCATAAAGGAGAGGCTTGGGGAGTGACTGCCGAGGAGCAGGAACACGTCTGAGCGTGTGACACTCAGAAATAAGAGCAAGTAGAAATCGAACTTGTCACCAAATTGTCACTAAAGTTGGCGCAAAACCAACAAAAACTGAGAAGGTCCAGAAAACTTAAACCGTCGCTATCTCGCGGCTGGCAAAGGGGTTTAGTTGGATTTTCCGTCAGATAGCGAATCGGCGATTTAATTTTTCAAGACCGCCGGTTTCAACCGCTCACCCACTCCTCCGCTTTTAATTATAACGTATTCTATAGGTTAGCAGCCAGTTTGCCACACTTTGGATCTGAACTGCTGCGTTTTAGTGCAAGGTGGTAGCAGATTTGTAGCAGTGCCCGCCAGCTTGCCCACCGCTGCCACCTTCGAGGCAAGATTGGAATGTGTGTAGCGCATCGTCACAGTGACCGTCGAATGTCCCAATA
>Ga0302326_10025619_pt1 | contig 11954 bp, 12 predicted proteins | sample Palsa_T0_3_FD_202264 | JGI IMG/M metagenome (GOLD analysis project Ga0302326, IMG submission 202264) | Peat permafrost microbial communities from Stordalen Mire near Abisko, Sweden - Palsa_T0_3 | ecosystem: Environmental > Terrestrial > Soil > Palsa > Peat permafrost | place: Sweden: Abisko... | reverse complement strand
GATTCTAAGCTTCGATGGCGACTTCGACCGCTGGCCCGGGCTGCGACGAATTCATCAAATCTGAAGCGTACCCGCTACCTGCTTGCAGTTTTGTTGTTTCGCGCCAGGTACGCGGCCAGCGCGTCTAGATCCGCGTCGCTGATTTCCGTCTTGCGAAAAAATGGCATGATCGAAACGCCATGCCGCACAAACGTTTTCGTCACGGCCGGAAGCAAATCCGTGCGCTCGCTCAGCATAGCCGGTTTGGCCCCTTTGTACTTGGTCTGCAAAGCGACAGTGCCAGGCAAGTTCCCCTGGCCGTGACAGGTAGCGCACCAATAGGTGTAGACTTTCTCGCCGTGTTGGATGGTGGCTTCATCGGCACCGAACGCGCATCCCGCCAGAGCGAGAAAAATGAGCGCCTTCATGCCTTGTTCCCCCGCAGATGCTTGGGCCAGATCCCATAACGGCCCGCTGAGATGATCCCATTCGGATCCACGGCGTCCTTCACAGTTTCATGGAAACGCCGCAGGGCGTGGTTGTTGAACGAATAGGTATCCATTACGGCATCCTGGAACGCCGGCGCGGTTCGATATTCTCCCCAGCCGTGCTCTGCCGCAACCCGCACCACTTGCTTGAACGTCTCGCGATTCTTCTTGTTGGTCGCGATGTCGTGCGTAATCGGAAAACCGAAAAGGAAAATAAACGACCGCATCCAATAGGTGGTGGGAAGGCTGAAGGAAAGCAGCGGCAAGCCAAAATCCTTGGCGGCCTTGGCGAACACCTTATTGGCTTCCAGCACCGCTTCGCCGGTACGCGGAATGATCGGCGAAAACCAGATGTGACCTTGGCCGGGCGTCGGATTGTAGGGCGATCGGGCGCCGATCGAAAACATTTCCAGGCTCGGGATTCCCATCTCCGGTTTGTGAACTTTGTTGAACTGCTCTGGCGTCAGCGGAAACTTGTAGAACTCGTCGTCCTTGAACTTGGCGCCGGCGATCACCGAGAATTTCTCCTGAGCGTACTCCCACTGCGCGCGAATGGCTTTCTCCGGCCCATAAAACTTGACGGTACAGCTCCAGAATGGAATGCCCTTGTCCTGCGCATATTTGTGAAGTTCGGCGGACTCCACTCCATCCTTCTCGAGCATGGCCGTCACTTCGGGCGCGCGCGGCGGCATCATGAAGCCGCCGAGTATCGGACTTCCAAGACCCGGCATACCGTTCGATATCCCCGAATTCTCGAGCAGCGTCAGGATGTCGATCATGGGAATCAGGTCTTCGTACCTTGGCACGCTAACGGTACCGGTGAGATAAGCGTCCGGCTCCGGCATCAGCCAGAATCCCATCTTCGTGACGACGCCGAAATTCGATTGCGAAAACATGCCGTCGATCCACGGACCGAAGCCGAATTTATACTGCTGCCACGTTTTCGCGGCGGGCATAGCGCCCATTCCAGTCCGCATTACCTCGCCGTTTGCCAGCACCACTTCCATTCCGCAGTGCGAATCGAAATGATTGCGATACATCGGCTGCAAGTACCCGCCGCCATGGTCGAGCGAATTACCGACCGGACTGCCCCAGCCTGGATCGGGAACATCTACCCACAGCTTCAGCTTGCGATCCTGAATGTGCCGGTACAGATCGAAATAACTCACGCCCGGCTCGACTAAGGCCGATGCGTCTCTCTCGTCCACCTCCAGAATGCGATTCATCCTCTTGAGGTCGAGCACGACGCTGCCGGAAAGATTCGGCGCCGACCCACCGTAGCCAAGATTCTTACCGGTAGAAATAGGATAGACCGGAATCTTATGTTCGTTGGCGGCCTTCATGACCGCCTGCACCTGCTCCACAGTGAAGGGCGCCACTGCTGCCGATGCCACCCGCTCCTCAGGCTCGCCCCAGAATGGAGAATAGGCGTCGCGATAGAGCGCAACGTCTTCATCGCTGGTGAAGACCCACTCCTTACCGACGGCTTCTTCAAACTGTTTCAGAGCGTCGGAAAAATCCTTGCTGCTAACTCCCGGAGGCGTGATGCTCATGCTTTAACTTCCGACTTCTTTTTAGGCGCAATTACCCATGAGATCAGCGGCTCTCCGTCCGTATCCCGGGCCGACTGCTCTACGCGCGAGACTACTCGCATTCCATGCTCCCAGGCCAGGCGTTCCAGGCAGAACAGCGGACCGTGAGCAGTTAATCCTGCGATGGCCGCAGGGCCTTGCTTCTTCCAGCGGTAATCCAGATCATGGAACCACAAATCGGTGATATCGCCGCGAATGGCGTGAACGGACGCTCCGCGGGCCTTCCACTCGTCGCCAAAAGCCACGCTCGATGGAAACCTTTCATCAAAAATGACCTTATAAAAGGCAGCGTGACTTTCGCGCTGCTTCGGCGCCATGTTACCGCCCGCGACAACGAGCGGCAATACTGAGGCTGCGATTCCTGCCTGTATAAATTCTCTGCGATTTGCCATGGGTTTAATTTGCCTCGGTCTTAATTTACTGCAGCGGTTGCGACCTCAGCCTTACTACCCGGCTTGGCGCGAATGAGAAGCGTCTCGGGATTCACATCCCGATCCACAATGACACCGACGAAGCCTACCAGCATCTCGTCGAAGCTCTGAGGACCCCAGCGGATGGATTTCGATGGATCGGGATTCAGCGGGTTATTGATCGAATTATCCCAGTGGCAAGAAATGTCCACCTTGGTGCCCTTGGGAACTTCGATGGGCTTGTCTTCGAAGTAAAGATTCTGCCAAAGGTAGTTATAGTGCGGCACGCTAACCAGCGTTTCGCTTTCGCCCGTCGGATACTCCAGCTTCATGATCATGTCTTTCCCGCGCATGTGCATGTGCGGCTGCGAATAGATCAACGTCACCGGCTGAGCGAGTGTAGCGGATGCGTGGCCGGCGTAGTTCGGATCGTTGGGCGGAATATCGAAGCTCGCGTCCAACACATTTAGATTGACCAGCCGCTTCTTGGGCAGCCCCTTGGCCAATACCAGACCCACCTTGGTTTGATCCTCGGCCCCCTTGCCGCTGGGCGTGTAATGCATCTCGATCACGATATCTGAGCCGGCTGGAATCAGCTTGGCAGCTTGGTGCGTCGGGTCGAAATAACTTTGCGGAAAGAGGCCGGGGACGTATCCCATGAACCACTCGTTCCGCATATCCTCTTTCGGTCCGGCTTTGGCATTGGCTTCAAACTGCCGCCCGCCGCGCTGATTGGGAGGCGGAACATAGGCTTCGCCGGGTTTGGCGTCTTTCATCCACTGCGACCCAGGCGGCCGCAGGTACATAGTGGCGTGATGCACGACACTGCGATTGCCCGGACGAACTTCGCCGTCGATCACCCACGTGTCCTTCGTGAAGCCAGTGGGAATCACGAAATACGTATAATCAACAGTCCCGCTCGCGGGAACGGTATAAGGCTTGGCGACTTCGAACACCACGTCGGGCTTGATGTTCCAACCGTCGTTAAAATGCACGGGCGCGGGCTTGTCTTTCGGATCGCCTTCGGGCGCACCGGCATCCACCCAAGCTACTAATGTCTTGATGTCGGGATCGCTGAGCCGGCGGTCATTGGCGTAATGACCGTACTGCGGGTCGGCGAACCAGGGCGGCATCTTCTTGGTAAGAACCGCTTCCTTCATAGCCTTCGCCCACGGACGCGTGCCGTCATACGTGAGAAACGCCATGGGACCCACTTCGCCGGGACGATGGCAAACCTGGCAGTTCTTCTGGAGGATCGGAAGAACGTCCTTATTGAACGTGACGCTACTCTTCGGCGTGGTGGCGGCCAGCGCCACTGTTCCCATCGCCAGCAAACCGACAAAATGCTTCATTCCGCACCTCTACGCCCTTATTATGCATCTTCCCTAGTTGACCCGACGCCAAAAAAGCGACAAATTTGAAGGTGCGGTGTTGCTGCCAACCGACCAAATCGCGTTTGGGCCTTTCGAAATGGACATGTCCACGGGCCGATTGCTGCGCGATGGCGTCGATCTCAGGTTGCGGCCCAGGGCCGTGCAAGCACTCAATGCTCTGGTTCAAAACAGCGGACGCTGCGTCGAATACGAGCGGTTGATCCGCGACGCCTGGGATGGAGCTTTCGTCTCCACACACACAGTGGATGAGACCATGCGAGAAGTAAGAAAGGCACTGGGCGAATACGGTTCTTGGGTGGTCCGGCATCGGAAACTGGGCTATAGCGTTGAGGTACCGCGTTCCGACAACCTGGTCAAAGAAGGCTGGCATTTGTGGAACCGCCGAACACGAGAAGGATTCGAGAAAGCGCTGGCTTGTTTCGAGCAAGCCGCGCTCCACAACAGCGCCGACTTCCGTGCTTTCGAAGGCATTGCGTCGTCCTACCAGATGCTCGCCACCTACAGCATGCGGCCGCCGCGGGAAATGTACAGGGGATTCTTGCGGGCCCACACCCGAGCGACAGCTTTGTGCGGTATGACGCCCGAGCTGCGCTCCAGCCGCGCTCATGGACTGCACTTGTTCGAGAGGAATCTGGAAGAGGCGCAATCGGAATTCCTTCTGGTGCTGCGCGAGAAACCGACGCTTGCAACCACCTACGTTCAACTTTCGATCCTGTACGCCACCATGGGACGCCTGGACGAGGCTTGGGATGTCCTGGTACAGGGGCGTAAGGTCAACCCGCTTTGGGCGCTCCTGCCCGCCACCGAGATTTTCGTCCGGCTTTGCCGCCGCGAATTCGAATCCGCCGCCGAGTATGGCAGGAAAGCGGTGGATCTCTATCCCTATTTGCAATTGGGCCGGGCTTTTTTCGCGCAGGCGTTGGAGTATTCCGGCCGCGTGGAAGAGGCGCTGGCCGAATACAGATTCGCTCGGGCAATGTCCCCGGATCTCCCCTGGCTTGGGGCATTGGAGGCCACCTGCTTAGCTAAAAGTGGGCACGTGGTCGAGGCTTCGACAATCCTCGAAGAGTTGAATCAGATACGCTCAGCGACATACGTGGACGCATACTACATGGCACTTCTCTTGGATGCCTTAGGGAATCGCGACGAAGCCTTCCAGGAGTTGGAGCGGGCCGTGGAGGAAAACTCCACCATGCTCTATATCCTGGACGTCGATCCCAAGCTGGATGCCCTCAGGAACGATCTTCGCTTCCGCCCGTTGCGTGAAAAACTGTTTGGTCTGGCCGACGCTAGTACCCGTGTTAGCGCCGATTCCAACTGAGCGATCAGCAACCACCCCTCTGACGTTCAGCCAGAACCGTGCATTTTTAGGCAGCTTGGGATGCGATTGCAAGGGAAGCCGCTGCTGGCATGGTTGCGGCACGAAATCGAGAGATACTTCTTTTCTCTTGCTTGTGGCCGGCCGACAGTGTTATACAGACCACAGATGAGCGATATCGACAGACTCCGGCGTCATACGCGATCCGACGAGTCAGCGCCTGTCCAATTGGTATGGAAGGATCGCCAGGAGGTCGACCGGTACATGACTGGCCGCATCGTCGATGTCTCCGAATCGGGCATCCGCGTGGAACTGCCCGAACCCTTGGATAGACAAACCTACGTGACGTTGCAATCGGTGGGCTTGGGCTTGCATGGTTCGGCCTCCGTGCGTAGCTGCGTGCGCAAAGGGATGAAATATATCGTGGGTCTGGAGCTGAGCGGCGGCCTCAAGTGGAAACCGAAGAGCCCAGCCGAGCCGGAACCCTAATCGCGCTACTTCGCCCGCCCTTTGAGTCCCTGCGCCAGCAACTGAATTTTATAGATACTCATCGCGGTGTTCCGCACGCCCTCCGGAGTTTTGATCTCTTGACCATTCGCATCCACCGAGCCGAGGCAAGCGGCGTATAGCGTCTTCTTGCCGGGGCCGGAAAACGCCACGCTGATGACCGTGCGCGGTGTCGGAATCATCCCTAAATATTTGCCCTCGGGGCTGAGCACCTGAATTCCATTCGCGGTGTCGAAGATGCGGCCAGTGGAATCGATCGCCATGCCGTCGCCGTTCCCTCCCCCCTCCAATTTGCCGAACTCTCGCTGATTCTTGACTGAACCATCCGGCTGGACGTCGTACGCCATAATCACCGGACCGTTGGTAACGTAAAGCGTCTTTTCATCCGGGCTTAGGTTGATCCCGTTGCTGCGGATTTTCTCGCCGATTCCGATGACCTCGCCGCCGGGTTTTATGTAGAACACGCCGCTGCCGGTGTTGCTGGTGAAGTAGACACCGCCTTTGTTGTCGGCGATAAGATCATTCACGCGGCCGAGTGGCATACCCATGTAGCTGTTTGCCAAAACTTTGCGTTCGGGCTTCAGGACCGCGACTCCGGTAGGCTCTTTACAATCCTCCGGTTTTCCGCCCATATGGCCGCCAGGATCGGAGCAAGTTCGCTCGACGACGATGATGCGTCCTTTGGGTCCGATGGTAACTGCACCCGGGCCGTGACCGTTCGATAAATAGACGGAAAACTTGTCGTTCTTGTCGAGCTTGTTGACGTGGTTGGTCTGCTCCTGGGCGAACAGCAGACCTCCGTCAAAGCCGACGATGCCATCGGCGTTCTCGGCGCCTTGCCAGACCAGCTTCCACTTCGCGCCGGCGTCAATCACACCGGAAATCGCGGTGATGGTCACTTCTTTCGGCGGAGGCGGCTGAGGAAAGCTTCGCGGCTGCGCTGTTAGCTGGCTGAAGGAGAGGACGGATAGAAGGAGAAGCTCGATCGTGGAGGACATGCTGATGTTATACCGCACTCCCCCAGTCGTGTTGCCGTTTGGCTGTGACTTGCGGTACCAATAAACGTTATGCAATACCGAGTTGTTTGGGCGGCGTTACTTGCGCCGGCATTGGCGCTCGCTCAATCCACCCCAGCCGCAACCGAAGCCCGCATCGGTAATCTGGAGGCTGCCGTAAAGTCCGCGCAAAGCGCGGGGGATAACTCCTGGATGCTGGTAAGCGCGGCGCTGGTTCTGATGATGACCGGCCCCGGCTTGGCCTTATTTTACGGTGGTCTGGTCCGGCGCAAAAACGTGCTCAGCACCATGATGCACAGCTTTGTCCTGATGGCTGTGGTTTCGGTGATCTGGGCCATCGTGGGCTACAGTCTCGCGTTCGGCACAGGCTCCCCGATCCTGGGTGACCTGCGCTACCTGTTCTTGAACAACGTTGGCGCCGCACCTAATGCCGACTATGCCGCCACTATCCCGCAGCAGACTTACATGATTTACCAGCTGATGTTCGCCATCATTACACCGGCGCTGATCTCCGGCGCATTTGCCGAACGGATGAAATTCAGCGCAATGCTGTTGTTCAGCGTTCTATGGCTGTTCATCGTATATTTCCCGCTGGCGCACATGGTGTGGGGCAAGGGCGGCTTGCTCAATGCATTTTCGGGCGGAAGCATTCCGTGTTTGGATTTTGCGGGTGGCACGGTAGTTCATATCAGTTCGGGCGTTTCCGCCTTGGTGTGTGCCTTGTACTTGGGGAAGAGAAAAGGCTACATGTCCGAGCCGATGAAGCCCCATAGCCTGGTGCTCAGCGTCATCGGCGCATGCTTGTTATGGGTGGGCTGGTTTGGATTTAACGCCGGCAGCGCGCTTGCGGCGTCATCCTTGGCCACCAGCGCATTTGTGGCGACGCACTTTGCGACTGCCGCGGCGGTCCTCGGTTGGCTGCTGATCGAATGGATTCACAACGGAAAGCCGAGCGTTTTGGGTGGGATCTCCGGAGCTGTAGCGGGATTGGTCGCCATCACTCCGGCCTCGGGGTTTGTAAAGCCGTTTCCGGCCATGTTGATCGGTTTCGTCGCCGGGATCGTCTGCTTCCTGATGGTGACAGCGGTGAAAAGCAAGTTCGGCTACGACGATACGCTGGACGCTTTCGGTGTGCATGGCGCCGGAGGAACAATAGGCGCAATTCTCACCGGCGTTTTCGCCACCATGGCCGTGAACGACGGCCTCAAAGACAGCTCGGGAAAGACACTTGGACTAGGGCTGATCGACGGACATCCGGGCCAAGTACTGAATCAGGCCATCGGCGTAGCAATCTCCTGGGGACTTGCAATCGTCGGAACACTGATCATTCTCAAAATCTGCGACGTCCTGATAGGCGTGCGCGTTTCCGTTGACCAAGAATTGGAAGGGCTGGACGTCAGCATGCACGGTGAAGAAGGTTATAATCTCGAAACGTAAGGACGCGACAGGACCGTAGGCATCCATGAAGAAAATCGAAGCGATCATCCAGCCGCATAAACTCGAAGACGTGAAGGAAGCGCTTAAGGGCATCGGCATCGACGGCATGACAATCTCGGAGGTCCGCGGCCACGGCCGCCAGAAAGGCCACAAGGAAGTTTATCGGGGCATGGAGTACCAGGTGGATCTGCTGCCCAAGGTCAAAGTCGAAATGGTAGTCTCCGACGAGCGCGCCTCCGAAGTGGTCCAGGCCGTGGTCGCCAGCGCGCGTACCGGCAAGATCGGCGACGGCAAGGTATTCGTGTACGATGTCGCGGAGGCCATCCGCATCCGCAACGACGATCGCGGCGACGGCGCTCTTTGATTTGTGGCGCACGCACTCCTGCGTGCCGCGTCGGCACTCTTGGCGACGCCCCGGGTGGTAACATCCGCAACCAACCCCACGTCTTGTAGAATGTCTTTTACGCCAATGGACCAGCCAAATCGAGGACACTCAACGGCCGTGGATGTGTCGCCCACGCGGCGCAAGTTCTACATCGGATTCATCAACGGCGCGATGGGTTTAATCGGCGTGGCACTGGCGATTCCCGCCGCCATCTACCTGCTCTTCCCGCCCAAGCCGCGCAAGGGGCAGGATTGGGTGAAAACGGCCGATCTCTCTAAGATCCCCGCCGGCACCCCCACGGAAATCTCTTTTGAGCGTACTCGCGTGGATGGTTGGAAGGTTACCAATGTGAAAGCCACGGCCTGGGTAGTGAAAGGACCCTATAACGAAGTGGTGGCATTCACTCCTCAGTGCACCCACCTGGGCTGCGCGTATCACTGGGACACTCCCAGCCGTACCTTCATTTGTCCGTGCCATAATTCGGTCTTTTCCATTGATGGCAAGGTTTTAAGCGGTCCGGCGCCGCGTCCTCTCGATCGCTACATGACTAAGATCGAGGGCGGCAGGCTCGACATCGGCCCACCGGAGCCTCACGCCTAAAATCGCCATGCGCCCCATTCGCACCGTTATCGACTGGCTCGAGCACCGCACCGGTATTGAAACCGCAGTCAAGAATTTCCTCTATGAGGACATTCCCGCTTCGGCAGGTTGGCACCAGATCATCGGCAGCATGGCGGTGTTTTTCTTTGTGATTCAGGTGGTAACCGGCGCACTGCTGGCGTTCAACTACGCGCCCACCCCCGGCGAAGCGTACAACAGCGTGAAGTACATCATGACCGAGCTGACCGGCGGACCGCTGATCCGCGGCTTGCACCATTGGGGCGCCAGCATGATGCTCATCATCGTTGTGCTGCACATGATCCAGGTCTTCATTTATGGCGCGTACAAGAAGCCGCGCGAAGCCACCTGGATGGTCGGCGTCACTCTATTGCTGATCACGCTCGCTTTTGGACTTACCGGGTACTTGCTGCCCTGGGATAATCGCGCTTACTGGGGCACGGTGGTTACCACCCAAATCGCATCGCAGGCTCCCATCGCCGGCCCGTACATGCTGCGACTGCTGGGTAGCGATGGCAGCGTCGGAAATGTCACGTTTTCGAGATTCTACGCGCTCCACACAGTACTGCTGCCGCCGCTAACGATCATCCTCATCGGGATTCATATCTACTTAGTCCGCAAGCACGGCGTCGCTGCCGCTCCGGATGATACGGCGCCCAAGCGTAAGTTTTTTCCCGAACAGGTGTTCAAGGACACGGTCGGCGTGGCGATTGCGTTCGTCGTTCTGTTCATCATGGCCGTTGTCGCCAAAGTTCCCCTGGAACGATTGGCCGACCCGACCGACACCGCCTACATTCCTCGGCCTGAATGGTATTTCCTGTTCCTCTTCCAGACCCTTAAGTTCTTCAAGGGTCCTTTGGAGACAGTTGGAAGCGTGGTTTTGCCTGGAGTCGCGGTGCTCACTCTGTTCTTGATTCCCTTCATTGACCGGGGGCCGATGATCCGAATTGGGAAACGGACTTTCGCGATCACATTGGTACTGCTCGCGGCCATCGCTTGGACCGGCCTGACCACTGCTGCGGTTGTCACCACCCCCAAGAATCAGGAATCCGCGGAAGACACCGAAACACCAGCCAACGAAACTCCGGAAGCAACTGCCCCGGCCCCGGCGCCAGAGGCCGCTACTGCCGCGCCCTCGGCAAGTCCCGAATCCAAACCACCGGATGCAGTGTCAGCAGTTGCCCCAGCCCAACTTGCCGCGTGGCAGCGACTAACTCCGCAAGAGCTGGCGGGCGCCGGCCTGTTTAAGAGGCAAGGCTGCATGGGCTGTCATCCGGGACCTGGCCAAAAAGGCATTGGTCCCGACTTAACCAAGCTTCCCGCCGAGCATCGCAACGTAGCTTGGCTGGTGCCGCACTTCAAAAATCCATCGCAAATGGTTCCCGGCAGCGTGATGCCGCCCGTGGACTTGCCGGACGCCAATCTCAATGAGCTCGCCCTGCTTGTCCTGACACTCACGCCCCGGAATGAGCAGGCCCTGCTGTCCGCACCGGACTTTGCGACGCAGGGCGCGATGGTCTACCAAAAGAATCACTGCGACGCCTGCCATCAAATCAAAGCTGTCGGCTCTACTCTCGGTCCGGCGCTCGATGGCGTCGGCCTGCGCCACAACCGGGCTTGGCTTGAAAAACATTTCGCCGATCCCGCCGGCGTCACTCAAGGCAGCATTATGCCGCCTTACAAGTTCAATCCCGAGGACCTGGACGCAATCTGCAAGTACCTGCTGCAGCTGCCCAAGGGCGCTTAGCGCCGCGCACGCGGCCATCCCCTGCAAGGCGGTGATGATCTCTAGCGAACGGGCACGACGTCCAAACCTTCGATCGCCTCATAGTCCTTAAAATCCGTAGTCACGAGAGGACAGTTCCATCGGCGGGCGGCTGAGGCAATCCAGGCATCCGCAGTCTGGATTCTCTGCCCAGCACGACGGCATCGGTCTACGATTTCGGCCCAGACCTCGCACGTATGCTCGTCCGCGTAAAGGGTGAGGCATAGCGTCAAATGCTGTCTCAGGGCTGTGCGGCGAGACGCGCCCCAATCGTTTGCAATAGGCCATAACAGCAACTCAGCTCTAGTCATGAACGAAATCACCAGCTGATACTGGGCCACAATATCGAGGCAGGTCTGCCGCATCTGATGATTCCGGTTGAACAGAATCGACACGACATTTGTGTCGAGAAGCAGGACATTCATCCGCAGTCGGTTTGGACTTCGGAATGCTGATTGCGAAGCTTCCGAATCAGATCGTTAAACGCATCCACATCAGAGGGATCGCCGTCGTCTAACGGAGCGAAGTCGAGCACCTGCGGCTTTAGCCCGGGGATGGATACCCTCTGCTCAGGCAGATTTCGCGGATCTACAACCCTTGCCCTAGTTCCAGTGTATCGGAAAATCGGTAGTGGGCTACTTTGAAAAAAGTCCCTGTATTCTTAGCATATTCGGATGTTCCTCGGCTTCGTCATAAGTACCATACTACGTTCCTTTGGCCCGGCAGGCACGAATTTCTGGAGATGTTCAAGCGAAGGCTTTCTCGACGCAGACGGCTCAGTTCGTCACGCTGAAGTTCTGTCTTGGTCATCCACTATTGAGGGAATCGGCCAGAAAGAACGCGCTCCTGTGGAAGTTTCAGTGGGCGGGACCTCAAGCAAGTGACACCCTTACGTTAAACTACCAATATCGCTTGGAAGGCGAACTCCAGGAGTGGATGGATCCTTAGAACGCACGCCGCTTTTTCTAACCTTCGTGCCGGGGCTTCCAAAACCACCGCAGACCAAAATGCCCACTAAGGAGAAAATCGCTACAAACTCGGCTTG
>Ga0302326_10025618_pt1 | contig 11954 bp, 13 predicted proteins | sample Palsa_T0_3_FD_202264 | JGI IMG/M metagenome (GOLD analysis project Ga0302326, IMG submission 202264) | Peat permafrost microbial communities from Stordalen Mire near Abisko, Sweden - Palsa_T0_3 | ecosystem: Environmental > Terrestrial > Soil > Palsa > Peat permafrost | place: Sweden: Abisko... | reverse complement strand
CAGTGCAAACCGAATGTTCGGAGTTTTCGAATTCAGGCGAGCAATGGTTAACGCATCCTCGGAGAAATCCCTCAGGGGCCAAACAGGCTGCGGAAAAACCCTTTGGTAGAAGCGAATTGGAAAGGTAGAACCGCAGAGGCTAAAGCCCAACGCTGATTTTTATTGCACTTACGGCACGACTGAAGTCGTGCCCTGACACTTCTGGGCTCAACCGGTAGTTTCTCCGCAACCTGTAAAGCCCAGCAAATTGAGGGACATCAGGCGGCACGGCTAAGCCGTGCCCTTTCAAAACGGCCGTTCGCCGGCAAAGCGGCAATTCGCCGGCTGAGGCAGAGGCGCGTTACGGCAAGACTTTCAAGATGTGGAGATAGAGAACGATGTTGATGAGAACGGAAACGGCCAGAAGACCGAGGGCGATGAGGGCGAAAACGTTGACCTTGTTGCCCACCACTTTCAGGTCTTCGAGCAGTTCCTGTTGCTCCAGGGTGTTGCGGTCGGTGGCTTCGCGCACCATTTCCAGCTGGTCTTCGACCCGCTTCAGCGAGGAGTTCTGCTCCACCACCTGGTCGCGCAGTTCTTTGTGCTGCGTCTGCAGCTCCACAAGTCCGTCTTCAATGGGGGCGAGATTGACCGGCGGCGGAGGCGGCGCGGGGTGGTGATGCGGAGTGATCATGTTGGCGACGGCGGTGGCGATGTTTCCGTCGAGCAGGGGCAGAATCTTTTGCACAAACGGCAGCGCAGAACGAAGGGCGCCCAAGGCGCGGGCGATTGCGGAAGGGCCGTCGGACGGATCGGGGGCAAAGTTGATGGATAGGGCGCGGCCTGGGGGTGGGGCGCCAAAAGGGCGCTGCTGATCGCCGGTGGAGCCGGGTAGAGCTGCCGGACTGCCGGCACCGGTGGGCAGAGGCGAACCGACAGCGCGCGGACGGGCCTCCTGGGGGCCGGTTGCCCGTAGCCCTTCGTCGCCTGGCCGGTTTGAGCCGATATTCTGCGCGTCGCCCATGGACTTCCTTCTGCAACCACTATATAGAATTCTTCCAGTATCAGGGACTTCCGCAGTGTGGACTCCTGCTCGGCACGGCGTCGGTCCCGCAGAAGTGGAAACGAATTGGGGCTTGGCTTTCATGGCGAAAGGTAGCCGTGAAGACGGCTTTTCGCATCCCTATACTTAGTCTCAAGAGAACTTGATTTCAGGAGAAACATGTGGACCCAGTTGTAGCTCGTACCCTGCGCAGCCTGCAGCGCAACATTCTGGCCGGCATCATCACCACCGGACCCCTGCTGGTGACCTACCTGATCTTCAGCTTTTTGCTGGGCGTACTGGCCAAGGTGGGCTTGCCGGTGGTTTGGCTGCTGGCGGCAATCTTCCCCGGAGACTGGATCCACGAGCCGTGGGTGCAGTTTCTGCTGGCGGTGGTGCTGACCCTGGCGTTTTTGTACCTGGTGGGCCGGGTGACCTCGGAGGTGGTGGGGCGCCAGGCGCTCCGGATCTTTGAGCGCTCGCTGGCGCGGCTGCCGTTTGTGGCCAAAATCTATAACTCGGTGCGCAAGCTGATTGACTCCATGATGGCCAAGGACGATACGGCCCAGCGGGTGGTGCTGGTGGAGTTTCCCATGCCGGGACAGCGGGCCCTGGGGTTCCTGACGCGCACGCTGATCGATTCCGCCAGCGGCCAGGTGCTTGCCGCGGTGTTGTTGCCGAATGCCATCAATCCCATGTCGGGGCTGCTGCAGATTATGCCCATTGAGCGCGTGCAGGAGACCAATCTGACCATGGAGCAGGCCATGAGCATGCTGATGACCGGCGGGGCGGTGGGGCCGGAGGAGATCCTGTTTACGCGGCCGGTTGCGGTGGAAGAATCGACGGTGGAGCTAGTGTCGGATGAGCCGTTGATTTCGGCGGCGGAGAACGATGAGGCGCGGGAAATGCAGATGCGGGAGTCGGAGATGTCGAATACGGATGGGCGCGGTCATCGAGGAAATAGGTAAGGAAATCGAGTGAGAAGCTACGCCGCTTTCGGCCTCGGCTTGACCTTCGATAGGGACTTGTCTTTGGCGGCAACCCAAAGATCGTGATCCATTTGCAGTCCGAGCCAGAGCTGAGGGGAAGTACCAAAATACCTGCTGAGGCGCATGGCTGTATCCGCTGTGATTGACCGTTTTCCGCGCACCAGATCGTTCACTCGCGGCGCGGAGACGTGGAGGTCCTTGGCCAGCCGGTAGCTGGAAAGTCCGAGGGGCTCCATGAACTCCGTCTTGAGGATGTCGCCGGGATGGATCGAGTATGCGAACGGGATCTTCTTCATGACGCCTCCTAGTGATAATCGACAATCTCAACGTCGTATGCGTCGCCTTCCGACCAAACGAAGCAAATGCGCAACTGATCGTTGATACGAATGCTGTGCTGACCCTTTCTGTCCCGGCCTAGCTGCTCAAGGCGGTTGCCGGGAGGAGCTTCAAGGTCGGACAGTTGAAGCGCGCGTCGCAGGATGAAGAGCTTTTTGAGTGCAGTCTTGCGGATATTCGCCGGGATGCGGTGGCTCTTGCCGGTTTCCCAGAGCAGTCGCGTATCGGCGTCCGCAAAGCTCCTGATCACTTGGGCATGATAACGCGACTCGTTAAGAACGGCAAGCGTTAAGAGGCGGCTTCCTACTCGACTGGCTGCTCATCCGCCAGCTCTTCGCCCGCGTGCTCGCTTTCGGCAGTGATCTCGCGCAGGCTGACGTGCTCGAACTGGGCCCAGATCAGGCCTACCGGAATAATGCTGAGGAAGGTGATCACGAGCAGGGCAGCGGCACACGCCGTGGCCGCTTCCGGCGTTGCGCCTAAGACGCCGATGATGGCCACGACGACAAGACCGATCTGCGAGAACCAGCCGAGGACGGGAAGCTGGATGATGCTTGCGCCGCCGCTGGCGATCATGAGCAGAACGGTCTTGGGCGCGGAGATGGCGGCCAGTTGCGGGCTGGCGACGAAGGCCGCGCAGCCATCGTAATAAGCGTAGGCGATGATCATCCACATGCCCAGGGACAGTCCGGCTGTGGTCGCGAAATCGGCGAAGGAGCGCATGGTGTCAAGCCCGGCGCGAAAGGCGCGAATTTTATTGGCGACGGCCTGGCCCAGGTTTTTCGAAATGGGAGAGAGGGCGCGCTCAGAGAACGCGGCGACGGCTCCGCCGGCCCAGCGGATGGCGATCATGAAGAGGGCGCCGAAGAAGGTGAGCGCGAGCCCTCCGAAACGCGCGAAGAGCACGGCCAGGTCGCGATGATTGACCGCCAGCTTGGCCAAAGGGCCGGAGTGGGCCGTGGCGCGGAGGATTTCTTCGGTTGGCACCCAGATCATGGCTACGGAAAAGATGAGCGCCATGGAGCCGGCGTCAAAGAGGCGCTCCACAATGTAGACGGCGATCTGCGAACTGAGCGGCTGGCTGGTCTTTTTGGCGACCAGGTAGGGGCGCACCAGGTCGGCAACGCGGCCAATGAGCGCAACAGCGGTGAAGCCCATGACCTGCGTGCCCACCAGGGAGAACAGAGCAACCGACTTGTTGTGCCGCATGAGCAGCGCCCAGCGGATACCGCGAATGACGTAGGCCAGATAGACGCAGAGAACGGCGACGCCGAACCTTCGCCAGTCGGCCAAGGCTATCTGGGAGCGGAGTAGGCCAAAGTCGAAGTGGCTTCGGCTTCGACCCCAGAACAGGAGGGCAACCAGGGCGACGAGCACAACCAGGCCCAGAATCAAATGGTTCTTCTTCAAGCGTTCTCCGGTCCGCGCGTGAAAATGGAGCGGCCTTATCGATTCTATAGGGTTGGCGGCCAATCTCTACCCAAGAGCTCCGGGGACTGAAGGGGATTGGTCTACTAGCGGCGGAAAACCTCTCCCAATGGCCAGAAGTGCTTGGGATGACTTTACAGGCTGCGGGAAAACTCACTCCGAGAGGCAAGAAGTGTCAGGGCACGACTTCACCGGCTGTTCTGGGGCCTCCCGGCCCTCAGAGGGCTCGCCAGACCGGGAATTCCGGGTTGCTGCGTCGTCTGTGAGAACTGCGGGGTAGTTTCAGATTGAATGCGTTGGTTTTCGATCTTTAAGTTGACTGGTTCGAAGCGTGGGATTCATGGCAATGGCATCAAATCCCGGCATACCACGCATAACCGCCTTCCGGGGCCGCGGAGCCCAGACCTTTGCCGAAGCTCTTCATCGAGTCGGTCACCGTCAACCGGGTAATGTACTTCACGCTCTTGTAACCCAGTTGGCGCGGCACGCGTAAGCGCAGCGGTCCGCCGAACCCCAGGGGAAGATCGCCGTTATTCATCCCCATGGTCAGCAGCGTCTGCGGATGCAGCGCGTCCGCCATGTCGATGCTGTCCCACCAGTCACTGTCGATCGAGAAGTAGGCCACATAACGCGCCTGCGGCAACGGCCCCACTTCGTTCAGAACCTCATGCAGCGGTGTCCCAATCCACTCCGCGATATACGACCAGCCTTCTTCGCACACCACTTCGGTGATCTGGCTGCGCACGGGCAGACTCTTCAGATCGGAAAGTGAAAATGAACCCGGGCGCGCCACCATTCCATCCACCGCCAGCCGCCAGTCCGAGAACCCTCCAGTCTGCATCCGCTTGAACGCATCGTTCGGAGGCGCAATCGCGTTGGCGAAGGGCGACTTCGAAATCATGCTGCGAGGAAACTCGCGCGCCAGCGAGTGCCTGGTCAAAATTCGCTGCGCCGCATAGTCCAGCGTCTCGCCGGGACCGTAGACTCCGCAGTGATCGGGCGGAATCAGTCCGTAGCGCCGCGCCACGCGATCGGCCACGGCCAGGCCTCCAACACCTGCGACAGCAGCCAGGCCGGTAGTGATGAGCCGGCGGCGTGAAATTTTGCTCATACGCGCTCCCGTCGTGCCGTCACGCGGCCGGTGATCATTCCCCGCATGAGGCGTTTGAATCCTCCCAGATAAACCATCGCAACGTGCACGATCAGAAAGATTACGAGAAATCCGGTAATGAAGAGATGCAGCGTGCGCGCGGATTGCCGGCCGCCCAGCACGTCCACCGCCATGGGGAACGCAGAATCGAACGCGGGAGATAACGCCAGGCCCGTCCAGATCACCAGCGGAAACAGGACGAAGATCACCGCCAGATACGCCATCCGCTGCATCGCGTTGTACGAGTGTGCGTCCGCTTCATCCAGCGGCGCGCGGCGAATATACTTCGCCATCACTCCCCACAACGCCCGCCACGTTCGATCGGACTTTCCCGGAAGCAGGTTCTTCCGGAAGTGCCCGGTCCACAGGCTCGTGAGTCCGTACATCAGCCCCGTCAGCACCAGCACCCAAGCCGCCTGAAAATGCAGAGACCGGCTCCAGCCATTCGCGTCCGGCATCCCAAAGCTGTATCCGGTGGGAACTGTCCCTCGCGAAGAAGGAATCGGAATCGTGAACCACGGGCGCATCATCACGTTGCCCGTTTCGCCCCAATAGAACCGCGGGTGAGAAATCACGATCTCGCCGCCGCTGACGAGCAGCGCAAAGAAGGCGAACACGGTGATCCAGTGCGTCACACGCACCACCGCGGAATGACGGGGAGTCCGGGTAGTAAGAGGAGCGCTGGTGGTTGACACACGCGCAGGATAACACACCGCGAATGCCGCCGCATCATTCCCTGAGCCGTCCCAACCCGAACTGTCGGCACCGCACGCACCCCACCGCCAACGTCAGGTCGACTCAGCACACAGGTACATCTCAATCCCTCTGGCTGCCATCTATTCCATCTGAGCAAAGAGTTTTACCTGCCTGCAGGAAGTTGGCAGCGATGAGGTCGAATTGAAACATCCACCCTGTTCAGAAATTGAGCTTGAAGAACCGCAGCCATTCGTCCCGGACCATCTCGATCGCTTTCCCGGCGCCAACGATCAAAGCGTATCGAGACGTACTTTCGTCAAATCCGCCGGAGCGCTTGGCGTTGCCGTGGCAGCGGGTCTTCCCCGCCTTGCCGCCGCGCAGGCCGCGCATCAAGCCGAAGCCACTACCGTAAAACGCATCGACGTATCGCTGAATGTCAACGGCAAAACCCAACAACTCAATCTCGACACGCGCACCATGTTGCTCGACGCGTTGCGCGAGCACATGGACCTGACCGGCAGCAAGAAGGGATGCGACCACGGCCAGTGCGGCGCATGCACCGTTCTGATCGACGGCCGGCGCGTCAACAGTTGCCTGACGCTGGCTGTCGCCGTCGCCGGTGCGGAGATCGTCACAGTCGAAGGCCTCGCCAAAGGAGACGACCTGAGTCCGGTTCAGCAGGCATTCATGGATCACGACGGATTCCAGTGCGGCTACTGCACCCCAGGCCAGATTTGTTCCGCAACCGCTTTGATTGAAGAGGCCGGCAAGGGCCAGTTGAGCCAGGTCTCCTGGCGCACCGGCAAGACGACGCACCCTGAAATTTCCGACGACGAAATTCGCGAGCGCATGAGCGGCAACATCTGCCGTTGCGGAGCCTATCCCAATATCGTGGCCGCTGTGCGCACCGCGCTCGGCAAGGGGGCCTCTGCATGAACCCATTCGACTATCGAAGAGCGGCCTCGGCTGAAGAGGCCATCCGGCACATCGGCACGCACGGCGCGAAGTTCCTCGGCGGTGGAACCAATCTCATTGACCTGATGAAGCTCGATGTCGAGCAACCCGCCATGCTCGTCGACATCACGAAACTTGACCTTGCAAAGGTCGTGCCCACCACGAATGGCGGTCTGATGATCGGCGCCCTCGTCCGCAACAGCGATCTGGCCAACCACCCGCAAGTGGTCGAGCGTTATCCATTGTTGTCCCAGGCCCTGCTCAGCGGAGCTTCACCGCAGCTTCGCAACATGGCCACAACCGGAGGAAACCTCCTGCAACGCACACGCTGCTATTACTTCAACGACACCGCGTTTCCCGCGTGCAACAAGCGCGTTCCGGGCAGCGGATGCGCCGCCATTCAGGGCTTCAATCGCATCCACGCCATACTGGGCCAAAGCGATCATGGACCCACGAGTGGCGAGTCCTGCATTGCCACTAATCCTTCAGACATGAACGTCGCTCTGGCAGCCCTCGGCGCTACCGTGCATATTCAGAACTCCAAAGGCAAGCATTCAATGCCCATTTCCGCATTTCATCGTCTTCCCGGTTCAACGCCGCAACTCGACACGAATCTGCAACCGGACGAACTTATCGTTGCCGTCGAACTGTCTGCTCCCCTCTTCGCGAAAAATTCCTCGTATCTCAAGGTTCGCGATCGTCAGAGCTACGCCTTCGCGCTCGTCTCTGTTGCCGCCGGTCTCGAAATGGATGGCGACACGATCAAGTCCGCCGGCTTGGCCCTGGGCGGCGTCGCTCACAAACCCTGGAGATCGCTTGAAGCGGAGCAGTCGATGGCGGGCGCAACGCCCAGCCGGCAGTCGTTCGAGAAGGCAGCGGACCTCGTGCTCTTCCGCGCCAAGGGCTACGAGCACAATGGCTTCAAAATTCAACTCGCGAAACAAAGCATCGTGCGGGCGCTTACATTGGCAGCGCGCGGCACAAATGCAGGAGTGGAAGCATGACGAGTGTCGCGTTGCCCCAGAATGCCCCGAGCATTGCCTCGGACGCCGCCAGGCCCGCGCCGATCCAATTGCGCACCCGCTACGATGCCCGCGCCAAGGTCACGGGTGCGGCGAAATACGCTGCCGAATTCAAAACGCCCACTGACGTGGCGTACGCCTATATCGTGCAAAGCACCATCTCCAGCGGCCGCCTCACATCCATCGATCAGGCGGCCGCGGAGAAGTCATCCGGAGTGCTTGCCGTGATCACGCCCTTCAACGCTCCCAAGCTCCCCGCGGCAAGCCCGCAGCCGCCGGCGCGGCGCCATGTCACGGTGCTGCAGGAGCGCGATGTCTTCTATAACGGCCAGCCCATTGCCGTAGTCGTCGCGCGTTCGCTTCCCGAGGCCATGCAAGCCGCCAGCCTGCTGCATATCCACTACCAGCAGACGCCGACCAAGCTCAAATTCAAAGACCGCTTGGGCGAAGCGAGGCCGCCCAAGTCGCCCGGCCGCGAGCCGGCGACCCAGACGCGCGGAGACCTGGCCGCGGCGATGGCCAAAGGAACGGTGACGGTGGAGCAGACCTATACCACTCCCTACCAGCACCATAATCCCATGGAGCCGCACGCCACGCTGGCATGGTGGGAGGGTGACAAACTCACCGTGCATGACAGCACCCAGTACATCGCCGGCGACCGCGTGACCATCGCGCGCACGCTCGGCATTCCCGCCGACAATGTTCATCTCGAATGCCCTTACACCGGCGGCGGATTCGGCTGCAAAGGCTCCACGTGGTCCCATGTGATTCTCGCCGCCATGGCCGCGAAGGTGGTTCAAAAGCCGGTGAAGCTCGCCCTCGATCGTCCGCAAATGTGGGGACCTGTCGGTGGCCGCCCCACCACCGTCCAGCGCATCAATCTGGCGGCAACGCAGGATGGAAAGATAACCGGAGTTGAACACAACGTCATCGTTCACACTTCCGTGATGGAGGACTTTCTCGAGCCGTCCGCGGACCAGACTCGCATGTTGTACGCGAGCGAGGCCTGCGAAACATCGCACAAGATGGTGGACATGAATCTCGGCGTGGCCACCTTCATGCGCGCCCCCGGCGAATCGACTGGGACAGCCGCACTTGAGACCGCGATGGACGAGCTCGCCGTCGCTCTGAAAATGGATCCGGTGCAATTGCGGCTTGTCAACTATGCGGAGAAGGACCTCGGCAGCGACAAGCCCTGGTCCAGCAAACACCTCCGCGCATGTTATGAACAGGCAGCTGCGCGTTTTGGCTGGTCGAAGCGCAATCCTCAGCCGTCCGCCATGCGTGAGGGCAACAAGCTTATTGGCTGGGGAATGGCGACTGCCACTTACCCGGCGAATCGCTCGGCAGCCCAGGCGCTGGTGCGCATTCTGCCCAACGGCCATGCATTCGTTGCGTGTGGCTCGCAGGAACTTGGAACCGGCACGTACACCATCATGGCTCAGACCGCCGGCGATACGCTCGGCATCGATCCCGCATTCGTAGAGGCTAAGCTGGGTGACTCCACTCTGCCCAAGGCTCCGGTCTCCGGCGGCTCGCAGTCCGCGGCCAGCATTGGGCCCGCGATTGAAGCCGCAGCCATGCAGGTAAAGCTCAAGGTGGCGCAGTTGGCCATCAGCGACCCCAAGTCGCCGCTGCACGGAGCCGCAGTCGCAGACATCTCTTCACGCGGCGGCAAGCTCTTCCTCAGCAGCGCGCCCGGCAAGTTGGAATCGTATGCAGACATCCTCAGCCGCAATGGCGGCCAGCCTGTCGAAGCAATGGGCTCCGCGGAGCCTGGCGAAGAACAAACGGCCCTGAGCACACACTCCTTCGGCGCCGTCTTCGCCGAGGTCGCCGTCGATCGCGACACGTTGATGGTAGAAGTGCGCCGCATTGTCGCCACGTACGACATCGGCACGCTGATGAACAACACCACGGGCATCAATCAGCTTGAGGGAGGAATCGTATGGGGAGTCAGCTTTGCTCTTCATGAGGAGTCGCATCTCGACGACACCTATGGGCGCTACGTGAACGCCAACCTTGCCGAATACCACATCCCCGTCAACGCGGACATCGGCAAGCTCGACGTCACGGTCCTGAACATTCCCGACACCAAGTTCAACCCGCTCGGCGCTCGCGGCATCGGTGAGATTGGCATAACCGGCACGGCAGCCGCTGTCGGCAACGCAATCTTTCACGCCACCGGCAAACGTGTCCGGGACTTCCCCATCACCCTCGACAAACTGCTGAACGCGTAACTCTCGACGGCACGATGGTTCGAAGAACCGGGAGGAATCCGATTCCCGCTTTCAAGTAAGCGTAAGCCAATTCAACTTCTCTGCGCTTTGGGCGGAGACACGAGAATCGGGAGCAGCGCCGATACGGCCATGATTACCGCAATCATATGCAGGCCGCCGCGGTAGGATCCGCTGGACTCACGGAGGTGCGCGAAGAGCAGCGAGCCGAATGCGCTCGCACAACCCCATGCGGTCATCATGAGGCCGTAGATCGGGCCTACGTTCTTCGAGCCGAAGTAGTCGGCCGTGAAAGCCGGCATGGTGCCGAAGCCGCCCCCATAGCACATCAGGATGATGAACGACAGAGACGTTAGAACCGCAACAGACGTTGTGTCGGGCAGAATCCAGAACAGAAATACCTGCGTCACGTACATGGCCGTAAAGGTCCATCGCCGGGTGATCGCGTCCGAGATTGAAGCCCAGAAGATTCGCCCTACTGCGTTGCCGATGCTGGCAATGCCGACCATGGCCCCGGCCACGATTGCGCTCGCCTTGGCGAGTTCCTGAAAGATTGGCGACTCCTGCGAGATAAGCGAGATGCCTGCCGAGGTGTTCAGAAACAAGAGCGCCCAAAGCGCCCACCACTGCCACGTGGTTAACGCACCGCCGAGCGTGTAATCGACTGCGGCACGCTGCTTCACTTGCGTTGTGCTTGGAACCCACCCGGCCGGCCTCCAGCCGTCTGGCGGGTTCTGCATGAAATAGCCGGTGGCCATGGTGACCAGCAAATACGCAACTCCCAGATATGCAAATGTCTGTAACACTCCCACATGCTGAATGAGACGTGTCGCTACCGGGGCAGTTACCAGCGCGCCTGCTCCAAAGCCGGCTACCGCAATGCCCGTAATAAGTCCCCTTCGATCGGGGAACCACTTCACCAGGACAGCGATCGGGACGATGTAACCAAATCCCAATCCGATTCCGCCGATGAGCCCATAACTCAGATAGAGCCACCAAAGCCTGTTGGCCGAGAAGCTAGCCAGGAAGACACCGAGGCCGTAGAGGAACCCACCTGTAAGCGCAACAATGCGCGGTCCTTTCTTATTGAGCCACAAACCGCCTATGAAAGCGGAAATGCCCAGGACGAAAACGCAAATCGTGAAAGTAAGTGTTACCTGCGAGATAGTCCAGTTGAACTGTCTGGCGAGAGGTATCCTGAAGACGCTCCATGCGTAAACAGCGCCAAGAGCCATTTGCATCAGAAAACCCGCTGCCGCGAGCCCCCAGCGATTCGTATGCGGCATTTATTTCCTCCAAGGCAGTTCTGGCAATTGCTTCAATGCTTATTTGCAGTTTCCGCGTAACGTGAGCTGATTACCCAAAGCCTCAAGAAATCTGTTGATGAACGCGACACTCCTGCGCAGTTCCTGATGGCGGAATTGCCCCAGAAGCGAGAGCAGTCCCGGTGGCTCGATGACCGGCTTCTCGTAGCATCCGAGCGTTTCACCGGCTGCATTGGTGACACATTGCAGCACCTCCGGATTGATCGCGCCAAGCATCTTGCCGAGGGTCATCGCGTTGCGTGACTGAATTGGAATACTAGTACGCAAACGACAGATTGGTAAATCCTTTTCGTCCAGCCCCCGCGATATTATCGTTAATTCTTTGTTACAGGGGTGGCCCAATCAAAAACGAGGTTGTCTGGCTGTTGAGGGATGCCATGAAGGCTTACAGCGCCCCGCCTTCGGGCAGGCAGCGGAATTCGCTCGAATAAATGACGAAGCGGGGGCCGCGGAGGAAACCGACAAGAGTCAGCCCCAGTTCCCTGGCGAGTTTGACCGCCAGGCTGGAAGGCGCCGACACCGAAGCCAGGATAGGGATCCCCGCCGCCAGCGCCTTCTGAACAATCTCAAAGCCGCCCCTGCCGCTCACCAGCATCACGTGCCGGGATAGAGGCAACCGGTTTTCGAGAAGCGCCCACCCGGCAATTTTGTCCACTGCGTTGTGCCGGCCAATGTCTTCGCGCAGCGCCCGCCCATCCTGATCTCAAGCGGCTCTTGGGCTGCAAGGGAGTCCTGAACCGAGCGCACCGCCCCGCGATCCCATTCAGTTACCTCCGTTAGCTCGACACTTCGCTCT
>Ga0302326_10025617_pt1 | contig 11954 bp, 17 predicted proteins | sample Palsa_T0_3_FD_202264 | JGI IMG/M metagenome (GOLD analysis project Ga0302326, IMG submission 202264) | Peat permafrost microbial communities from Stordalen Mire near Abisko, Sweden - Palsa_T0_3 | ecosystem: Environmental > Terrestrial > Soil > Palsa > Peat permafrost | place: Sweden: Abisko... | reverse complement strand
CCATTACGACTTCAAACGCGGTTCGTCGATCCACGAGCATTTACACCCTCAGGAAGAAGTCTACGAGGTCATCGAAGGGGAACTTGAACTGACCATTGATGGCGTCACGCAGGTGGCTCGACCGGGCATGGTGGGGATTGTGCCGAGCAATGTGCGCCACTCGGTCAAAGCTCTAACCGATGGCCGGGCCATCATCGTTGACTATCCGTTGAGGCGAGAGATGGGCGAGAAGCGCTCGTAGCTTTGATTGGAGGCTCTATGAGCAATCAACACCAGAAAGCGATCTTCATCACTGGCAGTTCTTCAGGCTTGGGTCGAGCTACCGCGAAACTGTTTGCGGCGAAGGGATGGAAGGTCATCGCCTCCATGCGCGACCCAAATGAGGAAAGGAACTGGCGAAGACCGCTGGCGTAACATTGATTGCGCTGGACATTACTGAGGCTCAAAAAATCGAGCGTGTGGTGCAGGAAGTTGTAGGATCAGTCGGGGTCGATGTGGTTTTTAATAATGCCGGATATGGTCTCGCAGGCGCACTTGAAGGGCTGACCGATGAACAAATCCATCGCATGGTCAACACAAACATGTTGGGGGCGATCAGAACAACGAAGGCTTTCATCCCATATTTCAGACAAAAGAGAGCCGGATTGTTCATCAATACGACGATCGGTTGGCGGACTACTGACGGTTCCTCTCAACTCGATCTATCACGCGATGAAATGGGCGCTTGAAGGCTGGAGCGCAAGCATGGCTTTTGAGTTGAACCAATTCGGAATCGGCATCAAGACCCTAGAACCGGGTGGCATGAAAACGGATTTCTTCACACGATCTTTCGATACTGGTCGGCATCCTGCCTACGACGCACTGGTGAACAAAGTGATGAGCGTCGCTACCGACCCCAAACAGATGGCGACCTACTCTTCCCCTGACCAGATCGTCGAGGTAGTGTACGAAGCTGTCACAGACGGAAAAGATCAACTCCGCTATATTGCTGGTGCGGATGCAAAACCGATGTATGCAATGCGCTTGCAGCTTGGTGACGAGGCGTTCCGTAAAGCGATAGCTCAGTAGTTTGTTGGCGATGCGCAAGAAGCGGCTTAGCTCTCACACCCACCGTCACGATTCCATCAACGCTCTCTTAGGAACCGCTAGAGCCTTGAGTCTCTTGTCACTCGTTCGGGGTTGGGCCTAGCATTACGTTCAACTGCCGGTACTAGCCCAGACTTCATATCTAGGGGGAACACGAAGTCAGGGTTCTTGCGTGCTGTGATCTGCGTCACAGCACGCTCTCTCTTCCGAGCATTGCGCTGACCAGCGTGCCTGTTACGGAGCGGGATTTATTACGGGTGGTCATTCGCAGAGCAACTGCCGCAACCCCGATGAACGGGCAGGTGCCTCTGCAAGCTACGGTTCAAGGTCTCCTCTCCGCATACATCAATGCGATCAATACTTGGACCGTCACCGAGAACCCCACCGGCTCCGACTGCGCCACGTATGTGGGCATCGTTCCCCCCGGACCTTGCCCTGCCGGCTCGATTCAGATAACGGACGCCGACGATCTGACCGTGACCCACTTCGCGCCCAGCACGCCGGGTACGTACCACGTGAATGCGGAGTGGGAGGATTTCGTCAATTTCAGTGGTCCACCAGCTGCCATCAAGACCGGAAGGTCAGTCATCACCGTTGGTCCCTGAGTTCGAGTTCATTGCTATTACTCGGAACGCTTACTTTGGGCCGGCACGCTGGGAAGAAATGCCACTTCGCAAAACTCGTCGTCACGGGGCAAAAGAAGGGCGTAATCGATGGCTTGCAGAAGGACATCCAGGTCTTCCAGGTTTGACTTTTGCAGATAGCTTATCGCGCCGTCTCTCCTCAATCTCGTTTCATTACTCATAGGCAGACCGCTGAGGGCAATTACCGGAATTGTTTTTGTCGCGCGATCTGCTTTCAAGGCACGAAGGACTTCTACACCACCAAGTTTCGGCAGTAACATATCGAGCAGAATGACATCCGGCCTTATGCTGCGCGCAAGGCGCAAAGCCTCCTCGCCATCGCCGGCGAGTTCAACTCGATAGCCGGAGGAAGTGAGTACTTTCTTGAATGCGATTTGGAGGTGAACGTTATCGTCTACTAAAAGGATCGTCAGCATGTGAATAGGGTTCCTCGCTTGATAAAAGTCTGTGTTGGGTTTACAACATTTAGATCCCGGTTACTCGTCAAAACGTAACTCACCGCGCGAGACATCCAGCGCCTTCTTAATGGCAAAGAGCAGGGTGCCGTCTTCCACGGGTTTTTGAAAAAAGGCTGCCGCTCCCGCGTTCAGAGCTCGGTCGCGATTACCGGCCAATTCGCGGCCTGTCAGTACAATCACTGGAATGTGCGACAGACGGTCGTTCTTGTGCAATCGATCCATCACGACGAATCCATCTCCGGCGGGCAGTCCGAGATCAAGAAGCACCAGGTCGGGTCTTTCAGCTATCAGAGCGGCGGTAGCCGAAATGGCATCCTCGGCAAGCACCACCTCGTAACCGTTCGCTCGCAGACGGATGCTCAGTCCTTTTCTTATTGTGAAGTTGTCGTCGACAACCAATATTTTCGTCTTGTCCATTTTAGGTCTCCAGTTTAGAAACACGTTAGATTTTGGTTCGTATTTTGCTTGCAGCGGGCGCAGCCCCGTCCAGCGCGGTGTCTAGCACTGAGCGAATTGTGCTGGCATTCTCCAAGATGATGCTGACATACTCGCGTTGTTCGCCCGTCAATTTACCTGCCAGCCCATCGACTAAGATGTTTCCAAATTGATGGATACAGGCAAGAGCATTTCGCAATTCGTGAGACAAGTAGGCAGGGAGGTCTGCGATGCGCTGTGTGGGTTTCGTCATACAACTCCTTGGTTACACAAGGCAGGTTTTTTCATTCTCGCGGGTTCTCCCAGGGTTTGCCGAATGACCGCCAAGAGTTGGTCATCATCCACGGGTTTCTGGAGAAAGGCCTTCGCTCCTGATTCCAAAGCGCGCTTCTGGTTTTCCAGACCGTGGCGAGCCGAGACCACGATGACTGGGATGACAGCGAGCGATGGAATCATCTTGAGCCTTTCCATTACCAGAAAGCCGCCGCCGGCCGGCATCCCGAGGTCAAGAAGAATCAAGTCTGGCTCGCTTCTTCGTGCCTCAGCCACACCGGAGAACGCATCGCCGGCAAGGCAAGTATCGTACTGGTTGGCCTTGAGGCGCAGATTCATACCTTGCTGAACATCCCGATCATCATCGACGATTAAAATCTTCTTGTTAGGCATTTACCACCATTCTTGATGAGGTTTCTACGTCTATAAGTTCCTGAATTCCAGCGCCCAACCGCTCCAGATGCTCCTCTATGGATTCCGTCGATTTTCGCTTGACCGGTGGAAGGAACTGGTACGAAGTTGAGACCGTCAGGCCAGCTCGCTGGACATGCTCTTGCAATCGTTCCCGTATCCTCTTGCTAATTGCCTCACCGCCAATCGAGTCCGTGAGGGCTATAACAAAGAAGAGTTCTACACCTCCTGCGGCCCCCATCTTCGGCAGCAGAACGTCCAGATCGGAGTGCAAACAATGCTGCAGAACTTCACGAACCCCGTGAGATTGTTCCGCACGCACATCATCGGAAAGCCAGCCGCTCTGTGAGCCGATTTCCGTTACCACGATTGCGACAGGCCGGTCTGCACGTACTTCCTTACTGAATGCCGGGGAAATCAGGTTAGGCAAAGAGAAAATCGGCAAGGTCACGGAAAAGACTGCGCCTTGCCCCAGAGCGCTCTTTGCCCAGATTTGTCCCCCCTGTCGCGTCACCAGCTCTTTGCAGATGTACAGCCCCAAACCAAGGCCGTTTCGACCTTCCAGGGAAGGATCTGATGTCTGGAAGAGACGTTCAAAAATCCGCTCGGTCATGTCCGGGCTGATGCCGCATCCCGAGTCTGAGACTTCCAGAACGACAAGACGTGGATCCTTGTCGAACACGCGAGCTTGAACCTTTATCTCACCATCCGCCGGGGTAAACTTTATGGCGTTGTCGACCAGGATGATTAGAATTTGTCGAATACGCGTTGGATCGGCGCAGACTGACGGCAGCACGCACTCGTTATCTGAAGAGAGAGTGATTCCCTTAGCTGTAGCGGCTCCCTGGAGAGTGCTGACCACATACGCGATGGCATCGGAAATCGACGCACGTTGCGGTTCGATCGTCAGTTTGCCCGCCTGCCCGCGTGTGACTTCGAGCAAGTCATTAATCATCGACTGCAGCTGTTTGACATTCCTCAAAACAATTTCCATGTACTCGTGTTGTGCCGGCTTCAGTTCGCCGGCCAGCCCGTCCAGGAGAATGGTCACAAACTGACGGATTGCGCTCAGTGGCGAACGAAGTTCGTGCGAGACGTGAGAGAGGAACTCATCTTTAAACTGCATCTGATTGATCCGGATGAGATCAGTCTCTGTCTGCATGCGGTGGCGCTCGATAGCATGGCGAAGAGCCCGGGGAAGCGCGCGATTTTCGATCTGGCCCTTGATCAGATAGTCTTGTGCGCCTTCCTTCAGGGCCTCAGCAGCTAGTGCCTCGTCGTCCAAACCAGTTAACACGATCACCGGGACACCTGGGGCTGCTGCGTGCGCTCGCCGGACAGTATCGAGACCATGCCCATCCGGCAATCCCATGTCCAAAAGCACGATGTCCGCTCCTCCTTTCGCAAGCTGGGTCTCGGCGTCACTCATGCGCAAGAGGTGCGTCAATTCGAAACTGTCCGGCCGCTCATTGATGAACATCTCGCGAATCAGGCGGGCGTCTCCCGCGTTATCCTCGACCAGAAGAACCTGGAGTGGCTTTTCTTTCATCAGCGTGCTTCTCGCGGCAACTTGACCACAGATAGCCAGAAATTGTCGATGCTTTTCACGACTGTGAGGAATCCATCGAGGCCCACAGGCTTGGTGATGTAACAATTCGCATGGAGCGTGTAACTTCGCAGGATATCTACCTCAGACGAAGAGGTAGTCAGGACAACCACAGGAATGGTCTTCAGTGCCGGACTCGCCTTGATTTCCTCCAGCACCTCGCGGCCATCTTTTTTTGGCAGGTTCAAGTCGAGTAAGATCAGATCCGGACGGGCAGCATTGGCGTGCTCGCCCTCCCGTTTCAGGAAAGCCATAGCCTTTGCCCCATCCGACGCCACGTGCAGGTTGATGTGCACCTTGGCGTCTTTGAACGCTTCCTGCGTGAGCCGGACGTCGCCGGGACTATCCTCTACTAAGAGAACTTCAATAGGTGAAGCATCCGTTCCAATTGATTCCATTATTTCTCCTCTGTGTCCGGCAGAGCAAAGTAGAAAGTTGAGCCCTTTTCCGGCTGCGACTCGACCCAGATCCTGCCGCCCAGCCGTTCCAAGATTTTCTTGCAAATAGCCAATCCGATTCCGGTGCCCTCGAATTCTTCTCGCCCGTGCAGGCGTTGGAAAATGATGAAGATCCTTTCAAAGTACTGAGGATCAATCCCGAGGCCATTGTCGCGCACGGAAAAGATCCATTCGTCGCCACCGTTGTTCGTCGCGGAGACGTGCACTTGAGGGACCTCATGACCGCGGTACTTGATTGCGTTTCCGACGAGGTTTTGAAATACCTGAGTCAACTGCGGTGCATCCGTCGTGACGGCCGGGAGGGAATCGTGCGTTACAACCGCACCGCTCTGCTCAATCGTGGGTCGCAAGTTTGTAAGGGCCACTCTCAAAGCGTCTTCACTGGAAATCTCGTGGAGCGCCTTTCCATTTGTCCCCGCCCGAGAATAGGTCAGCAGATCCTGGATCAACCCCTGCATGCGGTTGCACCCGTCTACCGCATAGGCGATGAACTCATCGGCGTCGGAGTCCAGACGTCCTTTGTAGCGCTTGGCCAACAGTTGCGTATAACTGGAAACCATGCGCAACGGCTCCTGGAGATCGTGGGATGAAACATATGCAAATTGCCGCAGTTCGTCATTGGAACGCTTCAGTTCCCCCACCGTCTTCACGAGATGCTTCTCGGCTTTTTGGCGCACGCTGATATCGCGAATCGCCGCCGTTACCAGAATTCCTTCGGCGCTTTCGAGCGGGCTCAGCATCAGTTCGATAGGAAACTCGCTGCCATCCTTGCGCCGCCCGATCAGTTCGATCCCCATACCGATCTGCTGCGCCAGAGCCTCCGCCGCGCTGCGGGTACCGTCGGCTATGATCCGTTCCGCAAAGCCCTCGGGAATGATGTTCTTCACCTTCTGCCCGACGAGTTCGTCGCGGCTGTAGCCAAACTCTTTTTCCGCCCGAACATTCAGCAGAACGATCTCCCCAGCCACGTTCACCACCACCATGGCGTCGGGAGCCGCCTCCAATAGGCCGCGGTACCGCCCCTCCATCTGCGCCAGATGCGTTTCCGCACCCTTGCGCACGCTGATGTCGCGAATCGCCGCCGTTACCAGAATTCCTTCGGCGCTTTCGAGCGGGCTCAGCATCAGTTCGATAGGAAACTCGCTGCCATCCTTGCGCCGTCCGATGAGTTCGATCCCGGTGCCGATCTGCTGCGCCAGAGCCTCTGCCGCGCTGCGGGTACCGTCGGCGATCAGGCGTTCTGCGAAGCCCTCGGGAATGATGTTCTTTACCTTCTGCCCGATCAGCTCATCGCGGCTGTAGCCAAACTCTTTCTCCGCCCGAACATTCAGCAGAACGATCTCCCCAGCCACGTTCACCACCACCATGGCGTCGGGAGCCGCCTCCAATAGGCCGCGGTATTTTGCCTCCGACTCTTTGCTCTCACTGAGATCGTGGCTGAACTCAGAAAATCCCTGCAGATTTCCGACCGGGTCGCGCAACGCTGTGAACGTAACACCCGCCAAGAATCGGGAGCCGTCTTTCCGCACGCGCATGCTCTGTTCTTCGTGCCGTCCGCTGGCAGCGGCTATTCGGAGCACCTCTTCCGGCCTTCCCCGCTTGATATCTTCCGGCGGAAAGAAGCAGGAAAAGTTATGACCGATTATCTGATCTGCGGTATAACCTTTAATTCGTTCGGCGCCGGCATTCCAACTGAGAATCCGGCCCTGCGTGTCCATCATGAAAATGGCATATTTCTGGATTCCATCGAGGAGCATCCGATATCGCTCTTCGCTTTCTCGGAGCGCCTCGGCCAGTTCGTGTCCGGAGGTGTTACGCTTGGGGGCGGTAGCGGAGGCAGCAGTCGAGGAAACCGAACTTCGAACCGCGAATAGTTTTTCAGTCATATAGGCCTCTATCTTTTCACCCTTGAGAAAGTTCAAGCAGCAGAAATCCTCGTCAACCGGGCCGAGAACGGCTAGAACGCGTCACTATGTGATTGGCAGCCGTCGTCCGCAAGTGCAATAAACGAACCCGCTGATTTGTCACTGCCGTCATTTTGCGGCCCGAGCCGTTGCCAATAGTGCTTTTGAATGCAGGGTGGTGAGGCTGTGCTCGCAAAAAGTGCATTTGAACACCGCGCAGTCATTCATCGGAGTTGCTGTCATATCTCACAACTTCACTGTAGTCTCTTTTCCTCTCCGCATTTTGGGCAATAGGTGTACAACCTTAGAGCAGGAAACACTCTTCGCATTCATAGTCTCGGCTGCGAGCGAATTGTAGAGATTGCCAAGATCGGACGCGTAAACCGAATCTGACGCAGAAGTCTGCTCGGAACGGCGGAAGGCCGCCCGCTTCGCCACCGCCCCAGCGCAGTTCGGCACTGGGTGAAAAACGAAAGCGCCCGGAAAGCCGTTAGCTATCTTTGCGGCAGAGGAGGTCACGCATCGCTAGCCTCCGAGCTTCGTTCGCTTCCATAAGAGCCTTGCGCTCATCGGCGTCGGTGGCCCGCTTCGTTTTGGGATCAACGTGTTCAGGTTCGCTGCACGCCGGGCAGCGGTTGGCAAAGCCGGGTTTGTCCGGCTCCAGCGCGAACTCTTCTGAACAGACGGTGCAGACTTGGATCGTAAGCGCCATCTTCGGGCCGCTTCCGCCACTTAGCACTGATGCTCGTATAGTTCCTTAGCCATGCTATGTGCTACGGCTTTAATTGCATCCACGCGCTGGGTGCTCCGTGAGTCTGCTTCCAAGTGTTGCTTTAGCAGATCGCAGTGGCCGATGATGACAGCGAGTTTGTTGGCTAGAGTGTGTACGAACTGTGAATGTATCTGGTTGGGTAAGTTCAAGTCGAGCAAGATCGGATCCTTCCGCCCAGTTGGTCAAAACGTTTCTGGCAAATGGCCACCTAACTCCATCCTACTTGTTATTGCCAGAGGGTGCCGCTTTCTTAGGGCTCATGTGGTCAGCAACCAATGCGCGCTCTCCAATCTTCTTTTGGGCGCCCTTTAGAAGTTTGTGAGCACTTTTGATATGCGCTTCTGGCTCGGCTGAATTGTGCTCGGATTCATCTGCTAGCCTATCCGTCATGCAGAATCCCGTCAAAGAGCGCATCGCTGCCGCCGCCGAGTTTCAGAAGATCATCGACCTCAGTGGCATCGTCTGGAGCTGCTGGACGGGTGCCTTGGCGCATCTCGGCGTGGCCCGCGCCAACGCTTTGCAGGCGATAACCTCGCAGGGAGCGGAGTAGCATCCTTCGGCCTGACCGCCGGTATAAGTCCCATTCGTTCCCGGAGCACAATTGAAGGTGATCGTGAACGTGATGTTTGCCGAGGGGACATCCGCTATGTCCAGTTCTTGATTGGTGTTTTGAGCGATAGCGACGTACCTAGTCCCGTTATACGATGTAGCATCGTTGGGGTTGTAGCTTGCAGCTGAGTTCCATGGGCCGCGCCAGTTGAAACCCGTGCCAGCGGCACCAGCAGGACCGACTGGACCAATTGGACCCTGGAGGACCGGGAACAGTAGATGCCGCTCCTTGTAAACCCTGTGGACCTCCTGCTGGACCTTGTGGTCCCTGTGAACCATCAGTGCCGTTCGTCCCAGCCGGACCTTGTGCTCCGGTTAGACCCATCCGTCCTTGCAGACCAACCGTCCCGGCAGGACCAGCAGCCCCGACTGCGCCAACACCCGCCTGTGCTACCAAGTTCCACTGCGCGTTAGCGGAACTGGGAGTGATGACGAGAGTAGCAGTGCCGAGCGGCGACCCCGGTTCATTTCCTGCATCGGAATAAGAGGTCACGGAATAGGTTCCGGGTACGAAGGCCACGCTGTTTGGCGACCAAACCAGCGGACCCGCTTCCATCAAAACAAGCCCGCTGCCTGTGGCGCCGTTAGCGACCACAGCGATCATCGGGCCTGAGACTCCCCCACCTGCACCGGAGGCGAAAAACTCCACAATTCCCCAACCTCCCGGTGAACTATCAGGGAGCGTTAATCGTCAACGGTTGCCGGATAAATTGGAATGATCCGCCACCGATTGAGTCGTGATTTCCCGCCGAACTCGCAATCGCGGGCAAAGTCCACGTTACCACTTGGCCGCTTGGTTTATCGGTCAAAGTAAAGACCAAACCCGGTTCTTGACCTGCACCACTTTGTATTGCAAGATAACTAGCACCGTAATAAGACACGGCATCGCCCACGTTGTAGCTCGTGGTCGCGCTCCACGGACCAGTCCAGTTCATGCCCGCACCGTTCGTGCCGTTCGTGTCCGGAACGCCCTGTGACCCAACCGGACCTTGTGGACCCTGGGGACCTGCTGCACCATCGGCTCCGTTAGTGCCATTCGCTCCAGCGGGACCACCCGGGCCTTGCGGACCCATAGCGCCCGTCGCGCCCGTGCCTCCCGTTAACCCGTTGGGCCCTTGTGGGCGTTGCAGACCAACCGTTCCGTAAGTCACGTCGAACGTCGCCGTGCCCTCGCTTCCGTTAGTGACCGTCAAGCTGTAAGAGCCCTGCTCTTGCGCGGCCAAGTTGGCCACGACCGAAGTTCTGGAGCATACGGTCGTCACCAGCGTGAGCTTGGTTCCGTTAAAAGCGACGGTAGCCGCCTTGAGATCAGCGCAAAACCTGCCCCGTAATGGTAATCGTGTTGCTCGTGTAGTTGATCGATACGCTGTCGATAACGACGGGCGTGACCACCGCGGCGAAAGACGGCGCGGAAACCAACAACAGCAAGGTACACAAGTAGCGTTTCATTTTATTCTCCCGATCCCAGTCCGATGCTCGGCTAGCGTCCCAGTCAGAGGTTCGTGATCACGTGCTCGCGCTGCGCTGCGACGTGGTCACGATCTTCATCAATCGTGAACGAGTAAATGGGAAGCTCACGGGTACATTAGACGTGATGTGCCACGATCAACTGGTCTAGCCTCGCATTGTGATAAGCCTTGACCGCGAGCATCTTTTGGTCACATTCCGTCCGCATAACCCGAAGCTCGGCGACCCGTTGCATGTATTCCGTATACGATAACTTTCGGGGTGGATATAGCAATTGACTGGAGGCGGCGTGTTCCTTGGTGCGAGACTCCTCATAAACAGCGAGCAGTCGATATTCTTCGTCGTTTCGCGAGAGTCTTACGTCTGGTCTCATTGTGCAGATGTTATACAGACGAGCGGGCAATGAAGCGCACCGATAGGCCAGTGACCCTGCTGGGCAGGAGAGCACTTAGATGAACATCGGAGGGCGGTCTGTGACGAATGAACACATAGTGCGCCTATGCAAAAGGAAGGGGGGAAAGGGAGCGGGCTTTGCAGCACCAATCCGCACGTGAGGAGAAATGGGAGAGGCACCGCACTATCTCTCCCCTGTCCGCAGGATATTTTACGCCAATATCTATCAATGGTAGTAGATGGAGATTTCACAGCCAAGCCGGTCGACCGTGAGTTTGCAGAGAAGTTGTTCTATGCCACGCACACCACTGGTCTTGCGAAATTCCGTGGCTGATAGCAAATAGACAACCGGGCGCGCTTTTCGAGAAGGAGGACATGTACGAAGGGGTGGTTGTACAAGGCAACTGTTGTAATAACATCTAACAATCCGAAAGCGGCGGCCGCCCTCCAGGAGCGGCACTAGAAGGAGTGGGGATATGTTGGCATTTATAGACGATGAGCCTCTTGCTGATCACTGCCTGCCGGTTCGATTGAAACTAAACCGCCGCCTAGCAAAAACAGGAGGCAATAAGATCCTCGTCATCGACGACGATCAGATCTTGTGTCTTGGCATCAATGCCCGACTCAAGGCTAACGACTACAATCCGTGTTTCGCGCATGATGCGGAGTCCGCGCTCAGCACTGCGCTTGCTGAGGTGCCGAACCTTATCATTCTCGACATCGGGTTACCCGATCGTGATGGCTACTCTGTTATGCAAAGCTTCCATGCATTTCCTGAACTTGCTGACGTGCCGGTCATCGTCCTAACCGGGCGCAACGCACTTACCCACCAAAGGCGCTGTCGCGACGCTGGAGCCAAGCGATTTTTTGAGAAACCTGTCACTAATCTCCGTCTGATGACCGCAATCCAACAGCTTTTGGGATAAAAGTCCGAGGGCGCTGCCTCCTAAACTAGATCCCGAGGTGTAATGCTTTGGATCGTTGATAGAGGCGGCCCGCAGGGGAGAGTTTCAAAGTGGCAGTACTAGACTTTTGTGTTCGACGACAACGCGGTCGACCTTTGCCATCCTACAATTTCGCCTATCCAAACAAACGTCAGCGACATGCGGGGTCGTCGCGGCGTGACTGGTGTGCGTTCGTGCGATTATTGTTGTTATCAGGCGTGGCTGTTGGAAAACTCCTTCCCGCGAAATTCACCAAAATAGAATCACGCTAGGAAGCCCTATAACCGACTTTCTCGGTTTTCTAGACATTTTCTATCCCCAAATTGTCGCTGTTTTGAGGAAACTGGACTTTGTTCAACATCCACAAGTCTTAGCACTCAAAACCCCGCTCGATCGGGTCAATGCATTATGAAAGAGCGCCCCGCTTCAGAAGATCGAAGCCGGATGTAGCGGTGCGTCCGATGCGAAAGGACTACAGGAGAGCATAGGCAAAT
>Ga0302326_10025615_pt1 | contig 11955 bp, 9 predicted proteins | sample Palsa_T0_3_FD_202264 | JGI IMG/M metagenome (GOLD analysis project Ga0302326, IMG submission 202264) | Peat permafrost microbial communities from Stordalen Mire near Abisko, Sweden - Palsa_T0_3 | ecosystem: Environmental > Terrestrial > Soil > Palsa > Peat permafrost | place: Sweden: Abisko... | reverse complement strand
GTGGGGGTACGAAAATTATCCATCGACGCGCACCGTCGATAACCACATCCTGCGTCTGCGGCAAAAACTCGAACCCGATCCCGGCCACCCGCGATATTTCCTTACCACCCACGGCGCCGGCTACAAATTCACTCTGCACGCCGCCGCGGCTGGAGAAAAATAAAAGAAGTAGGGCCCACGTCCATGTCCCCTCTGCGACTACGCACGCAGCTTTCCATCGCCACGCTGGTGATCATCTCAGCACTCGCCGGCGGTCTGTTGTTCATCGTGCGCCACTCGGTGCGATCGGAGATCGATAAGCAAGTGCACGAAAGCACCGGCGCGTCGATCCGCGCGTTTGAAAGCGTGCAGCGGCAGCGCGAACTCCAGCTTTCGCGCACCGCCGCGATGCTGGCCGAGCTGCCCACGCTTAAAGCGCTGATGACCACCGAGCACGCGCCCACCATCCAGAACGGTTCGGAGCCATTCTGGAAGCTGGCTGGCAGCGATCTGTTTTTACTGGCGAGTACCGACGGGAGGATCCTGGGATTCCACGTCACCCAGCCGGGGTTCGAGCCGTCCACCGCGGTGCACGATTTGAATCGCTCTCTGGATGCGGGCGAAGACTCGGCATGGTGGTATGCGGGCGGGCGTCTCTACTGGGTATTCATTCGTTCCATCAGCGCCGGGCCGGACGTCAACGCCAAGCAGCTTGGCGTGGTCGCCGTCGGATATCGCGTGAATTCCCAGGTGGCTGAACAACTGGCGATGGTTGCGGGCAGCCAGATCGTGCTGGCCACCGGGCCCAACGTGATCGCCTCGACGCTTTCGCCCGCGGAGGAAGTCTCGTTCCAAACCTGGCTGAGCCACGACGGCGCGAACGAAGAAGGGAACTCGCGGGAAATGGCATTTGGCACCGGGCAATATCAGGTGGCCTCAGTGCTGATTCGCGGCGGCCCGCCCGCACCGGTGCGGTGTTACGTGCTGGTGTCGCTGAAGCAGCCGACCCGCTTCATCGAGCAGATCAACCGCACCATTTTTGTGCTGATGGTCTCGGTGATTGTGTTTGCCGCGCTGCTGTTGGGCTTTGTTTCGCGCACCATCACCCGCCCCCTGGATAACCTGGTGTCCGGCGTTCGTGCCTTGGCCGCGGGCGACTACGCCTATTCGATCACACCGCGAGGCAGCAGTGAAGTGGCCGAACTGGGTGAGGCCTTTGCCAAAATGCGGGGAGACCTATTGGCTTCACAGCAGCGCCGGATCGCCACCGAGCGCATTGTGGCGGTGGGCCGGGCGGCGAGTTCGATTTCGCACGACCTGCGGCACTATCTGGCGGCGCTCGTGGCCAACGCCGAATTCTTGTATGAAGCCGACAAACTAAAACTCGACCGCGATGAAATTTACGGAGAGATCCAGGCCGCCTCGAATCAAATGATCGACCTGCTCGATTCGCTGCGCGACCTGGCCCGCGAGACCGCGGATATCTCTCCCGTCCCGGCGGACCTGGACCAGACCCTTCGCCGCGCGCGCGAAGCGGTGCTGGCCACTCCGGATCTGCGCGGACGGGGAATTTCCATCGACATTTCGAGCGATACCGAGGGCGTCTTTGATCCGCGCAAGATCGAGCGCGCGTTTTTTAATTTGATCTTGAACGCCTGCGAAGCTACTGCGCCGTGGCAAGGTGAAATCCGAGTGGAAGCGGTATCGAACGCAGAGTCTTTTGAGGTGCGAGTTTCCGACAACGGGGCCGGAATCCCTGAATCCATTCGGACTACGTTGTTCGATCCGTTTGTAAGTTCGGGGAAGCCTAACGGGACCGGGATGGGGCTGGCGATCGTTAGCAAAATCATCCACGACCACATGGGCTCGGTAAGCGTCGAGCGCACCGGCGAAACCGGCACCACCTTCCTAGTGCGATTCCCCCGGTCGGTGCGGGTCGTAAACCCGGGCCCGGTCCCTAGTGTCCTGCAGTAAAGGGCATTTTGAATGCGGCACTGATTCACACAGCCAGGTTGGCTGTGCCACGACACCCGCGGGGATTACATCGCGCTCGCGTTTTTGGCCAGCGACGGGATTGTGGCGGACCCAATCCTCAGAAATCTTGTTAAAATAAAGAAAATAAATGGCTTGCATAATGGTAAGTGTGGTTCTGCGAAGGCATACGAGAAGGCCTTTTGATGCTTCTTGATGGATCATGATACGTCATGATGGCCTCTATGGGTATTTCCGAGGGGGTCTGATGGCCACGAATCGCGAGAAGTCTGCCACCCAGGTTAAGTCCGAAATTCTGGCGTCAATGCGCGCGCTCGCCGAGCGGGAAGGCCGCCAACTTCAGTCGCTCATGGACGAAGCGCTCACCGACTTGGTCGAGAAGCACAACAATGCCAAGCCTCGCCCGCACGTGATGGGTGCGTATTTTGCCAGCCATGAAAGATATGGCGCTCTTTATAAGAAACTCGCTGAATGAGCGACTACCTCACCGTAGCCGAGGTGCTGGCGATCCATGAGGATCAGATCCAACGCTACGGCGGCGACCATGGCGTCAGGGACCACGGGCTTCTGATTTCCGCACTCTACCGGCCGCAGACCGGTTATTACACTGACCCAATCGAGGAGGCTGCCGCGCTTTGGGAGAGTTTGGCTCAAAATCATCCCTTCATCGATGGCAACAAACGGACGGCTTTCGCCTGCACGTATACGTTTCTTGCGGTCGATGGAGGACGTGTTGCAGCGGAGGCGGAGGAAATCGGTGATTTCATTGCGGGACTGTATGACACAAATCAGTTCAACTTCGAGACACTTGTGCCCTGGCTGCGCAGCCACGTGACGCGAAATTCGCTGTAAAGCACACAGTAGCGGCTGCTGATAGTCCCCCGCAGGTTCGACGGAAGCCCAACTATCTTTCAGGAGTAAGCTTGTACAGCTTCGCAGCGTGCGATCGCAGAATCATCTGCAGCGAACTCATCGTGCCCAAATCCTTTCGCTCCCACAAATCGCGCAAACGGTATTTTCCGCTGGCTAGACCTAGCGCTTCCCAATCGTAGTGCAGATATTCGCGGGCGGCTGAAAGGTTAAATATCGCCAGGTAGCGATCTTTGCCAGCGGCGGACTGGGACATCCACACCGCTGCGAATTCTTGCTGGATCACCGCGTGGCTTGCCGTGGAGCGCTGGTCGACCGCGAGCACTTCCGGATTGGTCAGCAAGTCGGTGGTCCATTCATCGTTCAGCGTCAGGTTCCCGCCCATCATCAGCGGCGAACGGAAAATGCACCACAGGGACATGAGGGTGCGCTGCTCGTCGTGGGTCAGCCTGGAGGGACGCGCCTTGCCCCAGCCGGGGGCCGGCCCAAAAGTTCCGAGTGGGAGCATATCAGCGTCGGGCCAGTGGCCGGGTTCGGCCAACTTGGCCCATTGCGCCACGCGGGGAAATTGATCGCCGAGTCCCTGCGGGTAGGCCACGTCGCTGTGCCACAAGTCCCAGGTGTCGTCGGAGATGCGCCACATCTGTGCGTACTGGCGCATCTCGTCGACCTTGTCGATTGGCGCGGCCCCCGGCGACAAACTCAATACGATCGGGCGTCCGTTGCCGCGCAACGCCGTGCTGATCATGCGAATGTCGTCGCCTTTGTAGGGATGGCTGGAGATGCAATCCACCTTGATCAAGTCGACGCCCCACCCGGCATAGAGTTTCGCGATCGAATCGTAGTAGGCCTGCGAGGCGGGGTTGCTCGCATCGGTCCCGAAATAGTCGTAATTCCACGGGCAGGTATCGGAGATCACCGCGGCTTCGGAGGCGTAAAACGATGAACCAGCAATCGGCAGCTTGGCGGTGACCGCCAACTTGGGGACTCCGCGCAAGATATGGATCCCGAATTTCAGCCCCAGAGAATGGACGTAGTCGGCCAGCGGCTTAAATCCGGCGCCGTTCGCGGCGGAAGGGAAGCGGTTCAGCGCCGGCGTGTATCGCCCGAAAGCATCGATCGTGTATTCGGACGTCTTCGAATTTCCTTCGGGCGTGGGATTGTTGACGAACCACTCCATGTCGACGACCACGTATTGCCACCCATACCGTTTCAGGTGATCCGCCAGCCATTTGGCATTGGCCCGGATGTCTTTCTCTTCCACGGTGGTGCCAAACGAATCCCAGCTGTTCCAGCCCATGGGCGGCGTGGGCGCCAGCACGGGTGAAGAGTCTGGTTTTGCATTCACGGGTTGGCGCCCGGCTGCAAAGCTGAAACCTACAGCAGCGAATGCAATCAGCAGCGCGACAGCGCCGCCCATCCATCCACCGCGAACGAAATTTCGGCGTGGGCACATAGGAAGTCCTCGGGTGCAAATTCAGCGGCGATATGGTAAAGGTTTACAGAACTTTTGGCCACATTATTTGCTTTCGTTTCCGGACTGGCTCCCTGTTGCTCAGGCGGCTGGCAGAGGATCATGACCGGTGGAAGTGTATTCGCGTCTGCGTTGCTCGATGGATTGGTAAAGCTGGGAAGTGCCTCTAGGGTCGAGTCCCACGGGACGAGCGTTGCATGCAAGGAGATTCGAATGTTGAGAGGGCGCGGAGTTTTGGCGGCAGTCAGTATCATGACGATCGGTTTGATCATTGCTCAGGTCGGAAAGGCGAATTCCAAAGTGCAAAAACAATCGTTCGGGAAAACCAGTGACGGCCAGAATATCGAACTATTTACGTTGAGCAATACGCATGGCATGCAGGTGGCGATCAGCAACTTTGGCGGCGAGATCGTGTCTCTGAAAGTTCCGGACCGCGGCGGAAAAATCGGTGACGTAGTGCTGGGTTACGACGACGTCGCCGGGTATGAACTCAACAAAGCGTATTTCGGCGCCACCATTGGGCGCTATGGCAACCGCATCGCCAAGGGAAAATTTTCCCTCGATGGTCACGAATACCAACTGCCCCTCAATGACGGACCGAATACCCTGCACGGCGGCATCAAAGGTTTCAACAGGCGCGTTTTCGCCGCCAAGGAAGTTTCCTCGAAAGCCGGAGAAGCCCTGGAACTCGATTACCTGAGCAAAGACGGCGAAGAGGGTTTTCCGGGGAATCTCGCGGTGAAGGTGGTCTTCACGCTGATGGCCGAGAGCAACGACCTCAAGATCGAATATTCGGCCACCACCGATAAACCTACGGTGCTCAACCTCACCAATCACTCCTACTTCGCGCTCAGCGGAGAGGGAAGTGAAGACATGCTCGGCGACGAGCTCACCCTTAACGCCAAGCAGTTCACCCCGGTGGACTCGACGTTGATTCCCACGGGAGAGCTGCGCAACGTAAGCGGCACGCCGTTTGATTTCACCCAGCCCACGGCGATTGGCAAGCGCATCGATCAGGCCGGTGACGAACAGTTGAAGTTCGGGAAGGGCTACGACCACAACTGGGTGCTCGAAGGAGGCGTCAAGTCGTCTCCAGGCTTCGCCGCGCGAGTGTACGATCCGAAGTCCGGACGCGTACTGGAGATCCTGACCACCGAGCCGGGGGTGCAGTTCTACACCGGAAACTTCCTCGACGGCACGGTGAAGGGCAAAGGCGGCAAGCTCTACGCGCATCGTTCGGCGCTGTGCCTTGAGACGCAGCACTTTCCCGATTCGCCGAACCACCCCAGCTTTCCATCCACCGAGTTGAAGCCGGGCCAAACACTGCATTCCACCAGCCTGTATCGCTTCTCGGTGAAGTAGCCGACCACGCCAGGTGTGCCACGAATCCAGGGATCCGCCGTGAAGTTTGCGGCGGATCCCCTGTTTCAAGCATGCCATTTTAGGCGAAGGCTAAATTCGCGTAGACTTCTTTCAGTTTTTTCGTGCCGTGATCCTGGAAGCTTACGGTGATGGTGCGGTCTTCTTCGTCGCCGTCGATGGCCAGGATGGTGCCGACGCCGAGAGTGGGATGGCGGACGCGGCGGCCAATCATCGGATTGGCGGCGCGGCGCGAACCTGAGGAACTTCGGGTTGGAGCGTAGCCGGCTCCGGAACTCGAACCGTAGCTGGCACTCGAACTGCTGGGTGCGTTCCGGCGCTGCGGCATGGAACGATACGGCGAGTAACCATCTATCGGTTCATAGCGGCGCGTTTCGCCTGGTTCGCCCATCGACCCGGTAACGGTTTCCATTAGTTCGAGAGGTATCTCGCGCAGAAATCGCGACGGCATGGAAGCGCGCAGACGCTCTTCGCCGTAGGTGCGGCGATACTGGGCGCGCGAGATGGTCAGGGTTTTCCGGGCACGGGTCATACCCACGTAACACAGGCGGCGCTCCTCTTCGATGTCTTCCGGTTGATCTTGCGAGCGAGAATGCGGGAGCACGCCTTCTTCGAGTCCAGCGAGAAACACGGCATCGAATTCCAGGCCTTTGGCGCTATGAAGAGTCATCAGCGAGACGGTCACTTCTTCGTCGTAGTCGTCGCTCATGGCCACTAGCGCGGCGCGATCGAGGATGGCGTCTAGAGTTTCGCCGCGCTCGGTGGCTTCGGCGATGGCATTCACCAGTTCGCGGACGTTATCGGCGTGGGTGGTGTGCTCGGTGCGGTCCTGCTGCTCGATCCAGTCGATGTAATTAGTGCGATTCAGAATGTTGCGCATCAATTCTGCGGGAGGCACGCTGGCGGCGGTGGGCTGAACGGATTCGATGAGTTCGCGGAAGGAGCGCAGGGCGCCGCGGGATTTGAGTGCGGCGGCGTCGTCGCCGATCAGCGCGTCCCAAAGCGAGGTACCGCGAGCTTGGGTAGAGGCGCGCAAGGCGTCGATAGTGGTCTTGCCGATACCGCGGGGCGGAGTATTCAGGACGCGCAGCAGAGCAACATCGTCTTCGGGATGGAAGGCCAGGCGGAGGTACGACAGCGCGGCTTTGATTTCCGCTCGCTTGTAAAAGCTGAAGCCGCCCACCACGCGATAGCGGATGGCCATGCGCCGGAGCACTTCCTCAAACGAACGGGACTGCGCGGTAGTGCGATAGAGCACGGCGATATGGGCCTTGGGCTCTTCGCTCAACAAGTCTCTGATCTCGCGGCAGACGTATTCGGCTTCGAGGCTGGAATCGTTGGCCTCGAAAAACTTGATCAGCGATCCCGCTTCGCCTGCGGCGCGGAGATTTTTGCCCATGCGGTTGGAATTCTTGGAGACCAGGCCTCCGGAAGCGTCGAGGATGGTTTGCGTGGAGCGGTAGTTTTTTTCGAGACGAAAGGTGCGCGCGTCCGGAAAATCTTTCAAGAAGCGCCGGAAGCTGCCGCTCTTTGCGCCGCGCCAGCTATAGATGGATTGATCTTCGTCACCGACCACACAGACATTGCCGCGGGCACCGGCGAGCAGTTTGACCAATTCTTCCTGCCAGCGATTGGTGTCTTGAAACTCATCGACGAGGATGTAGTGGAAGCGCTCGTTCCAGCGGGCACGAACTTCCGGATGATTCCGGAGGAGTTCGACGCCGCGCAGCAGCAAATCGTCGAAGTCCAGAGCGTTGGCCTTGCGCAGGCGCGCGACGTAGTGATCGTAGATCTTGGCCATGTCGCGGTCGGCTTTGCCGCGGGCCTCGAATTTTAGCTCCTTGGGATCGATTCCGTGATTCTTGGCGTAGCTGATGCGCGAGAGGACCGCGCGTGGAGGGAAATTCTCGTCGTCGAGTTGCAGCTCGGCCAAGGTGAGTTTCACCACGTCGGTTTGGTCGGAATCGTCGTAGATGGCGAAATCGCGCGGCAGACCGAGGGCTGCGGATTCGCGGCGAATCAGCCGAGCGCACAAGGAATGAAATGTGGAGAGCCAAATACCAGAAGGATCGTTGCCGGTGGAGCGCAACAGGTCGGTGATGCGCTGCTGCATCTGTTCGGCGGCTTTATTGGTGAAAGTGACGCCGAGGATCGCGCCGGGGGCGACGCCTTGCTGGACCAGGTGCGCGATGCGATAGGTGATCACGCGCGTTTTGCCGGTGCCAGCGCCGGCCAGGACCAACAACGGTCCTTCGGTGTACCGAACGGCATCGGCTTGCTGCGAATTGAGTTCTTTGAGAAGGGTCATTGGGATCGAAACGGACGCGAAATGAATTTTAGCCGAGCGCGCACGATTCAGCAAACCGCGAAAATTATTTCGCTGCGGGCTGTAAAGGAACGTCGAAGTACATCAGCAGTTTGTTGCCACTGACGACCATGACGTCGGGGACGTACAGATCGGCGTAGCGCATCATGGACATGTCATGGCCGAGGTCAAAAAAGAAAAAGCCGTGCAGGGTGGAGTGCGGCGGCAAAACATCGGAATCAAACAAAAAAGGCTGGAGCGCAGCGGCTGTCTTTTCTACCGCTTTATCGTGCTTGGGCATGGGGATGGGCGCCGGAATGCGTTTACGGGTGGCGGAGGGATCGGCTGGTCCCCGGGGATGGACCACCAGCACGGCCACTTCCTTCACCGAGAGCGCTTCTACTTTTTGATGATCTTCGTCGGGGGGATCGATTTCCAGGCGGATGGTATTGAGGTCGACGCGAATGGCCTGATCGGTGTCGTTTCGGAAGTAAACTTCGATGGGAAGAACACCGCCCTTGGCCGGATCGTCTTTGCCGAAGGTTTGCTTGCTGCGTTCGGCGTCGGTGTAGGGATCGGCAGCGACCAGCAGGCCTTCGTGCTTGTCGTGGTTGGGCAGGGTGGTGGGGTCCACCGCCTCCGGCGCGGGAGACTGGGCGAAGAGCGTTGCGCTGTGGCCAAACCAACGGGAGCCGGCGGGAATTAGCAACAGGGCGGCGATCGCGGCAGTGAATTCGATGATGCGCTGAGTTTTCATGTGTGCGTTGGCGCTCCGTTGCGGACGCGGTTTTCGTTCCCCGGGGTAAGATGCCGGCACCCTCCTGCAAGTTGTGAGTGCATTGCAGGAGGCGCGTGCCGCTATAATACCGCGTTTGCTTCCTGCCGCGCGGCGATGCCGGTGCGCCTGGCCGGAACGGCGCAACCGAGAATGTATCTCCTCTACAGCTTGTTGACGGCCGCGGCGATGGTGCTGCTATCGCCCTATTTCTTCGTGCAGGGGCTGCGCAAGAAAAAATACTTGGCGAGTTTGCGCGAGCGATTCGGACGGTTGCCTGCGCCGGTGGCATCGAGCGCTGCACGTGCACCGGGAGCGATCTGGATTCACGCGGTGTCAGTGGGCGAAGTGCTCGCGGCGTGTCCGTTGGCGTTGCGGTTGCGCGAAAAGTATCCCCAGCGGCTGATATTCGTCTCGACGACTACCGCTACCGGGCAGGAGTTGGCGCGCCAGCGGATGGGCTTCACGGACGGCGTTTTCTATTTTCCGTTCGATTGGACCTGGTGCGTGCGGCGGGTGCTGCGAGCGATCCGGCCGTCCATAGTATTGATTCTGGAAACCGAGATATGGCCGAATTTTCTTCGGGAGCTGCGGCGGAACGGTATTCCGGCGGTTTTCGTGAACGCGCGTATCTCCAAGAAGTCTTTTGGGCGGTTTCGGTTGGCCCGGCCTTTGATCGGAGCTTTGTACGAATCCGCGCTGGGGAACGCCCGCGCGTTTCTGGCTCAGAGCGACGAAGCCGCCGAACGCTTGCAGGCCATGGGCGCGCCAGAAGATCGCATCGAAGTGACCGGCAACATGAAATACGACGGCAATCCGCCGGAAATGGGAGAATTTGGCGAGTGGCTACGATTGCAGATTCAGCAGCAGGAACGGTGGCCGGTATTGGTGGCGGGCAGCGTGGTGGCTGACGAGGAAGAATCGGTACTGGCAGCATTCGACATCGTGCAACGCCGTTGGCATTTTGCGCTGCTGGTGCTCGCGCCGCGCAAGCCGGAGCGCTTTGATCCGGCGGTGGAGATCGCTGCGCAGGGAGGTTGGAAAGTAGTGCGGCGGAGCCAAATCGATTCCAGCGCGGGACTCGACGAGGCGGCCGACATTGTGCTTCTCGATTCCATCGGGGAGCTCGCCGGAATTTATTCGCTGGCGGAGGCGGTGTTTATTGGCGGGTCGTTGGTGACTAGCGGCGGGCACAATATTTTGGAGCCGGCGTGGTGGAGGCTGCCGCCGATTTTTGGACGTTCGATGGAAAATTTTCAGGATATGGCCGGGCAATTTTTGGACCAGGGCGCGGGCGTGCAGGTGTCTACCGGCGAAAGTCTGGGTAAGGCGTGGATGGGAATGATCGAGGACCATGGGCTTAGCGAGCGAATGGGCAGCGCGGCGCGAAAGTTGGTGGAGAATAATCGCGGCGCAACGGATCGATCGCTGCAGCGGATTGTCGCGATCCTGGAAGAGGATGGCAGCACGCGATGAATCGAGCGCGCATGCTGCTTTGGCCGGCGTCGGTATTGTATGGGCTGGGCGCGCGCGCGCGAGTGTGGGGTTATCGCCGTGGCTGGTTTTCCCAGCGGCGCCTGCAGAAGCCGGTGATCTGCGTGGGGAATTTGACTGTGGGAGGCACCGGGAAGACTCCCATGGTGATTTGGATCGCGCAACGATTTGCGCAACAGGGCAAGCGGGTGGGAATTTTGACGCGCGGTTACCAGGGAGTGCGAGTTCGCGAGACGGGTGAGGGAGGCGGGGAGGCTAGCGAAATCGGGAGCGATGAGGCGCGGCTGATGGAATCTAGGTTGCCGGAGGAGTTCGTGCGCATCGGGGTGGGCGCCGACCGTCTTGCCAGCGGCAGCCAACTCGAGCCGTGGGCCGATTATTTTCTGTTGGATGACGGTTTGCAGCACCTGCAGTTGGCTCGCGACGCGAATGTCGTGCTGATCGATGCCCTGGAACCTTTTGGCGGTGGGCACTTACTGCCCGCGGGAAATCTACGCGAGCCAAGGTCGGCGCTGCGGCGCGCGGACGTGGTGGTGATCACGCGGAGCCAGCACTCGCCGGCGATTGAAGCGGTGGTGCGGCGATACAGCCAATCGCCCATTTTTTATGCGAGCGTGAAGCTGGAAGCACCCAAACTTTACGCTGGTAGCACGGCACGCGGAACCGGCTTGCCCGCTGCCGGGTGGAGATTCTTTGCGTTCTGCGGAATTGGGAACCCTCGCGGATTCCTTGCCGATCTGCATCGCGCGGAAATTCCCGTGGCAGGGCACTTTTCTTTTCGCGACCACCATCGATATTCCGCAGCAGACATGCGCTATCTGGAAGGCACCGCGCGCGAGGCGGGAGCGGATGCTCTGCTGTGTACGGAGAAGGACCTCTTCAATTTGGATGACGTAGCGATGCCTTCCATCCCCCTGTGTTTCTGCGCCATGGAATTCGAGATGAACGACGCCGCAGGGTATTGGGAAGCGATCGAATCGACGCTCGCTCGGCGGCGCCCTGGAAACCACCAGACATGAAAATTCTGGTGCGCGCGACGAACTGGGTGGGCGATGCGATTGTTTCGATTCCGGCTTTGGTTGCGATTCGGACCCGCTGGCCGGAAGCCGAAATCACGGTGCTGGCGCGCCCGTGGGTAGCCGATTTGTACTCGAATTCGGGGCTGTGCAATTCCAGTATCGTTCTGCCTGCGGCGGGCGCAGGCGAGGGGCATTCCCGCGCACTCGGCGAGATTCGCAGGGGTAAGTTCGATGCTGCGATCCTGTTCCCAAATTCCTTTCACGCGGCTTGGATTGCGTGGTACGCGCGAATTCCCGAACGGATCGGATACGCGCGGGATGGTCGAAGCTTATTGCTCAGCCAGGCCGTGGCGGTGCCGAAGCCGGGAGAAATTCCCGACCACGAAGTGTATTACTACCTCGAATTGCTGAGGCGCGTGGGGTGGCTCGATTCCTTCCCGCAGATCGACGAAATTCGCCTGCCCATCGCGCCTGCCGCGGCCGCCAAGGCGCACGATAGATTGCAGGCAGCGGGAGCACGAAAAGGAAAATTGCGGATCGCCTTTGCTCCGGGCGCGGCTTACGGTTCGGCGAAATGCTGGCCGCCGGAACGTTTCGCCGAACTCGGCGATCGGCTGATTGCTGACTGCGGCGCCGATGTGATACTTTTCGGAACGGTTTCGGAACG
>Ga0302326_10025614_pt1 | contig 11956 bp, 12 predicted proteins | sample Palsa_T0_3_FD_202264 | JGI IMG/M metagenome (GOLD analysis project Ga0302326, IMG submission 202264) | Peat permafrost microbial communities from Stordalen Mire near Abisko, Sweden - Palsa_T0_3 | ecosystem: Environmental > Terrestrial > Soil > Palsa > Peat permafrost | place: Sweden: Abisko... | reverse complement strand
GGAGGTGTTGTTCAGAGCATTCTCCGCGTACATTGCGGAGATGTTATTCAGTACGCCCAATGACATGGGGTTACTCCTCGTCGATGCGTGGATTTGCGACTGATTCCGCAACAGGCCCTTGCAAAAGCACGAGCACTGCGTGGGATACCCGCCGTCGCATCTGGATTTCCTATCGGCATCGGGTCGAATCCCTTTAGGGTTGTCCCCTCCCCGGATATCGCGGCCTCGCCACGGACTCAAGATCAATAGTCTGCGAGAGCTATTCCATTCGGCCATTCCTGCCGATAGGCCCGAAGACAGGAGACTGCATCGAGATGATTGAAGTAACTCGCCTCAATGGAATGCCCATGACATTGAACAGCGATCTGATCAAGATCGCCGAGGCTTCCCCGGACACCATGCTGACTTTGATCCATGGGGAAAAACTCATCGTTCGCGAGAGCTGCGCCGAGATAGTCGAGAAGATGCTCGCTTATCGCGCATCGCTGCTGGCGGCCGTAGCCTCGCGTATGAAAGCACCGGGCGACTTGCATCGAGTGGTAGCCATGACAAGCCTCAATCCGGAGGCCGCAAGAGACTCGTCCAGATCCGCAGCGAGCGAAGTTTGAAACACAAACAGCGAAGCTGAACCGAAATCATCAACCGAAAGAGGACAGGCAGGTCGGACCGCTGCCCTTTTTCCTGATCCTGCGAGGACGTAACGATGGATAAAGCAAGTTTCGGCGGAGTCGTGCTGGCGGTGGTGGGTATCATCGCCGGGCTGTTGCTGGAAGGCGGCAACCTGGGGCAGATCTTCCAGCCCACGGCGGCGTTGATCGTCTTTGGCGGAACGCTGGGCGCGGTTCTGCTGCAATTTCCACTGAAGACCGTCCTCGATGCCATCCGGAGGCTGGCGCATGTCTTCTTCCACTCCAGCGAACAAAACCAGCAGCTCATTGAAACGCTCGTGGCATTTGCCAACAAGGCCAGGCGCTCCGGCGTTGTCTCGCTCGATGGCGACCTGGAAAAAATCGACGAGCCATTTCTGCGCCAGGCACTGACACTCGCTGTCGATGGAACCGAACCCGCAGAGTTGCGCAAGATCATGCTCCTGACTATGGACTCTCGCGCCGAGGGTGAGGATCGCATTCCTGCAGTCTTCGAGTCCGCCGGCGGCTTTTCTCCAACCGTCGGCATTCTGGGCGCGGTGCTCGGGCTGATTCAGGTCATGCAGCATCTGGACAAGATCGAAGAGGTGGGCAAAGGGATCGCCGTTGCCTTCGTGGCCACCATCTACGGAGTCGCCGCTGCCAATCTCTTCTTTCTTCCGGCAGCCGGCAAACTGCGCATCCGCGTTCGCGACGAACATCAGCGCCGGGAGATGATGCTGGAGGGCGTCATCTCCATCCTCGAAGGCACCAATCCGCGCATGCTCGAAGTAAAGCTCAGCGGCTTCCTGGATGAGCGTGAGCAGGAGAACCCGGAGCAAGCTGCATGAGACGGCGCGATCGGCGTCGAGGTCACGTCAGCCACGAACGTTGGCTTGTCTCTTATGCCGACTTCATTACTTTGCTTTTTGCGTTCTTTGTGGTCCTGTATGCCTCCTCCAAGGCAGATCAGAAGAAGCAGCAACAGGTCTCGCAAGCCATTGACTCGGCCTTTCGCGCGCTCGCGTTGTTTCCCGACGCCGTGCGCAATCACGTTGATCTGAAGAACGTCTCCGCCATCAGCCGCAACCAGAGCGCCGCAGAGAACATTGTCATGAGCGAAGATGTGCTGCGTCCGGCGCAAGTCAAGGAAGACCTTGCCAACGTTCAGAGGCAGCTTGAAAAGATGCTGTCGAGTCAAATCGCCCAGCACACGGTTTCTATCCAGATGGGCAAGGACGGCCTCGTAATCAGCCTGCGCGAAGCGGGATTCTTCAACTCCGGTTCGGCAGCGCCGCAACCCAGGACCACGCCCGTATTGCGAGCAATAGCAGGCGTGTTGGGCAAGACTCCTTACGACGTGCGCATTGAAGGCCACACCGACAATGTTCCGATTCACAATGACGAATTCGACTCCAACTGGGAGCTATCCTCGGCGCGTGCCACGCGCATCGCGCGCATCTTCGTCGACACGCGCAATATCCCGCCCGAGCGCCTTTCCGCAGCCGGATACGCAGAGTATCATCCCGTCGCCACAAACGACACCATCGCCGGCCGCGCCGAAAACCGCCGCGTCGACCTCGTAATCATGCCCCAGACGCGCGTGAATCTCGCCCTTCCCGACGGCGACGCCGCAAAAGGCGCATGGCGCAGGATAACCGACTGAGACCGCTCCCACCTGTTACGACAAGCTTGTTAGGAGCTTGTTACGATGAAGATGTGGCCACACTTCCAGAATCCAACCCATCTCCCGGCGACAAGCATTCGCAGCGCGGTGTTGACCTGCTCGCCGCCGGAGACGCTGCCGCCGCAGCGCAGGCCTTCCGTGATGCCATCGCCATCGATTCCGGACACATCGAGGCGCATCACGGCCTGGTTCGTGCGCTGCGAGACGCGGAGCAGTTCGAAGCCGCCGTCGCAGCAGCACTGGCTCTGACTGTGCTGACTCCTCAGGATCCCCTCGCGCACACCAGCCTCTCGATCGCCTTGCAAAAGGCCGGCCACGTTCCGGAAGCCGAGGCCGCTGCCGCGCGGGCCCGAATACTCGAATGGAAGCAGCAACTCGCAATGCAGCCAACCCAGGAACACGATCCATTTGCCTGAAGCGCACCGAATAACTCTTCGCGGTACTCAAGTCACACCCCGACTTACCGTCATGAACTCGCGTTCAACAATCTTTCATACATCGGATCACGGAATCTTCGTATACTGCCACGGCAGGAGGATGCAGCTATGGCCATTCCCGAGAAGAAATCCAAGCATCACCCCACCCACAAGCCCAGTAACGGCGACCCGGCCAACCCCGTCCCGCCGACCGGCGGAAACGGTGATTCGGGCGGCGGGACAAAGCCGTCCACCAACGGCCAACCCGTCTTCGGCCAGCCGACTCCCTCCCCGGATCCTACCAGTTTCAAAGACCCGGTGACCGACTCAAGCGAGCCTGACGTCGCCGGAGTCCAGCCGGTTCCACAGCCCGCAACCACCGATCCGGAGCCGATCCTGACTCTCGCCCAGGTCTACGGAAGCCAGGGCGCGACCATCACCCAGACCATCCAGGCATCCGGTCAGATCGTCTTTCACAGCGTGGGAGACACCGGCAATGTCAAGGGACCCGGCACGCAGTCCCTCGTGGCCGACAAGATGGTTTCCGACTTCACGGAAGCGAATCCAGCCGATGTGCCGTCCTTCTACTATCACCTCGGCGACGTGGTCTACTACTTCGGCGAAGCCGAATACTACTACGACCAGTTCTTCGAGCCCTACCGAAGCTACCCCGCGCCGATTTTGGGTATTGCAGGCAATCATGACGGAATCGTCTATCCCGGCGATCCCGCCGCGACGCTTGCCGCATATCTGACAAACTTCTGTGCTGCGACACCGGCCCCATCGCCCGATGCGGGCGGTCTCGACCGGACGACGATGATTCAACCAGGCGTCTATTACACCTTCGACGCCCCCTTTGTGCGAATTCTCGGCCTCTACAGCAACGTCCTCGAAGACCCCGGCGTAATCTCCGACCAGAACGGGACCTACCCGACCCTCGACCAGCGCCAGATCACCTTCCTGAGCACCGCGCTCAACCGCGTCAAAAGCGAAAACTACACCGGAGCGCTCATCATCGCCACGCATCACCCCGCCTTTACCGGAGGCTCCGAACACGGCGGCAGCCCGCTCATGCTTCAGGACATCGACAACGCCTGCACCGCAGCCGGAGTATGGCCGCACGTCGTGCTCTCAGGCCATGCCCACGACTACCAGCGGTACACGCGCACCGTGAACGGATACCAGATTCCCTATATTGTCGCCGGTTGCGGCGGCTACTCACCGCTCAGCAAGATGCGCGCCACCCTCCGCACTCCCTACCAGATCGACAGCACGCTCACGCTGGAAAGCTACGACGACACCGACTATGGCTATCTGCGTATCGTAGTCAACGCCGAGACGATGACCATCGAATTCCATCCCGAGTCCGACGGCGGCACAACAAAGACTCCCGACGACGAAGTAACCATCAACCTCGCCGCCCGCACCATCAGCTAGAGAAAAACAGCGGGCGCAGAGTGCCGCCGATCTCCGCGCCCGTCTCCACATGGCCCGCCGCCATGTGCTAATCTCCGAATTGGTGGCTGAGGACGTCGTTTCCATCTTTGAGCAGGAGTACCGGGCGCTGCGGCCGCGCGCGCCAATGCCCCCGTTCCATATCCGCTTCCGGCGATTCGTTTCTCTGAATACGACCATCCGGCTGCGCGAGGGCGCATTGCACGTAAGCCTTTCCGATCTCCTCGAAGGTGCACCGGAGTCAGTCCTGCGGGCTATCGCGCACATTCTGATCGCCAAGATCTACAAGAAGCCCATCAGCGCCGCGCACAACCATCGCTACAAGCGCTTTCAATACAGCGAAGCCGTCGCCCGGCAGACCGAGCAGATTCGCTACGCGCGCGGCACCAAACGCTTCACCGGACCTGAGGGCCGCTACTACAACCTCGACGAAGTCTTCGATTCGCTCAACGAGCGTTTCTTCCACGGCCTGCTCGGCCGCCCGCAGCTCACCTGGAGCGAACACCACGCCAAGCGGCTGTTGGGCCACTACGACGCCGCACACAACACGATCGTCGTGAGCCGGGTCTTTGACCGCCCGTCGAGCCCGCGGTACGCCATCGAATACCTTCTCTACCACGAGATGCTCCACCTGAAGCATCCCGTAAGCGTGCGAGGCACCCGGCGTTGCGTGCACAGCGCCGCCTTCAAGGCGGATGAACGGATATTTCCGGAGTTGGATGCGGCGCTTGCGTTTCTGAAGCGGTTGTAGAATCGCTTACAAGATGAAAATACTTTCCAACCAGATGCGCGGTTGCCGAAAAGGACCAGAAGCCTGGTTCACAGGTACCGTATGGATCGATGAAATCGTCAAGGGGTCTGCCCCGTCTCGTATGAAGGCCAACCGCGTCTCCTTTGAGCCGGGAGCCCGTACCGCCTGGCATACCCACCCGGTAGGACAGGCCCTGCACGTAATGGCCGGCCTGGGCTGGGTCCAGCTCAAAGGAGAGCCCGCGCAGCAGATTCGCCCCGGAGATACGGTGTGGATCGAAGCGGGCGAGGTACATTGGCACGGCGCTGCGGAAGCGCACACGATGGTCCATCTAGCCATTCAGGAAGCCGACGACCATGGCGTGGATGTTGTCTGGCTGGAGCACGTGACAGACGACGAGTACTTCGGGCGGACGGCGTAGCTTCAAGACCGAATTAACACCACATTTTCCACTGTAAATACAGCATTTCCACATCGAAATATTTCTTGAAACCTGCACGCTCAACTTAGTTCCAGAGTAGTATCAGTTCATCGGAAGAGAGATCTTCCAGCAGAAGAGAGTAGACGAGGAACCATCAAGAGAATCGGCAACGAAACTCAAGAAGCTATCCGGGTAACTGGGTGGTGGAGGATGGAAACCAGAAAGCTCTTACAGCGCGTGGGATCACGGGGAAATTAGAGAGACGCGGGCGAAAGTTCGCGGCCACCGAGTTACTCCGAGATAACAACGCTGTGATTTGGAAGCCGAACCAAAGCTTCAAAAAATCGGATAGGAAGGGCGGCCTCTCGCAAGAGATGTCGCCCTTTCGCTTTGCATGAGATTTATAAGTCGCATACGAAGAAAGTCTGGGCCCACCCGCTACGAAGCGCAGACCGAAGCTGGGCTCGCAACGGGGACGGGCACCTGTTCGATGATCTCGAGACCAAATCCCTCCAAAGCCGGAATATGCATCGGCGTATTCGAGAGCAGGCGTATGCGGCGGATACCCAGATCGAAGAGAATCTGTCCGCCAAGGCCTACGGCGCGGACGATGCGCTTGTGCCGGTCTTCGTGCGCCTCGATTGCGCGCAGATCGGAGTGAAGCAGCAGTTTCGCCGTGCCGTCTTTGATCTTTGGAGTCGCGTCGATCTCGAATCCGCGGCTGGTGTTGTGCAGATAGAGAATCGCGCCGCAGCCTGCCTCCGCAATCATGCGCATGGACTGGTCCAGGATCTCGCGGCAATTGCAGTCGGCCGCAAATATGTCGCCCGCGGTGCAGCGCGTGTGTACGCGAACCAGAACCGGCTTCGCGCCCTCCGATTCCGTTACGCCGGGAGGGTTTGCGCCGTCCCAGGGGCTTTTCTGTTGGCAGATTGCGCCGCGAACGAGAGCCACGTGGCTTTCGCCGCCGTTGACCTCGCTTTCGTAAGCGATCATGCGGAAGTCGCCGTAACGGGTCCGGACCTGGCTTTCCGCGGCTCGCGTGATGTAACGCTCATTTTGCAGCCGGTAGCGGATGAGTTCAGCGACCGTAAGCATTTTGAGTCCGTGCTCGGCGCAGAATTGGACCAGGTCAGGGACGCGCGCCATGGTGCCGTCGTCGTTCATGATCTCGCAGATCACCCCCGACGGCGTGAGGCCGGCAAGGCGTGCGAGATCGACGGAGGCTTCGGTTTGTCCAGCACGAACGAGGACCCCGCCCTTGCGAGCGCGCAGCGGGAAAATGTGGCCGGGACGGGCAAGGTCTGACGGCGTCGCGCCCGCCGCGATGGCGGTGCGGATCGTGTGCGCGCGATCGGCGGCCGAGATACCGGTGGTAACGCCTTCGCGGGCCTCGATGGTTTCCGTGAATGCCGTCCCGAAGCGTGACGAGTTCTGCTGGGTCATGGGCAGCAGGTTGAGGTAGTCGGCGCGTTCTTCGGTGAGCGTGAGGCAGATGAGTCCACGGCCGAACCTGGCCATGAAGTTGATGGCCTCGGGAGTAACGAAGTCGGAGGCCAGGGTGAGGTCGCCTTCGTTTTCCCGGTCCTCGTCATCGACGACCACGAGCATGCGCCCGGCGCGGATTTCAGCCAGGGCGGCGGGGACGTCGACAAATGGAGCGGAGATCGTTCGATTGGACATAGCAAAGTTGGGATGCCGAAGAAGTTCCGGAAGGTTCATTGTCTCTCACCGGAGCGGAAAGAACAAAAAGTGGGCACAACGGTCTGGGGACAAACCCAGGGAGAGCCCCTCTGGCGATCTACCGGATAGACACGCGGAACGAACTGCAAGATAAAAGGGGCGATCTCCTGTCCAGGAAATCGCCCCTTTGTTTTCAGATTACTCTATTGCAATCAGTACCTTACATCAATTACTGCGCATGCATAAAGCGTTTCGTTACAGCGTGGACTCGATTTCAAAACCCCACGCTTCGAGGAGCGCTTCCGGAATATACTTCGAGTTCCGGTTACGGCGGGCCCACTCGCGAAGCCGGGTGGATCGGATGTACTGATCCGGGGTCAGTTTGAACTCCTTGACAATCTGCTCGAAGGAGGTGACAGTAGGAACAACCGGCCCAATAGGCTCAGGTTTGCCCCAATTCGGATTACCACGACGCTTAGCCATCGATTTTTTTCCTCTTTGGAAGGGTGACTTTCACATTGCCAGCTTCCGTTAACAGTCGATCATCGGTCGAGCACCTTCTTGGGAGCGAACGGGCTTTAATTGGACCGGGCATGATAGACGCGCGGGCTGGAAAGCTATGAGTCTCTTATTTTAGGGATTTTTTGTTCAAAAATCAATAGAAAAGTGCGATGCTCAAGCCTTGAAATGACTTATATAGTGCATCAATTTTTCCCGCTATTCCGCTGATTTCATGCGAGTTACGCGCATGCCCGCATCTGGGAGATAATGCAGCGTCAGTACGAAATTGACCGCCGCTCGCTAATTTGCCTTCGCAAGCTCGGAGGAACAGCTCACGATATTCTTTAGTTAATACAGAAATGCGACGATTTGGGCCCGTTTAATGCGCCCGGACCAATGGCTGATTATGGACGTGGACGGAGAGCGCACATGGGCGCTTTTTAATTTTGAGGAAGTTTCACTTCACGCCCCCGGATGCGCATCAATAAGAGGGAATCTGACTGAGGCTAATTGCTCACTGGAGCAACCACCGCTGGTTTAAGATTTTTCGAGGTTCCGGAAGCCATGAACACAGGAGGGCGCGCCCCATGCAGAACCGTTACGCAACTCTCATCCTTGCCGCGTTTTGCGTGCCTTGCACGGGATATTCTTTTCAGTCTTCCGCTGGGGTGACTCCGGCTCAGAATCCACCAGCGCAGAGTGTCTCCTCGACTCCGGGCAGCGACGCGCCAGCCAAGAGTGCGCTTCCCAATCCGTCGGGGTTGCTCCAGCCTGCGCTCGATACGCTGCAGCAAGCGGTAGGCGCGCTGCAGGTGGAGCGATGGAAGCGTGGCTCGGTACGAGACGAGGCGGCCGCGAATATCGCTTCGATCCAGCAGGATCTGCAAACTACGCTCCCGGCGCTTGAGAAAGAGGCCGATGCGAACCCTGGCGCAATAAGCAAGGCGCTGCCCGTCTCTCGCAACATCAATGCGCTGTATGACGTGGTTTTGCGAGTGGTCGACGGCGCCCGCGTTGCGGCCCCTGGCGATCAATTCGCTCAGCTTCAGGACGCGATATCAGCACTGCAGAAGGCACGCCATTTGTATGACGATCGAATCCAGAACGGAGCGGCAGCGCAGGAAAAGCAGATTGGCGATCTGCAGATTGCGTTGAAGGCGGAGGCTAAGCCGGCTCCTGTGTGCCCTGTCGTGCCGGCTGCTGCACCTGAAGCGCCCGCAAAGAAGACGACACCGAGAAAGCGCAAACCAGCAGCCAAGCCCGCGACCCCTCCGCCGGCGACGAATGTGCAGCCGGCCAATTCGCAGTCGAATACACCGCCCAAACCAAACCAGTGACAACCAGGACGCCCGATCTTGCCTCCTGGTTGTGGCCAAGCCCTGCAACGAATTCAAATTCGATTGCTAAAGTGCGTTCGAGCGGAGCAGTCGGGCAATTGCCTCTATATCGGGAGCTGGAACGCGGTCTTCATCGAGATGAGGGACGGCGCCGCGGATGGTCGCATGGGCGCGGGCTACGTCCGGGCTGGGTTGCAACGGGAGGCGGTAGTCGAGGCCCTGTGCCGCGCACATCATTTCGATCGCCAGGATGAGCTCAAGATTGCGGGCAATCTGGGAGAGCTTGAGAGCACCAGTCATCCCCATGGAGACGTGGTCTTCTTTGCCGCCGGAGGTGGGTACGGAGTCTGTGCTCGATGGATGGGCGAGGACTTTGCATTCGTTCAGGAGCGCGGCGGCCGTGACGTGGGCGATCATGTACCCGCTTGACAGGCCCGCGTCGGCGCAGAGGAAGGCTGGGAGGCCCTCGTTGATGTCCGGATTGATGAGACGGTCAATCCGGCGCTCGCTGATGCTGGCCAGGTCCGTGAGAGCGATAGCGGCATAGTCGAAGGCATAGCTGAGAGGCGCGCCATGGAAGTTGCCGCCCGATAAAACCTCCGCCTCAATTCCCTTCTCTGCGGCAAATACAAGGGGATTGTCGGTGGCGGAACCGGATTCCGTTTCGAGAATGCTGGCCACATGGTCGAGGACACCGCGCACGGCTCCGTGAACCTGCGGCATGCACCGAAGGCAGTAGGCGTCCTGGACACGCGGGTCGTTGGCGATATGCGACTCGCGAATTTCGCTGCCTGCAAGAATCTCGCAGAGATTGGCGGCAGCGGCGATCTGACCCGGGTGGGGACGCACGAGATGTATGCGGGCATCGAAGGCAACTGGCGTCCCCATGAGCGCCTCAAGAGACATAGCTCCGGCAAGGTCAGCCATGCGCACCAGGCGGCTGGCGTGAGCGACGGAGAGCGCGCCAACTGCGGTCATGGCCTGCGTTCCGTTGAGCAGCGCCAGTCCTTCCTTTGCCGCCAGCGTGAGCGGGGCGAGTCCTGCGGCGGCCAGGGCCTGCGAGCCGGGCATTCTCTTGCCGTGGTAGAAAGCTTCGCCTTCGCCGATAACCACCAGGGCGAGATGCGCGAGCGGAGCAAGGTCGCCGCTCGCCCCCACGGAGCCCTTCGCCGGAATGACGGGGTGAACCTCCGCGTTGAGCATAGCAACGAGCAGCTGTAGCAGTTCGGGACGGATGCCGCTGTATCCCTTGGCCAGAACATTGGCGCGCAGGAGCAGCATGGCGCGGGATTCGGCCTCTGAAAGCGGTTCGCCCAGGCCGCAGGCGTGGCTGCGAACGAGATTTGTCTGGAGCTGGGCGAGCCGTTCGGCGGGAATGCGGACGTCGGCGAGTTTGCCGAAGCCGGTGTTAACGCCGTAGACAGTCTGCGCTGTCTGCAAAATGGATTCGATGACCTGGCGGCTTTCTGCGACGCGGACGATGGCTTCCGGAGCGATAGCGACTTGGCGGAGTTTGCAGGCGACAGATTCGATTTCGGAGAGAGTCAGTGAGCGGCCGCTCAGAATCAACGGGGCCGTCGGGGTTAAAGTTTCCATAATCTGGATGGTAAGACCGCGGCAGCTACCGGTACAGAGAGGTTACGTGGCACAGCTTGGCTGTGACAACGGATTCCACTATGCTGAATGCCTATGGGGATGGATTCCACGGAATTGGGCTCAAGCTACTTAATGGACAGTTTTGGACGAAGCCTGCTGGCGGAGCTTCAGGACAATTCCCGGCTCTCGACTGCAGAACTCGCTAGGCGCGTCGGCCTGAGCCCGACGGCGACCGCCGAACGGCTGAAGCAAATGGAAGAAGTGGGCATCGTGCGCGGCTACACGGTGGAAATGGACCGCGAGGCGCTGGGTCTGGAAGTGCTGGCATTCATCCGGATGACCTGCGACGGGCAGCACTACTTTCGGCTGATCGAGTTTGTGCAGACACTGGAGGAGGTGCGCGAGTGCCACCATCTGACCGGCGGCGACGCTTTCCTGCTCAAGGTCACCACCGCCTCCATGTCTGCGCTGGAGGCGCTGATCGAGGCGCTATTGCCGTATGGAAATCCCGTGACCAGCGTGGTGTTGTCCACGCCGGTAGAGCGGCGGAAGTACTCCCTCGGCGGAAAGAGCGGTGGGAAGCTCCCAAACCTCCCAAGGAAGCGGAGCGCTTGGACCGCACGCCGATAAAATTTTTGTTAAATTCGAAGCAAAGGCGACTGCGGTTGCATGCTGAATTACCAAAATGGCCAAGATCAAAGGTACGCCCGATATGCTACTGGCATTCGACGCGATTTTGTGACAATATCCTGAGATTGCTACAAGTTAGTCTAGATTCCCCGCCTCTGGCAGTACGGAATCGCTACTAAATCGTTTACGGAGAGGGTCCGAGATGCCGGCCCAAAGGCTGAGACTGCGATACATCGTGGCTTTTGCAGTGCTGTTTCTCGGGCTGGAGGCTTATTGCAGCACTGTGCCCGGATTTCAAGCCGCGGGCATCAACTATCTATTTCAGATTCCAGCTCCCCTGTTTGCCGTAGCTGGCTGCCTATGGCGCGCTCGATCAGTGGCAGGACGCGGCCAGGCACGCTGGAATCTGCTGGCGATGGGCTTGCTCTTCTGGGACTGCGGAATCTCGCTCTCTGCATGGGAAGAACTCTTCCAGCACGTTCCGTTTCAGATTGCGTCGCTATCGGATTTCGCCTTCTTTTTCTTTGGAGTGCCGATTCTCTTTGCCCTGTCCAGGCCAGCCGCGGAACAGCACTATGCGGCGTTCGCATGGCTCGATGGAATTCAGGCGATATTTGCCGGCTACCTCACCTACGTCACGATTTTTTCCGTTCTTCCCTTCTCGGCTGCGACCATTCAACCGATCACCGCCGCTCTGCTGACGCAGACTTACAACGTCGAAAACTTTGCCTTGGTTGGTATCGGCATCCTGCGCCTTGTTGCCTCTTCCAAAGAAGGCGAGGCCCATCGCTTTTATCAGATAGCCTGCGCGTTTCTGGCTACTTATGGTGTTGGAGTAGGAGTCTATAACCAC
>Ga0302326_10025612_pt1 | contig 11957 bp, 9 predicted proteins | sample Palsa_T0_3_FD_202264 | JGI IMG/M metagenome (GOLD analysis project Ga0302326, IMG submission 202264) | Peat permafrost microbial communities from Stordalen Mire near Abisko, Sweden - Palsa_T0_3 | ecosystem: Environmental > Terrestrial > Soil > Palsa > Peat permafrost | place: Sweden: Abisko... | reverse complement strand
CAGCGCGCGCTTGGTTTCCAGATCGAAGTAGATCACCACGTTGCGGCAGAAAATCGCGTCGAACGGTCCGCGCATCGGCCAGTCCTTCATCAGATTGAGCTGCTTGAAGGTGATCAGCTGACGCAGTCCGGCGGCCACCTTGACCGTGCCCTGCTGCGCGCCGGTACCCTGTTGAAAGAACTCCGCCGCCCTGGCCTTTGATACGTTCTGCAGCCGCTCCGCGGGGTACACGCCGGCCGCGCCGGTCGCCAGCACGTTCGAGTCCAGATCGGTGGCCAGGATCTTGGCATCGAGGCCGCTCAGCCGCGCCTGCTGCTCGCGCAACACCATGGCTATGCTGTACGGCTCCTCCCCGCTGGAACAGGCGCACGACCAGATGCGCAGGCGGCCGGCGCCGCCGGCACGCGCGGCAACAGCGGGCAGCACCTGCTCGGCAAGATATTCGAAGTGATGCGCCTCGCGAAAAAACGAAGTCAGATTGGTAGTGATTGCATTGGTGAATTCCTGCAGCTCGCGTACATCGGCGCATTCGAGCAGCTCGACGTAGTCGGCGAAGCTCACCAGCCGCAGCGCACGCAGGCGCCGCGCCAGCCGCCCGTAGACCATCTGGCGCTTGGCGTCGGTCAGGGCGATGCCGGTGTGCTCGCGCACCAACGCGCAGATGCGGCTGAAGTCCGCATCCGTGAGCACAAAATCGTGCGCGGCGCCGGGATTCGCTGTCAAGGTGGCCACCTGATACATTTCGCCTGCGCTCCCTAAGAGCACTCAGGCGCTGAGCGGCCGCGGCACGTCGGTCTCGACGCATGCGGCCACCAGTGCGTTGATGTCGAGCAGCATCACCATCTTGCCGTCGACCGTGGCAATGCCCTTGACGCAGCTGCCGTCGGCAACGGCGCCTATCTCCGGGATCGGCTTGATCGCCTCGGCCGGCACGCTGTAGACCTCGGAAACCCCGTCCACCACGATGCCTACGGTCTTCTCGCCGCGCGAGCTCTGCACGCGCACCACAATCACCACCGTAGAGGCATCGAAATTGCGTTTCTCGAGGTTGAGGCGTGTGCGCAGGTCGATTACCGGCACGATCATGCCGCGCAGATTCATCACTCCCAGTACATAGGGTGGGGAATACGGCACACGCGTGACATGATCCCAACCCTTGATCTCCTGCACCCGCAGTATCTCGACCCCGTACTCCTCGCCACCGCAGACAAAGGTCAGGTACTGAGCCGCGTGCTGCGCCGTGGGGCTCGATGATTCATAACCGGCTGTCATGGGCTGCGTCATGGATCTGCTCCTCAGAACTCCTGCCATTCGCTGTCGCTGGCCGCCGGGCCACTGGCGAGCTTGCGTGCCGCCGGCGCCCTGAGCGCAGCAGCGGCAGATTTCGGGGCAGCGGCCACTGCGGCCGCGACAGGCTTGGGCGCTGTATTGTTCCAGGGACGGCTGCCGGCGCGACGCTCGAGCGCCGCCGCGGCCTGCGCAGGCGATTCCTCGCCTACCTGGTATTTCGAGATGACCGAGTTGAGCGATTGCGCATGCTCGACGATGGCGTGACTGGCGGCGGCCGCCTGCTCCACCAGCGCCGCGTTCTGTTGCGTGGTGGCATCCATCTGCATCACTGCCTTGTTCACCTGCTCGATTCCCGAGGACTGTTCGCGGCTCGCCGCAGCAATCTCACCGACGATGTCGGTGACTTTCTTGACCGCATTGACGATTTCCGCAAGCGTCTTACCCGACTCGTCGACCAGCTTGCTGCCTTCGTCGACCTTGGCCACGCTGTCCTGAATCAGCGCCTTGATTTCCTTGGCAGCGGTGGCGCTGCGTCCGGCCAGATTGCGCACCTCGGTCGCCACGACCGCAAAGCCGCGTCCCTGCTCTCCGGCGCGCGCGGCTTCAACCGCGGCGTTCAACGCCAGTAGATTGGTCTGGAAGGCGATCTCGTCGATGACACCAATGATGTCGGCGATCTTGCGCGAAGCGCCGTTGATAGCGCTCATGGCCTGCACCGCCGAGCCCACCACCGCGCCGCCTTTCTCCGCCTGCTTGCGCGCAGCCATCGCCAGCTGATTGGCCTGGCCGGCGTTGTCCGCGGTCTGTTTGACGGTCGATGTCATCTGCTCCATCGAGGACGCCGTCTCCTCCAGACTGGCCGCGGTCTTCTCGGTACGTTGCGAGAGGTTGGTGTTGCCCTTGGAAATCTCCTCGGCACCGTTCTGGACCGCCGCGGCAGCGCTCTTGATCTGCCGCACCACCTGCATCATGTTGTCGAGCAGGCCGTTGATACCGCTGGCCAGATTCCCAAAGAAGCCCTCTTTGTCGTCGGTGCGGATACGCGCTAGCAGGTCGCCGCCGTGCGCTGCGGCCACGATCGCCGCGACCTCCTCCTCGACCTGCGCTTCCTGCGTCCGATCGACCCATTCCACCACCGTGCCGAGGCGTTTGCCCTGGGCGTCCAGTACCGGGTTGGCAATCGTGCGTAGCGTCAGCGGGCCGATCCTGAACTCGCAATTCAGCGGGCCGTGCAGATCGGCGAGCTGACGCTGCTGATCGGCGCTGTTACGGTGCAGCACATCGAGATTCGAGCCCATCAGCTTGCTGGGATCGAATCCCGGTAGTTCGCGTCGCAGCTCGGGAGTGAGCCTCTGAAACAGGCTCAACACCGACTGGTTCAGATAAATGATTCGATGGTCGGCGTCGGCCATCATGACGTTGCCCGAGACGTTATCCAGCGCGGTCTTGATGCGCAGGCTGGAGACGGCCAGCAACTTCTGCTCGGTGATGTCGGTCGCGTATTCGACGACCTTGAATGGCTTGCCGTTCGAATCCATGATCGGGTTGTAGGAGGCTTGCAGCCATATTTCCCTGCCGCCGTTGCCGAGGCGCCGGTACTGACCGGCATCGTATTCGCCGCGCGCAAGCTTGGCCCAAAATTCGCGGTATTCGCCGCTGTCGCGATACCCGGGATCAACGAACATGCTGTGATGCTTGCCTTTGATCTCATCGAGCGAGTAGCCGACGTTGCGCAGGAAGATCTCATTTGCGCTGCGAATGGTGCCATCCATCTCGAATTCGATCACGGCCTGCGATTTTGCGATCGCAGCCACTTGCCCTCTGGAGTCCGCCTGACGCGCCTTATGCTCGGTGATGACGTCCGCATACGCTGCGATCTTGAAGGCTTTGCCGTTCGCGCCCATGATCGGGTTATACGACCCCTGCAGCCATATCTCCCGGCCGTCCTTGGCGATGCGCCGGTACTCACCGACCTCATACTCACCGCGGGCAAGCTTGGCCCAGAAGTCACGATATTCAGCGCTGTCGCGATACGCCGGGTCGACCAACACGCGTTGATGTTTACCTTTGATTTCATCGAGCGAGTAGCCGATTGCGTCCAGGAATATCTTGTTCGCGTAGCGAATCGTGCCGTCCATCTCGAACTCGATCACGGCCTGTGCCTTGCCTATGGCCTCGACCTGACCGCGAAAATCCTCCAGCTGCCGGACGCCAGTTCTGGCGTTGCCGCTCTTGCCGCGCTTCGCGGGCTTTTTGCCGACGTGTCTTGCCATGAAAATCGTCCTCGGAATTTGAACTAGGGTTGCGCCCGGTGCGCTGCGGGCCGCAGCTGAATCAGGTCGGGTCAGTGCGCAGCGCTCGCCACGAGCTGTTCGGCATTGAGCAGAATGAGGGTCTTGCCATCGGTGTGGGCCAGACCCTGCACCATTTCGCTTGCGGCGGTGCTGCCCAGCTCCGGCAGTGCCCGCAACGACGAGGCGTCGAGGTCGTAAACCTCAGAGACGGCGTCGACCACCAGTCCGATCGTGCGCTCCTCGGCACCGTTGGGTACGCGAATGACGATTACGACCGTTGAAGGTCCGAATTGCGCCGGCTCAAGCTCGAATCGCTGCCGCAAGTCGATGACCGGAACCACCACACCGCGCAGGTCGATGACGCCGAGTACCCACTTGGGAGCATGCGGAACGGCCGTAACCGCGGACCAGCCACGAATCTCCTGCACCATCAGTATGCCGACGCCATACTCCTCGCCGGCGAGCTTGAAGGTGAGGACCTGGTGCGCGCTTTGGGCATTGTGGTTCAAGCCGCCTCCCTGGCAGGGTCAGCGCGGCGCGGCTGATCCATGTAGCGGACGATCACTCCAGGTATGTCGAGAATCAGCGCTACCCGGCCGTCGCCGAGCATGGTCGCGCCGGCCAAAGCCGTCACCTGTCTGAAGTTTGTCTCCAGACTCTTGATCACGACCTGCTGCTGCGACATCAGCTCATCGACAAACAAGCCGACTCGTTTGCCGTCAGCCTCGACGATCATGAGCAGGCCATTGAGCAGATCGGTGTTGTCGGCCTGAACTCCGAACAGTTCGTACAGGCGCACGATCGGTATGTATTCATCGCGCAGCCGGAACAGCTCGGCTTTCTGTGCCAGGGAACTGATCTGATCGCGCTTGATCTGAATGGTTTCGACGATCGACACGATCGGCACCACGTAGATTTCCTTGCCGACGCGGGCCAGCTGACCGTCGAGTATCGCCAGTGTCAACGGCAGCCGTATGCGCACAGTGCTGCCCTGGCCCGGCGTCGAATACAGTTGCACGTGACCGCCGATCTCATTGATGTTGCGCCGGACCACATCCATGCCGACGCCGCGTCCCGAGACATCGCTGACCACGTCGGCGGTAGAGAAGCCCGGAGCGAAGATCAGATTCAGGATCTTTTCGTCCGACAACTCCTCGTCCGCACCGACCAATCCGCGCTCACGTGCCTTGGCCAGAATCCGGTCGCGCTGCAGGCCGGCGCCATCGTCCGACACCTCGACGATCACGTTGCCGCCCTTGTGGTAGGCATGCAGCGAGATCGTGCCCTGCTCGCTCTTGCCGGCCGCCCGGCGCTTATCGGGCATCTCGATGCCGTGATCCACGGCATTGCGAACCAGGTGCACCAGAGGATCGCCGATCTTCTCGAGCACGGTCTTGTCGAGCTCGGTCTGATCGCCGCTCATCTTGAGTTCCATTTTCTTGCCGAGCCGCTGACCGAGGTCGCGGATCATGCGTGGGAAGCGATTGAATATCGACGAGATCGGCAACATGCGTACCCGCATGACGTTTTCCTGCAGCGAGCGCATGTGGCGCTCGAACTGCACCAGCGCGTTGCGCAGCTCAACGGCTCGAGGACCCTCGAGTTCCGCGGCCAATTGGTTGCACACCGATTGCGTAATGACCAGCTCGCCCACGGAGTTGAGCAGCTCGTCGATCTTTTCAATGCTGACGCGAATTGAACCGCCTTCACCCGAACCGGAGCGCACGACTTCGGGCGCAGGCTGTGACTTGGCGGGCGCGGCAGGCGCCGCGCCGCCGGCCGCAACCGCGGGCGCACTGGTGGCGACAGGGGGCGCCGGCGTCGCGGGCAAGGACGGCGCGATATCGCGAGCCTGCGGCATGGCTGCTCCGGGGGACAGCGGCTCGATGGACAGGGTGCACTCGCCCTCCGCCCATTCGAAAATCTGCTCAACCGCCGAACGGTCGGCCTCGGTATGCAACTCCATCTGCCAGGAGAGCAGACACACCTCCGGGTCCAGCTCGGCGAGCGTCGGCACCTTGCCGGCGTCCGCGCGGGTGACCAATGTGCCCAGCGTCGCCAGCTCGCGCATCATGCGCAGCGGATCGTTGCCGTGCTCCATCATCAGCGCGCCGGGCACCAGCCTGATGCGCCAGCCGGCCACTGCCGCGCCCGGGCTGGCATGGCTAACTGCGGGCGCGCTGACCATTGCCGGCGCCGCTGCGGTCGCGACGCCCGGAACATTCATGACCGCCTGCAGCTCGGCGTGCAGACCGGCGGTCAGAGCGGGATCGGAGGGCTGCTTGCGCTGGGTTGCCGTCAGCATCTCGCGCAGCACGTCGACCGAACGCAGCAACAGATCGACGATGTTCGACTGAACCTGGCGCTGACCGCTGCGCAATTGGTCGAGCAGCGTCTCGAGCGTGTGGGTAAAGGCGGCCACATTCGCGAAGCCGAAGGTGGCGCTACCGCCTTTGATGGAGTGGGCCACTCGGAATATGGTGTTGATGAGCTCGGCATCGGCCTCGCCGGCGCTGAGTTTGAGCAGCGCGGCCTCCATCGAGCCGAGCGCCTCGAAGCTCTCCTCGAAGAAAGTGTCGTGAAATTGCGCCAGGTCCAAAGTCATGCCGAACCCGGACTTTCCAGCAGCGCGCCGACGCTCAATATCTCGATAGCCTGCTCGAGCGCCTCAGACCGGCCTGTCCAGCCGTACGCCCGGCTGCCTTCCAGGCAATCGAGCGCAAAGGCGACTATGAGCTGCACGCCGGCGGCATCGATGCGCTCAACGGCGCTGCCGTCAATCTGGTAAGGACCCGGCCGCGCCAGCTGCTCGAGCATGTGGGCCTTGATGGCCGCCGCCTCATGGATGGTGCAGCTGCCGCCCAATACCACGCGGCCGCGGGGCTCGGCGAGCGCATTATCGTCGGGTCGAGATTCCATAAGGCTGTTACGGCTGTGCAGGGGGAATACTTGAAGGGACCTCGTTCACACTCTGGCTATTGGGCGCAGCCGCCCGGGGCCGGTCGCGGAGCCAGGTATGCTGCGCTGGCACAAAGCCGGGGTGTCCCTCCGGTGGCCATTTTGTGATGCCGCTATCAACCGCAGCAGTTGCATCTGGCGGCCCCGAGGCTCAAGCAACACACTGCGGGGGCCGATAGCTGCTCAGCACATCGGATGTTCCGCGAGGTCAAGTGGAGGCAAGTGTGAGCGCACAACCGGGCATGAGTATTCTGGTGGTCGACGATTTCTCGACCATGCGACGCATCATCAAGGGTCTGCTCCAGGATCTGGGTTTTGCCAACATCACCGAGGCCGACGATGGCTTGACCGCTCTGCCACTGCTCAAGGCGGGCAATTTCGACCTGCTGATCACCGATTGGAACATGCCCGGCATGCAGGGCGTGGAGTTGCTGCGCCAGGTGCGTGCCGATGAGCGCCTGAAAAAACTGCCGGTATTGATGCTGACCGCCGAGGCCAAGCGCGAGCAGATAGTCGAAGCCGCCCAGGCGGGTGTCAGCGGCTACGTGATCAAGCCGTTTACGGCTGCAACCCTCAAGGAAAAGATCGACAAGATATTCGGCGTCAAGCCTTCGGCAGCGGCTTGATGTCGATAATGGACGAGCCTATACAGCACGCGGCTGAATACCGCGTATGGGTCGAAGCCATGCACTCTGCCCTGAGCTCGCACGATCCCCAGGCATTCAGCGCCGCATTGGCCGGCTTCAATAGCGTGCAGAATTCAACGGTCATGACCAGCGTGCGCAAAGTCACCGGCGACCTGCAGGCGGCACTCGAGCGCTTTCGCTGTGATTCGCGGCTGGTGGACCTGGCCGAGCGCCAGGTGCCCGATGCGCGCCTGCGGCTGGCGCATGTGCTGAAACTGACCGACGACGCCGCGCACCACACGATGGATCTGGTGGACCAGTCCTGTCCGCTCGTGGATACGATCGCGCGCGAAGCCGAAAAGCTGCAGTTGCTGCTCAAGCGCCCGCTCGCAGCCGATGAGGGCTTGCGCAGTGAATTCGAGCGCTTCCTGACGCAGACGCTGACACACATGAAAACGGTTCGTGCCAGGCTCGCCGACGTGTTGCTGGCGCAGGGCTATCAGGATCTGAGCGGTCAGATCATCCGCGGCGTCATGAAACTGGTGGACGAGCTGGAAGTCGCACTGGGCGATATGGTACGAATCGGCGAGTTCGAACCCATCGGCGATCTGGCTGGCGCTTCCGTACAGATGCAGGCTCATGGGCCGGTGGTCCCCGGCGTCGAGCACGGCCAAGTCGTCAATGGCCAGCAGGACGTCGACGCCATGCTGTCCGGATTGGGTATGTAGCGCAGCGCTCGGGCTGCGCCTTTAGAACAGTTCCAGCTCGCCCGGCGCCGAGGCCTCGCGCAGGCTCTGTAAGGCCTTGAGCATCTGCTCGGCACGCAGGCCGCGCATCATGAAATCGAACAGCACGCGCTCCTCCACCATGCTGTAGCGGGCGCGCACCTGATCGAGGATCCCGTTCCAATCGACCGCCGCCGTCGCTGCCGGATCCGGCGTGGCGTCGGCTGGAATGGCCAGGCCCGCGCGCACGTGCTGCAGACGCTGAATCAGCTTGTCGTAGAACTGCAGCGCCTTGACCGCCCCTTGCACCGAACCACGGATGGATGCGGCAAGATCCTGGCATTTCGCCGCCGGCTCCGCCCGCGCACGCGCCTCGAGCTGCTGTAGATCGCTCGAGATCGCCGCCAGACACTGCGCGATCTTGTCGACCTGGGCATCACTCTCGCGCACCGACGCATCCAGTTGCGCCACGCCCAGATTCAAGAATTGGTGCAGCCCACGAACCACGGTCATGGCGCTGACCAGTGGATCGCGGGGTTCCCGCGCGCCGGCGACATCGTTGCTCACCGAACTCATGCTCAATTACCTCGAGCTGCCGCGCGCACAGGACCGCTCAGCACGCGTTCGAGCGTCGCCAGCAGCTGTTCGGGGTGGAACGGCTTGACCATCCAGCCGGTGGCGCCGGCCTGCTTGCCCTGCAGTTTGCTCTGCGGGCTCGATTCGGTGGTCAGCAGCAGCAGCGGGGTCAGGTGATAGCTGGGCAGCGCACGCAGCTGCGCCACCAGTGTGATGCCATCCATACGTGGCATGTTGACGTCGGCCAGCACCAGATCGACGGTATGCAGGCGCGCATATTCCAACGCTTCATGCCCGTCCGAGGCTTCAATCACCTCATAGCCGGCTGCGCGCAGGGTGACACCGACCATGTGTCGCATAGAGGCCGAGTCATCAACCGCGAGAATTCTCTTGGACATGCAGCCCGCTCCAGTGATGTGTAGGTCGCAGCCGGCTGTCTGCCCATCAGGGGCGGCGCCGCTCGTTATGGGGTATCGGCGCATCTGTTCCGGGACTTAACCGTGGGCGCCGGGCTTTCCACACAGTGAGTGACGTGTCACAGAATCGGCCTCGGAACAGTGCGCGCGCCCGGATATTCGGCTAGCAGCGCCGCCGCAGCGGGCTAATTCGCCTCGCGCATGAGCTGCACGTTGCCGCCCGCAGCCGTGGTATCGATGCTCACTGCCCGCTCGGTCATGAAGCGGGTCAGATACTGCGGACCACCGGCTTTCGGCCCGGTGCCGGACAGACCTTCACCGCCGAAGGGCTGCGAACCGACCACCGCGCCGATCATGGAGCGGTTCACGTACAGATTGCCGACCCGGGCGCGCCGGCGCGTCTGCTCGATGTGCTGCGTCAGACGAGTCTGCAGACCCATGGTCAGCCCGTAGCCGCTGGCGTTGATGCGATCGATAGTATGCTCGAGCTCACCGGCGCGCCAGGTCACGACATGCAGCACGGGACCGAACACCTCCTGGCGCAGATCCTCGATCTTCTCCAGACGCACCAGTGTCGGGGCGACAAAATATCCTGCGGCCAAGGACGCCGGCAACGCGCAGCGATACAGGATCTGTTGCGGCGCCAGTGAGGCCACATAGTCCTCCAGCGCCTGCTTTGCGCCGGCATCGATGACCGGACCGACATCGGTGTCGAGGTTGCTGGGATCGCCGATACGCAGCGTGGCCATGGCGCCCATCAGCATGTGCAGCGTCGCGGCGGCGATGTCCTCCTGCAGACACAGCAGTCGCAGCGCCGAGCAGCGTTGTCCGGCACTTTGGAACGCAGAAGTCATGACATCTTCGACCGCTCGCTCCAGCAGTGCCGTGGAATCCACCAGCATTGCGTTCAGGCCGCCGGTTTCGGCAATCAGCGGCACGATCGGCCGCCGCTCGTCGGCCAGCAGTGTCCGGGCGATGCGCCGTGCCGTGCCGTTGGAGCCCGTGAACACGACGCCGGCGAGCCTGCTGTCGGCGATCAAGGCTGCGCCCACGGAGTCATCTCCGGGCAGGAACGCCAAGACCTCCGGCGGCACGCCGGCCTCGAACAGCAGGCGCACGGCGGCGGCCGCGATCAGAGGTGTCTGCGGAGCGGGTTTGGCGATCACGGCGTTGCCGGTGACCAGCGCCGCGGTAACCTGGCCCAGGAATATGGCCAGCGGGAAATTCCACGGGCTGATGCAGGCGAATATGCCGCGAGCAGCCCAGCGCAATTCGTTGAGTTCGCCGGTTGGCCCGGGCAGCGACAGCGGTTGCATCAGGTGCCGCGCCTGCACGGCGTAATAGCGGCAGAAGTCCACTGCTTCGCGCACTTCGGCCAGCGCGTCGGCGATGCTCTTGCCCGCCTCACGCACCGCCAGGGCCATCAGCAGCGCGCGTTCACGCTCGAGTAGATCGGCCGTGCGCAGCAGACACTGCGCACGCAGATCCACGCTCATCGCCGCCCATTTCGGTTGCGCGCGCAGCGCCAGCTCGAAGGCCGGCGCCAGATCGGCTGCAGCGGCCGCAACCACCATGCCGGCCAGCCGTTCCACGCGCGCCGGATCGCGCAGTGCGACCGCGTTGCCCGGCACGGGCCTGCCGCCAACCAACGGCGCCGCATGCTGTTCGCGCGCCCAGCACTCGCTCATGCGCGCCAGCAATGCGCGGGTTTCCGCCGGGTCGGAGAAATCGATGCCCGAGGAATTGCTGCGCTCGGGATACAGTGCCTTGGGTGCCACGATTGCCTCATTTTCCAACGCGGGCGCGCGTTGCAGTAATGTCACCGGATCGAGCAGCAGGCTTTCATCGCTGATACTCGCGGTGGCCAGTTGATAGACAAAGCCGGCGTTGGCGCTGTTCTCCAGAATGCGCCGCACCAGGTACGGAAGCAGCTCCGCGTACCCTCCGACCGGTGCGTAAATGCGGCATCGGACGTCGCTGTCGCGGATCAAGTCCTCATACAGTCCCGCGCCCATTCCGTGCAGACGTTGAAACTCAAACTTGCCGCGGCCGCCCGCCCACTGCAGCACCGTGGCCACGGTGTGCGCGTTATGGGTAGCAAAGGCAGGAAACAAGCCTTTGGCGGCCAGCAACCGGCGGGCACAGGCGAGGTAGCTCACATCGGTCGCGCATTTGCGCGTATACACCGGAAACTGCGGCAGACTCATTTGCTGGGCGCGCTGAATCTCGACATCCCAATAGGCGCCTTTGACCAGCCGCACGGTCAGGCGCAGATCACAACGGGCCGCCAGTTGCTCAGCCCAGTCGATGATGCCCGGGGCTCGCCGCTGATACGCCTGCACGGCGAAGCCGAATCCATCCCAACCTTTGAGGTGCGGATCGGCTGCCACGGCGGCGATGACGGCCATGGACATCTCCAGCCGCTCATTCTCTTCGGCATCGATGGTCAGTCCGATATTGCGCGCGCGCGCGGCTCGCGCCAGTGCGCTCACGCTTGCGATCAGATCGGCCAGTGCGTGTTCGCGCTGCAGCGGCTCGTAGCGACAGTTCAGCGCTGACAGCTTGACCGATATGCCGTCATTGCAGCTGCTGTCCACGCCTGTATCGGCCTGTCGACCCACCGCCGCAATGGCATCACGGTAGGCGGCCAGGTAGCGTTGTGCGTCGGCCCCGGTGCGTGCCGATTCCCCGAGCATGTCATAGGAGAAAGCAAACGGGCGCAGTGTGCGGCCGCTAGCGCGGCGCAGTGCCTGCTGAATGTCGCGGCCGAAAACGAACTGGCGTCCCAGGATCTGCATGGACGAGGCGACCCAGGGGCGCAACAGGCGCGCCACTACGCTCGCGCCGGGCTGCTCGAGCAACCAGCGCGCGAGTATCAGACAGCGCGTCAAAGCGTTTACGCGCCATGACGGCGAGGCGCCGCGGTGCGAGCGCCAATCGCCATCTTTGAATTTCTCGGCGATCAGCTGCGCCGCGGTGGCCGCGTCCGGGACCCGCAGGTAGGCTTCCGCCAGCGTCAGCAACGCCAGGCCTTCGGCGCTTTGAATGCCGTATTCCTGCAGGAAGCGATCG
>Ga0302326_10025611_pt1 | contig 11957 bp, 9 predicted proteins | sample Palsa_T0_3_FD_202264 | JGI IMG/M metagenome (GOLD analysis project Ga0302326, IMG submission 202264) | Peat permafrost microbial communities from Stordalen Mire near Abisko, Sweden - Palsa_T0_3 | ecosystem: Environmental > Terrestrial > Soil > Palsa > Peat permafrost | place: Sweden: Abisko... | reverse complement strand
CGAACGGCTACGCGTTGACCCCGCCGATGGGCTGGAACAGTTGGAACAAATTCGCCGGCAAGGTGGACGATCAAGCGGTGCGCGGAATGGCCGATGCAATCGCCGCCAGCGGGATGCGCGATGCGGGCTATGTCTACGTGAATATCGACGACACCTGGGAAGGCGATCGCGACAAGGACGGCAACATTCAATCGAACCAGAAATTTCCCGACATGAAAGCGCTGGCGGACTACGTACATGGGAAGGGGTTGAAGCTGGGCATTTATTCGGGCCCCGGACCCAGGACCTGCGCCGGATTCGCGGGCAGCTATAACCACGAAGAACAGGACGCGAAAACCTGGGCGGCGTGGGGAATCGATTACCTGAAATACGATTGGTGCAGCGCCAACGAGGTCTATCACCCGGGAGAACTTAAAGCGGCCTACGAAAAGATGGCGTTGGCCCTGCGCGCCACGAAGCGGTCGATTATCTACAGCCTTTGCGAGTACGGCTGGCAAGATCCCGGCGAGTGGGGCCCGTCCGCGGGTGGTAATCTCTGGCGCACTACTGGCGATATCAGTGACAACTGGTATTCCATGTCTACGATCGGATTCGATAGTCAGACCGGGCGCGAAAAGTTCGCCGGGCCGGGACACTGGAACGACCCCGACATGCTGGAAATCGGCAACGGCCACATGACGGATACCGAGTACCGCACGCACATGAGCTTGTGGTCGATGCTGGCGGCCCCGCTGCTGGCGGGCAACGACATCCGCAGCATGACCGATTCCACCAAGGAGACCCTCATGAACAAAGAGGTGATCGCGATCGATCAGGATAAAGCCGGCGTGCAAGGCCTCGCGGTGCGTAAGGACGGCGATTGCAGTATCGCCGGCCGGGGCGGCCAGCAGACCAAAATCCCATGCCAGGAAGTGTGGAAGAAGCCGCTGGCGCAAGGAGTTGCGGTGGGTTTGTTCAACCGCAGCGGCGACGCCGCGAAGATGACGGTGAAGTGGTCCGAAGTGGGCGTGACGAAGAAGAATCCCAAAGTGCGCGATTTGTGGGCGCACCAGGATGTGACGGCGCCGGCTGAGATGACTGTCGATGTGCCGTCGCATGGCGTGGTGATGGTGACGGTTAGGTAGGGCGACAAGAGCCAAAGTGTGCTCAGGTCGAAAAACGCCGGCCTCCGGCCGGTTGGCAAGCTAAAGCATACCCCACCGCAGTACGATTTTTATCGTTGACGTACGTTTTAAATCGTTGTATTATCGCTTTGGATGGCTCCGAACTCCTCGAATCGCAAACAGCCGTTGCCGCCGCTTCCCACTGACGCTGAAATCGACATCCTCGCCGTTCTCTGGCGGCTGGGACCGGCGACCGTGCGTGAAGTCCACGAAGAGCTCGGAAAAGACAACGGCTACACCACTACGTTGAAGCAGATGCAATTGATGACCGGGAAGGGTCTGCTGGTCCGCAGCGAGCGTTTCCGGTCGCACGTCTACGAGTCCAGCGTCCCTAAAGAGCAAACCCAGAGACAGATCGCGGCCGACTTGCTGAAGCGCGCGTTCGACGGATCGGCCGCCAGCTTGGTATTGGGCGCTCTGTCGGCGCAGCCCGCGTCGAGCGGCGAGCTTGCCGATATTCGCAAAATGCTGGAGACCTTTGCGAAAGAGAAAGGACGGTCCCGGTGAGCGTCATACAGTTCCTCGCGTCACAGCCGTGGGTGGAACGCCTCGGCTGGACCCTGGTCCACTTCTTCTGGCAGGGTGTCTTATTAGTAGCCTTGTACGCCGCCGCGCGTAGATGGATACTAAACTCGTCCCGCCCGGACACACGATACATACTCGCCTGTGTTGCACTGGCTGCGATGATAGCGGCCCCGCTTGTCACATGGGGCCTGATGCGTCCATCTGACGCGGCGCCAGCCTCCGCCAGTCTCATCAGTCGTGTCCCCGTGACTGCTTCGACTGTCACCGCGACTACGCCTGTAATCCTCCTTGAATCCGGCACGCAGGCCGCGCAATTCCTGCCATGGGTGGTCGCGATATGGCTCGTGGGCGCGACAGCTTTCTCGATTCGTTTAATAGGTGGCTGGGTCATAGCCGCGCGCATCCGGTCCACGCTGGTTCGCCCGGCCCCGCCGGAATGGCAGCAGTCACTCAACCGTCTTAAAGCCCGAGTTGGAGTCACTCGTCCGGTCCGCTTATTGATCTCCGCGCTGGTGCAAGTCCCGGCGGTAGTCGGCTGGCTTCGCCCTGTGGTGCTCGTGCCCATTGGAGCGCTTGCCGGCCTACCGTCGGAACAGGTGGAAGCGCTCTTGATTCACGAGCTGGCGCACATCCGGCGACACGACTATCTAGTCAACATTCTGCAAAGTGTGGCTGAGGCGCTGCTGTTCTACCATCCCGCGGTCTGGTGGGTATCGGGACACATGCGCCTCGAACGGGAGTTATGCTGCGACGACGTGGCAGTGTCACTCAGCGGCGACGCGTTCACTTATGCGCTGGCGCTGGCGGAGATGGAATCGTCGCGTCCGGCCCACGTTCATGCCGCCATGGCCGCTAACGGCGCTTCGCTGGCGGACAGAATCGGAAGATTGCTGGGTCAGTCGCCGCCGGTGTCGCGGACACTCTCGGGACCGGGCGTCGTCGTGACCGCGATTCTTCTGGCGCTCGCCGCCTATGGCATGTTCGCCCAATCAGGCGATTCACCGCGATTCGATGTAGCGTCCATCAAGCGCGGTTCCGAGTGGACTCTAGAGGTTCCCATGGGAGTTAACACACGACCAGGGGGCCGGCTGACCACGACCAACGCTCCACTGAGTTATCTCATCCAAAGGGCGTATGGGGTGGAGGCTTACCAGGTTGTAGGAGGCCCGGCGTGGATCAATTCCGATGGCTACAATATCGATGCCAAGCCGGAAACCAACACCGATCCGAAGCAGATGTGGCTGATGCTGCAAACACTGCTGGCCGACAGGTTTAAGCTGGCGCTCCACCGCGAAACGAGGGAGCTACCTGTCTTTGCGCTGACGGCCACAAAGGGCGGCCCCAGGCTGGCGGAGCCGAAGGGAGGCCCTTGCAACGAGATAATGCCGCCCCTCGATGCGCCAAGGCAGCAGCGAATAGCTCCTCCTTGTGGCCCCGGAATTCTCAGGTCCGGCACGGGGCTGACTATGCAGGGGATAAACTTATCCATGGCGAAATTCACCGGGTTTCTCGGGAGGATGATTGGCCGGGAGGTAATCGATAGAACCGGGTTCACGGGAAAATTCGACCTTCATTTGGAATTCGCCTTCGATGACGCCATCGTGGGCCTCCCACATCCCCCCCAGGCAGGTGATTCCGACCAGCCCGCGAGCCCTTTGGCAAGAGCGTCGATCATGATCGCCCTACAGGAACAGCTCGGACTGAGACTCGAATCGACAAAGGGCCCGGTTGAGGTGCTGGTCATCGATCGCGCTGATAGGCCCACGGAGAACTGATCTATATGGTCCAGTGAATGCTCAGACAATTGCGGCATAATGGACGCATGGAGGGGTCGGTCGAAGGGGTCTACCGCAACGGAAAAATCGAGTTGATGGAACCCCTGGCGGAAGCCGAAGGTTCGCGCGTTATCGTGACGTGGTGGGAACTGACGGCTCGGTTGATCTTCGCGAAAGAGGGATCGATGAGCACGGCGCTGCCGGTCTGCACCGTCGGCTAGCCCCATTCCACGGTTCGGTACTCGGAGATCGACCGGGTTATCGGAAGCCTTCCCGACCTGACCGAGATTGACGCGGCATTGCGGACGACCCTGGCTCTATAAGTTGGGCGTCAATGCGCGACGCCCCCCGGCGCTAGAATGGAGGGACGTATGATCCCACACGAAATGGTCACTACCGCTTTCGACTTGCCGGGCTTCCGCATTAAGCGCAATCTGGGCGTGGTCCGCGGCATCGTGGTGCGCTCGCGGTCGCTGTTCGGGACCATCGGCGCCGGTTTGCAGACGCTGGTGGGCGGCAACATCACTCTGCTGACCAATTTGTGCGAACAGACGCGCGGGCAGGCGTTCGACCTGATGCTGCAGCACGCCGCGGCGCTGGGCGCGAATGCTGTAATCAATGTGCGCTACGATGCCACCGAGGTAATGCAGGGCGTCACCGAAGTGCTGTGTTACGGCGCGGCGGTTCTCGTGGAGCGGGCCGAGAAGTGAAGGTTCGCTTCACCAAAGCGCACGGGGCCAAAAACGATTTTCTGCTGACCTGGCGCAGTGACGCGCCGGAGGAGAACCACGCCACGGTCGCGCGCGCGATCTGCAATCGCAACACGGGAATCGGCGCCGACGGGTGGATTTTGGTGGATCCGCCGAACAATGCGGAAGCGGAAGGCGCCATTGAGATCTACAACTCCGACGGCAGCGCGCCGGAGATTTCCGGGAACGGCACGCGTTGCGCGGCGGCGTTCCTGATCTGGCGCGGTGATGCGCCCGGCCGCGTCCGCATACGCACCGGGGCGGGGATCAAGACGCTGCGGATGCTGCAGCGCAGCGCGCTCAAATTCGAAATCGAAATGAACATGGGCCGCGCGCGGATAATCGAAACCCGCTTCGCCTTGCCTCTAATCTCGGGGAAGCGCGATGTGACGCTGGTGGATGTGGGCAATCCACAATGCGCCGTGCCGGTTGAGGATTTCGATTTCGATTGGCGCGCCATGGGCGCAGAGATCGAGCGGCATCCGCAATTTCCGAACCGAGCCAACGTGTCGTTCTTCAAGGGCGTGGACGCGCATTCGATCGATGTCCGGTTCTATGAGCGCGGCGCGGGCGAAACCATGAGCTCGGGTACCGGGTCTACCGGCGCGGCAGTGGCGGCAGTGGCGCGCGGGATGGCGCAATCGCCGGTGCGGGTGCTGACACCGGCGGGTCCGCTGGATATTCGGCTGGAAGACGATGTCTTTCTGACGGGTCCGGCGGAAATTGTGGGTGAAGGCGAATTCTTCCTATAAGTACCTAGTACCCCTAGCCAGGACAGCCTAGACCGAGACAGGCATAAAAAAGCCACGCTGTGCGAGAATGGAGGTTCATGATTACTGAAGTCGAACTCGCCGTAGATGCAACCGCAAAGCTTCTCGAAGAGAAGATCAAATCGCGCCACGCGCGCGTTGGAGTCGTGGGGTTGGGATACGTCGGCCTGCCACTCGCCGTCGAGTACGCCAAGGCCGGATTCACGGTCACCGGTATCGATGTCAACGAAGAAAAAGTCCGCCGCGTGAATGCCGGCGATTCCTACGTGGGCGATATTTCCAGCGCCACGCTGGCGCCGCTGGTGGCCTCCGGCAAGCTGCGCGCCACAACCGATTTTGCCGCGGTGCTCGATCTCGACACCATCAACATCGCCGTGCCCACGCCGCTGCGCAAGACTAAAGACCCGGACATGAGCTTCATCGTGTCCTCATGCCAGGAGATTGCGCGGCACTTCCACGCGGGCATGCTGATCATCTTGGAATCGACCACGTATCCGGGCACCACCGACGAAGTGGTGCTGCCCATGCTTTTGAAATCGGGCCTCCAGGTTGGGACCGATTTCTTCCTGTGCTTCTCGCCGGAGCGCGTCGACCCCGGCAACCCCAACTTCCACACTTTCAATATACCCAAGGTAGTGGGCGGAACCACGCCGGCGTGCACCGAAATGGGGCGCGTATTTTACTCGCAGGCGCTGCAGCATGTGGTTCCGGTGAGTTCCACGCAGGTCGCCGAGATGGTGAAGCTGCTTGAGAACACGTTCCGCATGATCAATATCGGATTGGCGAACGAGATAGCGATGATGTGCGACCGCATCGGCATCAATGTGTGGGAAGTCATCGACGCAGCCGCCACCAAGCCGTTCGGCTTCATGCCGTTCTATCCCGGGCCGGGGCTGGGCGGCCATTGTATTCCCATCGATCCCTTCTATCTGTCGTGGAAGACCAAGCAGGCGGGTATTGAGGCGCGCTTTATCGAGCTCGCCGGGTACATTAACGGGCAGATGCCGCACTTCGTGGTGGATAAGGTCCAGAACGCGCTGAACGACGCTTCCAAGCCGGTGAAGGGCTCGCACATTCACGTGATGGGCGTGGCTTATAAGCGCGATATCGACGACATGCGCGAATCGCCGGCCCTCGACGTGATCATGCTGCTCATGAAGCGCGGCGCCGAGCTTACCTATAGCGACCCGCACGTGCCGCACCTGCGGTTGGACGCCGGGGAACTGACGGCGTTGCCAGAGGATACGGCGGCTGCGGCCGATTGCACCGTAATCATCACCGACCATTCGGCATTCGATTACCGGGGTTTGGTGGAACGGGCTTCGTTGATCGTCGATACCCGCAATGCGCTGAAGGGTTACAACTCGCCGAAGATCGTGCGGTTGTAATAGAATTGCGCGGCACACGGCTTTTTCGGCGCTGGACGGGTGGCGAAGCACTTAGAGGCTTCAGGGCGCCCGAAAGAGCTATTGCCAAGCCATTGACAACGGCTTGACAAACCCTCAATATACCTGAAAGGGGTATTCCATGAAGCCACTCTGCCTCGCCGCTCTCTGCGTTACGCTTCTTGCGGCGCTGGTGCTTCCTGCCTCCGCGCAGCCGGTGATTTCCGCCAAATCCGGGTTGCTCTCTTACGTGGAAGGCCAGGTTCTGCTCAACGACCAGCCGGTGGAGTTTTCCACGACGCGCTTTGCGGACGTTAAAGAGAACTCCATTGTCAAGACGGGCGATGGGCGCGCCGAGGTTCTGCTCACGCCCGGCGTCACGCTGCGAATGGGCGAGAATAGCTCGTTGCGCATGATTTCCAACCGCTTGGTGGATACCCGCGTGGAGCTGATGACCGGGTCGGCGGTCGTGGAAGCCGATATGGTCGCGAAAGACACCAATGTTACGGTGGTCGTCGGACAGGGGAGCGTGGAATTGCCGAAGGCGGGTTTATATCGCTTCAACGCCGCGCCCGCCCAGATCAAAGTATTCAAGGGCGATGCCGATGTGGAAGTCGCGGGCCAAACCAAGGGGATTTCCGGCGGCCATATGTTGAGTTTGGCCACGGAAACGGCCTCCACTCAAAAGTTCGACACGGAAGACACGGACGATTTGGATCGCTGGAGCCATCGGCGCGGCAGTTACCTGGCAGCGGCCAATATGTCGGCGGCGCGGACCCTGGTGAGTACGGGCGGCGTTCCTTCCATGTGGGGAATGGCTGGCTGCTCATCGGCTTGGGGATACAACTCCTTTTACGGGATGATGACGTTTATCCCGTGCAATGGCACGTTGTGGAGTCCTTATGGATACCGGTTCTGGAGCCCGTATGCGATCAATCAATACTATTGGATAAATCCTCCAATGATTTACGGAGGCGGCGCGGGCCGCACGGGCACGTCTCCCTCGGGATCGGCGTCGCTGGCCCGGCCGGCCACAACGGCCAGCTACCGGGGGACTTCGTCGGCTTCGGCCTCGGGGTCGTCACATGCCGGTTTCGCCAACGCTGGCAGCAATAGCGGTGTTTCGTCGAGCGCCAGAGCGGGCGGCGGCGGCTTCGCTGGTAGCAGCGGTGGCGGGGGCGGCGGGGGCGGCGGGGGCTTCTCCGGCGGCGGCGGTGCTGGTGGCGGCGCCGGCGGAGGGCACGGCGGCGGTGGTGGTGGTAGCTCTGGCGGCGGACACCGTTAATCCAGTTCAATAATCCAGATCAATCAAACGTTAAAGGCCGGCGAGGTGAAACCCTCACCGGCCTTTCTTGTTTGGCGCGGTTGCGCGGATGTTTCGGCGTGCGGTCCCGGCCAGGTCACGATGGCTGCGACAGAACCCGACAGGCCGGGAGGCCTGTCGTACATTCCCTCTCACATTCCGTTCGTCAACAGCACCTTCCCGCCGCTCCGCAGCACCACATGCAACGCCGCCTCGCCCACCAATCCAGTGAACCGCGGCATCTGTTCCCAATCCGCTACAATGTAGGTCCGCTCCGGCCCGAGCCACATTCGCTTCCACTGTTCGTCGGTCAGAAACACGTCCGGAGCGTCCGGCGCATACGACCCGTAAACCAGGTTATTGAACCGCCCGTTGAGCAGCTTCGCATTGCGCCCCGTGTAGAAGAATACCGACGAAAACGTGTAGTAGTGATGATCGATCACCAGCATCCCCGCGGGCGACCGCAGCAGCGCCTCCGCCAGCGGCCGCGACGACAGATACGGATCGAACCTCACCAGCGCCATCCGCGCCGCGTGGAAGAACAGCACCATCATGGCCGCGGCCGCCAGGAATGCCTTGCGTTCGCGCCATAACATTAGCCCCACCAGGCCGATCGTGAACGCCACTCCCGCCACCAAAAGCGGCGCGCGCAGGTATGCGAACGATTCGATGGTCAGGTCTTCCATGTGTCCCAACGACAGCGTATAGACCCCAGGATTGTGGCTTAGCGCGCTGGCAATATCGCCCGGAGCGGGCGTGTTGCGCACCAGGAACCACAGCGTGAACACCGTCAGCGCCGCGCACGCTGCGACCAGCGCCAGCACGCGAGTCCCCCACTTCACCCAGTTCCCGCCGGCCGCCATGGCGCATCCCAACAGCAGCGCCAGCGCCGGATAGCAGGGCATCGAGTAATACTCCTGCGTGGTGGAAAATGTGAAGAAAACCAGCACGAAGCCGGTCCAGCAGAGGGCCAGCAATCGCATGCGCCCCGCGCGGTCATCGCCACCGCCAACTGCCGGCCGGTAGGAAAGCTTCAGCGTCGCCGGAAGGTAGACGCTCCACGGGAACAGCCACAACAGGTGGAACAGCCAGAACCACACGCGCGGCACGGTGTTGTAATCGTGCGGATAGCGCAGATCCAGAAATCGCAGCAGTTGCTCGTTGATGAAGAAGAACCAGAAGAACCCGTGATACTCGCCGGGCGCGCTGTGCATGGTGAAGTCGAAGTGCGGCGGATTGCGCAGCGTGGCCAGCACGTGCCACGGCGCCGCGATCGCCAGAACGATCGCGATGCCGCTCAGAGGCCGCAGCCGCGTCCACGTATGGCGCGAGAAAAACTGGCGCGTCGAGAGAAGATAGAGCGCCGCCGCCCCCACTGGAAACACAATCCCGATGAGGCTCTTCAGCAGCAAGCCCACTCCCAGGCTGGCTGCCATCACCGCCGCCCAGAGCCGCGGCCGCTTTTCGCGCTCGTCCATCACGCGCAGAAACGCCCACAGCGCCAACGCGATGGACGCCGTCTGCATCACGTCGGGAATCTGTATGCGGGTAAAGAGAAACAGCCCGATGCATGTCGCCATGCACAGCCCTGCGTAGAAGCCCGCGCGCCGGCCGAACGCCCACACGCCCATCGCCGCCGTAAGCCACGCCAGCCCGATGGATGCCAGCGCCACCGGAATGCGCGCCGCCCAATCGTGTACGCCGAAAACCTTGTAGCAGATGGCGATCAGCCAGTAGATCAGCGGGGCTTTTTCGAGATAGGCTACGCCATCGAGCCGCGCCGTCACCCAATCGCCCGATGTCAGCATGTTCCGCGCAATCTGCGCCTGAACCGCATCCACATCGTCCATCAGCGAGGGCGGCGAAACAATGCAGCCAAGGTAAATCGCCGCCGCGATCAGCGCCACGGCTAGGTAGACGTAAAGATTCCTTCGGCCATCCTGGGACTGCTTTCGGGCGCCGGCGCCGTCTGTATTCCCCATCTCTTCATCCATAGGAACAGGATCATCAACCCCCACAGATGATACCCGACATTCGCGCGCCGCTCGAAATGCTGGCGCATCAAGGCCTCCATCGCCGCCGGGCGGAAGAGTTGCCCGTGCGATGCCGCGCCCCACGCCAGGGTGTCCTGCAGGATCTGCCGCAAAGGTCCGCGCAGCCATTCGTGCGCCGGAAAGTCGAAGCCCATTTTCTTCCGCCGCAGCACCCGTTCCGGCAGCTTGCCCCGCATCAAATGTTTCAGCACCACCTTTTGCTTTGCGCCGCGCATCTTGAATTCCGGCGGCAGCGTGGCCGCGAATTCCACAATGCGGTGATCGAGAAACGGCGGACGCACCTCAATCGAATGCGCCATGCTCATGCGATCCACTTTGGTCAGAATGTCGTCGGGCAGAAAGTAGCGTTGATCGAATTCCAGATACCCCGCGAAATCCGTCCTCACGCCGCGCAGAATGCCGTTCAGCGTATCCGGCAGGGGCGCGCTCACAAGCTGCCGCTTCTCCTCATCCGAAAAGGTCCCGTTCCAGTAGACATGCGCGCGCGCCGGCGGCATGCGGCAGCCCTCCAGAAAGCGCTTGGCCATGTACTCCAGGCCGATCTTCTCATCCGACACCGGCCACCAGTTCAACGCCGCGCGCCCTGCACGCAGCGCGAAATCCGGCAGCGCGCGCAACGGCCGCGCCAGTTCGTTGGCGCGATAGGTCAGGTAACCGCCGAACAGCTCATCGGCCGCTTCGCCGCTCAGCGCCACCGTCGCGCTCTGCCGCGTGAGCTTGGAAAGAAACCACACCGGCAGCGCCCCGCCATCCGCGTCCGGCTCGTCTAAGTAGTAGCCGAACTGCTCGATGGCGCCGGCCAAATCGTGCTCCGGAGTCAAATCGAGCTCTTCGTGCTCGGTCCCATACTGCGCCGCCACCTCGCGGATGTACGACGTTTCGTCGAACTTGCGTCCGCGGAACGAAATGGAAAATGTCTTCAGCCGCGCGCTGGACGCCGCCGCGGCATAATGCAACACCGTCGAGGAATCGATGCCGCCGCTTAGCCACACTCCCAGCGGTACATCCGAGAGCAGATGCTCGCGCACCGATTGTTGCAGCAGCCCGTCCAGCTCCGCGGCCGCATCGTCCAGGGTCACCCGCGGTGAGCTGCGCGTTTGTGTCGCCACGGAGGGCAAGCTCCAATAAGCTTCCGAGCGAACCGCGCCCTCACGCCACTCCAGCCAGTGGCCGGGACGAAGCTTTTCCACGCCCTCCACCAGCGTCCACGGCCCCGGAACATAATTCAGCGCCAGGTAACAATCGAGGGCCTCCAGACAAATCTGCCGCTCGATTTCCGGATGCACGAAGATTGCCTTCAGCTCCGAGCCGAAGTAGATATCGGGCCCGCGCCGCGCGACATACAATGGCTTGATGCCCATGCGGTCCCGCGCCAACACCAGCCGCCGCGTGGATTCGGTCCACAGCGCCACGCCAAACATGCCGCGCAGCTTTGAGAAGCACTCTACGTCCCACTCGCGGAAGGCCGCCAGCACCGTTTCGGTGTCCGTGCGCGAGCAAAAGCGATGACCGCGCCGCTCCAGCTCGACGCGCAATTCCAGGTGGTTGTAGATTTCGCCGTTGAATGCGATGATGACGTCGCGATCGTCGGAAACAATCGGCTGATCGCCCCCGCCGAGGTCGATGATTTTGAGCCGGGCCGCACCCAAAGAGGCCGCCTGCGACTCGAAAACGCCTTGCTGGTCGGGTCCGCGATGAATCAGCGTCCGGATGGCTTCCTGAATTGGGCCCGGAGCGCTACGGCCCAATGCCGCCTGCGATTTAAGATGTGTGAAGCCGGCAATGCCGCACAACTTCCGTGCCCCCTGGCGCGAGCCGCGCGTAAAAAGAGTGATGCAAAGCTCACTCTAGCATAAGGATGTAACTAAATCGTTGTAACTATTCGTACCATCGTCCGCGTCTTATGATCGGACACATGAGCTCGCCTGCGGTGATCGTTCTTGCGGTAGCGGCAATCCCGTTCATCTATTACTTCATCGCGTTATACAGTTCCTGGCGCTACTTCCGGCAACCGCGCCAAGCCGCACCCGGCGCCTTCACTCCACCGGTGAGCATACTCAAGCCAATCCGCGGCATCGATCCCGACGCGTACGAGAATTTCTCCAGCTTTTGCCGCCAGGATTACCCTGAGTACGAGATCCTGTTCTGCGTCAGCGACCGCGAGGACCCTATACTACCTGTGATTGAGCGGTTGCAGCGGGAATTCCCCCAGCGGCGCATCCAGGTCTTTTTC
>Ga0302326_10025610_pt1 | contig 11957 bp, 8 predicted proteins | sample Palsa_T0_3_FD_202264 | JGI IMG/M metagenome (GOLD analysis project Ga0302326, IMG submission 202264) | Peat permafrost microbial communities from Stordalen Mire near Abisko, Sweden - Palsa_T0_3 | ecosystem: Environmental > Terrestrial > Soil > Palsa > Peat permafrost | place: Sweden: Abisko... | reverse complement strand
GCGCACTATGAACTTGCGGCTGGACGAGACGTGAAGCCATTTATAAGGGCGATGGAAGGCTTCGCCTCTCCGACGGGCCTGTTGCCAGAGCAAGTTTGGGATCAACGGGATCTTCCGGATTCATTTATGTTCCTCGGCAAACCGACAGGGTCGGCCATGCCGCTCATGTGGGCACACGCAGAGTACGTCAAACTCCTGAGGTCGGCTTCCGACGGGCAGGTTTTCGACCGGATTCCGCAAGTAGCGCAGCGATATCTTGGAGACCGCAAGGAGTGCCAAAGAATTGAAATTTGGAAGCCGAATCGGCATGCGCGCACGGCCAAAGAGGGATACACCTTGCGCATTCAGGTTCCCTCGATGTTCCGTTTGCATTGGACACGCGACGAATGGGCAACCACCCTCGACACCGCATCTTCTGCGACCACTTTCGGAATCGCGTTCGTGGACATCCTAATCCCCGCGAGCCAGGAGGAGCCCATCCGATTCACATTCTTCTGGCCAGAGAGCTACTCCTGGGAAGGCCGCGACTACACTGTGCGGGTTGAACAGTAACTCGGATTATTCCCAATCGACCCACACGGCCCAAGAGATCACCGTTGCGAGAAGCCGCGACGAAATTAGGAAGGATAAACGTGCCGCACGAGAGCAATTTGACGTCATCATCATCGGATCGGGAGCCGGCGGCGGAACGCCCGCCTGTCATCTCGTGCCATCCGGTAAGCGTATTTTGCTTTTAGAACGCGGGGGATATCTGCCGCGGAAAAGGACAATTGGGACGCGCGAGCCGTGTTTGTCGACGAGAAGTATCAGGCCAAGTAAGTCTGGTATGACAAAGATGGGAACCCGTTTCACCCCGGGATCTACAAATCTCTGGCGCGGCCCAATGCGGATCAGTTTTCCGGGACCGCCTACAGTCACGATGCTCTTGGGACGAAGAATTCTTTTGATGCCACCACCGGAACCATGCTCAAGAAGTTTTACGAAGACTGGTACGCGCCAAATAATGCAAACCTCGTGATCGCGGGCGATGTGCAACCCGACGCGGTGCTGGCGATCGTGAATGAGTCGTACGGCAAGATTCAAAGAAGGCCCGTCCGACGCGCGCGCAAGTCGTGCTCCAACCGGTAAAAGAAGAATCGTTTACGCTTGAGAGCAATCTGCCCTACGTGCTGGTGTTTACCCGCCGCGTTACCTCCGCCACCGGTACTCCCGACTCGGTCTCCTTCAACATCCCCACGCTCTGCTCCTCACGCAATCGACTCTTCCTCATGGTGTTGCTCCTCCCCTGGCTGTTTTACCCAGAGGAACTACATTTTCGATTAACTAAATCTCGGAGAGCAAATCAATGGCTCTTTCATAGTTACTGTGCGAAACGAAACAGTTTCCCTGGGCAGCACACTGTCACACTTCAAATTGGCAGGCTATTACAACACCTGCGACCGAGTGAAGTATTGGAGCAAAATTGGCGCGTTCTGGGGAGGTTTCTAGGACTGTGGTTTGGGTCTGCTTTTTTCATAATCCCGAGTTTCGGCCTAATTCTGCCGGCTCGAACCAGTGGTCGGATGGATTGTAGGAGCGCTTAGAAACCGCCCGTGGTAGGAGGAGTCAGAAGGCTAGGAGCTGGGTTACCGAATATGGGAATCGCTAAAGATAGAGTCGTGAAGTACGAAGAGGCGATCAAGACAGATCCGTCCTAGTGATTGTTGACGGCACGGCGGCTGAAGTTGCCAAGGCGAAGGACATTATCAAAACCACGCATCCGGTCCAGCTCGCGCTGCACTCTAGCGAAAAGGTATTCGTCGCGGGAGTTTAGATTTTCCGCGCGATATAGAGGCAAGGTTCACTCGATAGATCTTGCCCGGTGGCGCGTATTCTCTGGGGTTCTAATGGCAACCCCATACTTGTTTTCCTTCGCGGGTGGCATCGGAGAAAACGCGCCCATAGTTCGTAGCCGGATTTGCGAGGGGCTGAGATTCTTGGAATCCACCTCGACGAAAAACAAAACGCAGCCAATGAGGGAGTCATTTCTACGACGTCCGGCCGGGTTGCGGTACCCGTCATTCGCACGGACGAAGAATGAATGATCGCCAAGTTGGATTGCTGCGTTCTCGGACTTAAGTCAAAAAAGGAGAATTGAATCATGGCGACGGAAATTCTTACGCTAACTGACTCAGCAACTCTTTCCCCGGAACTCCTCAACAAAATGGATGCCTACTGGCGCGCAGCAAACTATCTGTCGGTCGGCCAGATTTATCTGTACGACAATCCGTTGCTGAAGGAGCCGCTGAAACTATCGCACGTGAAGCCGCTGGTGGTCGGGCACTGGGGCACGACGCCGGGCCAGAACTTCATCTACGTGCATCTGAACCGTGTCATCAAGAAGTATGATCTCGACATGTTTTACGTCGCTGGGCCTGGACACGGCGGCCCAGCGATTGTGGGAAACGTTTACCTCGAAGGCACCTGGAGTGACATCTATCCGAACGTCACCCAGGACGAAACCGGAATGAAGGAACTCTTCAAGCAGTTCTCATTTCCAGGAGGGATTTCAAGTCACGTTGCGCCGACGACACCGGGGTCGATTCACGAAGGTGGCGAGCTGGGATATTCGCTCAGCCACGCCTTCGGAGCGGCGTTCGACAATCCCGATCTGATCGTCGCCTGCATCATCGGAGACGGTGAAGCGGAAACAGCCTCCTTGGCGACCTCATGGCAGTCCAACAAGTTTCTCAACCCGATCACTGACGGAGCTGTGCTGCCAATCCTGCACCTCAATGGCTACAAAATCAGTAATCCGACTGTCCTGGCCCGGATCGAGCATGAGGAATTGGAGCAATTTCTACGTGGCTGTGGCTGGACGCCGCACTTTGTCGAGGGTGATGAGCCGGCAAGAATGCATGAACTCATGGCCAGCACTCTCGAAAGAGCCATCGAGGACATCCGGAAAATTCAAAAGAATGCCCGGAGCAACGATGACCCCGCTCGGCCGCGCTGGCCGATGATCGTGCTCAAGTCACCGAAGGGATGGACTGGACCACGGGTCGTTGATGGACTGCAAATCGAGGGAACGTTCCGAGCCCACCAAGTGCCGCTCCTGGTCGATTCCGACCATTCCGATCATGTCAAACAGCTTGAAAGCTGGATGAAGAGCTACAAAGCCGAGGAGTTGTTCGATGAGAACGGCAGACTACTAGCTGAATTAGCGGAGCTCGCGCCGAAGGGCGATCGGCGGATGGGCGCCAATCCGCACACCAACGGCGGCATTCTACTGCGTGATCTGCGAATGCCAGACTTCCACGTGCACGCCCTAAATGTGCCTTCGCCGGGCGCGGTTAATGGCCAAGATACCCTCGTGCTAGGCAACTTCCTGCGGGATGTGGCCAAACTGAATCAGGATCAACGCAATTTTCGAGTCTTCGGGCCTGATGAAACCGTATCGAACCTCTTGGGTGCGGTCTTTGAAGTCACCAATCGTCAGTGGGACGCCCGGGAGGCAAAAAATGACGAATTCCTCGCACCCGCCGGACGTGTTTTGGATTCGATGCTCAGCGAGAACCAATGCGAGGGGTGGTTGGAAGGATATTTGCTCACCGGGCGGCACGGACTCTTTAACAGTTATGAAGCGTTCATTCGTATCGTCGATTCCATGTTCAGCCAACACGCGAAGTGGCTGAAGGTCTGCCTTGAACTTCCCTGGCGCCGGAAGATTTCGTCGCTGAACTATTTGCTCGCCTCTCACGTCTGGCAGCAGGATCATAACGGATTCACGCACCAGGATCCTGGTTTCCTCGACCACGTCATCAACAAAAAGGCGGATATCGTCCGCGTTTATCTTCCGCCGGACGCCAATTGCCTACTGTCGGTATTTGATCACTGCCTGCGCAGTCGGAATTACGTCAATGTGGTGGTTGCGGGCAAGCACGCGCTCCCGCAATGGCTGACCATGGACGCAGCAGTCATCCATTGCACCGAAGGAATTGGCATTTGGCAATGGGCCAGCAACGACCAAGGTGCCGAGCCGGACGTGGTCATGGCCTGCTGCGGCGACACACCAACGCTGGAGATTTTGGCTGCCGTTTCCATCCTTCGCAAGCATCTGCCCGATCTGAAAATACGGGTGGTCAATGTCGTCGATCTGATGAAGTTGCAGTCTGCCAGCGAGCACCCCCACGGACTGAGCGAAACGGATTACGATGCACTCTTCACGAAAGACAAACAAATCATTTTTGGTTTTCATGGATATCCGACGCTAGTCCACCGCCTGACCTACCGCCGCACCAACCGCAATCTCCACGTCCGAGGCTACAAGGAAGAAGGCACGATCACGACGGCTTTTGACATGAGGGTGCAGAACGACCTCGACCGTTTCCACTTGGTGCAGGACGTAGTCGATCGCCTCACGCATTTGGGTTCTAAGGGCGCCTATCTGAAGCAGCGGATGCAGGACAAGCTCATCGAGCACAAGCACTACATCGACCAGCATGGCCAGGACCTGCCAGAGATTCGTAATTGGAAATGGGGCACGCCCAAATGAATTCACGAAAGCTCATAGACACCGCGAGAGCGCTCGTCGCCGGCGACAAGGGCTTGCTGGCAATGGATGAAAGCAATCCGACCTGCAACAAACGCTTTGCCAAGTTGGGAATTCCGCAGACCGAAGAGACCCGGCGCGCATACCGAGAGATGATCGTGACTACCCCGGATCTCGGTGAGTCCATTAGTGGTGCGATCCTCTACGACGAGACGATCCGCCAGAAGAAAAAAGACGGCACTTCCTTTGTGAAAGCTATCACCAATGCGGGAATCATTCCCGGAATCAAAGTGGACACCGGCGCAAAAGCTCTGGCGGGTCATCCCGGAGAGAAAATAACCGAAGGTCTAGACGGCTTGCGCGATCGCCTCGCCGAATACATTCAAATGGGCGCACGTTTTGCCAAGTGGCGTGCCGTGATTGCCATAAGCGACGGCATTCCCAGCCCAGGTTGCATCGAGTCCAACGCGAATGCGTTAGCTCGTTATGCCGCCCTTTGCCAGGAGGCCGGACTGGTCCCGCTCGTCGAGCCGGAAGTGCTCATGAACGGCGAGCATACCTTGGAGCAGTGCAGCAAAGTAACGGAAGAAGTCCTGCGAGCGGTTTTCGATCAGCTTTACGCCCAGGGAGTGATGCTGGAGGGGGTGATCCTGAAGCCCAACATGGTGCTTCCGGGCCTGAACTGCCCCAAACAAGAGTCGTTGGACGTGGTGGCGAACTCTACAGTGATGTGTTTCTTGCGAGCCGTTCCCGCGGCCGTTCCAGGGATTGCGTTCTTGTCGGGCGGGCAGTCCGGTGAATTGGCCTCGGCCCGTTTGAATGCGATGAATATCAGGTTCAGGTCAAGAATCCCTTGGGCCTTGGCCTTTTCGTTTGCTCGCGCTATCCAGCAACCAGCTTTGCAGATTTGGCAAGGCCAACAAGTCAACGTGTTGGCGGCACAGCATGCTCTCTATCATCGAGCCACGTGTGACCGCGCCGCGCGCCGTGGCGAATACTCTGCCGCGATGGAAGTAGCAATTGGTCCGGAACAACACCATATAACTCAAGCATCGCGTTGATGAACACGGTCAAGACTTGGGCGCTCGTAAGTCGAATGGGAATTCGCAGTTACAACTCGGCGAGATCGTTCCAAGCATCGTCGATAAGAAAGGCATCCATGCATGAGAGCAAGCACAACCATCACCCGCGGATAGTTTCGGACGGCGAACATGTTCATCGCGGCGACAGTCCTTATTGGCGGCGCGCTCATCGTGATTGGCGCTTCTGGGTCGGATTTTTACTCATGTTGGTGGCTATCACCACCTATTTTATGAGCGATGACTTGTCGTTGGTTCCCAGCAGCCACCCGCGGCCGCCCCAGTCTGACGCACCGAAAAAATAGCGGTGTCTCGCGGTCAAGTCGAGGCAGGGACGAAAGGCTGTATGCATGCGCCGGAATCCAAGTACTGATTCGCCAGGACAAAAGTGTGGGCCTCTCGAGTAGGAACTCAAGATCGCGAATGAGACTTCTTCCACAGCGCCAGTCCGCCGATTTTCCAAGAACACACGGAGCAAGATTCGTTGGAGGGAACGAGAACAGAAAGGACACGCAGTATGAAAGCAGTTGACGAACCGACCAAAGCTCCCGAATCGAAACCGGAATCGAAGCCCAAGACCTCCGAACCGAAGTCGGGGGCCAAACCCAATGCGCCCGACCCGAAAGACGATCTGAAAACTCTTCCCATGCCGGAAGTGGAGAAGGAATTGGGGTCATCGCCGAAAGGCCTCAGCCAAGCCGAGGCGCAGAAACGGCTGGCGCAATATGGTCCGAACCAGATCGCGGAAAAGAAAACCAACGCATTCTTGAAGTTCCTCAGCTATTTCTGGGGACCCATTCCGTGGATGATCGAAGCGGCGGTGATTCTGTCGGGGGTCGTCCGGCACTGGTTGGACTTTTTCATCATTCTCTTTCTGCTTCTCTCCAATGCCGTGGTGGCATTTTGGGAGGAACATCAGGCGGGCAACGAAATTGCCGCATTGCGTGCCAAGCTGGCAGTCACGGCCAAGGCGCTGCGCGATGGAAAGTGGAGTGCCCCGAAGGTCGCGGAACTGGTGCCAGGCGACGTTATCCGTCTACGGCTGGGAGACATCGTGCCGGCCGATGCGCGCTTGTTGCCGGGCGATCCCGTTCAAGTCGATCAGTCCGCGTTAACCGGAGAATCCTTGCCTGCAACACGCAAACCGGGCGAAGCAGTCTTTTCGGGCTCCATTATCAAGCGCGGCGAAGCCGACGCGATGGTTTACGCCACCGGTGAGAAGACCTACTTCGGCAAGACGGCGCAGTTAGTTCAGGGAGCCCATACCGTCAGCCATTTCCAGCGCGCCGTGCTCAAAATTGGCGACTACCTCATCGTTCTCGCTGTGGCCTTGGTGGCGGTGATCGTTACCGTGGCCCTCTTCCGTCACGATCCGATCCTAAGCACGTTGGAGTTCGCCCTGGTGCTTATGGTGGCCGCGATCCCCGTGGCCATGCCCACCGTCCTGTCCGTAACGATGGCCGTCGGGGCACGTCTGCTGGCAAAAAAGCAAGCGATCGTGACCAAACTTTCGGCCATCGAGGAACTAGCTGGCGTGGATGTCTTATGCTCGGACAAGACCGGCACCCTCACCCAAAACAAGTTGACGCTGGGCGATCCCTTCTGCCTCAACAATATCCCTGCCGACCAGGTCATTCTGTGGGCTGCGCTGGCCTCGCGTGCTGAAGATAAGGACACCATCGACCTGGCAGTGATCGGCGGCGTAAAAGACGACAAGGCGTTAAAGGCCTATCAGGTACTCCATTTCCAGCCGTTCGATCCCGTCCATAAGCGCACGGAAGCTACCGTCAAAGCTTCGGACGGAAAACAGTTTTTTGTGGCCAAAGGCGCGCCGCAGGTAATTCTGGAAATGTCCACCAACGCCGGCGACGTAAAATCCGCTGTCGAGAAAGCCGTCAATGAGTTTGCGGGCCGCGGCTTTCGTTCCTTGGGCGTAGCCCGGGCGGATCAGGAAAATAAGTGGCAGCTTGTTGGCGTGTTGCCCATGTTCGATCCGCCTCGCGAGCAGGCCAAAGCAACCATCGCGAGTGCTGGGCAGATGGGTGTGAAAGTCAAGATGGTCACCGGCGACCAATTGGCCATTGCCCAGGAAACAGCCCGCCAACTGGGGATGGGCACGAACATCCTTGATGCCGCAGTATTGCGCGATTCGAAGAATAAGCAGTCGGCGCAGTCGGTGGAGTCCATAGAAAAAGCCGACGGCTTCGCCCAGGTGTTCCCCGAAGACAAATACAACATTGTCGATGTCCTCCAAAAGCACGGCCACATAGTCGGCATGACCGGCGACGGGGTGAACGACGCCCCGGCTTTGAAGAAAGCAGACTGCGGCATAGCGGTTTCCGGCGCGACCGACGCCGCTCGCGCCGCAGCATCCATCGTGCTGCTGGCTTCCGGCCTGTCCGTAATCATCGACGCTATCAAGGAGAGCCGCCGCATCTTCCAGCGGATGAACAGCTATTCCATCTACCGCATCGCCGAAACACTGCGTGTGCTGTTCTTCATGACTCTGGCGATCCTGGTCTTTAATTTCTACCCTGTGACCGCCGTGATGATTGTGATGATCGCCGTGCTCAACGATGGAGCCATTCTGTCTATCGCCTATGACAACGTTCATTACAAGGACAAGCCGGAGGCCTGGAACATGCGCCTCGTGCTGGGCATCTCGACCGTGCTCGGCGTCATGGGGGTCATGGCTGCGTTTGGACTATTTTATCTTGGCGAGCGCGTTTTTCACCTCGACCACGCACACGTCCAAACGCTGATGTACCTGAAGTTATCCGTAGCCGGACATCTGACGATTTTTCTGACGCGCACCCGCGGCCCATTCTGGTCCATACGCCCCGCTCGGATTCTGTGGATTGCCGTGCTCGGTACGCAAATTGTGGCGACCTTGATTGCCGTTTACGGCCTATTTATGACGCCCCTTGGCTGGGGCTGGGCCGGGTTCGTTTGGGGCTATGCCCTGATTTGGGCTCTCGTGAATGACCGCGTGAAATTGCTCGCCTATAAGGTTATTGATCCCGTCAAGGGCCAGACCAAAACGCAGGGCAAATCCCTCGCGAAGCCCGAGGCCAAAGCCGAGCCAAAGTCTGAAGCCAAAGCTAAGCCAAAGCCAGAAGTCAAGACGCAGATCGCGAAACGCGCCTATGAATTCTATGAGGAGGGAGGCAGCAAGGGCGGTCACTCAGTTCAAGACTGGGAGAAGGCGGAGCAGGAGATTCAGAAAGACGAAGCTAAAACCGAGTCGAAGCCTGATGCCAAAGCCGAGTCGAAGCCCGATGCCAAGGTCGAGCCGAATCCCGAGGCCAAAGCCAAACGGGAGTCACTGACCGATTTGAAGCTGAACGTCGTCCAGCGAGTCCATGAACTCTATGAGGAGTTGGGACGTGAGGATGTACGGGAAGTCGAGGAATGGGAGAAAGCGGCTCGGAAGACTCCGGTAAATGATCCCCACAAGTAGCGGCACGAGAACTACGCACCAGACAGGGCCGAGGGAGCAAAAATGAAAATCAATTCAAAGGATTTTCGCGTACGGGGAGAAAAGGTCAATCTTAAGAAATGGCCGACGATCATCAAACCCTTTTGCAATTCCAAGAAAGGGTATCAGGAGCTCTTGGAAGAGCACGTTGAAGCGTTGAGTTCGCTGCAACGCCTTCACTACGCTTCCGGCCATTACGCATTACTGGTGATCTTTCAGGCCTTGGACGCGGCGGGCAAGGACGGCTCCATACGGCGCATCATGTCCGGTGTAAATCCGGAAGGCTGCGAGGTTTTCAGTTTTAAGCAGCCGAGCGCGGAAGAGCTGAAACACGATTTTCTCTGGCGCACCACCTGCCGCCTTCCCGAACGCGGGCGCATCGGTATCTTTAACCGTTCTTATTACGAGGAAGTTCTGGTTGTTCGCGTCCATCCGGAGATTCTCCGCAACCAGGGGCTTCCGAAAAAATTGCGCGACGAGAAAAACATTTGGAAGGAGCGTTATCGTTCCATCGTGGACTTGGAGGAACATCTCTACCGTAACGGCACTCGCATTGTCAAAATCTTCCTTCACTTATCGAAGAACCAGCAACGAAAACGCTTTCTCGAGCGTCTTGATGAACCGGACAAGAACTGGAAATTTAGCCTCTCGGACATCCACGAGAGAAAATACTGGAAAAATTACACAAAGGCCTATGAGCAGTGCTTGCACGCCACGGCCACCCATGACGCACCTTGGTACGTCGTTCCCGCCGATGACAAAGAAAATGCTCGACTCATCGTTTCAGGAATTGTTCTTGACCGGCTCAAAGATCTGAAGATGGCATATCCCAAGACCACCGGAAAACGTCGCGGAGAACTAAAATTGATCGCCAAGCACCTTGCGAAATGATTCTTGAGCGATGGCCTTCTACTTGACGAATGCTACAAAGAAAGTGGCTACTTGATGACGACCTCCCGTTCGGATGCTCTGGTGCTCTTCGGTGTGACGGGCGATCTCGCCCATAAGATGATCTTCCCGGCCCTCTATGCGATGGCAAAACGAGGTGTCCTCAAGGTCCCGGTTATCGGCGTCGCTTTCCCCAAGTGGAGTCTAGAACGTCTGCGCAAACGCGTTACGGACAGTATTAAGCGATCTGGCGGCATCGATAACGAGCGCGCGTTCCATCACCTGCTGTCCTCGTTCAGCTACGTGAGTGGGGATTATAAAGATCCCGCTACGTTCGCAGCGCTAAAAAAAACGCTAGGTAAAGTTCGCCGCCCGGCTCACTACCTGGCCATCCCGCCATCTCTTTTCGAGACAGTGATCAAAGAGCTTGGTGCCGCGAATTTATGCGAGCACGCACGCGTCATTGTCGAAAAACCGTTTGGCCGCGATCTGGCTTCCGCACGGGAGCTCAACCGAGTCGCTCGGTCGGTATTCCCGGAAGACGCGATCTTCCGCATCGACCACTTCCTTGGAAAGGAAGCGATCATGAATATCCTCTATTTTCGCTTCGCGAATTCCTTCCTCGAACCGATCTGGAATCGCAACTATGTGGCCAGCGTTCAGATAACCATGTCCGAGGATTTCGGTGTAAACGGCCGCGGCGCGTTTTACGAAACGGCCGGCTGCTTGCGCGACGTGATCGAGAACCACCTCTTCCAGATCGTCGCGTTACTTGCCATGGAGCCGCCCCCCGGCAGGGACTTCGGAGCGGTGCACAACGAGAAAGCTAAAGTGTTCCAAGCCATACGTCCCATGACCTCCAAAGACTTGGTGCGCGGCCAGTACCTTGACTACCGGAAAGAGCCAGATGTGGCAAAGAACTCCGATGTCGAAACCTTTTGCGCCCTTCGCCTGTTCATCGATTCGTGGCGCTGGGAAGCTGTGCCGTGGTACATACGCGCCGGCAAATACCTGCCCGAAACCGTAACCGAAGTCCTGGTCGAACTTAAATCGCCTCCACAGAGGCTCTTTGCTGACTCAACACCGAAAACGGGGCTGGCGAATTATTTGCGTTTCCGGCTCTCCCCCAGCTCGGCGGTCGCCATCGCTGCTCGAGTTAAGCTCCCAGGAAGGGAGTTCGTCGGCGACCAACGAGAGCTCTACTTGTCTGACCAAGAGCCGGGAGAAGAACTACCCTACGAGCGGCTTTTGGGAGACGCCATGGTCGGCGACGACGCGCTCTTCACGCGTGAAGATGCGGTTGAAGCCGCCTGGACGGTGGTCGAGCCTGTCCTCAAGAATCACCATCGGGTTCGCCCATATAAGCGCAAAAGCTGGGGGCCAAAACAGTCTGATGCCCTGATCGCTTCGGACGGCGGATGGCACAACCCCGATTCGAAGGACGCGTCCAGATCATGAGCCCGCCGCAAGGGCATTCCTGTTGGCCGTGGTTCTTCTTTGCCACGCGGCCTTGTGACTGCTTCTTCCGCCATAAAGCAATACCGGAAAACACTTGAAATAGCTCACGTGCGGATCTATGGAGGACGTTGCTTTCAATCAACTATCGAGTGCGTCTGGAGCGTCTACGCCAAGCGAGCCCTGCGCGGCGATCCCGCCGGCGGCTGTGGGCTTTCCTTTAAGAATCCACTCAAAACCTACTGCGATCAGGGCGCCCACCGCTGGTCCAACGATGTAGATCCAGGTCGTGTGAAAGTCGCCGCGCACCAGATCCGGGGCGAGCGAACGCACCGGGTTCATTGAAGCGCCGGAAACCGGCGCCGACCAAAGTCCTGCTAGAGCGATATAGCCACCTATGGCGATGGCACCATTCGTGCCGATGTTTCGCGCACCGGACGCGGTGCCCAGGATTGTGTTCACTAGTCCGGCCGTCAGCACCACTTCCATCGCGAGTGCTTTCGGGTAGGTCACGCCGCTTCCCGGC
>Ga0302326_10025609_pt1 | contig 11958 bp, 7 predicted proteins | sample Palsa_T0_3_FD_202264 | JGI IMG/M metagenome (GOLD analysis project Ga0302326, IMG submission 202264) | Peat permafrost microbial communities from Stordalen Mire near Abisko, Sweden - Palsa_T0_3 | ecosystem: Environmental > Terrestrial > Soil > Palsa > Peat permafrost | place: Sweden: Abisko... | reverse complement strand
TGAGCGAGGTCCGCTTTCACCATCTCGAGCGGCGGCGCGTCGATGAGGCGCTGCCCCGCATTCTCGAGCGCGCGCTCGAGGAGGGCCGGCGCGTGCTCGTGCGCGCCTCGTCCGAGGAGATGGCCGCCGCGCTGAACGAACGATTGTGGACCTATGACGACGCAAGCTTCCTGCCGCACGGCGCGACGGGAGACGGAGATCCCGCGACCCAGCCCATCTTCCTGACGAGCGACGCCGACAATCCCAACGCCGCGACGATGCTGGTCAGGCTCTCCGGCGCCGAGGTCGCTGAGGGCGACGCGGCGTTCGAGCTCGCTCTTCTCCTGTTCGACGGCCGCGACGAGGCGTCGCTCGCCCACGCCCGGGCCGAATGGCGGCGGCTCAAGGACGAGGGCGGCGCGATCAGCTATTGGCGCGAGAGCGACGAGGGCGGTTGGGAACGGGCGCGATAGATTTTTCACTGGAACATAGTGCGATCATCGCGGTCGCCGGGCGGCTGGGCAGGGCGGAAGAGTCGCCAAAACCGGGGGAACGGAAAACCAAACCGAGGGAAGGAAAATCCAAGAAAAAGGAAGGAAATTCAAAGCCGGAGGAAGGAATTTCCAAAGACTATTTCTTATTATTTTCAATGAGTTAAGCGAATCTATGGGACTCTGCGGTCCTCCGCTCCACCGGTCCTCTCGGACATGCCAGGAAGATACCGGCGCCCTCCCGCCGGCGCGGACGGCTATCCGACCAGACAGGCGCCATGGCACCGTAGCACGGACTTCTGATTATCGCAAGCACTTGCCAACCCCTTCTCCTCACCCGACGTAACGACAGCGGGCCCTCAGCCGACCTCCTGGCGCAGGCTGCTCGCATACGGGAACTCGCCGCGGCGGTAGGCGGCGAAGTAGCCCGCAAGCTCCGCATCGGATCCGGCGATGAACGGGCCGCGCGCGGCCAGTCGCATCTGCTGCGGCTCGCCTACGTAGATGAGGACGCGCGCGGCTGTGTCGGCGGCGCTCAGCCTGAGCGCGCCTCGCCCGTCGCCCGTCGACCGGTCCAGCCAGCCGACCTGGTCCTTCACCAGGGTCTTCGCCGGATCGCCGGCGCCGACCGCGCCCTCAATGACAACGATGAACCCGTTATAGGACGCGGGCAGGTCCTGCTCGAAGCTCGCGTTCGGCTCGAGCCGCACGTCGACCAAGGTCACCGGCGCGGCGTTCATCGTCTTGGCGACCGCGTCGCCGGATCTGCCGCTGTAGACGCGGGCCTCCACGCCGGCCTCCTTGCGCACTGGCATGTTCCGCTTGCGCAAACGCTGGACGCGCGGGGAGGACCGCCGCTCGTCTTCGGGCAGGGCGATCCAGAGCTGGAACAGCCGCATGTCGTCCGAGGTCACGGTGTCCTGACCGTGGACGATCCCGCGCCCGGACGTCATCCACTCGACGTCGCCCGGATCGAGCCGGCCTTCGAGGTCCTCGAAACTGCCACTGAGCATGAAGGTGACGGTCTCGAGGCCGGCATGGGGATGCGCCTCGCCGAACTCCCCGCCGACGTCGGTCTTGTCGTCGGCCATCAGGAAGAACGGGTTCGTGGCGGCGAAATCGCCGGGAGGAACCATGAGCCTCGCAGTGTGGCGCGGCCCGGCGAATCCCGGCCCGAACGCGGCCGGGGTGACGATGCGATCGATGCGGCGAAGTGCAGTCATCGGGACCTCCATGCGTCGCTCCGGCTGCCGAGGCGCGCTTGCGACCCGGCCATAAGGGCGATCCGGCGCGTGCTTCCGGCGCTACGCTATTGCACCCGCCTTGGTTGCGGTGCGAAGGCGCTAAGGCCGAGCCATTGTTGCATCGAGCGGGCCAGAGACGGATCGCCTTCGACCTCCAGATCGCCGCGCTCGGATTCGTTCTTGATTGTCGTCAGCCCCATCCAGATCGCCGTCATCACCCGTAGTGGACATCTGACCAGAAGGTCGAGATCGTGGCCGGGATCGAAATTACAGACATCGACCGCGCCATCGTCCACAACCAGCCACCAGCTCTGCCGCGGCGGCGGGAGGTCGGGGTACTGAAACTGTATCATGCACCGCCGGTTGGGCAGGAGCTTCAGGTTGAGGCCGCGGCGCACGTCCCACATCAAGAGGGAGGGATCAAGATTCTTGAGCGATAGCCGCGATTCCACCCAGCGTTGAGCCCAGTTGCCGAGCCCCATGATCAATGGCCGCAATTCTTCCCCGGACTCCGAGAGGCGATAATCGACCGAACCGTTCGGCTTGCGCGACACGGTAACGATTCCAGCCCCCTGCAACTCCTTGAGCCGCTTCGACAGCAGCGCGGGCGACATTTTCGGCACGCCGCGCCGTAAGTCATTGAAGCGCGTGCTGCCGCAGAGCAGCTCGCGCACGACGAGCGTGGTCCAGCGGCTGCATAGGATTTCGGAGGCCATCGATACCGGGCAGAACTGGCCGTAGCCGCCGCGCTCGTCCACCGCAGCCTCCATGTTGTTCCTTCCCAAAAGCTACCACACAATCCGCCACGGCAGAATAGCCCAAGTACAGTTCCTGAACTGGATCGGCGGCAGGCCGAGTGTATCCTTCGGGCGTCAAAAGCGATGGAGAAGAGCATGTCCACCGTCTCCGCCTTGAACAAAGTCCCCACGTCATCGACCGAGGATCCCGGCCACGCCGCGCAGAACGTCGTGGACGCCGCCAACCGTCTTGCTCCGAGGCTTGCCGAACGTGCCGGCGACGTCGATCAGAACGATGAGTTTGTTGCTGAGAACTACCCGCTTTTGAAAGAGGCCGGGCTTGTCGAAGCCGGGGTCCCGCAAGAGCTTGGCGGGGGCGGCGCCGAAATATCCGAGTTGGCGGAGATGCTGCGGATCCTGGGGCGCGCCTGCGGCTCCACCGCCCTGGCGTTTTCCATGCACACGCACCAGGTGGCGATCCCCGCCTGGCGGTGGCGTCACCAGAAGGTCGCCGCGGTCGAGCCCCTTCTGAAGCGGGTCGCCGCGGAACGGCTCATTCTACTGTCCTCGGGCGGTTCCGACTGGATCGGCGGCTCGGGCAAAGCCGAGAAGGTCGAAGGCGGCTATCGTGTCACCGCCCGCAAGGTGTTCACCTCCGGCGCGGAGGCGGGCGGCGTCCTCATGACGGGCGCCGTCCACGAGGCTGAAGACGGCAGCCGTTCGGTGATCCACTTTGGCGCGCCGATGAAGGCGGCGGACGTCAGGATCGAGCCGACATGGCGGGCGCTCGGCATGCGCGGCACCGGCTCGAACGACGTGGTGATCGAGAACCTGTTCGTCCCGGACGGCAGCGTCGCTTTCTCGCGCAAGGCGGGCGAATGGCATCCGGTGTTCCACATCATCGCCACGATTGCGTTTCCGCTGATCTACGCCGTCTACCTCGGAGTGGCGGAAAGCGCCCGCGACCTGGCGATCGAGATCGCGAAGCGGAAGCCGCAGCCTGACCTGTCGCTCGCCGGCCGGATGGACACCGAACTCCGCGCCGCGCAGCTCGCGCACCGCTCAATGCTCGATGCGGCAAATCGCAACGCTCCTTCCGCCGACACGGTCAACGAGGTGATGATCGGGCGAACGCTGGTCGGCCGACATGCCATCGCGGCTGTCGAGCTCGCGATGGAGCTTGCCGGCGGCGCGTCGTTCTACCGCGCTACGGGCCTGGAGCGCCGCTTTCGCGACATTCAGGGCGCTCGTTTCCATCCGCTCCAGTCAGGCCCGCAGGCGCGCTACGCCGGAGCGACAGCGCTCGGCTTGCCGACGTCCAACGTGTTCTGACGTCTGTCGCCGGGCGCGACCGGGCTTGAGGGCGACGCCGACCTGGCTCCGAACGGCGTGCGGGCTTCCAGCCTTGACAGAGCCAATGATAGTGCATATACACTCATCATGGCGTCGGACAAGATCAACTTCGCGGAGACCCGCCAGTGCGCCTGCTCGGCGGCGCGCCGCAAGAGCCGCGAGCTCACGCGGTTCTACGAGCGTGCGATGCGGGGGACGGGCTTGAGGGCGGCGCAATTCACGCTGCTGGCGACCCTCATCCAGACCGGCCAGACGCCAACGACGCGGCTCGCCGACTTTCTTGGGCTCGACCGGACGACGCTCACCCGCAACCTTCGTCCGCTTCATCGCGACGGCCACGTCACGATCGAGGAGGGCGCGGACCGCCGGGTTCACAAGGTTGGGATCACCGCCAAAGGCGTGGAGGCGGCTGAGCGCGCCTATCCCGCCTGGCGAAGGGCTCAGGACGCCGCCCTGGCGAAGCCGTGGGCGGGATAAAAAATTTTGGCTCAGTACGTGTATATGCACATTAATCAGGAGCAGCCGCCATGTTCGAAACTCTGTCAGCCATCGCATTATCCGCCGGCGCTTCGATCGTCGTCGCCTTTCTGTCGCACGCGCTGGCGCAAACCCCGCTCGGGCGCCTGACCGTCGCCGGCGTTCTCGCTGGCTGGTTTGCGCTTGTTCTCGCGATTGGCGCGACCGGCGCGCTCGATCCCGCGCGGGGTATCGGCGTTCCCGGATTGGGCCTGACGGTGGCGCTCCCGGTCGCCTTGCTTGCCGTCGCCTTCTTCTCCGCCGCTTCGATTCGCAACGCCGTGCTGGCGATCCCGATGCCGGCGATGGTCGCGGTCAATGCGATCCGAATCCTCGGCGTGATTTTCCTCATTCTTCAAGCGGTGGGGAAGCTGCCCGAGCCCTTCGCTCCGAGCGCGGGCTGGGGCGACATTTTCATTGGCGTCACGGCGCTGCCGGTCGCCTGGGCGATGCTGCGGTTCGGCGCGCGCGCCCGACCGCTGGCGCTCATCTGGAATACGATTGGGATCGCGGACCTTGTGAACGCGGTCGCGCTCGGAGCCTTATCCGCCCCGGGCCCGCTTCAGGTCTTTGCCGGTCCGCCGTCCAGCGCCCTGATGACCACCCTGCCGTGGCTCCTCATTCCGGGCTTTCTGGTGCCGTGCCTGATGTTCCTTCACGTCGTCATCTTCTATCGGCTGGCGAAAACCGAGGCCGCGGCGCCGGCGCGTCCATGGCTCAATGGCGGCGCGGCGAGGGGCGTCTCGGGTTGAAATTCGGCGCTCGCTCGCGCGCCCGATTCTGAATGGATTGAGAACGCTTCGGGAGGCTTCTGTGCTAATCTCGCTGGCGGCCGAGGGGCGCGCCGATGAGCGAGACCCGGAAAATTGCGGCGATCCTGGTCGCCGATGTGGTCGGGTACAGCCGGCTCGCGGGAGCGGACGAGGATCGCACGCTCTCGCGCCTTCGGGGTCTGAGGAGCGACCTAGTCGACCCCGCCATCGCCGCGCATCATGGGCGGATCGTCAAGCGCACCGGCGACGGCAGCCTGATCGAGTTCCGCAGCGTGGTCGATGCGGTGCGTTGCGCGATCGAAGTGCAAAACGGCCTGATCGAGCGCAACGCCGGCCTGCCGCCCGACCGGCGCATTGAGTTTCGCGTCGGCATCCATCTGGGGGACGTCGTCGAGGAGAGCGACGGCGATCTGATGGGCGACGGCATCAATATCGCCGCGCGATTGGAGAGCATCTGCGAACCTGGCGCGATCTGTCTGTCCGAGGACGCCTATCGTCAGGTCAAGGGGCGGCTCGATCTCGCGGTCACTGACCTTGGCCCGACGCAGCTCAAGAACATCGTTGATCCGATCCGGGTCTACTCGCTTCAGGTCGGCGTCCCCGCCCAGGCGAAACCCGCGCCGGATGCGAGGCCGTCCGAGCCGAAACGGCGTTCGCGGCTCGGACTCCTGGGCGCGGGGATCGTGGCGCTCCTCGTGATCGCGGCCGGCGCCTGGTATTTCCTTGGAGCGAACCGCGCCGCACAAGCCGCGCATCTCTCGATCGTGGTGCTGCCCTTCGCCAATCTCTCCGGCGATCCGAGCCAGGACTACTTCGCCGACGGCATCACGGAAAATCTGACCACGGATCTCTCGCGTATCCACAACAGCTTCGTCATCGCCCGCAACACGGCCTTCACCTACAAGGGCAAGAGCATCGACGCCAAGGCGATCGGCCGAGAGCTTGGCGTGCGCTACGTGCTCGAAGGCTCCGTCCAGCGCGATCAGAACCGGGTGCGCGTCAACGCCCAACTCATCGACGCTGCATCCGGCGCGCATCTTTGGGCCGACCGTTTCGACGAGGACGTGGCCGACCTGTTCAAGCTGCAGGATCAGGTGGTGGCGCGGTTGGGGAACACATTGGGGATCGAACTCATCAAGGCGGAGGCGTCGAGAGGGGGACGCAACAGCAACCCCGACGCCGTCGATCTCGCCATGCGCGGCTGGGCCTTGGCGAGGACGTCGCGTCAGACGAAGGAAAAAAACGACGCGGCGCGCGCCGTGTTCGAACAGGCGCTTAAGATCGACCCGAATGACCCCGACGCGCTGGCGGGCGATGCCTACACCTACGCCAACGAGTATGCCATCGGATCGAGAAACCCCGACACCGATTACGATTCAAAAATCCTCGGTCAGGCCGACCGGGCCATTACGCTCGCTCCCAACACCTTGTGGGCGTACTATGTGAAATGCGTTTACTTGTACTATTCGCACCGTGCGAACGAGTGCATCGACGTCGCCGACGCCGGGCTCGCGATCAATCCAAATTTCGCCAATCTGTCGGCGTTGCGCGGGATCGCAAAGGTTTTTCTCGGCCATTTCGAAGGGGCGAAAGCCGATATCCAGCGAGGGTTGGAGCTGAGTCCGCGCGATCCGCTTAGTTGGCTCTCGCATTGGTATTTGGGCGGCGCCGAACTCGCCCTTGGTAGAACGGACGCGGCTATCGACGAATACCTTAAGTCGATCGACGCCGGCGGCACCTTCCTGCCTTATGAAGGTCTGGCGGCCGCCTACGCGGTCGAAGACCGGATGGACGAGGCGAAGTCGGCATTGGCGGAGGCCCAGCGCCTTCAGACTCCGCTCGTGCTCAAATATCTGATCATGACCTATCCGAACATTCCGCCCCTGTTCGACGGCCTGCGCAAGGCGGGATTGCCAGAGGAATGCGATCCGCGCTCACACACCGGGTGGGACCAACGCCCCTGCGAACCCGTCGCCTCGAACGCCGCCGCGCCGGGCGAGGCGAAGCATCTTTCGATTGTGGTGCTGCCGTTCACCAATCTCTCGAACGATCCGAACCAGGACTATTTCGCCGACGGAATAACCGAGAACCTCACCACCGATCTCTCGCGCGTCTCTGGCTCTTTCGTTATCGCCCGCAACACGGCCTTCACCTACAAGGGCAAAAGCGTAGACGCCAAGGAGATCGGCAAGGAACTTGGCGTGCGCTACGTGCTCGAAGGCTCGGTGCAGCGCGACCAGAACAGGGTGCGCGTCAACGCGCAACTCGTCGACGCCGAAACCGGGGCGCATCTCTGGGCCGACCGGTTCGAGGAGGATGTAGCGGACTTGTTCAAGCTCCAGGATGAAGTCGTGGCGCGGTTGGGCAACGCCCTGGGATTCGAACTGGTCAAGGCCGAAGCGGAAAAAAGCGCTCGTTCAAACAACCCGGACGCCATCGATCTCGCGATGCGCGGCTGGGCCGCGATGTGGCAATCGTACCCTGAGCCGCCGAAGGAAAAGCGCGATAGCCACTATGCCGCGCTCGCCCTGTTCAACCAGGCGCTCAAGGCCGACCCGAATGACGCCGACGCGCTCGCAGGCGAAGCTTTCACCTATATGGCCCTCTTTACATTCGGAGAGGCAACCGCCGAAACAAATCTCGATGGAAAAATAATCGATCAGGCAGACCGGGCCATCGCGCTGGCGCCCGACAACCTGCGGGCCTATGCGGCGAAAAGCTTTTATCTGGCCGATACTGGGCGTGCGAGCGAAGCGCTCCGCGCCGCCGACTCTGGTCTCGCGATCGATCCTAACAACGCGCCGCTGCTTGACGCGCGAACTCTCGCTGAAATTGTCCTTGGTCGTTTCGAGCAAGCCAAATCCGATGCGCAGCAGGCGATGCGGTTGAGTCCGCGCGATCCTGAAACTCCCAACAGGCTCATAAATTTGGGTATGGCGGAGCTTGGTCTCGGGCATTTCGACGCCGCTATCGCCGAATTTCAACAGGCGATCGACGCAGGCGCCCACTATTTCATACCGTACGTAAATTTGGCCGCCGCCTATGCGCTCGCTGGCAAGATGGATGAGGCGAAGACCGCTCTGGCGGAAGGCCGCCGCCTCAATCCGAACCTCACGGTCAAATGGCTGACCGACCATGCGCCGAACATACCCCCTCTGTTCGAGGGCCTCCGCAAGGCGGGGTTGCCGGAAGAATGAGGGAGACCCGGAAAATTGCGGCGATCCTGGTCGCCGATGTCGTCGGCTACAGCCGGCTCGCGGGAGCGGATGAGGATCGCACGCTCTCGCGCCTTCGGGGCTTAAGGAGCGACCTGATCGACCCCGCCATCGCCGCCCATCACGGGCGTGTGGTCAAGCGCACCGGCGACGGGAGCCTCATCGAGTTTCGCAGCGTTGTCGACGCGGTGCGCTGCGCGATCGAAATGCAGAACGGCCTGATCGAGCGCAATGCGGGCCTGCCGCCCGACCGCCGGATCGAGTTCCGGGTCGGCATTCATCTCGGCGACGTGGTCGAGGAGAGCGACGGCGATCTGATGGGCGACGGCGTCAATATCGCCGCGCGACTGGAGAGCATCTGCCAGCCGGGCGCGATCTGTCTGTCCGAGGACGCCTACCGTCAGATCAAGGGGCGTCTCGATCTGGAGGTCGCTGACCTTGGCCCGACCCAGCTCAAGAACATCGCCGATCCGATCCGGGTCTATTCGCTGCAAGTCGGCGCGCCGGCAGTCGCGAAACCAGAAGCGGCGGCAAGAACGCCCGAGCCAAGGCGCCGGTCAACGCTATTGCCGCTCGCGGTCGGGATCGTCGCGCTCATCCTGGCCGCCGGTTCGATATGGTATTTCTTGGCGGAAAGCCGAACTGCGCCAGTCATCGCGACCGCGCCATCCGAAGCGGCGCACTTGTCCATCGTGGTCCTGCCATTCACAAATCTCTCGAACGATCCGAGCCAGGACTATTTCGCCGACGGCATCACCGAGAACCTGACAACTGATCTCTCTCGCATCCGCAACAGCTTCGTGATTGCGCGCAACACAGCTTTCACCTTCAAGGGCAAAAGTGTAGACGCCAAGCAGATCGGCAAGGAACTTGGCGTGCGCTACGTGCTCGAAGGCTCGGTGCAGCGCGACCAGAACCGGGTGCGCGTCAACGCGCAACTCGTCGACGCCGAAACCGGGGCGCATCTCTGGGCCGACCGGTTCGAGGAAGATGTGGCGGACTTGTTCAAGCTCCAGGATGAAGTCGTAGCGCGATTGGGCGGCGGCCTTGGTTTCGCATTGACCAAGGCCGAAGCCGAAAAGGGCGTCCGTTCAAAGAATCCCGACGCGGTCGATCTGACCATGCGCGGCGACTACCTGGTGTGGCAATGCACGACAGAATTCCGCGGCTGCGTCCACGAGGCGCGCGCCCTATACGAGCGCGCGCTCGAGATCGACCCCGACAACGCGGGAGCTTTGGCCGGAACCGCGCAAACCTACGTATTCGATTGGCTCAACGGGTGGGGCGACCCCGAGACCGACTACGACGCCAAAATTCTGGGACCAGCCAATCGCTCGATCAGTCTCGCCTCCGACGATCCCGGGGTGTACTTCCCAAAGGCCCAGTATTTGGGCTTGTCGCGCCGGCCTAGCGAAGCGCTCGACGCCGCCAACGCCGGACTCGCCATCAATCCGAACGACATCGGACTTTTGATAGCGCGCGCCATCGCCGAAAATTCCTTGGGCCAATACGAGCAGGCGAAGGCCGACATGGAGCGCGCGATTCGCCTAAGCCCGCGGGACCGATATGTCGGCGTTTTTCATGTCGACTTGGCTGAGGCGGAGATGGGTCTCGGCCATTTCGGCACGGCGATCGACGAATTTCACAAGGCGATCGACTCGGGCTATCGGCCGTTTTTCGCCTATACGAACCTGGCGGCTGCCTATGCGCATGCGGGCAGGATGGACGAAGCGCAGTCGGCTCTCGCCGAGGCCCGCCGCCTCAATCCCGCAATCACGCTCAAGTGGCTGAAGGAGCACACGCCGAATCTTCCGGTCTCGTTCGAGGGCCTGCGCAAGGCCGGGCTGCCGGAAGAGTGAGCGAGACCCGGAAAATTGCGGCGACATCAGACCTGGGCATCCGCACTCTGCGCGGGCTCGCCGGCCTGCTGCTTGCCCTGCTCTCACTGACCGCCCGAGCCGGCGCCGCTGAATATTATGGCTACGATCAGGGCGGCAGCCGGTTCGCGCCGCTCGACCAGATCACGCCCGGCAATGTCGGCCAACTGATCCCGGCCTGGACCTATCATACCGGCGATCTGAAGAGCCGCGCCGCGGACGTGCTGAAGCGATCGAAATTCGAGGTCACGCCGATCCTCGCCGGCGACAAGCTCATCGCGTGCACGGCCTTCAACGCGGTGGTCGCGCTCGACCCCGGCACGGGACAAGAACTGTGGCGCTACGACCCCGAGATCAAGGCCGATTACCGCCCGGGCAACATGTTCAACTGCCGCGGCGTGGCGGTTTGGCGCGGCCCATCCGGCGCGGCCGGGCCGTGCGCCGAGCGGATCCTGACCGCGACCGCCGATCTGCGGCTGATCGCCCTCGACCTCAAGGGCGGCCGCCCATGCGCCGATTTCGGCCAGGACGGCGCGGTCCGCATCGATCCCGGCAAGCCGCTCATCTGGCCCGGCGAGTTCCAATTCACCTCGCCGCCCGCCGTGGTCGGCGACCTGGTCATCCTTGGCTCCTCGATCGCCGACAATGCGCGGGTCGATGCGCCGCGCGGTACGGTGCGCGCGTTCAACGTCCGGACCGGCGCGCCGCGCTGGCGCTGGGACCCGGTTCCGGAGCGCGCCGACGACCCGGACGCGCCGAGCTGGGGCGATGGCTGGCGGACGACCGGCGCCGCCAACGTCTGGGCGCCGATCGCGATCGACGAGGCGCGCGGCCTCATATTCCTGCCGACCACCAGCCCGAGCCCGGATTTCTACGGCGGCTTACGCCCCGGCGACAATCGCCGCGCCGATTCGGTGGTCGCCCTAAAGGCCGAAACCGGCGCGCTGGCGTGGAGCTTCCAGCTCGTCCACCACGATGTCTGGGATTACGACATCCCGGCCCAGCCGAGCCTCGCCACGATCACCCTCGACGGGAAGAAGCGAGACGTCGTCATCCAGGGCACCAAGCAGGGGCTGATCTTTGTGCTCGACCGCGACACCGGCCAACCAGTCTTGCCGGTTGAAGAGCGGCCGGCGCCGCAGGGCGGCGTCGCTGGCGAGGCGCTGTCGCCGACCCAGCCCTTCCCGGCCGATCTGCCGCCGCTCGGCCCCGACCGCATCACGCCGGATGAGGCGTATGGGCTGACCCCGTGGGATCGCGGCGCATGCGCCCAGGCGATAGCCTCGGCGCGCAGCGAGGGCCGCTTCACCCCACCGAGCCTCAAGGGCACGCTCATCATGCCCTTCACCGGCGGCGGCGTGAACTGGGGCGGCCTCGCCGTCGATGGCGGCAAGGGCGTGGTCTACGCCAACAGCTCGAACCTGGTGCACCGGGTCACGCTCTTCCCGGCCGCCGACTTTGCCCAAATGAAGCAGCAATTCCCGGACAAGGAGGTCTCGCCCCAGCTCGGCGCCCCCTATGGCATGAAGCGCGAGCTCTTGGTCTCGCCGCTGGGATTGCCCTGCAATCCGCCGCCCTGGGGCGTTTTGACCGCGCTCGACCTCGCGAACCGCAAGATCCTCTGGCAGGTTCCGCTCGGCACGACTGAGGAAACCAACCCGCTGGGCCTTGCCCGCCGCCTCGGCATGCCGACCCTCGGCGGCCCGCTCGCCACTGCGAGCGGCCTCATCTTCATCGGCGCTTCGCTCGACGACTATCTGCGCGCCTTCGACG
>Ga0302326_10025608_pt1 | contig 11958 bp, 12 predicted proteins | sample Palsa_T0_3_FD_202264 | JGI IMG/M metagenome (GOLD analysis project Ga0302326, IMG submission 202264) | Peat permafrost microbial communities from Stordalen Mire near Abisko, Sweden - Palsa_T0_3 | ecosystem: Environmental > Terrestrial > Soil > Palsa > Peat permafrost | place: Sweden: Abisko... | reverse complement strand
AGGAGTGGGCCGACCGGGGCTGGTAATCGTTGTCCAGCTTCAAAATAGCTGCGCCGGCGACGACACTTTGGGACAAAACTGCCTCCTATAAGCAGCCGTGTTCAGGTCGCCCAGAGCGCCCTTATTCGGAGGCCTTATGGAAGTAGTTTTTTTCCAGGTCGTCGATTAGCCCAGGGTGCATCGGCGCCCAGCCAAGCAGCCCCCGGGTCAGCGCGCTCGATGCCGGGCTGTCGAGCCCGATGAACCCGGCCAGCCAGGTGAAGTGCTCACCCGCGTCCTCAGGGGAGATGGAGACCACCGGGACCCCGAGATGCCGCCCGATCACATCGGCGATTTCGCGTACCGGCACGCCCTCGTCAGCGACACCGTGCAGCGTCGATCCCGCGGGCGCGTTCTCCAGCGCCAGGCGGAACAGCTCGGCTGCATCGAGGCGGTGCACTGCGGGCCAGCGGTTGGCCCCATCGCCGATGAAGCCCGAGACTCCCTTGTCGCGGGCAATTCCGATGAGGCTCGCGATAAAACCGTGCTCGCCTTCGCCGTGGACCGTCGGTGGAAGTCGCAGGACCGAGGAGCGGACACCGCGCGATGCAAGAGCGAGCGTCATCTCCGCAGTTTCCCAGCGGGTCTGCGGGCCGCCGCCTATATGGGCGAGCGGCGACACAGGACCATGCCCGTCCTGTTCGGTCGACACGCGCCCGGTCGCCAGCCCGAGCGTCCCGGAGGCGATGACGAGCGGCCGGTCGGAACCCGCGAGTTCCTCGCGAAATGTCTCCACCGCGCGGCGATCTGCATCGGCGGCCTCCTGGAAGCCTCCGGAGAAAGCGATGTCGTGTTTGAACGCGAGGTGAATGACGCCGTCCGAGCTGGCGGCTGCGGCTCGTAACGTATCGAGGTCATCAATCGTGCCGTGTTCCACCTCGGCCCCGGCGGCGGCAAGCGCAGCGGCTGAGGCATCCGAACGAGCCAGCCCGACGACCTGATGGCCCGCACCAATGAGCTCGACAACGGTGGCGGAGCCGATCCAGCCGGACGCACCAGTTACTAAAACACGCATAAGACAACCTCCAGTTAGAAGGACCGTCCTCGCCACGAGGCGCACGGCAACGGCGGCCTGATGTCAGTTACTGCCATCACTCTACCATGGATGTCAGCCGCTGTCATCAACTACTACGATAGGCATATGCGTTGGGAACCGGATAGCCGCGGAAGGCTAGAAAAGGCAGCGCTCGAGCTCTACGGCGAGCGCGGGTTCGACAACACCACGGTTGCCGAGATCGCCGCGCGCGCGGGTTTGACGGAGCGAACCTTCTTCCGGCACTACACCGACAAGCGTGAGGTCCTTTTCTGGGGCGCCGGGGCATTGCAGGAGCTCCTCGTGAACGCCGTCGCCGGTGCGCCGGCGGTCGACGCCCCGATCGACGCGGTCGCATCCGCCTTGGAGACGGCTGGCGCGATGCTCCAACAACGGCGCGAATACGCCCGGCAGCGCCAGGCCGTTATCGCTGCCAACGAAGAGCTCCGCGAGCGCGAGCTGATCAAGCTCGCATCACTTGCAGCCGCGATCGCAGGCACGCTGCGCCAGCGTGGCGTCAAAGATCCCGCCGCGAGCTTGACCGCGGAGGCGGGGATCGCTGTGTTCAAAATCGCGTTTGAACGCTGGGTAAACGAGTCCGACGTCGACTTGCCACAGCTCATCCGAGAATCGCTCGAAGAGCTGCGGACCGTCACCGCCGGCTAGGCCCACGTCGCCGCCACCCGCAAACGCCTAGTAGATATATACAGAAACATGCCATACTGTAAAACACATCGACTGGTTGCGCGGGCGGTACAACGTGTATGCTCCCCCACCTGGGGGCGGCTCGAAACGACAAAGGGAAGGACTACCTAGCGATGACAGCTGATCCGAAGAAGGTGGCCGAGATCATCGAGCAGGACAGGCACGCGATCCGCACGACCACGCTCCGGCAGGAATATGAGGACAGTGTTAGAGCCAGCTTCGACAGCGCTTGGGCCATTGCTAACGATGACCCCTGGGTGGCGGTGTCCATGTACTTCGATAAAGGCGAGCACGGCCCGGAGATGCACTTGGCGCTAGGGCTGGCGCTCCAATGGCGGGCAGCGTTGGAGGCGGCGCTCGCAGAGTCCCGCCGGACCGCTGACGAGTTGCAGGCGGCGGTCGACGAAGCCAGGAGACATACCCACGAAGTCGGCGAATTCGGCTCTTAGGAGCATGGTTCAGTCCCCCGTCCCGAGCGCGGTCAGGTCGCGTTCGGCATAGAGCCGGTGCTCCCACTCCTCGTTTAGGACCACGCTGAGGCATTCCTTCAAGGGAAAGTTTTCGATCTGGGGCCATCCCGGCTCGGTCCGCGTCACGTCGGAGGCGAGCTGTTCTTCGGTCAGTGATGCCAAGACGTTTCGTACCATCCCTTGGCGTGCTCGTCGGACCGTCAGCACCTCGTCGAGCGGAGGTTGTGCCTCGCGGTCCCACGGGATCCCGTCCCAACCGGGCGCCTCGTCCCAGGGAAGATCCAGCGGGTGCCAAGGCGAGCTGTGCCCGAGGATCATCCGTTCCACCCAGGCAGCAGTCGCAAAGTTGAGGTGCCGCAGCGTCTGGATGAAGGACCACTCCTCGTCGACGCTGCAGTGCAGCTCCGCCTCGGGGAACTCTCTCGCACGTGCCACCGTGCCGTCCCACAGGCGCTCCAGGACGGCCCACGCTTCACGGAACCCATCGCTCGTGGTGGGACGCATCTTGGCCCGCTCCGGCATGCGCCGGTTCAGTTCGGCGTCTACGAGCGGTGCTATATCGACCCCGTTCACAATGACGTTCTGCAGCTCGCCGTAAATGTCGACGTCGACCAGCTCGACGCCTCGCATTCGGCTCCGCTTGAACAGCGCTCCCCGCACTTGGGCTCCGCTCAGGTCAACTGCGCGCATACTGGCACCTTCCAGAGACACCTGGGTGAAGGTGGCACCCCGGAGGCTGACGTGCTCGAAGCATGCTCCTGTGAGGTCCTGCTGGCGGAACTCGGTTATGGGATAACGCTAGGTCCAGTCCCAGAAGCGGAGCAACACAGCTCGCCCCTCAGTTGCGAGCAAAGACCTCGATCTCCGCCGCCCCCGTGTTCCCACCAGTCGAGCTAACGACATCGAAGCGAATGCGGCGGCCGGTGAACGAGACGGTCGCGACCCGCGGGTTAACGGAGTTGCCAGCAGGAAATGGCCCATAGCGCCTGCGACCGTCAACTACCACAGCGAAGGTCCGCGTGATGGCCGAACCGTCCGACATTTCCCGTGTGATGAACGCAACGCCTGCGATCTCGCGTGCTCGTCCTAGGTCGATGGTGATAAAGGCTCGATTGCCGTCGCCGGCTGAGGCCCACTCAGTCGAGGGATTACCGTCGACAGCGTTTGCCGCCTTGTAGTCGGTGCTCCACTGCGAACTGACACCGACCACCTTGGCGCCGATGGCAATGTCCGGCCCCAGGGTGCTCACGTTGCGCGGTGTCGTGAACGTGCCCAGTTCTCGGGTCTGGAAGACCAACCCTTGAGCGTCTGTGGCCGTGAGCCGGAAGCGGTACGTTGCTCCCGGTGTCAATCCAGCCAGGACGACTGTGTGCCGGGTGATCGCAGTGCCGCCCATGTCAGGATCGTCGGCGATCGATCCGAGCGACGCTGTTGTGCCGTAGGCGATGGCGCACACGGTCGGCGGGTTGGTCTGGAGTTGCACGATCGCTGACCTGCCGTCTGCGGCCAGTTGGAGGCGCGTCTTGCCGACTTCGATCAGCGCGAAAGGACGGATGCTGGCTGACTTGCCGGTCCCACCTGTCCCACCGGTGCCACCGCACGCAGTCACCAAGAGGCACAACGCTGCGAGAGCGACCAGTTGGCGGACGGTCAGAGACCGCACCGTCCGCGACCGCAGCACAGCCCCCGACCGCAGCACAGCCCGTGACCGCCGCACACCCTGCGACCTCTTTGGATCTCGACCCACCTCGACAGCACGCTACATCTTGATCACAGGCTGACACCGCCGGTGGCGAACAGGGCCACGGCGGCGACGGCCATGATGGCCGCCGTGAGCCACCCGATGAACTTGGCCACGTTGCCGATCGCGTAGCCCCCCATCAGGCGGCGATCGCTCGAGACCCACATGACAACCACCAGGAACGGCGCTGCCGCCACGCCATTGATGACAGCCACGAAGACCAGCAGTTTGATCGGGTTGACGTGAAGGAGGCTGAGGGCTGTGCCCCCGACCGTTCCCAGGGCAACCAGAGCGTAGAAAACGGGGGCTTTGCGGACCGAGCGCGAGAAACCCCACTGCTTGCCGAGCAAGCCGGCCAGCCCCACCGAACCGGCTCCGGCCAGCACCGGGATGGCCAACAACCCGCTGCCGATGAAGCCGACGGCGAACAAGGCGCTCGCGAAGTGCCCGGCAAAGGGCTTGAGCGCCTTCGCCGCCTGGGCGGCGCTGTCGATGCTGGTGATGTGGTGGCTGTGCAGTGTCTGGGCGGTGGCGACGATGATGGCGAACATCACGAGGTTGGAAAACGTCATACCGACGAACACGTCGAGCCGGCTGGTGCGCTCCTTGCGTTGGGCGCGCGCCGGGCTCCGTTGGCCGAGGGGTTGTGGCTCGGAGCCCCCTTCGGGTTCGTCGCGCATCTCTTCGAGTCGGTGAGCGTTCTGCCAGAAGAACAGGTAGGGCGAGATGGTTGTGCCTAGCACTGCGACCAACAGCTGCAGGTAGGACTTGTTCAGCTCCAGATGGGGGACGACCAAATGGCTAAGGACGCTCCCCCACTGGTGGGTGACGACGACCGCCACGACTAGATAAGCCAGTAGGGCGGCGGAAAGCAGCTTGAAGACGGACGCGATGCGGGAGAAGGTGCCGATCACCAGCAGTGCCGTGATGAGCCCTCCTGCTACAAGCGCCCACAACCAACTGGCCCCGGCGTCAAGGAGCTGCATGCCAGAGCCAACCGCTACCAGGTCGGCGGCAATGTTGAGGGCGTTGGCCACGACGAGGGCCACGAGCAGGGCTCCGAGGACCGCTCGACCGGTGAGGTGGAACCGTTTGACGGCCAGCTCGCCGAGACCCTGGCCGGTGGCAAGGGCCGTGCGGTCACAGATCTCCTCGACGACAACCATCAACGGCCACGTCAGCAAGGCGGTCCACAACAACCCCAGGCCGTACTGAGCACCGGCTTGCGAGTACGTGGCGATACCGGAGGGGTCGTCGTCGGAGGCCCCGGTGACCAACCCCGGTCCTATGGCACGTAGGTACTGACGCCAAAGGGGGCCCGACCCAGCCTTCGTGACGGTAGCGACGACGAAGATTAGCACCGGGAGGGCAACCCAGTTCCAATCAAGGAAAACGGGGTATAAGGCTTCACGCGCAGGCGATCTGTTGGTTGCGCACATTCCAAGGAGGCATCAGGTATGACAACGAAGGACAAAGCAAAAAACACCGCCCAAGAGACCAAGGGAAAGCTGAAGGAGGCAGCCGGCGCGCTGAGCGGAAATAACAAACTCCGTGCCGAGGGCTTGGCCGATCAAAAAAAGGCGAACCTTAAGCAGGCCGGCGAGAAGATAAAGGACGCCTTTGGTAACTGATGCCGCATGGGATTGGCGGGGCCGAGGCAACCCGACGCGTACATACTGGGTCGTAGGCCCACAACTTCAGGAGTAACCATGACCTCTTCCACCCAGGGCATCAAGACCGTGCTTCACCCCGTGTCCGACCTGGCGAAGGCCAAAGCGGTTTACACGGCCTTGCTCGGCATCCCACCCCAGGCCGACGCGCCTTACTACGTTGGCTACGATGCCGAGGGCCAGCACATCGGGCTGGTCCCGCGAGGCGGGCCGGGGAGCATGGCCTCGCCGGTGGCTTACTGGCAGGTAGCCGACATCGAGGCCAAACTGGCCGAGGTGACCGCAGCAGGTGCCACGGTCAAGGAGCCGGCGCGCGATGTAGGTGGCGGCCGTCTGGTCGCCACCTTCACCGACCCCGACGGCAACGTCCTCGGGCTGCTTCAGGACCCATGAGGGCCGCCCCGGGCCCGGATCTCAGCTGTCCGCACGCGCTATCTCGACCCTCTCAAGGGTGGAGGGATCGGTCATTATCTCCACCTCGACGATGCGGTCTCCGACGATGCTGAAGCCGAAAACGGCCCACGGCTTTCCCCCGACGCTGAACACAGCGCCGTAGCCTCCGTCGACCAGCGCCAGCTTGGCTGGGCGCGCCCGGCCGGAAAACGTAGCCGCTACCGCCCTTGCCCCCCGGGCCTCACGAGCCAGTACCGGCGCGGGCGCGCCGCTCACGCGGTTGGCGGCGGCCGCTTCCACCGCGGCAGCGTCGGCCCGCAGAACGACGTCGGGGTCGAGGAGATCGATCAAACCCTGGATATCACCTTCGCGCGACGCGGCCAAAAAAGCAGTCACAATTTCGCGCTCGCGAGCCGACCCGCCCTCGGCGGCCCTACCTCCCCGCACCCGCCGGCGGGCACGGCTGGCCAGCTGGCGGGCCGCAACCGGTGAGCGCCCGATCATGGCGCCGATCTCGTCGAAGGGAACGGCGAACACGTCGTGCAGTACGAAGGCCAGCCTTTCGGCGGGAGTGAGGCTGTCGAGGACGACGAGCAAGGCCGGTCCGAGCGAATCGGCCAGGAGCAGCTCGGGTTCGGGTTCAGGCCCCCGGGGCCTTTCCGCCCCGACCTCGGGCCACTCGTCGCCCAGCGGCTCGTCGGGCCGGGCGCGGCGCCCCCGCAGTACGTCCAGGCACAACCGGGCCACCACCGTGGTCAGCCAGCCCGTCAGGTTGCCGACGCCCTCCGCCCCGGACCGGCTGAGCCGCAGCCACGCATCCTGGACAACGTCGTCGGCCTCCGGCCCGGGCCCCAACATCCGTGACGCCACCGCCCGGAGCTGATCCCGGTCGCTCTCGAACCGTTGAGCCAGCCAATCGTTGTCGAACATTGTCACACTCCTAGCAATCCGTTCGTCATAACACTGACGAGCGGGCGGCGCTGGATGTGACCGCTCCGGGACGCGAAATGGAGCTCAGCATGAACCTAGGAGCGAAAACCGTTATAGATGGAGACACTATGAGCCAAGCCATGAGGAGGGGGACGCACCCGCCTGCGCTGCACGCCGGCGACGGGCACGATTTCATCCGCGTGCACGGCGCGCGCGAGAACAACCTCAAAGACGTCAGCGTCGAGATCCCCAAGCGCCGGCTGACGGTGTTCACCGGCGTTTCCGGCTCGGGCAAGAGCTCCTTGGTCTTCGACACGATCGCCGCGGAATCACAGCGGCTGATCAACGAGACCTACAGTGCGTTCGTGCAGGGCTTCATGCCGGCCCTGGCGCGGCCCGACGTCGACGTCCTCGAAGGGCTGACCACCGCGATCGTGGTCGACCAGGAGCGCATGGGAGCCAACTCCCGCTCCACCGTCGGCACAGCCACCGACGCCAACGCAATGCTGCGCATCCTGTTCAGCCGGCTCGGGAAGCCGCATATCGGCTCGCCCAACGCGTTCTCGTTCAACGTCCCATCCGTCCGAGCGAGCGGTGCGATCACGATCGAACGCGGTGCCGGCAAGACCGTGAGAAAGACCTTCACCCGGACCGGGGGTATGTGCCCACGCTGCGAGGGCTTGGGCAGGGTCTCCGATATCGACCTGGCTCAGCTCTACGACGACTCCAAGTCGCTGGCCGAGGGAGCTATCACCATCCCCGGCTATAGCGTGGACGGCTTCTGGACGGTACGGCCCTTCATCGAGTCCGGCTTCCTGGACCCGGACAAGCCGATCCGCAGGTACACCAAAAAAGAGCTGCATGACTTCCTTCACCGCGAACCCACCAAGGTGAAGGTCAACGGGGTCAACGTCACCTACGAAGGCCTGATCCCCAAGATCGAGAAGTCGCTCCTGTCCAAGGACCGCGAGGCTCTCCAGCCCCATATCCGTGCATTCGTGGACCGCGCCGTCACCTTCACCAGTTGTCCCGAGTGCGGCGGGACCCGGCTCAGCGAGCCCGCCCGGTCGTCGCGGATAGGAAAGGTCAACATCGCCGACGCGTGCGCGATGCAGATCAGCGACCTGGCCGACTGGGCCCGGCGCCTCGACGAGCCGTCGGTGGCGCCGCTGCTCGTCGCGCTGCTGCGGACGCTCGACTCGTTCGTCGAGGTCGGGCTCGGCTACCTGTCGCTCGACCGGCCGTCGGGCACCTTATCGGGCGGTGAGGCGCAGCGCGTCAAGATCCTCCACCTCGGCTCCTCCCTCACCGACGTGACCTACGTATTCGACGAGCCCACCACGGGCTTGCACCCCCACGACATCCAGCGGATGAACGACCTGCTCCTGCGGCTGCGGGACAGAGGCAACACGGTGCTCGTCGTAGAGCACGAGCCGGAGACGATCGCCATCGCCGACCACGTCGTAGACCTCGGCCCCGGCGCCGGTACTGTGGGCGGTACCGTCTGCTTCGAGGGCACCGTCGAGGGGCTACGGGCCAGCGGCACCCTCACCGGTCGCCATCTGGACGACCGGGCCGCTCTCAAGAAGACCGTGCGGACGCCTACCGGGAGATTGGAGATCCGCGGCGCGACCTTGCACAACTTGCGCAACGTCGACGTCGACATCCCGCTCGGGGTGCTCGTCGTCGTGACCGGCGTCGCCGGATCCGGCAAGAGCTCTCTCGTGCACGGGTCGATCCCCGCAGGTGCCGGAGTGGTCTCGATCGACCAGGGCGCGATCCGCGGTTCGCGCCGGAGCAACCCGGCGACCTACAGCGGGCTGCTCGACCCGGTCCGCAAGGCGTTCGCCAAGGCCAACGGGGTTGATGCCGCGCTGTTCAGCGCCAACTCCGAAGGGGCGTGCCCGAACTGCAACGGCACCGGTGTCATATACACCGACCTGGCCATGATGGCCGGCGTCGCGAGCATCTGCGAGGAGTGCGAGGGGAAGCGCTACGAGCCATCGGTCCTGGAATACCACCTCGGCGGCCGGGACATCAGCGAGGTGCTCGCTATGTCGGTAAGCGAGGCCCATGAGTTCTTCGGCGCCGGGGAGGCACGTACACCGGCCGCGCACGCAATCCTCGAGCGGCTCGCCGACGTCGGGCTCGGCTACCTAAGCCTCGGCCAGCCCTTCACCACGGTTTCCGGCGGCGAACGGCAGCGGCTGAAGCTGGCAACCCACATGGCAGACAAGGGCGGCATCTACGTACTGGACGAGCCGACCAGCGGTCTCCACCTTGCCGACGTCGAGCACCTGCTCGGCCTGCTCGACCGGATCGTCGACTCGGGCAAGTCAGCCATCGTCGTCGAACATCACCAGGCGGTGATGGCGCACGCCGACTGGATCATCGACCTCGGCCCCGGAGCCGGCCACGAAGGCGGCCGGATCGTCTTCGAGGGCACACCTGCCGACCTCGTCGCCGCCCGCCTCACCCTCACCGGCGAGCACCTCGCGGCCTACGTCGGCTCCTCGCGGGGTGCCTCGCGCGCACGGTAAAACGAGCTAACTCACCTGGCTCGGCCCTGACCTGGACTATTATCCGGATGAACGTGGCAGGGAGCCACCTACGAAGGGACCCCATGACAAGCACCCGTTCTGGCCGTCGCGCTCACCCTGCCTACCGATGTGCGGGGGCCTTCGCCGTGCTCATGGGCTTCGTTACCGCAGCGAGCCTCGTCGCCGCTCCGGTTGCCGGCGCCTCGTCTGCTCGAAAGTCCCCCACCCCGAAGCCTTCCGAGGGGATCTGCAGCAAAATAAACACTCAATCCGTGTCGGCCATCGTCGGCTACAAGTTGCCTGCTCCTAGCTTCAGCACCCTCAAGTTGCCCGCCACGAAGAAAAACGACCACATCTCCTCGGTCATTGAGTCGTGCACCTACGGGTCTCTAACGTCGCTCTCCGCGCTGGCCACGGACGTGATCCTCGAGTACAGCGTCACCTCAAAGCCTCTAACCGCGGCCGAGATAAAAAAGGGGATCGCCCAGGTACAGCAGCTCAATATGACGTTCGTGCCCTACCGCTTCCTTGGCGTCAGGGCCTACTACTACTCGTTCACACAGGCCGGGATCACGATCCAAGGTTTGAGCGCGTTTAAAGGCACGAATGACTACGGGGCCGCTACCTATTCCAAGCTCACGTCCAAGTCCCAGCTGGCTTCCCTGGTCCGGCTAGCGGAGAAGCTTTGATCCTGCCGCCAATGCGGCGAAGGCCCGGGCCTCCTTAGATCACTCGCTCACAGCGGCGAAGGCAGATGTACGGTGGCAGTGGTGAGCGATGGGCGCACAGAAGCCGGGCAGCTCCCGGCCTTCGCCCCTCCCGACAACGGCGCCCAGCCGTCGTCGGCGGCTTCGCCACAGCGCAGCTCACCACCCGGACGGTCCCTGGGCCTTGTGGTCGCGCTGGCCCTCCTGTTCGTGGTGGCTCTTGTCGTTGCCGTCTATGCCACCAATCTGCGCATTTCCCGCCGACCGTCCGTCACCACGAACGACATCAACGCAATCGTCAACCAGAAGCTCAGTACGGCCGTTTCGCAACTCGAGTCTCAAACCCCGGCCGCTGTTACGGCGTATGACGCCGTCCGGGCCGCGCTAGTGGTCATAGTGGCCCAACGGCGAGGGGCTCCTGGCTCGGAAGACCTCGGCACAGGGGTGATCGTCGACACCAAGGGCGACATTTTGACAGCGCTTCACGTCGTGCAGGGCGCCTACGAGATCAAGGTCACGTTCGCTGACGGCACCACCTCGAGCGCATCCATCGCGGCCTCGGACCCCGCGCACGATATTGCCGTTCTGGCGCCGGGGCGACTGCCTGCAGTGATCGTGCCGGCGGTGCTCGGGCCTAGCCCGCTGATCGGCGACGACGCATTTGCGGTCGGCAACCCGCTCGGCCTCGTTGGTTCTCTGTCAGCCGGAGTGATCTCAGGCCTCGACCGAACCTTCAAGTTGGAGAACGGGCGAACACTTTCGGGCATGGTCCAGTTCGACGCCGCAGTCAACCCGGGCAGCTCCGGCGGCCCATTACTCAACGTAAAAGGTCAGGTGATCGGGATCGTGACAGGCCTCGCAAACCCGGCAGGGACCGACAACTTCGCCGGGATCGGGTTCGCCGTGCCCATAGCCACGGCCGGCCAAGCAGCTGGTGCCCCCGCCAAATGAACAACTCACCTGGTGGGGCAGCCGGCAGGCCAGAGACATCCATCGAGGATGTGCTGTACCACGTCAAGCGCGTGATCGTCGGCCAGGACGCGCTCTTGGAAAAGATGGTTGTGGCACTCGTGGCCAGAGGCCATCTACTCGTCGAGGGTGTGCCAGGACTGGCCAAAACGCTGGCAGTAAAGACCTTCGCGGACGCGCTTGGCGTCGAGTTCCAGCGGATCCAGTTCACGCCTGACCTCGTGCCAGCCGACATCGTCGGGACGCGGATCTACAACCAGAAGCACGGCGAGTTCGAGGTGTCGCTCGGCCCGATCTTCGCCAACCTGGTCCTGGCCGATGAGATCAACCGCGCACCGGCCAAGGTGCAGAGCGCGTTGCTCGAAGCCATGCAGGAGCGTCAGGTCACCATCGGCCGGGAGACCTACCCCTTGCCAGACCCCTTCTTGGTCATGGCTACGCAAAACCCGATCGAGTCGGACGGGACCTATCCCCTTCCCGAGGCGCAGGTTGACAGGTTCATGCTCAAGGTGCTCGTCGACTACCCGAGCGCTACCGAGGAGTTCGTCATCGTCGAGCGGATGATCGCAGGCCTGGAGCAAGTGCGCGAGGTTATGGATGTCCAGCACCTGAAAGCCTTACAGAAGGCGGTCCAGACCGTGTTTGTCGACCCGGCGCTTATCGAGTACGCCGTGCGCGTCGCGGCGGCCACGAGGGCCCCGTCGTCGGCCGGCCTCCCGGACCTGGACCGCTACATCACCTACGGCGTGAGCCCGCGGGCG